>Ga0070741_10003012_pt1 | contig 43185 bp, 45 predicted proteins | sample Coa_R1_4_FD_66440 | JGI IMG/M metagenome (GOLD analysis project Ga0070741, IMG submission 66440) | Surface soil microbial communities from Centralia Pennsylvania, which are recovering from an underground coalmine fire - Coalmine... | ecosystem: Environmental > Terrestrial > Soil > Unclassified ... | reverse complement strand
TAGAGCACGTCGGTCAGGTTGCCGCCGGCATGACGGATGGTGAGCGGATAGTCGGTGACCATGCCCTTGGCGAAGACCTGGCGGTAGCCTTCCTGCGCCTTCTCCGGCTCGGTGAAATAACTGGAAAAGTCGGTGCCTATCAGCTTCTCGCGCGGTACGCCGGTGACCTTTGTCGTGGCTTCGTTGACGTCGGTGATCTTGCCGTCGGCGCTGATGGTGACCAGCGGGTCGAGGGAGGCCTCGATCAGGCTGCGCGCGTATTGCGCCATCCGGATTTCATCCGAGATGTCCTTGGAGATCAGCAGATAACCGATGGGCTTGCCGGCAAGATCACGACGCGGCGTGATCACCAGGCGGGCCGTGAACTCGTCGCCATTCTTGCGCCGGCGCGAAACCGTCCCTTCAAATTTGCCCTGGTCGAGGGCGTCTTTCATGATCTTTTTCGGCAGGCCCGCCTTCACGTCCGCCGGCGTGTGCAGCACGGACGAGTTCATCTTGCCGACGACTTCCTCCGGCTCGTAGCCGTAGAGCCTGCGTGCGCCCTCGTTCCACAACAGGATCTTGCCGTCGAGATCCTTGGCGATGACGGAGTATTCGGTTGAAGATTCGAGAATGTTCGTAATGAAGTCGATCGCAGCCTGCGGATTGTTGATGATGCCCGCGTCGAACAGGATCTTCTTGCGTTCGCCCAGCTGGATCAGGCCCGCGGCCCGGCGTGAAGATGGCTTTTCCCGAACTATCTGCTGGCCCATGATACCCTGCTGCTTTCGGCTGTCAGTTTTTCTGCGCGTACCACGCCGGACTGTGATCACACCGCAAAGGTGCGGGCAGGAATTCCCGCCCCACCGTCCAAACGTAAGTGCACGTGATGGTTTTAAACTTGAATTTTAATCGTAAGACTTTGATTCACGTCAAAAGGGCACGAATTCGGAGTTACACGCCGACGTGTGGCATTGGGGCGGCCGTCAGCTTTGGCCGATTCGATTACAATCGCCCGGGAACTCTTCCGCGGGACCTCGTTACCCTTTGAATCGCGTCGATCTCGCGTATTGCTGCAGTGCGGACTCCAACGATACGCGGACAAAACAGGGCCGCCTCCAGACCCTTGCGCCGCATGGGTGAAATCACCCAACGGGGTTTACCTGAATTTCCGGCGCTCGCTTGCAACGATATCGGTGGCGAGGAACGGAACCGTTGAAGGAATGCGCTATGCAAAAGGGAAGAGTTGGACCGGAATTGATCCGCGATCTTCTCCGTGAAGGGCTAAGTGATCAAAGCATCGCCGATCGTGTGGGTTGGACAGTCGGCACCCTGCGTGTCAGGTGCTCGCAATGGAAGATAAGCCTGAAACGGCCGCGCCACGGCAAAAAGCAGCATAGGCTGACCGGCAACGTAATGCTTCCCCACGGCGTTCTTGACCAGATGAGCCAACGTGCAAGGTCTATGGGCGTCACGACCGCTGAACTGGCGGCAGAACTGCTCAGGGAGATCGCACGGGACAATCTGTATGAAATTGTATTGGCCAAGGCGGTTATTTCCCATGGCTGCCTAGCCACCGCCGACGCGCATTTACGACCTGCCGTAGCGTAAACGGCCCGACCGCCGGCCAAAATGCATAACGCCGCCCGCACAGGCGGACGGCGTTATGAGCAAGGAATATTCAATCAGCCGGCAGCAGCGACCTTTGACTTCGCGCCCTTGCGCGGCAGCGGATAGTCGGCGCTCTCATAGAGCGCGCGGATGCCATTGCCGTCGAAGCGCTTCTCTTCGACCTCGAGGTACGCACCAAGCAGCAACTCCGGCGGCAATTCCTCGATGGCAAAACGAATCGCTTCCGCGGCCGTCGGGAAGCGCTTGTAGCCAATGGGGCGGCGCGACTTGCGGCTGCGGCTCGGAAACAGTTCGGACGGGGCTCGGTAGTTAATCATCGACATAATCGCTAGCTCCTTGACCCCTAATATGGCCCTTGGAGCGCCGAAAATCCAGCACCTACCAGTGCGCGCATATCTGCCCGGCGGGCGCAAGGTAAATATGTGGTACCGAAAAAGCGAGACCCGCCATTTGAAGCCGGGTCCGGCATTTCCCGGCCGGTGGGATCTCACCGATCCACCACCACTTCCACAACCCCGCTCGTCACCGGGCCCACCAGTACGACGTGGTCGTTTACCGGCACATATCGGTAAGAACCGATCTCCGGAACTTTCTACGGCGACATCCTGCGGGAATAGGATAAAGCCGGACGCACACGCACGCCGATACGATAGTCGACTATCGGCTCGGCCGGCACCACGCGCTCCCGAACGATCGGGCGGTAGATCGTCCGCCCTTGAACCGGCGGCAGCTGCAACGGCCCCGTCGTGGCGACGCGCCGCGGAATATCACCATTTCCGTCACTGTGTATGCGGCGGCTCGCTCATGAGCTTCAGTTTTGCCCGCAGCACATTGATACGTTGCTCCGCTTCAGCTTTGGTGAGTTCGGTCCCAAACGCCTCCGGTTCGTAAGCCTCCCGGGCCAGCCTGCGAAGCACTCCGGCCTGCTCGGGTGTCATGCGGGCAACGGTGTCGGTTTCTTCGTGCATGCCGATATAATCGCTCTGCGACGAGCGGGTTCCGCGTCTCCACGATGCACGAAAAGGCCTGCGCCAGTTCACGACTGCCGCAGTGCGAGTGCGGGCCGCAGCATCAGTGTGATCGGCAAGGTCAGCAGCACCACGGCCGCGACCACGATCAGTGCGGTCGTGACGCCGACCGCGTCGCCCAGCAGGCCGTAGATCGCCGGAGATATCGCGCCGGCACCGATCGTTCCCGTATAAAAGATACCGAACGCACGCTGTCGTCGCTGCGGCTCGACCAGATCCGGGACCGAGCCGTAAAGAACCGACGACGTGCCGTTGAGCGCAACGCCGACGACAGGCAGCAGGACCATTGCGGCCTCGAGCGGGAGCGGCAGCAAGGCGATGATGCCGAACGCGGTCACCGCTTCGGTCAACCAGACGGTCGCGACCGTACCGATCCGCGCCCCGATAAATGCGCAGACCAGTTTGCCGGCGGCCCCACCGGCAAAGACCAGCGTCAGCGCCAAGCCGACGGTCGGAAGATTCGCGCCCTTGGCAGTTAGCACGAACGGCAGGAACGTGAGAAAGGCCATGCGCGTCGCGCTGTCGATCACGCCGACCGACAGGAGAAGCGGAAACGCATAGGCACTTCCGCCCCCGCCGGCGCCGGCGCGGTCGTCTTTTTTCTGCGCGGCAGCCGGACCGTCCAGGCGCGGAATAAGCACAAAAATCAAAACCGCCGCAACCACGCCAAGCACGCCGAGCAGCACGAGCGCGTGGCGCCACGGCAGCGCGACAATCAGAAGCGCCGCGGCAGCCGGTACGGACATTTTGCCGATGTCGCCGGCAAAGTTATACGTACCGAGGGCCTTGAGCGATCGCGTACCGGCAAAGGCATGTGCGATCAATGACGATCCGAGAGGATGCTGAGTGCTGGCGCCGAGCCCGCCGATAAAGAGCGCAATCACCAGTGCGATCACGCCGCTACTCAATCCGGCGAAGACGTAGCCGAGGCCGGCGAGCGCGGTACCGGCCGCAAGAACGGCGGCCGTTCCGAAACGTTCGGCCAGAAAACCCGCCGGAATCTGGAAGCCGGCAAGTGTTCCCGAAAACACGGTTTTCATCAGGCCGAGCGCCGCAAAGCCGAGACCGAATTCGGTCTGCCAGATCGGCAGCATCACATAGACGAGGTCGGTATACCCGTCGTGCAGCGCATGCGCGCCGCAGGCGACGCCGAGCGCGCGGCGTTCGGCGCTTTTTGCGGTTTCCGGGGTATTTGCGTTCTCGGCTGTTGCGCTCATGCAGGCAACTCTACCAGATGGCGCGATGCTCAGGTTGCGAACCTGAAATGCATCACGTCGCCGTCCGCAACCACGTAGTCCTTGCCCTCAAGCCGCATCTTGCCGGCTTCCTTGGCGCCGACCTCGCCACCCGAGGCGATGTAGTCGTCGTAAGAGATGGTCTCTGCGCGGATGAAGCCCTTCTCGAAATCGGTATGGATTACGCCCGCCGCCTGCGGCGCCTTGGTGCCTTGCGTGATCGTCCAGGCGCGCGTCTCCTTCGGACCGGCGGTGAAATAGGTCACCAGATGCAACAGCGCATAGCCCGCGCGCACAAGGCGGTCGAGGCCGGTCTCCTTCAGGCCGACCGCGGCGAGGTAGTCAGCGCGCTCGTCCGGCGGCAGCATGGCAATCTCGGACTCGATCTTGGCCGAGATGACGATCGACATGGCACATTCTTCCTTCGCCCTCGCCTCGACCTTGCGCGAGAAGGCGTTGCCGGTCGCGGCTGATGCCTCGTCCACGTTGCAGACGTAAAGCACGGGCGCCGAGGTCAGCAACCCGAGCCCGTGGAACAGCTTCTCTTCTTCAGGCTTGCGGTCCATCAGGCGTGCCGGCTTGCCCTCGCGCAGCAGGGCCAGCGCGCGGTTGACGAGACCGAGCGTCTCCTTCGCCTCCTTGTCATTGCCCTTGGCTTTCTTCTCGAGCGCGTCGACACGTTTCTCCAGCGATTCAAGGTCCGCCAGCATCAGTTCGGTCTCGATGGTCTCGATATCGGCAATCGGATCGATCCTGCCCTCGACATGGGTGACGTCGGTATCCTCGAAGCAGCGCACGACGTGGATGACGGCATCCACCTCCCGGATATTGGCGAGGAACTGGTTGCCAAGTCCCTCGCCTTTCGAGGCGCCGCGCACCAGCCCCGCGATATCGACGAACGAGATGCGCGTCGGAATGATCTCGGCCGACTTCGCCAGTGCCGCGAGCTTCTCCAGCCGGGGATCGGGGACGGCGATCTCGCCGACGTTCGGCTCGATCGTGCAGAACGGATAGTTCGCCGCCTGCGCGGCCGCAGTCTGCGTGAGCGCGTTGAACAGGGTCGACTTGCCGACATTGGGCAGGCCGACGATGCCGCATTTAAATCCCATGATGTGGTCGTCTCTTTACGTTTTCATTTCGGGTCGGGCGCCTCGTCATCGTCCCGGCCGAAGCCCTTGGCCGCCATGGCGAGATGCACCCTGTTCTGAAAGGTCGAATCCTTGCCCTCGATCAACAATGGGGCGTTGTCGGCGACGACGTCGCAAAGCGCTTCGACCCAGGGCCATTCGCTCCTGGCAAAATCGCCCAGCACGTGCCGCGGCACCAACTCCTTGATGTCCGGCTTGCCGATGCCCATACGCACACGCTTGTAGTCGTTGCCGAGGTGCGCGGTGATCGAGCGCAGGCCGTTGTGGCCGGCATCGCTGCCGCCGACTTTCACCCTCACTTTCGCGGGCGGCAGATCGACCTCGTCGTGGAAGACCACCACGTCGCCCAACGCGAGCTTGTAGAAGTGCACGGCTTCCGCAACAGCGCGTCCGGACTCGTTCATGTAGGTGCCGGGCAGGAGCAGGAGCGTTCGCTCGCCGGCGATGTTGCCTTCAACCGCGACCCCCTGAAACCGCCGGCGCCACGGCGAGAGATTGTGCCGGCGTGCAATCGCCTGCACCGCCATAAACCCGATATTGTGGCGGTTGCTGGCGTGCTTGGGACCGGGATTGCCGAGGCCGACGAAAAGCAGCATGGCTTCAACGGCCGCGGGGCCGCCCTATCGCAATGTGCGTTACGCCGACAAGGCGGCTTGTGCGCCGCCTCACTTCTTCTCGGGCTTCGCCGGCGCGGCGGCGGCAGCCGGCGCAGCCCCGGCCGCCGGAGCGGCACCGGGCGCGGCGCCGGGCGCTGCACCCGGAGCGGCGGCGCCTTCCGCGGCCGGCGCAACGCCGGCGGCGGCAGCAGCAGCGGCCGCCGCGGCAGCGGCAGCGGCGGCTTCGGCAGCCGCTTTCATTTCTTCCGCGTAACCGGACGGCGGCACGACGGTGACAAGCGTCATGTCGGGTTTGCCGATCACGCGAACGTTGGCCGGCAACGTGACGTCGGTAAGGTGCTTCGAGTGATTGATGTCGAGGCTCGAGATATCCACGTCGATCGATTCAGGGATGGCATCGGCCGGGCACACCACCTCGACGGTATGCGTGACGATGTTGACCGCGCCGCCGCGCTTCACGCCGGGCGCCTGATCGGCATTGAGCACGTGCACCGGGATGTGCACGCGAATGGCCGCGCCTTCCGAAACGCGCAGGAAGTCGACGTGCATCGGCAGGTCCTTGATCGCGTCGAGCTGGAAGTCGCGCGGGATCACCCGATGCTTGGTGCCGTCCACGTCGAGATTATACAGCGTGGTGAGGAAGCGCCCGGCGTAGATGCGCTTGCGCAGCTCATCATGATCGATGAGCACCATGAGCGGGGGCTTGTTTTCTCCGTAAATCACGCCCGGCACCTTGCCGGAGCGACGCGCAGACCGGGCAGCCCCCTTGCCGCCTTTCGGACGCGCCGTCGCCTTCAGTTCCTGGACGGTCGCCATCTTACAATCCTCGTGTAAACCAATGGAAAAGGCGGCATTTTGCGCCGCCTGCGCGCGCGGCAAGCCTCCAGGGGTGCCGGGGGCCGCGAACGGGCCGGGTTATAGCGGCGATGGCCGCAAAGGGCAAGAAATCAGCGACCGGGCGTTAATCCGCCTGCGGCGCGCTTTTGGCCTTTTTGGCCGGCTTGTCGGCTTTCCCTTCGAGCGCTGCGATACGCTCTTTCAGCGCCTCGTTTTCCTCGCGCGCCAGACGGGCCATCTCCTTGACCGCCTCGAACTCCTCGCGCCGTACGACGTCGAGATCACGCAGAATGCGTTCGGCCTGGTTCCGGAACAGGGTGTCGACTTCGCGCCTCACCCCTTGCGCCACGCCGGCAGCATCGTTCATCAAACGCGCCATTTCATCAAAAAAGCGATTGCTGGTCTGGGTCATGCCTCATCTCCGGCGTCTCGATACAGAATGGCGATACGGTCATCCCGCCGCAAGACCCGGCATGCTACCAAATAACGGGCGACGTTTCCCGAATCGGACATCGCATGCCTTTGCTCGTCATTCCGTACCCTGCGCTCGACCCCGTGCTGGTGCACCTCGGCCCGTTTGCCATCCGCTGGTACGCCCTCGCGTACATTTTCGGCATTCTGCTGGGCTGGGGCTACGCCCGTATTCTCATCCGGTCCGAGCAGCTCTGGGGCGGGAAGGCGCCGATGACGGTGGCCGACTTCGACGACTTCGTCCTGTGGGTGACGCTCGGCATCATTCTCGGCGGCCGCATCGGTTACGTGCTTTTCTACAACCTGCCGCACTTCATCGCGCATCCGCTGGAAATCCTGCAGCTGTGGAACGGCGGCATGTCGTTCCATGGCGGCTTCACCGGTTGCGTCGTGGCGGTTGTGCTGTTCGGCTATACGCGCGGCATTTCGGTGCTCTCGCTCGGCGACATTACGTGCGCCGTCGGCCCGATCGGATTGTTTCTCGGCCGCATCGCCAACTTCATCAATGGCGAACTGTGGGGGCGCCCGACTGACGTGGCCTGGGCAATGATTTTTCCGAGCGGCGGACCGTTGCCGCGGCACCCGAGCCAGCTCTACGAGGCAATGCTCGAAGGCCTGATCCTGCTCGTTGTGCTCGCGATCCTGATGCGGGCGGGCGCGCTCAGGCGGCCCGGGCTGGTCATCGGAAGCTTTGCGGTCTGCTACGCGATCGCGCGCACGTTTTGTGAATTCTTCCGCGAGCCCGACGCGCAGCTTGGATTTCTCTGGGGCGGCGCGACCATGGGTCAGTTGCTGTCGGTGCCGTTGCTTGTCGCCGGCCTGGCCTTCATTGCCTGTGCGCTGAGACAAGCGCCGCCTCGGAGCCGCTAGTGGCCGGACGCTCGCCACTCGAGATCGAAGTCCGCCGCCGCATCGAAGCGGCCGGCCCGATGCCGGTCGCCGAATACATGGCACTTTGCCTCTTCGACCGCGAGCACGGCTACTACATCACGCGCGATCCGCTCGGCACGCGCGGCGATTTCATCACGGCGCCGGAAGTCAGCCAGATGTTCGGCGAGTTGATCGGGCTATGGGCATCGGCCGTCTGGAAGCAAATGGGCGCGCCCGAAAACGTCCGGCTGATCGAACTTGGTCCCGGGCGCGGCACGATGATGAAAGATGCGTTGCGGGCCGTACGGATCGTGCCGGAATTTCATTCCGCCATTGTGGTCCATCTTGTCGAAGTAAGTCCTGTCCTGCAGGCGCGGCAGGAGGCAACGCTGGAAGGATGCGGCGTGACCGTTTTCTGGCACACGCGCCTGGGCGAAGTACCGAAGGGTCCGGCAATCATTTTCGCCAATGAGTTCTTTGACGCATTGCCGGTCAATCAGGCGATCAAGACGGATCGCGGCTGGCACGAGCGCCGGATCCAGATCGACGGCAACGGGCAGCTTGCCTTCACAATCGCTCCTGAACCTTTGCCGTTTTTCCAGACTTTGTTGCCGCCGCATTTCAGCACCGCGCGGCCGGGCGCGATTTTCGAATGGCGGGCTGACACCGAGGCAATGGAAGTGGGCCGCCGCGTCGCCGACGGGCGGGGCGCCGCGCTGGTGATCGACTATGGACACACCGAAACCGGAATCGGCGAAACGTTTCAGGCCGTCGGCCAGCACGCCTATGCAGATCCGTTAAGCAGTCCGGGCGAGCTCGATCTCACGGCCCATGTCGATTTCCAGGCCCTTTCGCGAGCCGTCGAGGCCATGGGTGTGAAGGGCTTCGGGCCGATCGAACAGTCGCAGTTTCTTCGCCGGCTCGGAATTGAACAGCGTGCGGCCTCGCTCAAGACCAAGGCCGCGCGACCCTCAGACATCGATCAGGCCCTGGCGCGACTGATCGGCCGCGAGCGCACCGCCATGGGCGAATTATTCAAGGTTGCAGCATTCGTTCATCCGTCCATTGGCACGCCGCCCGGTTTCGAAACCTCGACCGGCTAGCCCTCGGACCCGGCAGGTCCTATTTATTGAAGACACGGCGTTGGCCGATTCATGGTGATCGATGCTGCAGGCTTCCTCACTCGCCATGCTCGCGGGCATTCGGCATGCTTTTTTCACACGTTCCGGCGGGGTGTCGCAGGGCGTTTACGCGTCGCTCAATGGCGGAGTCGGCTCGAGAGACTCCCCTGAGAGGGTCGCGGAAAATCGCGCGCGCATGGCGGCAATTCTAGGCGTGGATGCCGACCGCCTCCTCACGCCTTTTCAGATCCATTCACCCGATGTGGTGACCGTGACGGAGCCGTGGACACGCGATAATCGTCCGCGCGCCGACGCAGTGGTCACACGAATGCCGCGCCTGGCGATCGGCGTCTCGACAGCCGACTGCGGACCGTTGCTGTTGGCCGACAGCGATGCCGGCGTGATCGGCGCCGCTCATGCCGGCTGGCGTGGCGCGTTGGCGGGCGTGGTCGAGGCGGCTGTAGCAGCCATGGTGCGACTCGGCGCCGAGCGCTCACGCATCGTTGCCGCGCTCGGACCCACTATCCGCCGGCAAAACTACGAAGTCGGCCCTGAATTGGTCGAACGGTTTCTCGCCGATGATCCAGCAAACGCCCGCCACTTCTCTCCGTCGCCGCGTGAAGGCCATGCGATGTTCGATCTTGGCGGATATATCGGCCAACGTATCGAGCAGGCAGGAGTTGGGCATTTCGAGGATCTTGGTTTGTGCACATATGAAGAGCCCGACCGCTTCTACAGTTATCGCCGCAGCACGCACAATGGCGAGCCGGACTACGGACGACATATCAATGCCATCGCGCTCGTCGGCTGACTGCTTGCGATAAGTCTGGACACCGGGATGCAGTTGCCGCTACGGTTTGCCTTGGCCGGACGGGATTTCAAAGACACAAAATACGGCCGCAGGGGTGTCCATGGCGGGGAGTTGGACTTGCGGCGCACGCTGCGCGGGGCGTTGTGTTTTGCGTTTCGGCATTCTGCTGGCGGCGGCGCTCGCTTTGGGTGCGTGCAATCCCGATACCAACAGTGTGTCTGCGTTGCAGCCGCGCGGAGCGACTGTCGCATTCGATTCGCTCGACGGCCTGCCGCCGGGTCAATTCCAACGTCTCGTGAAAAATCTCAACGACGAAGCGCAGTCGCGGCGTCTCGCTGTGATCTCAAGGGAGCAGCCGTCCGCGTATCGCGTGCGCGGCTACCTCGCCGCGTCGGTGGCAAAGCACCAGACGACGATTTCCTGGGTCTGGGACGTATTCGACCAGGATGAACACCGCGCCCTGCGCATCGCCGGCGAGGAAACCGCGAAGGTCAGGCACAAGGACGCCTGGGCCGCCGCTGACGACGCCATGCTGCACCGGATCGCGCAGTCGAGCATGGAGCAATTGGCCTTGTTCCTCACCTCGCCGGAAGTGGCACCTGGCACGGCCCCGGCAGCGGACGTCGCCATGACAGCCACAACCGATTCCTCGCCGGAGGCCGCCGGCATTTTCCGTATCTTCCGGCCACAAGCCGATCCGATATCGACGGCGAGCGCGGACCCTGCCGGCGAGGACGATATGCAACCTGTGCCGCTTCCCCGGCGGCGTCCTCCGGCGCTGGTGTCGTCGCGGGAAACGGTCACTCTTGCGGCATCCCGCCGCTAAGCGGCGATTCATCCTTTCGGCCAAAAATCGGGAGAACGTTTTCCGGCCGTATTGCCGCGCCGTGCCCACCTTGTTATGACCACGCCGCCTGTGGCGGGGAGAAGGCGAGGAGTTCGGGATGTCGGGCAAGAACGGAGCGATCAAGCTCGTCGCCGGCAATTCCAACCCTGCGCTTGCGCAAGGCATTTCCAGGTATCTCAAGCTTCCGCTCACCAAGGCGGTGGTGCGGCGTTTCGCCGACATGGAGATCTTCGTCGAGATCCAGGAAAACGTCCGCGGCGCCGACGTTTTCGTGATCCAGTCGACGTCGTTCCCGGCCAATGACCACGTGATGGAACTGCTGATCATTATCGATGCGCTGCGGCGTTCGTCCGCCCGCCGCATCACCGCGGTGATCCCGTATTTCGGTTATGCGCGGCAGGACCGCAAGCCGGGACCGCGGACGCCGATCTCCGCAAAGCTCGTTGCCAACCTGATCACCCGCGCCGGGGCCGACCGTGTGATGACGCTCGATCTGCACGCCGGCCAGATCCAGGGCTTTTTCGATATCCCGACCGACAATCTCTACGCCTCGCCGGTGATGGTCCGCGACATCCGCGAGCGGTTCAAGCTCGACAATGTGATGGTGGTATCGCCCGACGTCGGCGGCGTCGTTCGCGCGCGCGGCCTTGCCAAGCGCATCAACGCACCGCTCGCCATCATCGACAAGCGGCGCGAACGCGCCGGCGAGTCCGAGGTGATGAACGTCATCGGCGACGTTGCCGGATATACCTGCGTGCTGGTCGACGACATCGTCGACTCCGGCGGCACTTTGATCAATGCGGCCGATGCCTTGCTCGAGCACAAGGCCAAGGCGGTCTACGCCTACATCAGCCACGGCGTGCTCTCCGGCGGAGCGGTGCAGCGGATCGCCGGCTCCCGTCTGAAGGAGCTGGTGATCACGGATTCGATCCAGCCGACCAAGGAAATTCTCGCCGCCGGCAATATACGCGTACTCGAAATCGCGCCGCTCATCGGTGAAGCCATCGGTCGGACCGCTGCCGAGGAGTCGGTGTCTAGTCTGTTCGACTGAAGGCGCTCGCGGGTCAGCTTTTCCACCGCTGAGTCACGTTGCCGCAGCATTGCTTGTGGAGAGTCGAATCCGCGCCGTTGCCTATGACAGGCAAATCACGGCTCATTGGGACTTGACGATGCCTTTGGCGGGCGGAATCAAGCAATGTATATTCGAATCGCTTGGTGATTCGTTCTCGCCGTCAAGGCATCCCGTAACCCTGCGTCAAATTGCGGTCCGGACCCCATCGGGCCAGCCCTGTGTCGTGCGCGTAGGGTGGCGTGCGTTTCCTCGTGCTCCAATCGGCAAAGCGGAGACGTCATGTCCCTGTCAGGCTATGCGGAAGGACCGCGCATCAATCCCCTCGACGTGGTGGAGCGACTTGCGGCCGGCAATGACTGGTCATTTGAACGCGCCGGCGACGACGAAATCACGATCCTGGTGACCGGCCGCTGGACCGACTATCAGCTGTCCTATACCTGGATGGGCGACATCGAAGCGCTGCACCTCGCATGCGCCTTCGATCTGCGCGTGCCGGAAAGACGGCGCGCCGAGGTGCAGGCGCTTATCACCCTGATCAATGAGCGGCTCTGGGTCGGACATTTCGATCACTGGGTAACCGAAGGTATCGTGATGTTTCGTCACGCGCTCGTGCTCGCCGGCGGCACGGAAGCGTCCGGCAAGCAGTGCGAGGCCCTGCTCGGCACCGCGCTCGAATCCTGCGAGCGCTATTTCACGGCGTTCCAATTCGTGGTCTGGGCCGGCAAGACCGCGAAAGAGGCGCTTGACGCCGCCATGTTCGAGACTTCGGGCGAGGCCTAGGCCGGTGAACGGCCATGACAGACTGTAACGCGACAGGCTTGCGGAATTTCCGCGGTACGCTCGTTCTTGCCGGCGCCGGCAAGATGGGAAGCGCCATGCTCGACGGCTGGATTGCACGCGGTCTCAAGCCGAAACAGATCGTCGTGATCGAGCCGCACCCCGGCAAGACGGTGAAGGCGCTCGTGCGGCGGGGGCTCAGGCTCAATCCGAAGCGCCAGTTGCCGCCGGCGTCAGCGGTCGTGATCGCCGTCAAGCCACAGAGCGCGCCCGAGGCCGTGCCGCCGCTTGCGGCCTTCATCGGCAGAGACACGCTGGTGCTTTCGATCATGGCCGGGCGGACGATCCAGTACCTGGAGCGGACTTTGCCGGCGGGCAGTGCGATCGTGCGCTCGATGCCGAACACGCCGGCCGCCATCGGGCGCGGCATCACGGTTGCCGTCGCAACGGCAAGCGTCTCGGCCCGCCAGCGCAAGCAGGCGTCCGCGCTTCTCGCCGCGATTGGAAAAGTCGAATGGATCGGCGACGAGGCGCTGATGGATGCCGTAACCGCGCTGTCCGGCTCCGGCCCCGCATACGTCTTCCTGCTGGCGGAGACGATGGCCAGCGCAGGAATCGCGGCGGGGCTTCCGCCTGCGCTGTCGACGCGCCTGGCGCGGGAAACGGTCGCAGGTTCCGGCGAGCTGCTGCACCGGTCCCAGATCGACGCGGCGACACTGCGCGAAAACGTGACCTCCCCCGGCGGCACCACAGCGGCCGCGCTCGACGTGCTGATGGGCCCCGGCGGACTTGAGGAACTGATGACCAGAGCCATCGCGGCGGCCACGCGCCGCTCGCGCGCCCTTGCCGGCTAGTTTCGCCCTAGAACCGTCCGTATTGCCGGCCTACATTATGCGGGACGAGGACGAGTTATCGCATGGCAGGAGACGGTCATGGCCCGCAAACCCAAACGTCCGGCCAGGAATACGGCTGCCGTTCCGCCCCGCGGCAGTTCCGACCGCGACAAGGCGATCGATGCGTTCATGGCGCTCCTCGCTGAGCGTTCCTTCGAACAGATCGGGCTGGCCGAGGTTGCCGGAAGAGCCGGGATCAAGCTGTCGCAACTGCGCGCCGAATTCGGCTCGACGCTCGGGATTCTGGCGGCGCACATCAAGGATATAGATCGCGCGGTTCTTGCCGGCGACAACGACGATATGGCCGGGGAACCGGTACGCGAGCGCCTGTTCGACGTGCTGATGCGCCGGCTCGACGCACTCGCGCCACACAGGGAGGCCGTGCGCTCGATTATGTGCTCCGCGCGGCGAAATCCGGGGCTTGCTTTCGCGCTCAACGCCATGGCCGTGCGTTCGCAGCATTGGATGCTGGAGGCCGCCGGCATCCGCGCGTCCGGTCCGCGCGGCGCGCTCCGGGCACAGGCCGCAGCACTGATGTTCGCGCGAGTGCTCGTCGTCTGGATCGATGACGAGGAGGAAGGTCTTGACCGTACAATGGCTGCGCTGGACCGCGCCCTTGCGCGCGCCGAGCGCTGGTCCGGGTTCCTTGACGACCTGTGCGCGATTCCCGCCTGTGTTTTCCGCGGGCCGCGGCGTCGACGGCGCGTCCGTAACGAAGAGGCCGAAGCAGCCTAGACCGGCACGCGCACGGTTGCGCGCAGTCCCCCCATCGAACTGTCGCTGAGCGTGATGTCGCCGCCATGCGAGCGCGCAATGTCGCGCGCGATCGCGAGGCCGAGGCCGGTGCCGCCTTCGTCCTGGTTGCGCGCATCGTCCAGACGCAGGAAGGGCTTGAAGACCTCCTCGCGCATGTCGGGCGGAATGCCGGGGCCGTCATCGTCGACCGTCACGGTAAGATAACGGTGGTCGCGATGGCCGGTGATCGCGATCGAGGGAGCATGGCGCGCCGCATTGGAGACGAGGTTGGCGAGACAGCGCTTGAACGCCGCCGGCCGCACGGTGACGATCGGCGGCCCGTGGAAGATGACGGTCGCCTTGTGGCCGTGGCGTTCGGCGTCGAGGCGCAGTTCCTCCAGGAACTCCGCCATGTCCGTCGGCGCCGCTGTCTCCCCGCTGTCGCCGCGTGCGAATGCCAGATAGGCCTCCAGCATCCGCGCCATCTCGTCGATGTCCTTCTGCATCGCCTCGACTTCCGGCGTCTTCTTCTTGATGAGCGCAAGCTCGAGCTTGAATCGCGTGAGAACCGTGCGCAGATCGTGCGACACGCCGGCAAGCATCGCCGTCCGTTGCTCCATCGCCCGCTCGATGCGCGTCTTCATCTCGATGAAGGCAGCCGCCGCGCGGCGGACCTCGCGGGCGCCACGCGGACGGAAGTTGGGCACTTCCCGTCCCTTGCCGAAGCTTTCGGCGGCGTCGGCGAGCCGCAAGATGGGCCTGATCTGGTTGCGCAGAAAAATGATGGCGACGACCAGCAGCACGGTCGAGGTACCGACCATCCAGAGCAGGAAAATTTCGGAGTTGGAGACATAGGCGGCGCTGCGGCGGGCGAAGACGCGCATCACGTTGTTATCGAGTTGCACGCGGATTTCCAGCAAGGCCGACTTGCCAACCGTGTCCAGCCAATATGGACGCCCGATCTGCTTGCGCAACTCCTCCGCCAGGGCCTGATCGAGCAATGAAAAGAACGGCTTGGGGCCGGGAGGTGGCATCTCCGAGAGGGGCAGGAAGTCGACCACCAGGCCGAGACGCTGCTGTGCGATCCGTCGGATTTGCGCCTGATCTGCATCCTGCGGGTAGCCGCGGTAGATGTCGATCAGTGCCGCGATATCCTGCACCACGCTCGCGGACAGACGCTGAGTCACCACGTTCCAGTGCCGCTCCATGAACACAAAAGCGACGACCGACTGCAGGATCACCATCGGCGCAATAATGATCAGCAAGGCGCGGGCATAGAGCCCTTTCGGCATCACGCTGTTGAGCCACCGGCTTGCCCTGCGCCAGCCTTCCGCGATTTGGCCGAGGGCACCATGGATCCGGCGCACCAGCGGTATCGAATCGTACCATTCCCAGGCACCGCGCAACCTCATCAGCGCAGTGCGGACGCCGTTGCCGATGTCGAGACTGGTCATGACGTGATCACCAGCCGATAGCCGACGCCACGCACGGTCTGCACGAAGAGCGGGTTAGCCGGATTGCGCTCGATTTTCCGTCGCAGCCGGTTGACCTGTACGTCGACCGCACGCTCGCTGACGGCACCGCCCTGCCCGGCAAGCGAAAGGCGCGACACCGTTTCGCCCGGTGCAGCGGCAAGGATACGCAGCATCTCGCGTTCACGGTCGGTCAGGCGGATGACTTCCTCGCCCTTGCGCAGCTCACCGCGCGCCAGGTGGTACACGAAAGGCCCGAAACGAACCGACTCGACCGGGGGCGCCGGCATCGGCTGTGCGCGCTTGAGAATGTTGGCAATACGCAGCGACAGTTCGCGCGGCTCGAACGGTTTCGAAAGATAGTCGTCGGCACCGATCTCGAGCCCGCGAATCCTGCTCTCTGCCGCGTCGCGCGCCGTCAACATCAGAATCGGCACATTCGAATTGTCGCGTATCGCCTTTGCAAGATCGAACCCGGATTCACCGGGCATCATGACGTCAAGAATGAGCAGGTCGAAGCTGAGGCCGTTGAGCTTCGCGCGCGCGTCCGTGGCGGTTTCCGCCGTGGTCACGCGATAGCCCTCACTGCTGAGAAAACGCGAAAGCAGGTCGCGTATCCGGCGGTCGTCGTCGACGACCAGCAGATGCGGAGCATCGTCGGGAAGCGTTGCGGGCAAAATCATTGCCGAGGCTCCTCCCCCGAAAATTCAGCCTCGAGCCTTCGATACCCGATCGGCACGGCCGATCAGACGCAGCACATCGTCGCGAACGCTGGTATCGATCATTGACGTGAGAAAGCGGCGCGCCGCTTCGTGTGCGTTCGGTCCAAGTTCCTCGAATGCCCGGTTGATCCGCTGCGTCTGCAGCATCGCCAGCCTGAGCGCCAGGGCCTCACCCTTCGGCGTCACATACAGAAGACGCTGGCGACGATCCTGCTCGCCTTCCTTCTGCAGCACATAGCCCTGATCGACCAGTTGCTTGAGCACACGGCCCAGCGACTGCTTGGTGATGTTGAGGATGTCGAGCAGATCGGCAACCTTGATGCCCGGGTTTCGGTTGACGAAGTGCAGCACGCGATGGTGCGCCCGTCCGAAGCCGAGCTTCAGGAGGACCTCATCCGGGTCACCGACGAAGTCGCGATAGGCGAAAAACAGCAATTCGATGATGTCCCAGACGGGCTCGGCCGGTGCGCTGCCCGAGGGGCGACGATCCGCCAAACCCGCGCCGGGGGCCGCGGCTTTGCTCACATTTATGTCAGCCATGTTGACATATTTTGTTTTTATGTTACAAAAACACTGCCACAGACGAAAGGATCGTGCCAAAAGGGCCCATTTCAGTAGACCACATCAGGGCTGTACAAGGGCGTCCTTCTCGGCCGGCCAAGTCATACCGGGTGTTGCCGGCCGAGGCAAAGTGTTGGAATAGACGCGAAAAATGCGCCATCACGACGACGGAAAGCTGCCGCCGCGTGAGACGAAGGAGGAGTACGATGGCTGCCCAATCCTATGACCGGCTCGAAGGGGTCATCTGGTACGACGGCAAGCTCGTGCCATGGAACGAGGCGAACCTCCACGTGCTCACACACGGCCTGCATTACGCAAGCTGCGTGTTCGAAGGCGAGCGCGCGTATGGCGGCCAGATTTTCAAGAGCGCGGCGCATTCCGAACGGCTGAAACGCTCTGCCAATGTCCTCGACTTCGAGATCCCGTATTCCGTGGCAGAGATCGATGCCGCAAAGAAGCTTGTCGTTGACAGAAACGGAAAGAAGGAAGCCTACGTCCGGCCGGTCGCGTGGCGCGGCTCGGAAATGATGGGCGTTTCGGCACAGAACAACACAATCCACCTTGCCATCGCGAGCTGGGAATGGCCGAGCTATTTCGACCCCGAACAGCGTCTGAAGGGAATCCGCCTGGATCTCGCCGAATATCGCCGGCCCGACCCGAAGACCGCACCCTGCAGTGCCAAGGCCGCCGGCCTGTACATGATCTGCACCATTTCAAAACATCGCGCGGAGCGAAAAGGCTATGCCGACGCCATGATGCTTGATTGGCAAGGACGTGTTGCCGAGTGCACCGGCGCCAATATTTTCTTCGTCAAGGACGGCAAGATTCACACGCCGATTGCCGATTGTTTCCTCGACGGGATCACGCGTCAGACCGTCATCGGCCTCGCACGCAAACGCGGCATCGATGTGATCGAGCGGCGCATCCTGCCGGACGAGCTTACGGACTTTTCCGAATGCTTCATTACCGGCTCGGCCGCCGAAGTGACCGCAGTCTCGGAGATAGCGCAGTGGAATTTCAATCCCGGCGGAATCACCAAGACGTTGATGGACGACTACAGCGCCGAGGTAAAGCCAAAGGCTGCGGCCGCATAATCCCGGGCTGACCTCGCCACCGCGTGCGGCTCCTGTGGCCGCAGCAATGTGACATAACGAACTCTGTTGGCGGCGATGAACTGATCCATGCGTTCGTCCAGCACGCGCCCGCGGCTTTGCGAGGCGTGTCTCAGCAGGAGCTCGCCGGTTCTGCCGAAGATGACGAAGCCGACGTGAAAATAATCCAGGTTTGGACGCCGCGTGATGAAGCCGACGATGTCGCCGCCTGCAAGCATTGGCTTGTTTTTCAGAAATACCGGGCTTGGAATTACCCTGATCGCGAAACGCCGACGCCCAAGCGCGCGATGCCAATTGACTTCCTTTTCGATTTCAACGGAGCCCGCCATGTCCACGGGCCGGCAGACCTTGTTCTCGATATTGTGCTGACCCCATTCGAAAAAATAATGATTGCGCTCGCGCCAGCCGACGACCCCGTCATGGTAACGGATCATCTTCAGTACGGAATCGAATTTGTCGCGACCTTCGGCAATTGCCGCGGCCAGGACCGTTTCGCAAAAAGTCACGCAGTCAAATCCGTCGTCGCGCACGACGAACTGCTCCGGTCGCCGGGGCCCTCCTATGAGCGTGTAGCCGAGATAGCGTGTGCCGCGGAATGCGCCGGAAATGAAGTCGATTCTGGCGGAAATCGAGCCCCTGGATCGGGCCTCTTCGATGAGGCGCCCGAGCCTCCTTTCGGCGGCCTGACCATGGCGCGCCGCGGCAACCAGCAGCGCGCCGCCACCAAGGAGATAAAGAACACTGCGACGGTTCGCGAACGGCATGAGGCCTGCCCGCTGTCGGGCTAATCCTTCACGACTACCAGCCGGTCGACGCCGGATTCCGCGCCCCAGACCTCACCCGGCCGGCCGAGCAGCTGACGCACGGAAGCACCCCGTTTGTCGCTTGGAAAACTCTCGAAAGTTTCGGTCACCGGATCGAAGCGCACGATTGCATTGGCGGCGAAATCGGTGGCCCAGATCTTGTCCTTGTTGTCGACATAGATGGCGTAACACCCGCTTTTGCTCTTGGGCAGTCCCCAGACCTTCCAGGCCTTGTTCATCGGGTCATAGCGGCCGATCTCACCCGTATTCCAGAAACTCACCCACAGCAGCCCCTTGGAATCCGACCATATGCGGCGCGGGCCGACACCGGATCTAGGGGGCGGCACCATCAACGCATCGCCGCTCACCGTGTCGATCTTGGTGATGTGGTCGCCGGCGAGCGAGGCATACCAGACATCGCCGCTCGGGGTCGTCGTGATGCCGTACGGTCCGGTGCCTTTCGGTGCCTTCCAGGCTTCGACCTTGCCGCTCGATGGATCGACGCGGCCGTAGACCCCGCTTTGCCCGGTGAACCAGAGAATGCCCTTCCGGTCGAACGTTGCAGTGTTGAGATTTGCGCCGGAGAATTCCGCCGGCAACGGAAAGAGCTTCACTGCCTTCGTTGCAGGATCGACACGCGCGATTGCGTTCTGCCCGCTGTCGGTGATCCACGCGGCTCGGTCCGGTCCCACAATGACCCCGTGCGGCGCGGAACCCCGACCGAGCGGAACCTGGGTGACCTGTCCGCTTTTCGGGTTGAGGATGCCAAGCGCGCCCTGCGATTGGGCCGTGTACCAGACGTTGCCGTCCGGCGCCGGCGCGACATCGTGCGGATGCGCCCCGCGAGGGACGTCAAAATAGGAAACCTGCGCGGAAGACGCGGGAGTGACAGCCAACACCAGGGCAGCAATCGCTGCGATCACGACTGGAACCATAGTGCCCCTCCAGCAGACAGCTATCCGGTAGTTTCCCGCTCGCGACGCCGCACCGTCCACCGCCCGGCTGCCGCATCGTCGGCGGCTTTTGCAGCAACCCACGTCTTTCCACTCGCCGTTTCGACCTGTTTCCAGAATGGCGCCCGGGTTTTCAAATAGTCCATCAGGAACTCAGCAGCCGCAAAAGCAGCCTCGCGATGCGATGAAACAGTCGCGACGAATACAATGTCTTCACCTGGTGTTATTCGACCGTAACGGTGAATCACCGTTACCCCGAGCAACGGCCACCTGTTCGCCGCCTCGGCGACATGCCGTTCGATCTCGGCCTCGGCCATGCCCGGATAGTGCTCAAGCGTTAGCGCCGCAATCGGCTCACCGTTTTCGTCGCCGCGGCAAATTCCGGTAAATGTAACAAGGGCACCGACGTCATCGCGGCCGCGCGTCAGCTTTGCAGCCTCAGCACCGGCGTCGAAAGGCTCGCGCTGCAGACGTACTGTCGGTGTCATGGGCGTTAATGTAACCCGCCGGCGCCGGGCAGGCTATCCGCCTGTCATGGGCGGGAAAAACGCAATTTCTGCCGCATCTTTTATCGAGGCGTCGGGCCGCACATGGCTCTGATTGATGGCGGCGCGGATCACATTCCGGTTTTCAAAAGCGTATGCATATTCTTCGCCGCGGGAGGCCAGCCACGTCATCAACTCGCCCACCGTGACGACCCCCGGCGGAACAGCAACCGTTTCCTCCGGTTTACCAACACGCTCACGCACCCACGCGAAGTAACGCAATTTCACGTTCATTCGTCGATCATATAGCGCAGCCCGGCACGCATATAGTCCCAGCCGGTGTAAAGTGTCAGGAGAGCCGACAGCCACAAAAGCATGATGCCGATCTGCGTGACGACCGGCACGATCTGGTCGCCGGCATCTCCCGCGATCAGAAAGCCAACCGCGACCATCTGACCGGTTGTCTTCCATTTGGCGAGGCGCGTCACCGGCACGCCCACCCGCAGCTCGGCCAGATATTCGCGCAGACCGGACACGAGGATCTCGCGGCAAAGAATCACGACGGCGGCAAGCAGCGTCCATCCACGGATGGTTTCCTCCGCCGCGAGCATCAGCAGGCAGGAGGCGACCAGCAACTTGTCGGCAATCGGATCGAGCATGCGACCGAGCGACGACTGCTGGCCCCAGCTGCGCGCGAGATACCCGTCGAGAATGTCGGTGACACCTGCTGAAATGAAGAACGCCAGCGCGATCCAGCGCAGCCACAACGGTCCCTCAGCGATGCTCTGCCCATAAAGCAGGGCAACGACGACCGGCACCGCTGCGATACGCCCATAAGTCAGCAGATTCGGCAGCGCGAGCGGGCGTGCCGGCAAAGGCCGGGAACTGATGGCATTCATAACCGGAAAGGAACACCCGCAACGCGGTCAGGTCAACCGGGCACGGCGGGGGAATCCCCCGTAGAATTTTACTGAATCGGCGGCTTGGGCAAGCGACTCTTGCCCGGCTCCATCACAAACGTCTGATCGAGCGAATACCACTCCCCCTCGACGTCGCTGGCCGGCGCGGGCCCGCTGTGTCGTATGTAGTTGCCGACCAGCGCGCGGGTCACGCCGAACTGGACATCGGTCTCCAGTCTCTCGTCGTCGTTCACGTACACCTGCGAAATCAGGGTCTTGAAGCCTTCCTTGAAAATCAGAAAGTGCAGATGCGCCGGACGATAATTGTGACGTCCCGTCGCGCGTACGAGATCTCCGACCGGGCCGTCGATCGGGATCGGATAGCCGGCCGGCTTGACGCTGCGGAAACTGAAATGACCGCGCGCATCGGTCATGAACTTTCCGCGCAAATTCATCGGAGCCTGCCTGGGATCCTGCTGCTCGTAGAAGCCCTCGGGCGAAGAGTGCCAAACGTCGACTTCGGCATCCGCGATCGGCTTGCCGGCCTGATCCTTCACCCAGCAGTCGACAAACAAAGCGGGTCCGGGGGTCGGCGAGCGCACGATCGATCCGCCACTTTCCGTACGCGGCGAATTCATCCGCCAGAACGGCCCAAGCAAGTTCGCAGTCGTCTCGGTCTGACCGTTGTTGCCGTTGTTGAGAAGGCAAATGAGCGTCGAGAACCCGAGCGATCCCGACATCAATACAACCTCGTTGTGCTTGTCGTCGGTTTTCTGCCCGAGCCTTGCGATGTAGTGAACCGCTTTCTCGAATTCTTCCTCCGTAAGATGAACGTCGCGCGCAAAAGCATGCAGATGCTCGACCAGCGAAATGAGAATTTGCCGCAATCGAGGCGGTTGAGTGTTCTTGAAAGCTTCCGTGACGGCTTTCGTCACGTCTTCCTGTCTCTGAATGATCATCTATCGCATTCCGTCTAGTGTGCCGCCGACTCGTGGAAGAATTCATATATCTTTCGCGCTGTCTCCGCACTAATTCCGGGCACCTGCGCAAGGTCCGGCAAGCTCGCCCGCTCGATCGCTTTCACAGTGCCAAAATGGCGCAGCAGGGCCCGCTTGCGGGTGGGACCGATCCCCGGAATTTCCTGCAAACCCGCCTCGCGGATGTCCTTCTTGCGCCGCACGCGATGCGAGCCGACGGCGAAGCGGTGCGCCTCGTCGCGCAACCGTTCGATGTAATACAGCAATGGATCGCGCGGCGGGAGCCTGAATGGCGGGCGGCCTGCCACGAAAAAGGTTTCGCGGCCGGCATCGCGATCGGGACCTTTCGCGATCGCTACGATCGGGATGTCGGTGATGCCGAGCGCGGTCAGCGTTTCGTGTGCGGCATTGAGCTGTCCCTGTCCGCCGTCGATGAGCAGAAGATCGGGCCAGGGTTGATCGCCTTCCTCGTCTTTCGTCCCGGCTCGCGGAGCCTCCTCCAGCAAGCGCTTGAATCGTCGCTGAAGGACCTCGCGCATCATGCCGTAGTCATCCCCCGGCGTGAGATCGGACGACCGGATATTGAACTTGCGATACTGATTCTTGCGGAAACCCTCGGGACCGGCGACGATCATGGCTCCCACCGCGTTGGTCCCACCGATGTGGCTGTTGTCGTAGACCTCGATTCGACGCGGGTGGCGCTGCAACGAGAAGGCTTCGCTCAGCGCACCCAATAGTTTCTGCTGCGACGACGTATCGGCAAGCTTGCGCGCGAGTGCTTCGCGCGCGTTAGCCAGCGCGTGCTGCACCAGTTCCCTGCGCTCGCCTCGCTGCGGCGCGCTCACATCGACTTTGTGTCCGGACTTGGCCGTCAGGGCTTCGGCGAGCAAGGCCCGCTCCTCGAATTCATGCGAGACGAGAATGAGTCGGGGCGGAGGCTTGTCGTCATAGAATTGCGCAAGAAAGGCACCGAGGACTTCTGCGGGGCCGATGCTGCGGTCGGCTTTCGGAAAGTAGGCGCGGTTGCCCCAGTTTTGCCCGGTGCGGAAAAAGAACACCTCGACGCAGGAGTATCCCCCTGCCTGGTGGACGGCAAAGACATCCGCCTCGTCCGTGCTGCGCGGATTGATTCCCTGGTGCGACTGGATCGCCGACAGCGCCGACAGGCGATCACGGTAGATCGCGGCACGTTCGTAGTCGAGCGACGCCGATGCCTTGTCCATCTCGCGGGCCATCTCCCGCTGCACCGACTGGCTTCGACCGGAGAGGAATTCGTTGGCCTCCTTGACCAGCTCGGCGTAACCGGTGAAATCGATTTCCCGCGTGCACGGAGCCGAACAACGCTTGATCTGGAAAAGCAGGCAGGGCCGCGTGCGCGACTCGAAATATGAATCCGAACACGACCTCAGCAAAAAGGCACGTTCGAGCGCGTTGATGGTGCGGTTGACCGCGCCAGCCGAGGCGAAGGGCCCATAGTAGTGCCCTGGCCTCGTACGCGCGCCGCGATGCTTCAGAATCTGCGGTGCCCAGTGGTCGGACGTGATCAGGATGTAGGGAAACGACTTGTCGTCGCGCAAAAGCACGTTGAAACGCGGCCGCAGGCGCTTGATCAGGTTGGCTTCCAGCAACAGCGCTTCGGTCTCGGTTTTGGTGGAAACGAACTCCAGACTCGCGGTTGCGGCGATCATGCGGGTGATGCGGCCGTCATGCCCGGTCGGCCGGGCATACGCAGTCACTCGTTTTCTGATGTTCTTTGCCTTGCCGACGTAGAGTACGTCGCCTTGCGCATCGATCATGCGGTAGACACCGGGAGCGGATGGCGCGAGCTTGGCAAAGCGCGCAATCGCAGCGCGGCCGGCGGCCAACGTTCCTGCCGGCGCACTTTCGACGTCCGGTTCCGGCAGGGAGGAGTCTTCTTCCTCCTCGCGCAGCTCGCTTGCCGGATCGATGTCTTTGTTTGTGCGGTTCATATACGAGAAGATAGTGCGCTCGATGTAATTGCGCCCGGCCGGACAAAAGGTCTTCGCTTCCTTTTCATCGCGGAATCGCCCGCTCTATTCCACCGCTTCGCTGTCGGCGGTTCGCCAGGACAAATGTTGCCCGCCGTCGACCGGAATCGTCACGCCCGTCACGCTCGCCGCCTGTGCCAGGTAGACGACCGCACCGGCGATGTCCTCTGGTTGCGGGCCACGCTGGAGCGGCAGGCTTCCGGCCTGGGCGGCGAATTGGGCATCCGTCTGTCGAGGACTCGGCAGCGTGGGCCCCGGCGCCACCGCGTTGACCCGGAGCTTCGGCGCAAATGCCTGCGCAAGTGTCGTCGTCGCGGTAAAGAGCGCGCTCTTGCTCAGTGTGTACGAGAAAAACCGCGGGTTGGGCCTGAGAACGCGCTGATCGACAATGTTCACAATCGATGCGTCAACGCCTGCCGGTGCCTGCGCCGCAAAGGCCTGCGAGAGAAATAGCGGCGCTTCAAGATTAACGGCAATCGCCCGCTGAAAGCGCGCATGAGACATTGTCTCGATGTCGTCGGGCTCGAATTCACCGGCATTGTTGACCAGAAGTGTGAGCTTGCCGAATACGGCCGCGGCCGGCACCAGGGCGCGGACGGAATCGTGATCGGCGAGATCGGCAAGGACCACCCGGGCTTTGCCTCCCGCATCTTCGATTGCGGCGGCAAGCTTTTCCGCGTCGTCGCGCGAATTGTTGGCATGCAGGACAACCGAATAGCCGGCGCGCACCAGCGCACGTGCGATTGCCGCCCCGATGCGGCGGCCGCCGCCGGTGATGAGCGCGTTGCGCATGGTATCCTTTGGATTATCACCCATCTAATCCAGCCTGCCGTCGTCGCGGCAATGGCGGCCGGTCACTGGAGCGGCCCGCACGTTTTGCCACCCGCGTAACTTCGCGCGAAGTGCACGCAAGGTAAACAAAGTCATACCAAAAAAGCTAAAACTAAGGGTTCTTTAGGGATGTGCCCGACGGCCGTATCTGTATTCACGCCCGTTTAACCTAAAAGGCCCGATAAATCCTCCACCGATACGTCGACGTTTGGTCGCCGGAATGGTTCTGCGCCTCGCTGCGCTCGGGCGCAGGAGCGAAGTTGAGTGGAGGGTATTATGACGAACAAGACCATCATTGCGATGGCAGCCGCAACCCTGACGGCCGGCAGCGCCGCCGCCGCAGATCTGCCGCGCGGTCCTGCTCCCTACTATCCGCCACCTTCGAGCATCTACAATTGGACCGGTCCATACGCCGGCCTGAACGTCGGCTATGAGTGGAGCAAGGTCACGAACACCGCCATTGAACCGAGCGGCGTCGCCGGCGGTGGCCAGCTGGGCTACAATTGGCAGATCAGCCAGTTCGTATTCGGTGCCGAGACGGATATCCAGGCCAGCGCTGCCGACGATACGTTTGCCCCCTACAAATTTTCCAATCCGTGGTTTGGCACCCTGCGCGGGCGCGCCGGCTTCGCGATCAACAATATGCTCCTGTACGGCACGTTCGGTCTTGCCTACGGCGAGCTCAAGGGAGAGTTCTTCGGGATTGACGAAAACAAAACCCATGTCGGCTGGACCGGCGGCGCGGGCCTGGAGGTCGGATTCGCGCCGAGCTGGTCAGCGAAGGTCGAATACCTCTACATGGATCTCGGAAACCGGTCGTATACGATTACCGGCACGGATAACGGTTTGCACGCGAACTATCTGCGCCTTGGTGTGAACTATCACTTCTGATCGCGCATCCATCATCGTGAAAGAAAAAACTCCGGGCATCGCGCCCGGAGTTTTTTCTTTTCTTGCGCGTGACACTCAGGTTCCACGAACGGACTTCGACTTAATTATTCCTTCACCGTTCATCGCAGGCGGTCAGCAACAATCGCGGCAACAACGTGACATTTCATCGTCATCAGTTGGGCATTGCTCCTCACGACTGCCGGTCAGGTGTGTCTTCTGCGCACTAGACGTGAAAGCAAATCTGAATAATTTCCCGGCACAACTCGGGTGGGTGGGTAAAGTAATCTGACGGAGGTTTCGAAATGAAGCGTTTGATTTTGGCGGGCGTCGCTGGCCTCGCCGCGTTGGTGACGGTGACCGCGGCGAATGCAGCCGATATCGCGCGGCGGCAGCAAATGCCGACGAAAGCTCCGGCCTATTTCGCTCCGTACAACTGGACGGGCTTCTATATCGGTATCAACGGTGGCGGTGGCTGGGGTGATTCTGAATGGTCGAATGCATTTGGCTCGACCGGTTCGTTCGACGTGTCCGGCGGACTTGTCGGCGGCACGATCGGCTACAACTGGCAAGTGAACCAATTTGTGTTCGGCCTCGAGGGCGATATGGATTGGAGCGGGATCAAGGGCAGCACGTCATCGGGACTCTGCGCCGGCCTGTCCTGCGAGACGCGGAACCGTTGGCTCGGCACCGCGCGCGGCCGGATTGGTTACGCGTTTGACCGCTTCATGCCCTACGTGACCGGCGGTGCGGCCTTTGGCGACGTCAAATCGTCGATCGCCGGCGTCGGCGACTCTTCTGATACCCAGGTTGGCTGGACTGTCGGCGGCGGCCTTGAGGCATCGATCGCGGGACCATGGACAGCCAAGATCGAATATCTCTTTGTCGATCTCGGCAAGACCACCTGCGATACGGCAACCTGCGGTGTTCTGCTGGGGGCTCCGACCGATGTCGACTTCCGCACCAACATAGTGCGGGCGGGCGTAAACTACCGCTTCTGATGGCCGCAGCACGACCGGTCAAGAAAAGCCCCGGACATGTTCCGGGGCTTTTTGCTTGGAACCTGGAGAGCGCTCTCCTCACGGAACTCCCGTCCGTGACCGGCGTTAAAGGAGTGACCGGGGGGCGGCGTGCTCACGTCCATCCGCACAATCTCAGGTGAGGTGCGTCATGAAGAAAGTTCTCCTCGCGGGCGTGGCGCTGGTTGCATTCGGCACCGTTATAGCGTCGGCAGCCGACATCCAGCGCCGGCAGATGCCGGCAAAGGCGCCGGCATACACTCCGCCGCCGCTTTATAACTGGACCGGGTTCTACGTCGGCATCAATGGCGGCGGCGGTTTTGGCCGTTCTGATTTCTCGGCGCCGTTTGCATCCAGCTCATTCGATACGTCGGGCGGTCTCGCCGGCGGCACGATCGGCTACAACTGGCAGACGGGTCAGGTCGTTTTCGGCCTCGAAGGCGACATCGACTGGAGCAACATCCGTGGCAGCGGATTCTGCGGCGGAGTGACCACGTGCGAGATTCGCAACGACTGGTTGGCCACCGCGCGCGGCCGGCTTGGTTATGCATTCGATCGCTTCATGCCGTACGTGACCGGCGGTTTGGCGGTCGGCGACATCAAGACAAGCATCGCCGGCTTCGGCGACACACGTGACACGAAGGCAGGCTGGACAGTCGGCGGCGGCCTTGAAGCCGCCATCAGCGGGCCGCTGACTGCGAAGATCGAATATCTCTATGTCGACCTTGGGCGTACCGATTCAATTCTTGGTTCCGATGCGAAATTCAAAACGAACATCGTTCGCGCCGGGTTGAACTATCGATTCTGATCGAAATTGCAGATCGACAGATACAAAATGCACAAAGCCCCGGAGCACTGTCCGGGGCTTTCCACATCTCGTTCGCCGGGAAACTTCAAATTGAAGACGCGTGCGATCGCGGCTGACCCAAAATTCAGGTTTGAATGATTCGCGCCTGAGCGAGAAATACGCAGCGTGGTCGCGTCAGCCGGTGATCACCAGATTTACAGCTTTTGGCCCCTTGCCTTTCTTGTCTGGTTCGACGTCGAAACTGATCCGTTGACCTTCGTTCAGTCCCTTCAACCCGGCCTGTTCAACCGCTGTGATATGAACGAACACGTCACGACCGCCGTCATCCGGTTTGATAAAACCGTAGCCTCTTTCGCCGTTGAAAAACTTCACGACACCCGTTTGTGCCATCGGGAAACTCCTCTCCCCTCTGCTCCGCCGCCGGCCCCACGCACGGCAGCTCGGCTGGACATTCACAATCGGGGAAAGCGTCGGCCATATTGGCCTCAGTCACTCCGCCGGCCCCCTCAGGAGGCGGAACGTCACTGCCAGTATGGAACTACACACCAACTGCGGCCCTGTGGAAAGAGGCCATACATCAATGACCGTTCGGTGCGGGTTCCGCCACAAGCCAGTCCAGACGAAAAATGGGCCTCCCCCGCCCCCCCGAAAACGCGGATTAAGGCCGGCAAAATGGCCGAAAGCTCGCTCTCCAGGGTCCAGGGCGGATTGACCAGAATCATCCCGGCACCGCCAAGCCGGGCCGGATCGCCCAAGGGGGCCACCAGGATTTCGGCTCGCAGTACCTTCGGTAGTCCGGCGCGGCCAAGGCGCCTAGCCAGAAGGTCGGCGTCACGGCGCCCCTTAAGGGGGTACCAGAGTGCGTAAATGCCGGTCGCCCATTTTCGGTGAGCGGCTGTGAGACCGCTGACGAGATTCGAAAAGTCACTGCCGGCCTCGAAGGGCGGATCCACAAAGACAAGCCCGCGACGTTCCTTGGGCGGAACGTAAGCATTGAGTGCCACCCATCCGTCGAGTTCGAGAATCTTGACCCGGCTGTCGCCGCGCAAATTTCGCGCGAGGGCAAGATGTGCCTTCGGTTCGAGTTCGCAGGCAATAAGTCGGTCCTGCGGACGCAGTAGAGCCCTGATCAACGTCGGCGAGCCCGGGTAAATGCGAAGACGCCCGCCAGAGTTGCACGCGCTGACGGCTTCGAGATAAGGGGCCAAAAGCGCGGCAACCTCGGCGGAGATTTCCGCGGACAGTAATTTTTCAATACCGTCGTGCCATTCCCCGCTCCGCTCGGCGGCGGCACTTGCAAGATCATAGAGTCCTGCGCCGGCGTGCGTGTCTATGACCCGGAATGCCGCAGGCTTGCCGCGCAGATGGTGAAGAATGCGGCACAGTATTGCGTGCTTGAAAACGTCGGCAAAATTGCCGGCATGAAATTCGTGGCGGTAGTTCACGGCAGCAGCGCTCGCGCTATCGGCCGCGCATGGCCGGCATCATAATTTTATCGCGACGGCATGCGTGCCGGGCCAGCCCGGGACAACCACGAAAAGTCAGATCCTTGTTCATGCAAATGCGTATTTCCGTGAGCCTTGTGCTGTCGCACGAAACATTGACTGCGTCACGCATCAGCTGAGGGTTTGTCTTCAGGAAAGCGTCGACAACTTCAACCGGCGTTACATTGATGGGACGGTCGACGTGGATGTAGTCCTGTGGAATTCTGATTGCCGCCCGTGCAGCCCGGACCAGGTCGAAGTAAGTGCGCGGAGACAAGCCGGAGCATGTGCCGTGCCGGTCCCATTCATGAAAGACAAGCGCCGGACTTGGCATCAGGTCGAGCATTTCTTCAACGATGGCGCGACTCAGTCGCGGCGACGGTACCTGGCAGTATGAAGGGAAGCCTCGCTCGTACTGCGGCCAGAGTCCGTGGATGACGAAAGCAAACGGGCGTCCCGAACATTGACCGTCGCGCGGCCTCCGGGCCGATCGCTCCTCTGCCGCCTCGCAGTACGAAGGCGACCACGACAGCGAAAGGACATAGAAATCGAATTCGCCGGCGATGCCTTGCCGATGATCCTGGGCGGCAGCCGAGGCAACTGCAAAGAACAGCAGGCAGAACGAAAGCGCGGCGGCAATTCGCCCAAGGCGACGCATGCGCGGACGGCTCATCGGCAGCTCAGACGCGAAGAACAAAACGGAAATTGATCTGACTCAACGGTTCCTTGGTAGGGACACCCGGTGACCGTGAACGGCTCAAGAACAAAGCAGAATAAAAGCGGATCGGAAGGCCTGCGGGCCCTACGGCCGCGCCATCTTGCACGCCGGGTTGTAGGCCCAATTGCGATCGAGCCCGACAACGCACCACTCGACGCCCCATGTCATGCCGATCGCGCCGGCGTCCTCCACGATCGAGTAGTGGACGGTGTGCTGACTGCCGTCACTGACCTGGGCGATGGCGCTGCAGTAGCGGCGTGGAACCGTTTCCGGCGCCCACGGGCGAAAGGCCGTTTCGCGAACGCGGTCAAAACCCAGGATGCGAAGGTCCGAATTCCAGAACCGCCCTTCCTTCTCGGCGAAGCGCCAGGTGATTGTACCAAGCCCGGCTTCGCACGGCGGCAGTGTTCCATCGTACCGCGGCCCGGTCAGATAGACGCCCTTTTCCAGCCAATTGGCCGCTGACGCCTGTGTCGCGCCCGCCGCAACCAGACAGGCAAGCACCAGACAACGGAAGTATTGGGCAAAGGCCGTCATGATTTCTGCTCCCCAACCCGGTTTTTAAGTCTAGCACAGCTTTTTTAGCAGGTCGTCCCCTGCCTGGTACACAGCTTTAGCCGCCCACCCACGGCGTTATTGTGCTCCCCGCCAATCACCAAGAACCGCCTGCACCAACGTCAGTGCGGCCACGGCGGCCGTGTCGGCGCGTAGAATCCGTGGACCAAGCGCGAGGCAAAGCACGTTCGGCCGCCCGGCAAGCAATGTGCGCTCGTCTTCGGCAAAGCCGCCTTCCGGGCCAATAAGCACGGAAACAGGCTTCGGCTGCAAACGCGCCGTTTCCAACGCGGCGACCGGATCCGCCACGTCGGCGCTTTCGTCGCAAAAAATCAACAGGCGACCGGTGTCGGAGCAGGCCGCCTCCAATCCGATGACGGTACCGACCGTTGGGACGTGCAGGATGCCGCACTGCTCGGCCGCCTCGATCGCATTGGCATGCATGCGATCGAGATTGACCCGCGCGACCTGGGTGTGCCGTGTCATTACAGGCTGCAGGTGCGACGCACCCATCTCCACGGCCTTTTGGACGACATAGTCGAGTCGTGCATGCTTGAGCGGTGCGAAGAGCAGGTGCAGATTGCCCGGCTGTGGCTGTGGACGGAGGCGGGTTTCTGCCCTGACCACCACTGACCGTTTACCGGTTTCCAGGAGGATGCCGCGCCATTCGCCCTCGCGCCCATTGAACAGCAGGACCGCGTCCCCCCGCCGCAGGCGCAGCACGTTTTGGAGATAATTTGCCTGCTTGTGGTCGAGCGAAACCTCCGCGTTGCTTGCCAGCGGCGCGTCAACGAAAAGCCGGGGCATACGAAACTCATACCGGGGCATGGGGTTAATCGCCGTGGGCCGATGGTGGGTTTTAGTCGGTCTGGCAAGGCGGTGCGAGGGGTGCCGCCTTCCCGACGCATTCAGGTTGTTATAAGGCAACAAGGTATAGCCCGCTGGATTGCTATACTTGGCCGGATTACGGGAGGATCGCACTCTATGAAACTGCGCTGCGCCCTGGTTGCCGTATGCGTGTTTGCGCTTCCTATCGGCGGCGCAAAGGCGCAATTTGGGCCGACGGCACCGCAAGGCGAACCTCCCTGCGTACAAGAATTCTCCAAGCTGCGGGAAGACGCGGACAAGAAGGCGGCGGCGATCAAAGCCGCCGGTGAACGCAAGGCGTCCCCGCGCGAGGCTTGCCAGCTCTTCAATGCGCTTCTTGCAGCTCAGTCGAAGATGGCGAAATACGCGACCGACAATTCGGTCTGGTGTGGCATTCCAAACCAGGTCGTGGCGAATCTGAAGGAAGGCGTAGCCAAGATCTCCGAAGTTCGGACCCGTGTGTGCCAGGCTGCGGCATCGCCGCGCCCGACCGGGCCCAGCCTGAGTGATGCGCTCTCGAGCCCCGTGCCAAATTCGAGCAACATAAAGACCGGACGCGGGACATTTGACACGCTGACCGGGAGTCCACTCGGAAAATGAGCGAGAGCACCGGACGCGTCGCCGATGCGACCGGAAACTGGGTCGATACCCTCGCTCCGCCCTATGCGCGACCCTATCTGCGGCTGGCCCGACTCGATCGCCCGATCGGATCCTGGCTGTTGCTGATGCCGTGCTGGTGGTCGACAGGCCTTGCCGGCATGCACACCGGCCGATTTCCGAGCCTTTGGCATATCGTCCTTTTCTTCGTCGGCGCGTTTGCCATGCGCGGCGCCGGCTGCACCTGGAACGACCTGGTCGATCGCGATCTCGACGGCCGCGTCGAGCGCACACGCTCTCGGCCGATTCCTTCCGGCCAGGTTTCGGTTGCACAAGCCACGGCGTTCATGGTTGCCCAGGCGCTCGTCGGTTTTTTGGTTCTCATCCAGTTCAACCGCTTCACGGTCGCGACCGGCATCGCCTCGCTGCTGGTGGTCGTCATCTATCCTTTCATGAAGCGCATCACCTATTGGCCGCAGATTTTTCTCGGCCTTGCGTTCTCATGGGGCGCGCTGATGGGCTGGCCGGCCGAATTCGGGCGGCTCGATTGGCCCGCGCTTGTGCTTTATGCCGGATCGATACTTTGGGTGATCGGTTATGACACGATCTATGCGCACCAGGACCGAGAGGACGACCTGCTGATCGGCATCAAGTCCACCGCCTTGCTGTTCGGTGAACGCACGCAGGCAATGCTGGCGGGTTTCTATGCGGCTGCAGTTGCGGTGATCGCGGCGGCCGGCTTCATGGCCGGTGGAGGAATAATCTTCACGATCGGACTTGTCGCCTTTGCCGCGCATCTGGCCTGGCAGGTGAACAGGCTTGATATCGACGACCCGGCCTATTGCCTGGTCCTCTTCAAATCGAACCGCGATGCGGGCCTGATACTCTTCGGCTCAATGCTGATCGACTCGGCGGTTTGAGCGCGATCGTCAGTGAGTTGTCAGCCGCGGCGCTGATCGGCCGCGAGCCTCTGCGGGGAGGATCGATCGCGTGACGTCGTCAAGATCGAGGATATAGCCGTCCTCACCGGGCACGGCCGCCGCTGCGCGACTGACCTTTCCGGATCTCGACATCGACCCGGTAAAGGCAGGGCCGCGCTGCCTTGCGTAAAGCGCTCTGGCCTTCGCGGCTGCCACTGCACCTGACACCGGTTCAGGGCGGCAGGGACGATCTCCGCTCGCGCGCCGCATCAAGTCGACATGAATATGGTTATAGTGTGCGGCGTTGTAGCCTGGCGCGAGCACGGTATTGAAGTTGTCGCAGGCGGCAAGGTGGATGTCTCGGAGGAAGCCCTGCTCCTCCGGCGTGCCATGCCATCCATCCTGCACGGTGATCCGGCGCCCGTCGGCGAGCGTGAATGCGGCGATGTCGAGGGCATTGCCGAACGCATGCTCGGAAATTCCAGAGCCGCCGGAGCCGACCATGCCGCGGCACGAATAGGATGAAATCTGCTTTATCTCGACGACCTGCGAGCCAAACCAGCGCATGGCTGCCGGCTGCACGGCATCGCTGACCCAGCGGTCCAGCGCCGAGACGATTGGACAAGCAAGCGTGGCTGCCGGCGTCAGCGCTGCCGGCAAGGCGGCCGCAACCTGCGGCGCGCGCGCCGGGCCGAGCGCCGGCGCGCTTCGCAACGGTTGCTGGTAAACCGGCGCGCTCTGCGGCGGCGGCTGGTAGACCGGCGCCGACTGGGCGCGTTGCGGCGGGTATGTCCTCTCCGGCAATATTGCATCGTCAGGGATATCGTCCGGCAGCGGCGCCGCGCCCGGCGCTGCGTCGCGCGCAACAGGCGGCCTCAAGTCGACCGGCGGCGGGGCCGAACGGGCCGGTTGCGAACGTTCGGCAGGCGGCGGACCGGGAACCCAGCGCATGTGCGGCTGCGCCGATTGCGCAGGCGACTGTTGCACGTCCATCCGGCCGACCGGCGCGGGCGGCGTGTAACGCGGCTCATCGATCGGCCAGTTCGGCATCTGCGAAGCATTCGGAATTGCGCCGGGCGGCCGCAGGTCGTCGCCATAGCCGATAGCGGCAGGTCCCTCACCCAGCGCCGCCACCTTGAGCGGGAAATCGGCGCCGCATATGCCGGGACCTTCGATTGGTTCTATGCGCACGACGCCGGCGCCAAGTTTCACGGCACCTGATTTCATGCACTCGACTTCCGCCTGGTGCCGCCAGGGTGCGCGCTCGCCTGAGAAAAAGCTGCGCCCGCAGCCTGCGAGGGCCAGCAGCACGCCAGCGCCGACGAGATAGTACCCAACGCCACCCTTCATGCCCGCAAAAATGCGAGCAGTTTCTTTAACGGGGCTTCAATGATGGGCGCACCGGAATTCGTTAAGGATAAGGATTTCTTGCCGCCCCCGAGCCGCGGCCCTGAAGCACGGAACCCTTCGGCTCACATCGCACGCGCGACAGTAATCGCAGGTCCGCGGCACAGCCGGGCGTGGCGCGCGAACACCCCGTACCGGTCCCGTATGTGCGCCGGGCGACCGAAATCATAATGCGGCGGAATCAGGCCGTCGGCGCGACCGGCGGTAATTGCCGTAAATTCGCCATGAAAAATCCGGGGTACGGTAAGTTTTGCACCGTCAAAATTCCCGCGCTCGGATTTCTTTTTGACCGCGCAATCAAGCGTTTGCGGTTCGCGCAGGTGCGGTAAGCAATTTCAGCCACCGGCAAATATGTTCCCTCCGCACGAGATTTCAGCCGCGTTACATTCCGTGCTAGCATTTCTCGGTCAACAAGGGAGGCACTGCCGTGGACCTTGCCTTGAAGCTCAATGTGCTGGCGGTATGCGCCGTGTTTGCTTTCGTAGGCGCGATTTTGCTGGGGGCATTCTGAGTTCAGGAGGCCGACGACGACGCCAACAATAAAACGGATTAGATCCGAAACCATTACAGCACCGGAGAGCAAACTCTCCGGTGTTCGCTTTTCGGTCATCGGAAAACTTCACGCCGCCACAATGCTTGGCGAGGCGTGCACATCGTAGTTGAGGATCGGCGCCAGCCAGCGCTCGCATTCCGCGACCGTCCAGCCTTTGCGCCGCGCGTAATCCTCCACCTGGTCGCGCTCGATCTTGCCGACTCCGAAATAGGCGCTCTGCGGGTGGCTGAAGTAGAGCCCGCACACCGCCGCGCCCGGCCACATCGCGAAGCTCTCGGTCAGCTTGACCCCGATACGCCCGCTCTTGAGCAGCTTGAACAGCGTCCCCTTCTCGGTGTGATCGGGCTGCGCCGGATAGCCCGGCGCCGGCCGGATGCCGCGATATTGTTCCGCGATGAGCTGCTCGTTGTTCAGTGCCTCGTCGGAAGCGTAGCCCCAGAATTCCCTGCGCACGCGCTGATGCAGTCTCTCGGCAAAGGCTTCCGCAAGCCGGTCAGCGAGCGCCTTCACCATGATGGCCGAGTAGTCGTCGTTGGCGCGCTTGAATCGCTCCGCGACCTCATCCTCGCCGATCCCGGCTGTGACGGTGAAACCGCCGATATAGTCGGCAAGCCCGCTCGCGCGCGGGGCGATGAAATCGCTCAGCGCCATATTGGCACGGCCTTCGCGCTTCGAAAGCTGCTGGCGCAGCGAGTGCAGCACGGCAGTCGGTTCGTCGCGCATTTCATCGCCATAGACAAGAATATCGTCGCCATCTGCATTGGCGGGCCAGAAGCCGAGTACGGCGCTTGCCCTGAACCAATGCTCGCCGACGATCTTGTCGAGCATGGCGCGCGCATCCTCGTACAGAGAGCGTGCAGCCTGCCCGAACTTGGCATCGTCAAGAATCGCCGGGAATTTTCCGGACAGTTCCCAGGTCGAAAAGAACGGCGTCCAGTCGATATAATCGATGAGCTCCCTGACCGGATAATCGTTGAGCACCTCCGTCCCGGTAAACGTCGGCTTCGGCGGCCGGTAAGCGCCCGACCAGTCGAGCTTGAGCGCGTTGGCGCGCGCGGCGGCAAGCGGAAGACGCGCCTTGTCCGCCTGCGCCCGCGCATGCGCCGCCGCAATGCGCGCGTATTCGCCGCGCAGCTCGGCCACGTAGTTGGCGCGGGTATCCACCGACATCAGGGTCTGGGCCACGCCCACCGCGCGGCTCGCATCGTTCACATAGACCGCCTGTCCACGCCTGTAATTCGGGTGGATTTTGACCGCCGTGTGCACGCGGCTGGTCGTTGCCCCGCCGATCATCAACGGCAGCTCGAAGCCCTGGCGCTCCATCTCGGCTGCCACGTGGCACATTTCATCGAGTGACGGCGTGATAAGCCCGGAGAGCCCGATGATGTCGGCATTCTCTGCGCGGGCCGTCTCGAGAATCTTGGCCGCCGGTACCATCACGCCGAGGTCGACGACCTCGTAATTGTTGCACTGAAGCACAACGCCGACGATGTTCTTGCCGATGTCGTGCACGTCGCCTTTCACCGTCGCCATGACGATCTTGCCGTTCGAGCCGCCGTGCTGGCGGCCGTCCTTTTCCTGCTCCATGAACGGCATCAGGTAGGCGACGGCCTGCTTCATCACGCGCGCAGATTTCACCACCTGCGGCAGGAACATCTTTCCCGAGCCGAACAGGTCGCCGACGATGTTCATGCCCTCCATCAACGGTCCTTCGATCACCTCGAGCGGGCGCTTCGCCCGCAGGCGCGCCTCTTCCACGTCGGCATCGATGAAGTCGGTGATGCCATGCACCAGCGCGTGCGCGAGCCGCTTCTCCACCGGCTGCTCGCGCCAGGCGAGATCGACTTCCTTGCCGCCCTGCCCGGCGCCCTGGAATTTCTTCGCCAGATCGAGCAGCCGCTCGGCCGCATCGGGGCGGCGGTTGAGCACGACGTCCTCGCAGGCCTCGCGCAGCTCGGGATCGAGATCGTCGTAGACCGCGATCTGGCCGGCATTGACGATGCCCATGTCCATGCCGGCCTTGATAGCGTGGAAGAGGAATACCGAGTGCATGGCCTGCCGCACCCGCTCGTTGCCGCGGAACGAAAACGACAGGTTCGACACGCCCCCGGAGACGTGGACGTGCGGCAGGTCGGCGCGGATTTTCCGGGCGGCCTCGATGAAAGCGAGGCCGTAGCTGTTGTGCTCCTCCATGCCGGTCGCGACGGCAAAGATGTTCGGATCGAAGATGATGTCCTCCGGCGGGAAGCCGACCTTGTCGACCAGGATGTCGTAGGCGCGCTTTGCGATCGCCGTCTTGCGCTCGAGCGTATCGGCCTGTCCCTGCTCGTCGAACGCCATCACGACGACGGCCGCGCCGTAGCGGCGCACGGTGCGGGCGTGCGCGATGAACGCCTCCTCGCCCTCTTTCAGCGAAATCGAGTTCACCACCGATTTGCCCTGCAGGCATTTCAGGCCCGCCTCGATCACCGAGAACTTCGACGAATCGACCATCACCGGGACCCGCGCAATGTCGGGCTCGGCGGCGATGAGGTTGAGGAACGTCGTCATTGCCTGCTCGGAATCGAGCAGGCCCTCGTCCATGTTGACGTCGATCACCTGCGCGCCGTTTTCCACCTGCTCGCGGGCAATCGATAGCGCGGCCGCATAATCGCCGGCGCTGATCAGCTTGCGGAACTTGGCCGAGCCGGTGACGTTGGTGCGCTCGCCGACGTTCACGAAGGGAATTTCCGGCGTGAGCGCGAAGGGCTCGAGTCCGGACAGCCGGAGCTGCCGCGGCACGCCCGGGACCGCGCGCGGCTTTTTGCCTGCGACGGCCTTGGCAATGGCGGCAATGTGCTCCGGCGTGGTGCCGCAGCAGCCGCCGACGATATTCACAAGACCGGCCTCGGCGAATTCGCCGAGCAGCTCGGCCATGTAGGCCGGGCTCTCGTCGTAGTAGCCGAACTCGTTGGGCAGGCCTGCGTTCGGATAGGCGCAGACGAAGGTATCGGCGAGGCGGCCGAGTTCCTCGATGTGTGCGCGCATCTCGCGCGCGCCAAGCGCGCAGTTGAGCCCGATGGTCACAGGGTTGGCGTGCTTGACCGAATTCCAGAACGCGCCGGGCGTCTGCCCCGAGAGCAGCCGGCCCGAGCGATCGGTGATGGTGCCGGAGATCATCACCGGCACGTCGAGCGCGCGCTCCTCGCACAATTCCGAGATTGCGAAGATCGCCGCCTTGGCATTGAGGGTGTCGAAAATGGTCTCGATCAGCAGCAGATCGGCACCGCCGTCGATGAGCCCGCGCGCCTGTTCGCCATAGGCGGCGCGCAGCTGATCGAAGGTGATGGCGCGGAAGCCCGGGTTGGCGACGTCCGGCGAGATCGAGGCGGTGCGGTTGGTCGGCCCGAGCGCGCCGGCGACGAAACGCCGGCGGCCATCTTCTTTCTCCGCCTGCGCCGCAGCCTCGCGCGCGAGCGTCGCACCGGCCTGGTTGAGTTCGTAGGCAATGCCTTCCATGCCGTAGTCGGCCTGCGCGATCGCCGTCGAGGAGAAGGTGTTGGTCGAGACGATGTCGGCGCCGGCCCGGAAGTAGGCGAGATGGATGTCACGCACGGCCTCGGGCCGGCTGAGATTGAGCAGGTCGTTGTTGCCGCGCACTTCCCGGTTCCAGGCGTCGAACCGCGCGCCCCGGTAGCCCTCCTCGTTGAGCTTGAGCCCCTGGATCATGGTGCCCATGGCGCCGTCGAGCACCAGGATGCGCTGGCGCAGCAGCTCCATGAATTCGCTTCGGACGCCGGGGTGGGACGCGGTCACAACATGAAACTCCGGCTCAGCTGACGGCTTGCGCCGCCGGCCTCAGGCCCAGCAGGTGGCAGATCGCGAACACGAGGTCGGCGCGATTCATCGTGTAGAAATGGAACGTGGTGACGCCGCGGTCGACGAGATCGAACACCTGCTCGGCGGCAACCGCCGCGGCGATGAGCTTGCGCGTCGCGGCATCGTTATCGAGGCCGTGGAAACGGTCGGCAATCCATTGCGGAACCGAGGCGCCGCATCGCCTGGCAAAGCCGGTGATCGCCTTGAAATTCTGCACCGGCACGATGCCCGGAACGATCGGGATATCGATGCCGCGCGCCCGCACGCGATCGAGATAGCGGAAATAAAGGTCGTTCTCGAAGAAGAACTGGGTGATGGCACGGCTCGCGCCGGCGTCGACCTTGGCCTTGAGCATGTCGATATCGGCCTCGACCGTCGGGCTGTCCGGGTGTTTTTCCGGATAGGCCGATACGGAAATCTCGAAATCGGGCGCGATACGTTTGATGCCGCCGACCAGATCGGCCGCATTTTCGTATCCGCCCGGATGCGGTGCATAGCGCGCGCCGGCGCCGCCGACCGGATCGCCGCGCAGCGCCACGATATGGCGCACGCCGGCATCGTGGTAGGTGCGCACGATCGCATCGACTTCGTTACGGGTGGCGGCGACGCAGGTCAGGTGGGCGGCGGGCGTCAGCGGCGTCTCCGCCAGAATGCGCTTCACGGTCGCATGCGTGCGCTCGCGCGTGGTTCCGCCGGCACCGTAGGTCACCGACACGAAATCGGGCGCCAGCGGCGCGAGCCGCTCGATCGACTCCCACAGGATCTTGTCCATCTCTTCGCTGTTCGGGGGGAAGAACTCGAACGACACGCCGATGCGGCGCGTCTCTCCGCGCGCGAACCGACTTAGACGCACTGGACTGTTCATCACGCCACCTCGCGGCGCAGCGGCGTCGCCATCAATGCCCGCGTGTCTCGCGCGAGCCAGAGGGAGACAGCGATCTTGCCCTCGGAGCCGGGCTCGGGCGCGAGCGACTTGTGCATCGCCGGCTCGAGGCCCGACGAGGTGATCCACTGCGTCACCGTCTCGGGCGCGAAGCCGAGACGCCGGTGCGCGAACTGCTCGCGCAGGAACTCCTGCTCGTGCGGCGCAAAGTCGACGACCAGCAGCCGCCCGCCCGGACGCAGCACGCGCGCCGCCTCGCGGATCGCCCGCGCGCCGTCATCGAGGAAGTGCAGCACCTGATGCAGGATGACGACGTCGAAGGAGTCGTTGGCGAGCGGAAGATCGTAGATGTCGCCCTGCCGCACGCTGCAGTTTTTGAGACCCGCGCGCTCGATCCGGTCGCGTGCGAGCAGCAGCATGTCGAGCGACAGATCGAGGCCGAGCCCGCGCTCGATCGTGGGGCCGAACATCTCGAGCATGCGCCCGGTGCCGGTGCCGAGATCGAGCAGGGAACGGAAGGGCTTGTCGGCGAGCGCGGCGCGGATCGCCTCCTCCACCGCCTCGTCGGCGACGTGCAGCTTGCGGATGCGGTCCCACTCGGCGGCGTGGGCGCGGAAATAGGCCTGCGCGGCGGCGGCGCGGGCCTGCCGCACCGAGGCGAGGCGTTCGCGGTCGCGCGCGATGATCCGGTCGTCGGCGTTCAAGCGATCGATCAGCGCGCGCGCGACGTCGGCACCGCCGCCATGTTCGGCGAGCCGGAAAAACGCCCAGGTACCTTCGCGGAAACGCTCGACGAGCCCCGCTTCGACCAGGAGCTTGAGATGGCGCGAGATACGCGGCTGGGACTGCCGCAGGATGTCGGTGAGGTCGGAGACGGTGAGCTCCGCCTCGGCGAGCAGCGCCAGGACACGCAGGCGGGTCTCCTCGCCGGCCGCTTTCAGGGCCGTGTTGAGAGCCTCAAACCCGAGCTTGGCTTTGGCGGTCATGGCCTGCTTTTGGGCAATTTCCCACTATATAAGGATATCTTTATACGTTGAAGGAGCTGGCGGCAACCCTCCCGTACGATTGCGCGGCCCAAAGGCGTCAGCCGGTCGGCGTTCCCGGGCTGTAATTGGTAGTGTTCCTGAACGACAACACGACTTCGTGGCGATAAGGAACAAAATGGGCGAAGGAACAAAATGGGCGCGAGCAAAGATTTCGGTATCCGCGACGGCGAGAAGGCAGTCGAACTGCCGGTGAAAACCGATGCCGGCCTTTACTTCATCGGCCGTATCCACACGCCCTGGAAGGAGCGCAAGGACTGTCCGAAGAATGCCCGCGAATCCGAGGCCGTCTGCGTGGCCGACGTTGACCCGCGCTGGCGGGAAGCGCTCAAGGACGTCGAGAGCTGCTCGCACCTCGTGCTGCTCTACTGGATGGACCGGTCGCCGCGAAATCTGGTGCTGCAGGTGCCGGGACATTACGGCGTGCAGCGCGGCACCTTCGCGCTGCGCTCGCCGGCGCGGCCGAACCCGGTGGCCATGAGCGTGGTCAAGCTCCTGCGGGTGGACGGCAACCGGCTGTCCGTGGTCGGGCTCGACTGCCTCGACGGCACGCCGCTGCTCGACATCAAGCCATATTTCGCCTCGACCGACAGCGTGCCGGACGCCGTGGTCGGCTGGCACAGGGCCAAACAAGACTAAAAATTCGCAAATCCGGTTTTCCGCAAATCGTTCCCGGGGCTTAAGGGTTTTTGCTGCTTCGGCTTCAGGGAACCTTTGAACGTTCTCGGCCATTGTCCCGACCGAAGACGGGAGGGTGTACCGACGAGGGTGTCATGTCGAAGTCAGTCGCCGCGCTGGCGGCTGCCGCCGCGCTGTCGTGCAACGTTGCGAACGCCGAACCGCTGTTCGCATTCCTCACTCCCCCGGCTCCGATGCAGATCGCGCCGCAGGCCGTGCAGCCCGAACCTGCCGAAGAATCGGACGACGCTCAGCTCGCGCCGAACCTGCGCCGGCAGGTCGTCAGCTACTCGGGCCACGAAGCGCCCGGCACCGTCATCGTCGATACGCCGCACACTTATCTCTACTACGTGCTCGGCGGCGGCAAGGCGATCCGCTACGGCATCGGCGTCGGCCGCCAGGGTTTCACCTGGTCGGGCGTGAAATCGATCGAGCGGAAGGCCGAGTGGCCGGACTGGTATCCGCCGCCGGAGATGGTCGCGCGCCAGCCTTATCTGCCGCGCATGACCGCCGGCGGCCCCGGTAATCCGCTCGGCGCCCGCGCGCTCTACATCGGCGGCACGCAGTACCGCATTCACGGCACCAACGCGCCGAGCACGATCGGCAGGCACGTCTCGAGCGGCTGCATCCGCCTCACCAACGAGGACATCATCGACCTGTTCAGCCGCGTTCAAGTCGGCGCAAAGGTGGTGGTGCTGCCGCAGACGCCGGTCGCAAGGGCTTCGGTGCCGGTGCATCCGGTTGCGGCGCAGTCCTATGCAGCCCAGCCGGTCGGCCCTGCGCAGGCAGCATGGGATCGACTTCGCCGGCCGGGTGTCTACTGATCAAATCCCCTATTTTCCGCAACAGGGCCCGGCCTCGCGCCGGGCCTTTTTCTGCGCTCTGCATGACAACGGTGCCCGGTTTGGTTAAACCCGCTCCTCTTCGCCTGAAATGAATGGATGGACACATGCGTATTGCAGCGATGGCGGCCGGTGCGGTCGGCGGTTACTTCGGTGCGCGGCTCGCGGCCGCGGGCCACGACGTCTTCTTCATCGCGCGTGGCGCGCATCGCGACGCAATCGCCGGGAACGGCCTCAAGGTCGAGAGCGTGCATGGCGACCTGCATCTGCCGAAGCCGAATGTCACCGACGACCCGGCGAAGATCGGGCCCGTCGACATCGTGCTGTTCGCCGTGAAGCTGTGGGACACCGAGACGGCCGGCGCCTCCGCGCGGCCGCTGCTCGGTCCGGACAGCCGCCTGATCACGTTCCAGAACGGCGTCGATAGCGTCGAACGGCTGTCGTCGGTCCTCGGCGCCGACCGGGTCATCGGCGGCGCCGCCTATATCGCCACCGTGATCGGTTCTCCGGGCGTGATCAGACATACCAGCAGCTTTGCCACGATCCGCTTTGGCCGCGCCGACAAAAAGCCGGACCCGAAGCTCGATGCCTTCGTCGACGCCGGCAAGGCGGCCAAACTTGACATCGGGCTCTCCGACGACATCCAGCGCGAGCTCTGGCAGAAATTCATTTTCCTCACGGCGATGGCCGGCTCGACCGCGAGCCTGCGCTCGTCCATCGGGCCGATCGTCGCCGATCCGGAGTTGCGCGGCTTCTTCCGCGCGCTGATGGAGGAGGCGTTCGCCGTCGGCAGGGCCAAGGGCGTCGCGCTCGATCCCGCCTATCTCGACGACCGGATGAATTTCGTCGTGAACAAGGTCGAACCCGGGATGAAGGCATCGATGGCGCACGACCTCGAGCGCGGAAATCGCCTGGAGCTCGACTGGCTGGCCGGCAAGGTGCGCGCGCTCGGCCGCGAGCTCGGCATCGCCACACCGGCAAGCGACGCGGTGTACACCGTGCTCAAGCTGCATCGGCTGGGCCGGCCGCATTGAGCGGTCACGCCTCGGGTGCCCGTCGCGGTTCGGTAAATATATGCGCTGCCGATCGCAGGAAGGCCGGCCACCAGCTGTTTAATAGCGCTACGTACTTTCCCTAGCTGAAATATACCTGTCCAGTCATTGTAGAA
>Ga0070741_10003011_pt1 | contig 43189 bp, 33 predicted proteins | sample Coa_R1_4_FD_66440 | JGI IMG/M metagenome (GOLD analysis project Ga0070741, IMG submission 66440) | Surface soil microbial communities from Centralia Pennsylvania, which are recovering from an underground coalmine fire - Coalmine... | ecosystem: Environmental > Terrestrial > Soil > Unclassified ... | reverse complement strand
TGCGGCAACGACAGCCTCGGGACGTTCCCCGGTCGCGTCTGCCTGACGAACACCAACTGCCGGGCCGTCGGGACGGATCCCGGTACCTGCCTGCTGGACCCGGATCTCCAGCCGTGCCCGATCTGCAACACGACCACGGGTGTCTGCAACGGCGGCGACAACGACGGCGATCCGTGCACGCCCGGCGTGACACCGGCAACGCCCGGCGTCGACTTCCCGACGAGCCACGACTGCCCGCCGCCCGCCGAGGCCAAGGTCGGCGCACTGCCGATCCCCTATGCGCTGACCACGGGCACATCGAGCAAGAACTCCGTCGACCAGCCGAGCCAGCCGAACGTCTTCTGCGGCTTCTGCCGGCGACCCGATTCCCCGACCTTCAAGCGGCCGCCGGTCGCATGCAGCTCGGACGCCGATTGCGCCGCGATCTCGCCGTTCACGGCCTGCGCGCAGCGGAACCGCGGCGCCTTCGACAACGCGATCGCGACGAACATCACCGAGGTCGGCACCCCGGGTGGCGACCTCACCGACCACGCGTCGCATGCCGCGACGCTGGTAAGCGTCTTCTGCATCCCGCCGTCCTACAACGCGATCGTCGACCCGTCGGCCGACATCGCCGGTCCCGGCGCGGTTTCGCTGCCCGGTTCCGAGCAACTCCAGTAACCTCCCGATCCCGGAGCCGGGCGCCGTCTCGCGGCGCCCGGCGACCGGGACGTCCCGGTTACTCACCCGCCTCCCGACCCCACTCGAAACGCGCGCGCTAGCTCGATCGCCGCGGCTCGGCGATTACTCCCGGCCACGGACATTCCATCGGAGCTCCGCAGAGAGGTCGATTCACCCGCCGCCGGGTGCGACCGACTCGGCGCGCGAGGCGGTCGCCGCGCTCAGCGCCGGCAGCCGGCGAACAGATCGAGGAGACGCTCGCTCAGCGAGCGAACGGGGGCGGGCGCCGGCCCGGAGAGGCGATACGCCTGCACGTCCCCCTTCAACACGATCGGGATCGGCATCGGCGCCGCCGCCATCGTGTTCGTCACGAACGTCCCGGTGAAGCCCTCGGGCGTCCGCTGCCGGACGGCCCAGACCGTGTAGGTGTTCAGCACCTGAGTGCCCGTGAAGCTCTCCTTCGTCGACAGCGCGACATCGCTGCCCTTCGTCGTCTCGTCCTGGTTCAGCTCGGGCGTGTATGCGTCCGCGGAGTAGATCTTGTTCTCGATCCGGGTGTACTTCGCTTCGGTTTCCTTCAGCTGGTCCCAGCTTTCCGCGACCGCGTGCACGTCCTCGGGAGTCGGCGTCCACGCTTCACCGGCGGCGGCCGCGTCCTGCATTTTCTCGTGGACCTCGTCCGGCATCTGCACGCGCCGAAGGACCATCTCGGGATGCTCGGCGCCCCGGCGCACCTCCCAGAGGCGCGCGAACGGCTTCACCATCCCATTGGGGAGCTTCACCTGATTCACGGTGAGCCATCGTCCGAGGAGGTCGTCCGGGACGCGACCGTGGACCTCGGTCGTCTCCTTGACCGTATCGGCGCCGGGCGGGCTCGCCCCGTCGTGTTCAGCGGCGACACCGCCGCCGCCCAGGGCGACGAGTGCGAGAGCGAACGTCGTGGTGGCGATCAACGTTGGACGGTGCACAGCCGCGGGTAGCTAACAGCGCGGCGGCACGTCGTCAACGAGCCGTCCAACCAACGCCGGGAGGGCGGCTCCCGTTGCCCGCGTGACGCGTACCTGCTAACGCGGCCACGGCCACGGAGGGCCAACCCATGTTGAGGGAGACACGGCGTCACGCCCGGACTCGCTCGCTCCTGATCCTCGTCGCCGTCGTCGGCCTCTTGGCCGGTGAGCGTCTCGTAGCCGCCAAAGCCGTGATGGACGCGACGACGGAGTGCCTCGCCGAGTTCGTCGGCGTCCCGGACGCGAACACGAACGGCGGGAGCCTCGCGTGCAGCGACTGCGACCCGGCATGCGACGTGGACGGCGTCGGAACGCCGAACCGGGCGTGCACATTCGCCCTCGGCGTCTGCCTCGATCAGGCGTCCGGTTCGTGTGCTGCGAGCACCATCCGAAAGGTCAAGGTCATCAAGAAGAGCGGGAACTGCAAAGGCGTCGACGTACGGAAGCTGCGGCCGACGCCGTCGGGCAGCTCGGCCGTCTGCGGAACGACCGGCCTCACGCTCGCGACCAAGAAGAAGGGCAAGAAGGCGGGGAAATGCGTCATCGTCGTCGCCGTCCGTTCGACGGACAAGCCGGCGCGGACCGACAAAGATACGCTCACCCTCGTGTGCAACCCGCAGACGGCGAGCAGCTGTCCGACGACGACCACCACCACGACGACCACGCCAACGACCACCGTTCCGAGCGTCTGCGGCAACGGCACGCTCGAGCCGGGCGAGGCCTGCGACACGCCGGGGCAACAGGGCACGTGCGGCGCCGGTCAGCTGTGTAACTGTTCCTGCACCGCGTGCGTGACGCCGGTCCCGTGCACCTGTGGCGCGACCACGCCGACGAAGCTCGCCTTCACGACCGACGGGCGCGGTGGAATCTGTGGCAGCGTGACGCCGGCGGCCTGCGTCGCACCGACGACGCCGCCAGCGGGAAATGCGTGCACGTCCGATGCCGACTGCGCGCCCGCGCCCGGAAAGTGCGTCGGCGATCTCGCCTGCAGCGGCCTCAACTTCGGCGGCTCCAAGGAGACCGTGCCGCTTCCCGCGCGCGTCCCCGACATGGGAACGTCGATCATGAAGGTCGCCTTCTGCACCGGCGACGGCAGCACCATGGAGCTCTGCTTCACGAACAACACCGACACGGGCACGCACCGGACGTGTACCGCGGGCGGCGTCGCGGATCCCGACTATCCCGCGTGCGTCGGCGGCACGAGTGACGGCAAGACGTGTCGCGTCGACGGCGACTGTCCCGGCGGCACATGCACGGGAACCATTCCCGGGTGTCTCTTCGGCCCGCCCCTTCCGATCCCGAATCTCAGTCCGGGCAATGCGCCAACGAGCACGTGTCTCGTGAACCGCGTCGCGCGCAATGCCAGCGGCACCGCACAATGCCAGACGGGCGAAACGTTCATCGACCTGCCGCTCTTCACGGACATTTACCTGACGGGCGATCTCCTCGACGGTAGTGCCCCGGATCAACCGCAGGTCGTCGGCGTGCAGACGTGCCCGCTCTGCACCAAGACGTGTACCGGGGGCACGAACGGCGGACAGCCCTGCACGAGCGACCCGGACTGCAGCGGGGGAACGTGCTCCGCACAGACGACGTGCCTCGGCGGTCCGCGGCACGGCATGACGTGCACGCCCGGCGACAGCGACGTCCCGACCGTCTGCAACGGCGGCACGAGCGTCGGCACACCGTGCACGGTCGACAGCGACTGCCCCGGCGGTGGTCTCTGCAACCATCCCTATCCGACGAGCCACGACTGTCCGCCGCCGGGCATACCGCTCGCGACGCTCTCGATCCCGTTCATGCTGACGACCGGCACGTCCGAGAAGTCGGCCACGGACATCGGTCCGGACTTCCAGCAGAAGGTCTTCTGCGGATTCTGCGCGCGAGATCCCAGTCTGCCGGCGTTCCGGCGACCGCCGACGCCGTGCACTTCGGACGCCGATTGCGCGCCGTTCGCGCCCGCGACGATCTGCAAGCAGCGCGATCCGGGTGCGTTCGGGCAGGCGCTCGCAAATCACATCGTGAAGACGGGAAGTCCGGCCGGCGATCTGACCGATGGGCTCCTGCACGACCAGACGCTCGTGAGCGTTTTCTGCGTTCCGCCGTCGTACAGCGCGGTCGTCGATCCGTCGGCCGATCTGCCGGGTCCGGGCGCCGTCTCGCTGCCGGGGAAAACCCAGCTGCTGCCGTAGTTCGACGCGGCAACCGCGGTCGTGACGTGGCGACGTGCGGTCGCCCCATGATCTTATTGACGGCCGCGACGATTACCTGCTAACGCCGGCTCGGTTTTTCCAGCGAAGGAGAAGTCATGCCGAAGGCGAATGCAGGCGAAGCATACTGCGCGAGACGCATCGTCGTCGCGTTGTTCATCGTGGCCGCGGCGCTCGGCGTCGCGACACCCGCCCGTGCGGACGACGAGTGTCTGCTCGAGGTCCAGGACGGACAGGGGAACGTCGTCGCCGACAACGGTCAGGTCTGCGGCGAGGCGTCGAACAAATCGTGCACGTACAGCCTGAAGCTCTGCGTCAATCAGGCGAGTGCGTCGTGCACCGCCGCGGCGTTGAAGAAAAAGATCATCAAGGCGACGGGACACTGCGGCGGCGTCGGCAAGCTCAAGGTGAAACCGTCCGGCAGCACCGCGCTGTGTGGCAACGTCGTCACCCTCAAGCTCAAGACGAAGAAGAAGGGCACGAAGGAAGCGACGTGCCTGCTCAAGGCCGTCGCGAAGGCGAAAGGCCGGAAGGACATCGACAGGTTCACGCTCGACTGCAAGCCGCAGGCGGGACAGTGCCCGACGACCACTACGACGACGGCGAGCACGACGACGACGACGATCGCTCGGATCTGCGGCAACGGCACGCTCGAACCCGGCGAGGCGTGCGACACGCCCGGACAGCAGGGCACCTGCGGCGCCGGTCAGCTCTGCAACTGTAGCTGTACCCAGTGCGTCACGCCGGTGGCCTGTACGTGCGGCACCGGTACACCGACACAGCTCAACTTCACGACGGGCTTCGCCGCCGGTGGCGGCGGAACCGTCACCCCCGGCTCGTGCATCGCGCAGACGACGCCTCCTGCCGGCAACGCTTGCGGGACCGACGCCGATTGCACGCCGGGCACGTGCCGGGGCGCGCTCGCGTCGGGCGGTCTCTACTTCGGCGGGGGCGGCGTCGCCGTCCCGCTGCCGTCGACCGTGCCGGACATGGGGCTCTCCGTCACGAAGGTCGCGTTCTGCACCGGCGACGGGAGCACGATGGAGATCTGCGCGAGTACTCCGACGGACATCGGCGGCGCGCATCCGACCCGCACCTGCACCGCCGGCGGCGTCGACGATCCGGAATACCCGGCGTGCGTCGGCGGGGACAAGGCCGGCAAACCGTGCCGCGACGACGGCGAGTGCACCGGCGGCGGGACGTGCACCGGGACGATGACCGGCTGCCTCTTCGGGCCTCCGCTTCCAGTACCGAACGTCGACAACCCGTCGACGAGCACCTGCGTGATCAACCGCGTCTCGCGGAGCGCGTCGGGCTCGACGACGTGCTCGGGCACGTCGGCCATCGACATCCCGCTCGCCTCGGACATCTACCTCGACAACGACCTGCTCGGCGGACAGGGTCCGGGACGGCCCGACGTACCGGGCATCCAGCCGTGTCCGCTCTGCACGAAGGTCTGCAGCGGGGGCACGAAGGACGGCCTGCCGTGCCAGAGTGACCCCGATTGCACCGGAGGCGGCACGTGCTCCGCGGGGACGAGCTGCATCGGTGGCCCCAACCACGGCAACGCGTGCACGCCGGCCGACTCCGACGTCCCGACGATCTGCACCGGCGTGGACAAGGGCAAGCCCTGCACCACGGACAGCGACTGCACGGCCCCCGGACTGTGCAACCATCCGTATCCGACGAGCCACGACTGTCCGCCGCCGTCGACGAGCTTCCTCGGCACGCTGCCCATCTCGTTCGGGCTCACGACCGGCACCTCGTCGAAGACGTCGACGAACATCGGCTCCGACCCGACACAGACGAGGGTCTTCTGCGGGTTCTGCGCCAAGATCACGCCGATCACGGTGTTCAACAATCCGCCGATCGCGTGTACGGCCGACAGCGATTGTGCGGCGTTCGCGCCGTTCAGCTTCTGTGCGCAGCGCACATCGGGGGCGTTCGGAAACCGTGCCGCGACCACGGTCAGCGAGACCGGAGCGGCGTCGAGCGGGAGCCTCAGCGATCGTCAGCTGCACAACGCGACGCTCGTCAGCGTGTTCTGCATCCCGCCGCTGTACGACCCCATCGTGGATGTCGCCGCGGACCTTCCGGGTCCCGGTGCGGTGGCATTGCCGGGGCAGGTCCAGCTGCTGCCGTAGCAACGGCGCGCCGGCGCGCCAACGTCGTATTGACGCGTCGAGCGTATCCCTGCTAACGCGGACGTGCGCGGCATCACGCCACGGGAGGGCACGCAATGCGCACGCACGCCGAGACGCATCGGAAGACGCTTCGCTTTCTAGAGTTCATGGCCGTGATCGCGGTGATCGGCTTCACCGCGCCGGTCCGCGCGCAGAACACCGAGTGCCTGCTCGAGGTCGAGGACGCGAACGGCAACGTCGTCCCGGACAACGGGACGCTCTGCGGCGAGGCCGCGAACAAGAAGTGCTCGTTCAGCCTGAAGCTCTGCGTGAATCAGTCCGTATCCGGTTGTACGCCGGCGGCGCTCAAGAAGAAGATTCGCGCGATGGGACACTGTGGGCCGGTCGGGAAGCTCCAGGTGAGGCCGAGCGGCACCTCGGCGCTCTGCGGCAGCGTCGCGACGATCCAGCTGAAGACGAAGAAGAACGGGACGAAGGAGAAGACGTGCAACATCAAGGCGGTCGCGAAGGGTAAGGGCATCAAGGACATCGACAAGTTCACGCTCGACTGCAAGCCGCAGCCGGGTGACTGCCCCGCCACGACGACCACCACCACCGTCGTGACCGGTACGACGACGACCACGACGTTGCCCGTGGTCTGTACGGACCTGCAAGCCTGCTGTGCGAAGACGAAGCTGACGTTCACGAACACGGTCGGCGGGACGGGCAGCTGCGGAACCATCAGCCCGGGTGGCTGCGCGTCCTTCAACTCGGGCGGCAATGCGGGTACCGCGTGCACGTCCGACGGGCCGTGCGGCGCGGGTACATGCATCAAAGATCTGACGTGCGGCGGTCTTTACTTCGGTGGCGGCAACGAGGGCGTGCCGCTCCCCGCGACCCCGCCCGACATGGGCCAGAACGCCACCAAGATCACGAACTGCAGCGTGGCAACCGGGGATTTCTCGTTGACAAACCTGACGCTGGCCGACACCGGAAGCATCCTGAACTGCACGAGCGGCCCCGGAACCGATTCCGGCACCTGCGTGTCCGGCAACTGCACGCAGGGCGGCGCGCATGGTGGTCACGCGTGTACGTCGGACGCTCAGTGCGGCTGCCTGTTCGGCGCGCCGCTTCCCATCCCGAACCTCAGCCCGAACGGGGCGAGCACGAGCACGTGCGTCATCAATAGCGTGAAGGCGAACGCTGCCGGCACCGGGAACTGCAACGGCAGCCTGGACGGGCTTTCTCTGCCACTCAACTCCGAGATCTATCTCGTCGGTGATGGATTGCCGAAGCGCTGCAACGCCGCGAGCGGCATGGATCAGGGCCGTGCGTGTCTCAACAACACGAACTGCGGAACGGGTGCCTGCGTCACCGACGCCGCCATCCAGCCGTGCCCGATCTGCAACGAGACCACGCACCTCTGCAACGGCGGCGTGGACGATGGCATGCCCTGCACACCCGGGACCAGCGGGTCAGCGACGCTTGGCCCGGCGTTCCCGACGAGCCACGATTGCCGGCCGAGTCCGCCGTCGCTCGGCGGTCTCGCGATCGGCTTCAACCTCAGCACGGCTACCCAGTCGAAGGGCGCCGCTTCGGGCGGAAGCGGCGGCAACCAAGTCTTCGCGGGTTGCGGCGGCTGCGCGAACAGCAACTCGGCCTTCGAGGGTCCCCCGACCCACCAGTGCAGCACCGACGCGGACTGCACGAACGCCACCTTCCCCATTTGCCGTCAGCGGACGAACGGCGCGTTTTCCAACGCGATCGCGACGGACATCACCGCAAGCGGGTCGCCTGCCGGATGCCTCGGCGACGGCGCTCCGCACTCGGGGAAGCTCGTCAGCATCTTCTGCACCCCGCACACCGGGACGATTCTGGTCGATTCGTCGGCGGACCTGCCCGGCCCCGGCGCGGTCAGTCTCGTCGGCATGTCGCAGGCGCAGTAGGCACGACGGGCCCGGTGACGCTCGCGGCGCGGTCACCGGGCCCGTGCGTTTCATCGTGCCGCGTCGCGGCAAACGCATCGCGACCTCACGCATTTTCCGCGCCGTTCCTCCATCGTTCGCTACCTTGACAAGCTTCGGATTGCCCGCCTAAAAGCCGCCCATCGTTCACGTCGCCGCAACAAAAACGCTCTGCATTCATGTGCTGTGGCGCCGATACGGCTGCGCGCCGCGACGTGTAGCTTTTTCCAGCAAGGAGGCTCGATGAAAACCGATCGTTTAGCGGTCGTTCTCGCAATAGGACTCGTGTTCGGAGCGGTGGCGGCATGGGCGCGCGTGGCAGGCGGACCGGCCCCCGGCAGCTGCTACGTGACGTTCGAGGGCATCAGCGCCGTGTCCGGCAAGCCGAATCGCGTCGAGTGCGCCGACGGTGACGCTTGTGACGGTGATGGCGCGGTGAACGGCTCGTGCACGTTCGACATCTCCGTCTGCGCCTTCCAGACCGACATCAGCGGCTGCACGCCACAGCCCATTAAGAAGTACCGCGGGAACGGCAAGCACCTCCTCAATCTGCCCGACGTCGGCGTCTCCACTCCTACCTGCGCGGCATCGAAAGGCGTCACGGTCCGTCTCCGCGGGAAGAAAAAGAAGAGCGCGAAGAAGACGATCCAGCTGACCGCTCAGGCGCAGAGCGGATCGCCGAAGAGCGACAAGAACAAGATCACGCTGGTGTGCCTCAAGAGCGGGACGACGACGACGACGTTGCCCGGCGGGGGGGATAGCTGCGCGAACAATGACGCCGGCGGGCCGCGCGAGCTCGACATCCAGATCCTCGATCACGGCACCGACCTCGACAACGGCACGACCGGCACGTCGCACAACTTTCCGGTCACCGCCGGGTCGAAGCTCGTTCTCTGCCTGAAGGACTGCGACGCCAGCACCAATCCGAAGTGCACCGCGACCGGTCCCACCGGCACGGGATCGGCCAATGGCGCGACATTCGGTGCGCCGTTGCCGCTCTTCGCCGCCGGCGTCCCGGTCTGCGTCGTGAACAAGTTCGCCGAGGACGTGAAGGGCACCGTCGACATCCAGACGGGCGCGTACGACTCGATGGTCGGCGGGCAGCAGACGCCGATCCATCTCGCGTCCACCGTGTTCAGCACGCCGGCGAACAAGGTCTGCCCCGAATGCAAGGGCGGAGGGTCGACCGTCGGCACCTCGAAGGGAACGTGCGACACCGGCCCGAACCAAGGACAGGCATGCACGGTCGGCGGCACCATACGCGTGAAGAACCCGTCGCAGGGTGTCGATCAGGTGTACGTCCTCTCGGCCGACTGCCCGCCGGGCGGCGACCAGGGCGCGCCCAACGGGACGCTCGACATCAAGCTGCCCGTCACCACGGGCGAGGCGCCGCCGCTCGTCGGACCGAAGCCGTGCCCAGGTCAGACGGTCGACGACGGCTGCAGCACGATCGGCGCGACCTGCAGCGTCCAGAAGAATCCCCCGACGCCGGACGTGAAGGGCGGCTTCAACCAGTGGTGCTGCGACAACGCCTGCACCGTCCCGTGCTTCCCCACGGCCGCCAACAGCGGCGACCCGACGCACTCGATCGTGCGGACGGGGCAGCCGGTACCGCCGACCCCGGTGTGGCCCGATCCGACCTATCCGAAGACGTCGACCGAGGTGAAGACGGCGGCGACGTTCTGCATCGCGGCGACGAACTCGAACGTCATCAACGGCGTCGCCGGTCTGCCGGGTCCGGGAGCGGTGATCTTCAACAGCTCCCAGACGCTCATCGGCAACCAGTAAGCGCGATCCTCGATGCGGGGCGCGGTCGACGCGCCCCGCATCCCCCCGAAACGTTGCAAAGCTAGGTCAATCGCGCTAGCTAGGCGCGGCTTCGCACCCAGATTCTTCGTTCGCAGGAGGGAGGGGTATGCTAGCTCGCCGCCTTCGTCTCGGCTCGGCCGCCGTCTCGGTGCTGGTGTTCGCGCTGTTTTTCCCGCCGCTCGCGACCGCGACGCAGAAATGGGGACCGGTTCAGCTCTCGGGGAACATCCAGTCCCAAAACCTGATCCGCACTCCCGACGAGAGCACGTACAAATTCATTCAGCAGCGGAACACCGCCCACATCAAGCTCGAATACAAGTGGATGGAGGCGGGGAAGTTCTACAACAAGTACGACATCCCGTTCGTCGAGAGCTCGAACCTCTTCCTCCTCTACCGCGGCGTGTACGACAGTATCTATGATTACACGCCCGACACGCTGCAGAAGGAAGACATCCACGGCCGCACCTACGGCGGCCTCAACATCTTCCAGTTCGCAAAATTCGTGCACCGCGCGGATGCGTTGCGTCTCGACAGCCTCGGGCACGGCGGCCGCGACGCACTGAAGTTCGACAATCAGCTGCGAGAGGCCTACGCCGACATCAAGTTCCGGACGATTCCGCTGACCGTCCGCGCCGGGCGTCAACAGATCGTGTGGGGCGAGACCGACAACTTCCGGATGCTCGATCGCGTAAACGCGCTCGACCTCACGTGGCATTTCCAGCAGGAGTTCCCGGCGCCCGCATTCGGATGGGACGAGATCCGGCGGCCGTACTGGATGCTCAAGTTCCTGTACGACCTGGGCGACGTCTGGAAATTCTCGCAGAGCTTCCTCGAGTGGTACTGGAATCCGGGTGACTGGCGCCCGGCGAAGCAGGCGTTCCTGCCGCGGCCCTGGGGCCTCCCCTTCCTCAATCCGCTGACGAACCCGGTCGACGGGGCGTTCAACGGCGGCGTCTGCCAGTCGTCCAGCGTCCGGGTCGGTGGGCAGGGCATCTGCACGACGCTACAGAACGGCACCAAGCTGTTCGAGCGCGGCGACTACAGCCGGAATCCGCTCGAGAACAGCCAGGCCGGCATCCGCTACCACGGGCTCACGCCGTTCGGCTTGGAGTTCACCCTCAACTATTTCTACCAGCGCTGGTCGGGCGACGACGGCACGAACTATGCCCCGCTTCGCGGCGTCCTCCGGACGTTCGACACCGCGAAGGACACGGCCATTCTGAACAGCTTCATCAGCCGGGGCGTCTTCCCCGCGAAGGCGATCTTCCCGTACGTCCATACGCTCGGGCTTTCCGCGAACTACTCCGACGAGGCCTTCACGCAGACCGTGTACCGCTTCGAGACCATCTACGACGTCGGAATTCCGTTCTTCGACCTCAAGAAGGTGACCGTCATCGACACCCCCGCGCTCCCCGGCGTCACCAAGAAGAACATGTGGAAGGGCATGATCGCGTTCGACCGGCCCACGTGGATCAAGAGGCTCAACAAGAAGAGCACGATCTTCCTGACCGGACAGTTCTTCTGGCACTACCTCGTGAACAACCCGAGCTGCGACGCCCAGACCGTCGCCCAGCTTTCACCGCAGGCCCGCGCGCGCGGCGGCTCGTGTCTCGCCGGTGGGCTCGACCTGCCGTCGACGCAGCGTCCCAGCTCGGTCTCCTTCCGCGACAAGATCCGCGACTGGGAGACGATCTTCACGCTCGCCGGCTTCACCTTCTACCGCGGCGGCAGTATCATCCCGGTCCTCGGAATCGCGGTCGACCCAGTGAACCAGTACAGCATGGAACCGTTCTGGGACCTCGACTACGTCTTCCGCGACGACCTCGTCTTCAACATCGGCCAGCACTACTTCGTCACGCCGCGCGGCCATCACACCCCGATCTTCGAGACGTGGGGCCTCGCCGGGATCAACCAGGGCCGATCGGAGACGAACATCCGCGTGACGTTCCAGTTCTAGCCGCGCCGTTGAAAGCGGGCGGGGGGCCCGTTAAACTTCGGCCCCTCGCCCGATGCGTCCCGGCCCTACCCGTCATCGGACCGCGCTCCTGATCGCGTTGCTCGGCGTCGCCATCAGCGCGGTGACGCTCGTCATCCACCAGCGGCTCGCCGGTATCAGCGGCTACACGAGCTTCTGCAACCTCGGCGACGTCGTGAACTGCGACGCCGTGCTCGGCAGCCGCTATGCGCACCTGCTCGGCGTCCCGGTCGCGGCTTGGGGGCTGGCGGCGTTCGTCGTCGGCGCGGCGCTCGCCGTCCCGGGGGCGCTCGGCATGGGAACCGCCGTCGCCGACCTGCTGCTCGTCGTCCTCGCCTCGGCGAGCGTCGGCTTCGCGCTCGTCTTCGCGGGTGTGATGTGGGTCCTCGGCAAGCTCTGTCTCCTCTGCCTCGCGACCGACCTCACCATCCTCGCCTGGTTCGCGACCGTCGCCCCGCTCGTCGCGCGCTTCGACCACGACGCGCGGACGGTCTGGTGGCGCGGACGCGCGGGGGTGCAAGGTGCCGCGGCCGCGGCGCTCGTCATCGCGGTCGCGGGAGGGACGTGGGCGGCGGTGCGCGGCCCGAGCGGCGCGGTGACCGTCGACGACGTTCGCGCGCGCGACCCCAAGTTCTACCACTGGTACACGCAGCTTCCGGTGCGCTCGGTCGACGATCTGACGACGCCCGACTGTCATCGCAAGGGCGCGCCGGGCGCGCCGGTCGCGATCGTCGAGTTCTCGGACTTCCAGTGCCCGTACTGCGTGCAGGCGTTCCGGGATCTCCGCGAGCTGGTCCGGAGCCGCCCCGACGTGAGCCTCGTGTTCCGGCACTATCCGCTCGACCAGTCGTGCAACGCGAACGTCAAGCGGTCGATGCACCCGGACGCGTGTCTCGCGGCGTGCGCGGCGGAGTGCGCGGGCAGCCAGGGGCGCTTCTGGGAGTACCACGACCTGCTGTTCGAGAACAACGAGCACCTCGAGCGCGAGAGCCTCTTCCGCTACGCACGCGACGTTCAGCTCGACATCCCGACGTTCCGGGCATGCCTCGACGATCCCGCGACGCGTGCCCGCGTCGGTGAGGACGTCGCCGCGGGCAGCCGCGTGGGCGTGAACTCGACGCCGACGCTGTTCTTCAACGGACGGGTCATCGAAGGCGCGCTCGACCGCGCGTACTACGACTACGCCTTCATCATCGAGCGGCATGCCCATACGCACCCAGCGAACGGGGCCAGCTGACAACGCGGGGACAGGAGGAGAACGATGGAGCTGTCGGAGGATGCCAAGTACCGCCTCGCGTACCTGACGTTACGACTCCTGTTTGACCAGAAGCTCGCGAACGCGGACGCGGGCGCCTACCCGGGGACGCTCGAGTTTCTCGACGTCCTCGCCGGGACGAACCTCGCCGCGGACGCGGCGGGAAAACGATACGCGTCACAGCGTGAGAAGATCGAGAGCTTCATCGATGCCGAGTTCGGCGAAGAGATCCTCGCCCTCGCCCACCGCGTCGTCGGCGAGATTGTCTAGCTCCGACCGGCTCCGTCGCTGGTTGCCCGCCGTGCTGTGGGGCGTGGTGATCTTCCTGTTCTCGACGAGCCGGTTCACCGGGGAGCGGACCGCCGCGATCATCATTCCGATCCTCGCGGCCATCTTTCCGAACGCGACCCCGGCAGAGCTGCGCGCCACGCATCAGACGATCCGGAAGTTGGCCCATTTCACCGAGTACCTGATCTTCAGCGTGCTCCTGTACCGTGCGCTCCGGGGCGACCGTCGCTGGAACGGCCGCGCCGCTGGGCTCGCGTTCGCGATCGCCGGGCTCTACGCCGTCGGCGACGAGTTCCACCAGCTGTTCGTGCCGGGACGGACGGCGGCCGCGAGCGATTGCCTGATCGACATGTCGGGGGCGGTCGCGGGCCAGGGCCTGCTCGCCGCGCGACGGGCACGCCGCGCCGCCGGCGCGCTCGCGCGCGCCGGCGAACGACACGTCTTCCCCCGGCGCTAGACGTCCTTGCGGACGAGCGCCTTGATCCGCGCCATGTGATCGAGGCATCGCGCGATGTCCTCGAGCGCGCGCGTCAGCTCCGCGACGGCGCCCCGCATCCGCTCGAGCTCGTCGCGCGGAATGTCGTCGAGCACGGCGCGAAGCCGGCGATGGACATTCAGCATGCCGTCGATGCCGTCGATGCCATCGGCCGCGACGCGCGACCGGAGCTCATCGGCGAATCGCGCGACCGCTTCCAGCTGCGGGAGGACGCGCTCGAGCGGATCGGGATCACCACCGTCACCATCGAGCGCGAGCCACACTGGCAGTCTAGCCAGCAAGTAGTGTGCCACCGCCATACCTCGCGGCAGGTCGGCGGTGCGAAGTGCGTCGGTCAACCGCGTGACACGGCGGCGCGCAAAATTGACTGCCAGGACGCGCTGGGATATGGCACCTCGCGCCATGACGTCCGCGATCCGACGTGTCCTTCTGCCGGTGAGCGCGCTCCTCGGCGTGGCGCTCACCGTGCCGGGCTGCAAGTCTTCGGGCGACGGCGCCGCACCGGAGCCGCCGAAGGCGGAGGCGAGCAAGCCGGCGGAAGCGAAGGGGACGGGTGAGGTCATCGCGTCGTACAAGGGCCGGACACTCACGAGCGATCAGATCACCCAGGAGTTCGAGCGCCTGCCGGCGCCGTCGCGCACGTATCTGGCGGCACCAGAGCGGAAGCGCCAGTTCGTCGAGAACCTGGTGATGAACGACCTCCTCTTCGAGGAAGGACAGCGCGCCGGCTACGATCGCGACCCCGACGTCGAGCACCAGGTGAACGACCTCCGCAAACGCCTCGTCGTACAGCGGGTCATGCGACAGTACCAGACGCCGCCGACGATCACCGACGAGCAGATACGCGCCTACTACGACGCCAACCCAACGCTCTACTCCTCGACGCAGATCCACGCGAGCCACATCCTCGTGAAGGACGAGGACACCGCGAAGCAGATCCTCGCGGACGTGAAGGCGCACCCGGAGAAATTCGAGGACCTCGCCCGCGAGAAGTCGACCGACAGCATCTCCGCGAAGAAGGGCGGTGACCTCGGGAGCTTCGGGGCAGGTCGTATGGTGCCCGAGTTCGAACGGGCGGCGTTCGCGCTGAAGCCGGGCGAGGTGAGCGACGTCGTGAAGACGCAGTACGGCTACCACATCATCAAGGTCGTCGAGCGCAAGGAAGGCGAGCCGAAGCCCTTCGACCAAGTGAAGGAGCAGATCCGCGCCACGCTCCGGAACAAGGGGCTTCAAGAGCAGGTGCAGAACCACTTCGACGCGCTGAAGAAGGACGCCGACCTGAAGATCAACGACGACGCGCTCGCTCGCGTCACGCCGCCGGCCGCCACACCGGGGCAGCCGCCCGTCACCGGCGGCCACTGACGTCGGCTTGAGGACGTCCAAAAGGGCCGGCACGATGGCGCCGTGCCCGAGCTGCCGGACGTCACCGTCTACATCGAATGCCTCGAGCGGCGCATCGTCGGGCAGCCGCTTCAGCGCGTCCGGCTGACGAGCCCGTTCTTCCTGCGTTCCGTCGAGCCGCCGGTCCAGGCGGCCGAAGGGCGCCGCGTCGTCGGACTCCGGCGTCTCGGGAAGCGCATCGCGATCGGTCTGGAGGACGACGTCTTCCTCGTGCTCCATCTGATGATCGCGGGACGGCTCCACTGGCGGCCGCCGCGCGCGGCCGTGACGCGTAAGCTTGGCCTCGCCGCCCTCGACTTTCCGAACGGCACGCTCGTCGTCACCGAGGCGGGCACACGGAAGCGCGCGTCGCTCCACGTCGCGCGCGGCGCCGACCTCGACGCCCACGACCCGGGCGGGCTCGAGGTGCTCGAATCGGACCTCGAGAGCTTCGGCGCAGCGCTGCGGCGAGAGAACCACACCCTGAAGCGCGCACTCACGGACGCGCGTCTGCTGTCCGGCATCGGCAATGCCTACTCCGACGAGATCCTCCACCGCGCGCGACTGTCCCCCGTGAAGCTCACGCTCCAGCTGAGCGAAGACGAGATCGCCCGCCTCTACGCAGCGACCCGCGACACTCTTCGCAGGTGGATCGAACGTCTACGCGCCGAGGCGGGGACCGGATTTCCGGAGAAGGTGACCGCGTTCCGAGCCGGCATGGCCGTACACGGCCGCTATCGCGAGCCGTGTCCCGACTGCGGCGCGCCCGTCCAGCGCATCGTCTACGCCGAGAACGAGACCAACTACTGCGCTCGGTGCCAGACCGGCGGGACGCTCCTCGCGGATCGCTCGCTGTCGCGTCTCCTCCACAACGACTGGCCGCGCCGGCTCGAGGAACTCGAATCGATCCGGACTGGCGTCGGGCGCCGTTAGACCAGCGCGACCCAGGATCCGGCGACGCGCTCTTCGACGCCTCCGACGCGCGTCCCCGCGACGCCCGCGGTGGCGAGTCGCTCGACGAGCCGCTCGACCGACGACGCGGAGACCGCGACGAGGAGTCCGCCGGACGTCTGCGGATCCCACGCCAGCTCGGCGAGATCCGACGGAACCGTCGTCGATACGTCGACCTGGTCCACAAGCCATTCCCGGTTTCGCGCGCAGCCGCCGGTGACGTGGCCGGCGACGGCGAGCGCCCGGGCGCCCGGGAGAACCGGGAGCGCCGCGGCCTCGAAGACGATCCGCACGCCGCTGCCGTGCGCCATCTCGTAAGCGTGTCCGAGGAGCCCGAAACCGGTCACGTCGGTGCACGCGTGGACCGCGAAGTCCCGGAGGACACGCGCCGCTGGCCCGTTCAGCGAGCTCATGCTCGCGATGGCGGCGGCGTGTTCCGCCGGCGTCCCGGCGCCGCGCTTCAGCGCAGTCGCGACGATGCCGGTGCCGAGCGGTTTCGTCAGCACAAGCGCGTCGCCGGCGCGCGCCCCCACGTTCCGCAGAATCCGGTCCGGGTGGACCAGACCGGTGACCGCCATCCCGAACTTGATCTCTTCGTCGATGACGGTATGGCCGCCGACGACGACGACGCCGGCCTCGTCCGCTTTTGCGAGCCCGCCCTTCAGAATGTCCGTCAAGACCTCGAACGGCACGCCCTTGGCCGGGAAGCACGCGATGTTGAGCGCCGTCCGCGGCTCGCCGCCCATGGCGTAGACGTCGGAGAAGGCGTTCGCCGCCGCGATCGCGCCGAACTGGCGCGGGTCATCGACGATCGGCGTGAAGAAGTCGACCGTCTGGACGAGCGCGAGATCGGGCGCCAGACGGAACACCCCGGCGTCGTCGGCCGTCGACGTGCCGACCAGGAGGTCTTCGTGCACCACCGGAGGCAGCGCACGCAGGACGTGCGAAAGGTCCGCCGGACCCAGCTTGCCGGCTCAACCCGCCGCGCGGGAACGGTCGGTCAGCCGGAAGAGCTCGGACTTCGTGCGGGACCCGCTGTCCCCTTCGGCCATGCGCCAAGTGTGTCCATATCTCCGGGGGGCGTCTAGATCTCCGGGGGGCCCGTCCAGTGCTCGCCCGCTTCGCGGGCTGCGCGCTTCCGATGCCCCCCGGACCCCCGCGCCGCGGCTCGGCAAAGCCTCGCCGCGGCTTCCTTGTGATTGCGCGGTCGGTGCTCGCCCGCTTCTTCTCCGGCTTGCGCGTCAGGGCTCGCCGCTTCGCGCGCTGCGCGCTTCCGATGCCCCCCGGACCCCCGCGCCGCGGCTTCCTCGTGATTGCGCGGTCGGTGCTCGCCCCCTTTTTCCTGCTTGCGCGTCAGGGCTCGCCGCTTCGCGGGCTGCGCCCGTCCGATGCCCCCCGGACCCCGCGCCGCGGGTCAGCAAAGCCTCGCCGCGGCTTCCTCGTGATTGCGCGGTCGGTGCTCGCCTATGGGGCGCAGGCTAGCGTCGTAGTTTGCGGAGGTCGCCGACGCGGACGGTCACGCCGGTGCGGTCGCACCAGTCGAGGAAGGCGATGGCGAATTTTCGGCTGGCGCCGATCAGGTCGCGGAAGGTGGCGGCCGTGATGTCGGTGTGGGCCCGGCAATGGCTCTCGACGAGCCGCTTGGCGTCGTCGGCAGCAGCACGGGAGTAGTAGAGGTCCGGCGCAATACGCGCGACCTTGCCTTCCGCTTCGAGTACGCCGAGGACGGCGGTGAGGCGCGCGCGGGGAACGCCGGTCGCTTCCTCCAGCTGGCGAAGATCCGGCGGCGTGAATCGACCGTCGGTGAGCAGCTGCTCCACCCGCGCGCCGAGCGCGCGTGCCTCCGTGCCGAGCGCCACGCGATGCGCCGGATCTCGAACGACGCTCTCCTCGCGAACGAGACGTTTCGCGCCGACCATCCGATCGACGCACCACCGGAAGACCTTCGGAGACACCTCCCACGGCAGCTGTGTCCGCAGGCTCTCCATCTCGAGACCCGGCGCCAGCGGCTGCGCCCGATGCGCGGCCGTGACCGCTTCGCGCGCCGTCGCTTCGAGGCGCTCCCACTTCGCCGACGTCGTGTACGCCTCGGCGGTGCGATCGTCCGGGATCGGGATGACGTCCGCGATCGCACGGAGCGCCGCCGCGACGTCGTCCTCCGGGACGTCGAGCGCCTGCGCGATCGTCGCTCGGTCCGACGCGAAATCCGGCGCCAACTCGAGGAACGCATGCGCCGCGCTCGCCGGATCGGAGCTCCGGAGCTTCTGCAGTCGCTCCGGAACCGCGGTCTCCGCGCGCCGGTGACGGTCGGCGAAGGGGTTCACCACCTCGCCGCCGCCGACCGTCCAGCGCGCCGTCTCGTCGCGCAGGATGAATCGGTCACCGCGCATCGCGAGGACCGGTTCCGAGAGCACGAGCTGCGCCCACCCGGTGCTCCGCGGCGCGAGATGCGAGCCGCCGTCGAGCACGACGACCTTGGCGAGGACCTCGGCCGTTCCCAGGTGGAATCGGACCCGCGCATGACTCGGGATCGGACGCCGGGCGGATCGGATCTCGACGCGCGCGTCGAGACGCTGCGTGAGGCGCGCGAGGCGCGGATCGGCGATCACGTGACCGCGTCCGAGGTCCGTTCGCTCGATGCCCGCGAGGTTCATCGCCACCCGCTGCCCGTGGGTTGCGCGTGGCGTGGGGACGCCGTGCACCTCCAGACTTCGAATCCGCGCCGTATCGCCGGCGGGGAGGATGCGTACCGTGTCGCCTTCGGCGACTGCACCGGCGATCGCCGTCCCGGTCACGACGACCCCGTGTCCGCGCATGACGAAGGCGCGATCGACCGGCAGCCGGAAGTACCCGGAGCGCGCTTCCGGTGGCGTCGCGGCGAGCTGCGCGGCGATCCGATCTCGGAGGACGTCGAGACCGGCTCCCGTCACCGTCGACACCGGGACGATCGGCGCACCTTCGAGGGTCGTGTCGAGCGTGAGGATCTCGATCTCCTCGCGGACGGCCGCGACACGCGCCTCGTCGACGAGATCCGTCTTCGTGACAACGAAGATCCCGCGCCGGACACCGAGGAGATGGAGAATGTCCAGATGCTCCTCGGTCTGCGGCATCACCCCGTCGTCCGCGGCGACCGTGAAGAGGACGAGGTCCATCCCGTGCGCGCCGGCGAGCATGTTCCGGATGAACCGCTCGTGCCCGGGCACGTCGACGATCCCGGCGCGCTCGCCGTCGGCAGCGTCGAGGAAGGCGAAGCCGAGATCGATCGAGATGCCGCGCTCCTTCTCCTCCTTCAGACGGTCCGTGTCCTGCCCGGTGAGCGCACGGATCAGGGAGGTCTTCCCGTGGTCGATGTGCCCGGCGGTCCCGATGATCACGGGCATGGTCAGGATCCGAGGTCGACGGCGAGCTCGGCGGGATCGAAGATGCCGCGCAAATCCAGCAGAAAACGGCCGTCGTGGATGCGCCCGAGCACGGGCGGATGCGCCGCGCGGAACCGCGCCGCGATCCGGTCGGGGTCGACGTCGGCGTGCTCGATCGCAAGGGCCCGACTCTCGACGGCGACGACCGGCACCGCGCCGCTCCCGACCTCGCACTCCGAAGCCACGACCTCGATGCGATACCCGTCGCCGAGACGGCTCCCGAGCAGCGCCGCCGCCGCCCGTCCCGTCGCCTCGAGATCGGCGAGCGGCCGGGTGAGCCAGCGGAGAACGGGCAGGTCCCGCGTCAGGTCGGGACTCTGGCGATAGAGCCGCAGCGTCGCGCCGAGGGCGGCATAGGTGAGCTTGTCGGGTCGGAGCGCCCGGCGGAGTGGGTTCACCGCCAGCCGGGCCACGAGATCGCGGCGCCCGACGACGATTCCCGCCTGCGGACCGCCGAGGAGCTTGTCGCCGCTGAAGCTCACGAGATCCACGCCGGCGGCGAGCCGTTCCCGTACGACCGGCTCGTACGGGAGACCGAAGGCAGTCAAGTCGACCAGCGCCCCACTCCCGAGATCCTCGAACACGGGAACCGCGGCCTCGCGGCCGATGGCGACGAGCTCCGCGAGGTCGACCGCGGCGGTGAAGCCGACGACCCGGTAGTTGCTCGTGTGCACCTTCAAGACGAGCGCGGTCGCAGGACCGAGCGCCGCGCGATAGTCCACGGCGTGCGTGCGATTCGTCGTCCCGACCTCGCGGAGCCGCGCGCCGCTCTTCGCCATCACGTCTGGGATGCGGAAGGAGCCCCCGATCTCGACGAGCTCGCCGCGAGAGACGAGCACGTCGCGATCCGCGGCGAGAGTGTTCAGGACGAGCAGGACGGCGGCGGCATTGTTGTTCACGACGAGCCCGGCCTCGGCTCCCGTGAGCGCGCAGAGATCGTCCGCGAGGAGGGCGTCGCGCTCACCACGCCGTCCGGTCGCGAGATCGAGCTCGACGTTCACCGCCTCGCGCGCCGCCTCGGTCACGGCCGCGACCGCCGCCTCGGCGAGCCGCGCCCGGCCGAGGTTCGTGTGCAGGACGACCCCCGTCGCGTTCACGACCCGCCGCAGGCGCGGGACGGCGGTCGCCGCGAGGCGGCCCGCGACGCGCTCGAGGAGCACCGCGTCGGCGGGGACGCCGCCGGTCGCCGTGCGCCTGACGCTCGCCAGGACGTCGCGGACGACGTCGACGACGTGCTCGCGGCGATACCGCGCGACGAGCGCCTGCGCGGCGGGCGCGGCGAGCAGCCGCTCGACCGAGGGGATCGCGCGGCGCGGGTTCTCACCCGAGGGCGTCGCCACCGGGCGCATCGTGCCTCCCTCGGCCCGTACAGACAAGCGTCCGCTTGATTCCCGACGGACGCGGTGATTGTAACGCGCGAAATGCGCGCGCTCGTCTGCGACGTCAGCGTCCCGCGGCAGGTCGTGTCGAGCCTCCTCGGCCGGATCGACAAGCGCTTCTTCCTGGGTCCCTTCTCCCCGGCGACGCTCCGCGAGCTGCCGGAGCCGGAGCTGCCGGCGCCGGACTGGCTCACGATCCAGACGCGGCTCTGCGGGATCTGCGGCAGTGACTACAAGCAGATGTTCCTGAACGGCAGCATGGACAACCCGATGACCGCGATCATCTCCTTCCCGCAGGTTCTGGGACACGAGGTCGTGGGCACGGTCGCGCGGGTCGGCTCCGGCGTGCGGACGCGGAGGGTCGGCGATCGCGTGGTACTGAATCCCTGGCTGTCGTGCGGCCCGCGCGGCATCGATCCGCCGTGTCCCGAATGCGCGGACGGGCAGTACTCGGTCTGCCGGAACTTCGCGCGCGGAATCCTCCCTCCGGGGATCCATACCGGGAACAGCAGCAAGGCCACCGGCGGGTTCGCGCCCCTCGTGCCGGCACACGAGTCGATGTGCATCCCGATTCCAGACGCGGTGACCGACGAGCAAGCGGTGCTCGCCGATCCGTTCTCGGTGTCGCTGCACGGCATCCTGAAGCAGCCGCCGGCTCCGGGCGCGACCGCGCTCGTCTACGGTTGCGGCACGCTCGGGCTCCTCGCGATCGCGATCCTTCGCGCGCTCTATCCGACGACCCGGGTCATCGCGATCGCGCGCTTTCCGCATCAGAAGGCGCTCGCCGAGCGGTTCGGCGCCGCGCTGGTCCTTCCGCACGAGCCGGCGCGTGACATCATCGAGCGCATCGCGGCCGAGACGGGGGGCCAGCGGATGACGCCGTGGTACGGCCTACCCTGGCTCTACGGCGGCGGGATCGACGTGGTGTACGACAGCGTGGGATCGCCGGAGACCGTCGAGATGGCGCTCCGCATCACCCGCTCGCGCGGGACGATCGTCGTGACGGGCGTCGAGGCGCCGCGCCGGTTCGAGTGGACGCCGCTCTACTTCAAGGAGATCGCCGTCATCGGGTCGAACGCGTTCGGGGTCGAGGAGTTCGAGGGGCGCCGGCGGCACTCGATGGAGATCTACCTGGACCTCGTGGCGAGCCGGCGGATCGACGTGACGCCGATCCTCACGCACCGCTTCACGCTCGACGAATGGCGGGCGGCATTCCTCGCCTGCGGGGAGCAGGCGAGGTCCGGCGCGGTGAAGGTCCTCTTCACGTACGCCAGCTGACGTTTGCCGCGCCCGACCCGCCGTGCGACGCTTCCCGTCGCATGGCGGATCGGCGCTCGCTCGCGACCGGGATCGTTCGCCGGCTGCGCGAAGCCGGTCACGACGCCTACTTCGCCGGCGGGTGCGTCCGCGATCAGCTCCTCGGCCGCGATCCGCTCGACTACGACGTCGCGACGAGTGCTCCGCCCGAGACGGTCCAGGCCTTGTTCTCGCGCACCGTGCCCGTGGGCGCGCAGTTCGGCGTCGTGCTCGTCATCGCGGACGGCGTGCCGTTCGAGGTCGCAACGTTCCGGTCCGACGACGCCTATGTCGACGGCCGCCGTCCGAGTGCGGTCCACTTCGGCTCCGCGCGGGAGGACGCCCTCCGCCGCGATTTCACCATCAACGCGCTCTTCCTCGATCCGCTCGACGACCGGGTGATCGATTTCGTCGACGGCGAAGCGGACCTCCGTCGCGGCGTCGTCCGCGCGATCGGCGAGGCGCGCGCGCGGATCGCCGAAGACCGTCTCCGCATGTTACGCGCCGTCCGCTTCGCCGCGCGGCTCGGCTTCACGATCGATCCGGCGACGCTCGCCGCCGTCGCCGCGGCCGCGCCGACGATCGTCGACATCGCGCAGGAGCGGATCGGCGACGAGATCGTGAAGATCCTCACCGAGGGCGGCGCGCGACGCGGGTTCGAGCTGCTCGCCGAGACGGGACTCGTCCACGCGGTGCTGCCCGAGGTCGCACGCATGCGGGGCGTCGCGCAGTCGCCGGACTTCCATCCCGAAGGCGACGTCTTCATCCACACGCTCCTTCTTCTGGAGCAGCTGCCCGGAGGGGCGCCGGAGACGCTCGCGTTCGGCGCGCTCCTCCACGACGTCGCCAAGCCGGTCTGCGCGGGGATCAACGATGGCCGGATCACGTTCTACGGACATCCGAGCGTGGGCGCCGACATGGCCGTCGCGATCTGCCAGCGTCTCCGTCGGAGCCGCGCCGTCTGGGAGCGCGTGGACTACCTCGTGCGCGATCACCTCCGCCTCGTGCAGGCACCCGAGATGCGGCTCTCGACGCTCAAGAAGATGCTGCGACACGAGGGTTTCGACGAGCTGCTGGCGCTCGCACGGATGGACGCACTCGCCTCGAACGGGGACCTCCGCTACGTCGAGTTCTGCGAACGTCGGCGCACCGAGCTGGCGGCGGAGTCGGACATCCGCCCGCCTCGCCTCCTCGGCGGCGACGACCTGATCGCGCTCGGGTATGCGCCGGGTCCGCTGTTCGCGCAGATTCTCGGTGCGCTCGAGGAGGCGCAACTCGAGGGCCAGGTCACGACGCGAGGCGACGCAGAACGGTTCGTCGCCGAGCGGTTCCCACGCGCTCAGGCCGGCCGCTGAGCCAGGTCGCGGAGCCAGCGCGCGAGAAGCCGTACGCCGAAGCCGGTGCCGCCCCGCGGCGCGTGCGGCAGCTCCTTGTCGGCGAACGCCGTCCCGGCGATGTCGAGATGCGCCCACGGCACGCCGTCGACGAACTCCTGGAGGAAGAGACCCGCGACGATCGTCCCCGCCTCGCCCCCGACGTTCTTCAGGTCGGCGATCGGGCTCTTCAGGTCCTCGCGGTACTCGCGGACGAGCGGCAGCTGCCAGACCGGCTCGCCGGCCGCGCGTCCCGCGGCGACGATGCCGTCGACCAGGCGCTGATCGTTCCCCATGACGCCTGCGAAGAGGTGGCCGAGAGCCACCCGGCACGCCCCGGTCAACGTCGCCAGATCGACGATCGCGTCCGGTTTCGCCCGCGAGGCGAGCGAGAGGGCGTCGGCGAGGATCAGGCGTCCTTCCGCATCCGTGTTCAGCACCTCGACGGTCTTTCCGTTGAGGAACCGGATCACGTCACCCGGCTTCTGCGCGCGCCCGCCGGGTAGGTTCTCGGTCGCGGGGACGTAGCCCGTCACGTCGATCGGAAGCTCCAGGCGCGCGGCGACGGCGACGGCGCCGATCACGGCGGCGCCGCCGGCCATGTCGTACTTCATCGTCTCCATCGACTTCGGCGGCTTCAACGAGAGCCCGCCCGAGTCGAAGGTGATGCCCTTCCCGATGAGAACGACGCGGCGTCGTGCATCGTCGGGAGCGTGACGGAGGGTGATGAAGCGGGGCTCCTCCCGGCTGCCGCGTGCGACGGCGGTCAGGCCGGCGAGTCCCTCCTTGGCGATCCGATCGGGATCCCAGACCTCGACGTCGAGGGCGGGAATCGCCTTCCCGAGCTCCGTCACGCGCTCCGCCAGAAAGCGCGGCGTGGCGACGGACGCCGGCTCGTTCACGAGATCGCGCGCCCGGAAGATCTCCGGCACGATCGCGTCGACCTCGGCGAGCACGGTGCGGAGCGTCCCGGGAGAGCGCACGCCCGGGGCGTGGAGCGCGAGGCTCGTCACCTGGGGACGCCGGTTCGGCTCGGAGGCGTAGCCCGCGAAGCGGTAGCCCGCCATCTGGAACCCCTCGACGAGCGCCCCGAGCGCGTCGGCGTCGTCGGCCGTCGCGCCGACGTCCGCGATCACGCGCCGTGCCCGCTGCCGCTCCGCCTCTTGCCGTCCTCGGGCGCCCGCCCGTCGCCAGACCTCCGTGGGCGCCGGCGTCGGCCCGAGCCCGAGGAGCACGACCGACGTATCGCCATGATGAACGAGCACGTCGTCGGGCCGTCCCCGAAACTCGAGCTGCTTCACCCGCTGAGCGACACGGGTGGCCGTCCGTCGGTCGAGCCGCCGAAGCGCGGCCTGGACACGGCCTTCGCCAACCGGGACGAGCACCACGTCGGCACGCGGCAGCGCACCACCGCTCCGGAGCGTCCGTACGTTCACCATGTTCCTCCCCCCTTCTGCGACGCTCAGCGGAACGTCCGCTTGGCGAGAAAAAAAACAACGGCGCCGGCTCCCGCGTACGCCGCGATGCCCTCGATCAGCCCGAATCCGGCGGTCAATGCGGACACGCCGAGCACGAGCCCCGTCGCGATCACCGCGATCACGCGCTCGATCCGCTCTTCCCGCGCCCGCGCCTCCTCGACGTGACGCGCGACGATCGTCCCGCACGCCGGGCATCGGCCTCCCGGCTTACGCACGAGCAGCGCGCCACAGCCGGGGCAACGGACCTTCAGGCGGAGCGGCACGCGCGGACTCTACCGCATGACGTCGACCAAAAAAACGAAGGGCGGCGAGTCCGACTCGCCGCCCTTCGGCCGTCCCACCGACGGCACGCCGTTCAGTCGCCGCTCGCCTTGCGCAACTCGTCTTCGGGCTCGGCGCGCAGCGCGACGACGTTGTGACGCGGCTCCGCGTTCGCCCGCTCCTTCCACCGCCGCAGTCCGCGGCGCAGGTAGTCCGCCTCGATGTCGAGGACGTCGCAGATGTTCTGGAACGAGAACAGCCACGAGCGATCCGGATCGTCGATCCACTCCTCCGCCTCGAGGAAGAGCTGCTGGCCCCGCGGATCTTTCGATCCGGCCTGCTTGCGATACACGTCGACGGCGTCCTCGAGGACCGCGATCATGAGCCGACGCTCGCCGTCGTGCTCGGTGCGTCGCCGCACGCGATCGAAGAATTGCGAAGGGAGCAGGGTGTCCGGCTGGAACAGCTCGGCCATCCTGTCCTCGTGTCCATTGTCCTTCATGACGTTACTGACTCCAGTTCCAGTATAGTGTCGTCCTGCGTTCGAGATAGTGGTGCATTCTCACAACTGTGCCTTAGACGCAGGCCTCGCGGGCACATTCACCGTGGGGCGTACGTCGGCGATCGTAGTCTTTTCGAAGAGTTCCATGACGCGCCGCTGACCCTCGCGCCAGACGCGCTCCATCCCGCAGGTGCCAAGGAGCGAGCAGTCGGAGTGCTCGCTCGTACACACGTTCAGCGAGATCGGTCCCTCGACGGCCTCGATCACCTGCCGGAAAGTCACGCTCTCCGGCGGCCGCGCCAGGACGTATCCCCCGTGCGGACCGCGTCGGGAGCGAACGAGTCCCGTGTGGATCAGCTCCTGAACGATCTTCTCGAGGAACTGGCGTGGGATGCGCTCGCGTTCCGCGATCTCGGCGACGGAGCACGCGCGATCACTCCCGGCCTCCCCCGCCAGGTGGATGACGGCGCGCAGTGCGTAGTCGATCTTCCGGCTGACCTGCATGATCGCCATGGCCGCTCCTCAGGACTCCCGCTCCGCCACCCACGCCATCTGGATGAGCTCGAGCTTCCCTTCGCTCGACGCCTTCGGATCGTCCTCGAACTCTGGTAGCGCACAGATCCAGCCGTGCAGGTCGGTGAACCGCACGGTCAACGGATCGACGTCGGGATGAGCCTCCGCGAGCGCGATCGCGATGTCCTCGGCGTCTTCCCACCTGAGCGCCATGATCAGAGCTCCTCGAGGCGCCGGTTCGCGAGCGCCTCGGTCAGTGAACGGTCCATGATCCGCCGTGCGAACGGCTCGGTCTCGTGGCTGAGCCGCTCGACGGCATCCCGGATCGCCACGTAGTCCTCGCCGCCGCGCGCGGATTCGAGCGCCGCGAGCGCCGCATGCAGGCGCTCGGACTCGCCGGGCTCGAGGAGCGCGGCTTCGCGAGCGAGCGACTCGCGCGTCGCGTGCAGGATCATGTCGGCCTCGACGCGCGCCTCGCGCACCTGGCGCTGGCGAACGTCCTCCTCGGCGTAGTCGATCGACTCCTCGAGCATGCGCTCCATCTCCGCCTCGGTGAGTCCGTAGGACGGCTTCACCTCGACGGATCGCTCGCGCCCGGTGCGGAGGTCGGTCGCCGTGACGCTCAGGATGCCGTTCGCGTCGAGGAGGAACGTGACCTCGAGACGCGGGACACCGGCGGGCAGCGGGGCGATCGGGATCTTGAACCGCGCGAGGCTCCGGTTGTCGCTCGCCAGCTCGCGCTCGCCCTGGAGCACGTGGACGTCCACGGCCGTCTGGTTGTCGACCGCGGTCGTGAACGTCTCCTTGACGCTCGTCGGGATCGTCGTGTTCCGATCGACGAGCCGCGTGAACACGCCGCCCATCGTCTCGATCCCGAGCGAGAGCGGCACGACATCGAGGAGCAGCATGTCGCGCCGGCCGCCGGCGAGGATCCCCGCCTGGATGCCGGCGCCGAGCGCGACCACCTCGTCGGGGTCGAGGTCGACGAGCGGCGGGCGGGCGAAGATCGACTCCATCGTCCGCCGGACGAGCGGGACGCGGGTCGAGCCACCGACGGCGACGACGTTCCCGACGTCGGAGGTTCCGAGGCCGGCGTCGCGGAGCGCCTGACGGCACGGCGCGGCCGTGCGCTCGACCAGATCGGCGACGCGCGTGTCGAATTCGGGACGCGTCACATGGCGCCGGATCGTCCGACCGCCGGGAAGCTCGAGACCGATCTCGGCCTCCGCGGCGGCGCTGAGCTCGCGCTTCGCGCGCTCGGCGGCGGCGCGAGCCCGCGCGCGCACGTCGGGACGGCTTCGCTCGTCGGCGGGGACGTCGGCGAGGACGACCTCGGCGAGGCGCTCGTCGAGGTCGTCGCCGCCGAGCCGGGTGTCGCCGCTGGTCGCGAGGACCTCGAACACCCCGGCGCGGAGCCGGAGGATCGACACGTCGAACGTCCCGCCGCCCAGGTCGTAGACGGCGATCGTGCCCTCCTCCTGCTTGTCGAGCCCGTACGCCAGCGAGGCGGCGGTCGGCTCGTTCACGAGCCGCAGCACCTCGAGACCCGCGAGGCGGCCCGCGTCGCGCGTCGCCTGCCGCTGGCTGTCGTTGAAGTACGCGGGGACGGTGATGACCGCCTGGGTGACGGGCTCGCCGAGCGCGGCTTCGGCCCAGCGCTTCAGCTCGCGGAGAATGTAAGCGGAGACTTCGGGCGGCGTCACCGTCCGTCCGCCGACGGCGAAGCGGACGACGCCCTCCGTGCCCTCCGCGAAGCGGTATCGCCGTCGGTCGTCCTCGGTCACGTGCTCGAAGCCGAGGCCCATGAAGCGTTTGACGGAGAGGATCGTGTCGAGCGGACGCTCGGCGACGAGGACGCGCGCGCGCTCGCCGACGACCACGTTGCCGTCGTCGAGGAACGCGACCGCGGACGGCAAGAGTCGCGCACCGGAGTCGGGGTCCGTCAGGACCCGCGGACCGTTCTCCTCCAGCACGGCGACGAGGCTGTTCGTCGTCCCGAGATCAATGCCGATGATTCGTGCCACGCAGTCCTTCTCCCAGGGCGTCCTCGATGTCACCGAGGAGCGTCCGAAGATATGCGATCTCGGATAGCCGGCGCCGCAGCTCGTCGAGCGGCGCACTGCCGTCGCGGTCCCACGCGGCATACCGGTCCTCGAGCTCGGCCACGAGCGCCACGAGTCGCTGGACGAATTGCTCGTACAGAGCGCGGACTTCGCCGGCGACGTCCTCGGCCGTCCGGTCCGCGCGGAGCTCTTCGAGCTTCTCCTGCGTCTCGAACACCTCGGCGGCGATCGCGGGCGGAACGCGCGGCCCTTCGTCGGCGAGCCGGGTACCGTGGAGCTCGAGCCAGTACCGCCCACGCGCGACCGGATCGCGGAGCGTCCGGTATGCGCGGTTCACCGCCGCGCTCGCCGCGAGGCTCAGATCGCGCTCCCGGGGCGTCGCGGTCTGGTGTCGGTCCGGGTGAACGACGCGCGAGCGCGCGTGGTAGCGTCGCTCGACGTCAGCCGCGTCGCCGACGAGCTGCCGCGGCAGCCCGAGCACGGCGAAGAGGTCCGTGTCCGCGCCGAGCGGCTGCACCGCCTCGCAGCGCGGACAGGCGAGTCCGTCCGCCAGCTCGGCGTGGCACTTCCAACATGCGCGGGGGGAGTTCGCTACGGCCTGCATCGGATCGTCGCATCGGACCGATCAGACGACGAAGGACGAGCCACAGCCGCAGGTGCGCTTCACGTTCGGGTTGCGCAGACTGAAGCCCGAGGTCATCAGCTCTTCCTTGTAGTCCAGCTCGGTGCCCTTCAAGTAGAGAAAGCTCTTGCGGTCGACCACGAGCCGCGCGCCGGCGTGCTCGAAGACCTTGTCGCCCTCGCGCGCCTGGTCGACGTCCATCTTGTACGTGAGACCGGAGCAGCCGCCGCCCACCACCTTCACGCGGAGCCCGCCGTCCTGGAGGCCCTTCTCCGCGAGCAGCGTCTGGATCTTCCGCGCTGCCTGATCGGTCATCGAGATCATGATCGTGGCTCAGCCCGCCTTGGCGACTCCGGGGCTCGTCGGGGCGGCTTCCCCGCGCTTCTTCTTCCAGTCGGTGATCGCCGCCTTGATGCCGTCCTCGGCGAGGACCGAGCAGTGGATCTTGACCGGCGGCAACGCGAGCTCCTGGACGATGTGCGTGTTCTTGATCTGCATCACCTCGTCGACGGTCTTGCCCTTCACGAGCTCGGTCACGTAGCTCGAGCTCGCGATCGCGCTGCCGCAGCCGAAGGTCTTGAAGCGCGCGTCCTGCACCACGCCGTCGTCGCTGATCTTCAGCTGGAGCTTCATGACGTCGCCGCACTCCGGCGCGCCGACGATCCCCGTGCCGACGTCCGGCTCGTCCTTGGCGAACGAGCCCACGTTCCGCGGGTTCGCGTAGTGATCGATCACCTTGTCGCTGTACGCCATGGTTCCTCCGTTGATCCGCTACTCGCGCTGCCACTCGACCGACTTGAGGTCGATGCCTTCCTTTGCCATCTCGTAGAGCGGGGAGAGATCGCGCAGCCGGCGCACCTCATGGACGACGCGCGCGACCACGTAGTCGACCTCCTCCTCGGTGTTGAATCGCCCGAGGCCGAAGCGGATCGACGTGTGCGCGAGCTCGTCGCCGACCCCGAGCGCCTTCAGCACGTACGACGGCTCGAGCGTCGCCGACGTGCACGCCGACCCCGACGAGACCGCGATCGGCAGCTGCGACGTCCCGACCGCGATCGGGCTCGTCGAGCCGTTGAGCCCCATCAGCAGCGACTCGCCCTCGACGTACGCGAAGCTGACGTTCAGGTTCCCGGGGAGCCGGTGGACGGGGTGGCCGTTCACGAAGATGTCGTCGAGCTGGGAGAAGAGCCGCTCGCGGAGACGCTCGCGAAGCGCCAGGACGCGCTGCGCCTCGTCGGCCATGCCGTCGCGGGAGAGCTCCGCCGCCTTCCCGAATCCGACGATGCCGGGAACGTTCAGCGTCCCGGAGCGGAAGCCGCGCTCGTGTCCGCCACCGTCGATGATCGGCGTGAGGCGCACCCGCGGTCCCTTCGAGCGCACGTAGAGCGCGCCGACACCCTTCGGGCCATACATCTTGTGCGCGGAGAGCGACACGAGGTCGACGTTCATCGCCTCGACGTCGAGCGGCAGCTTGCCGGCGCTCTGCGCGGCGTCGGTATGGAAGAGGACGCCCTTCTCGCGCGTCACCTTGCCGATCTCGGCGATCGGGTTCACCGTGCCGATCTCGTTGTTGGCGGACATGATCGAGACGAGGACCGTCTTCGGCGTGATCGCCTTCCGGACGGCCTCCGGGTCCGTCATCCCGTAACGGTCGACGGGCAAATAGGTGACCGTCGCGAGGCCCTTCCGCTCGAGCGCCTTACAGGTGTCGAGGACCGCCTTGTGCTCCGTGACCGCCGTGATGACGTGGTTGCCCTTGTCCTTGTAGAACTCGACCACGCCCTTGATCGCGAGGTTGTCGGACTCGGTGGCGCCGCTCGTGAAGACGATGTCCTTCGCCTTGGCGTTGATCAGCCACGCGATCTGCTCGCGACCCGCATCCACCGCCTTCTCCGCTTCCCATCCGAACGGATGGCTCCGGCTCGCCGCGTTCCCGAAGACGTCGCCGAGATAGGGCAACATCGCCTCGAGCACCCTCGGATCGAGGGGCGTCGTGGCGTGGTTGTCCATGTAGATTCCCTTGCCGTTCATGCTTCCTCCGACTATCCGGACCTGCACGGTCCACTATATGGCGAGGGTCCACCCTGTCAACCCAATTCCGCGTGTTACGCGTTCGAGAGACGGTGTTCTCTTCTGGGCTGTGAAAAGGCGCCGAGCAGAAACGCTCCCGTATGCGACTCGGGACAGCGGGCGATGTCCTCGGGCGTGCCCACCGCAACGATCCGACCCCCCTCACGCCCGCCGTCGGGGCCCAGATCGATCACGTAATCAGCCGTCTTGATGACGTCCAGGTTGTGCTCGATCAGGAGAACCGTGTTTCCCGCATCGACGAGCCGGCCGAGGACCTCGAGGAGACGGCGTACGTCTTCGAAGTGAAGCCCGGTCGTCGGCTCGTCCAGCACGTAGAGGGTGCGGCCCGTCGCGCGTCGCGCGAGCTCCCGGGCGAGCTTCACGCGCTGCGCCTCCCCACCCGACAAGGTGGTCGCCGATTGGCCGAGCCGCACGTACTCGAGCCCGACTTCGCGCAGCGCCTCCAGCCGTTGCCGGACCGCGGGAACGTTGCCGAGGAAGTCGAGCGCCTGCGCGACGCTCAGGTCGAGGACGTCGGCGATGCTCCGTCCCTTGAAGCGGACCTCGAGCGTCTCGCGGTTGTAGCGGCGCCCGCCGCACACCTCGCACGTGACGAACACGTCGGGCAGGAAGTGCATCTCGATCGCGATCAGCCCCTCCCCCGCACACGCCTCGCAGCGACCGCCCTTCACGTTGAAGGAGAACCGGCCGGGGCCATAGCCCCGCGCCCTCGACTCGGGGAGCTGTGCGAACAGGTCCCGGATCGGCGCGAACGCGCCCGTATAGGTCGCCGGATTCGAGCGCGGCGTGCGGCCGATCGCCGTCTGATCGATCTCGATCACCTTGTCGATCATCTGCCAGCCGGTGAGCGTGTCGTGCGGTCCGGGCTCGTGACGCCCCTCGCCCAGGCGTTTCGCCAGCGCGGGGTAGATCGTGTCGACGACGAGGCTCGATTTGCCCGAGCCCGACACGCCCGTGACGCACGTCATCGTCCCGAGCGGGACGTCGACGTCGACCCCCCGCAGGTTGTGCGCCCGTGCGCCGCGGACGCCGAGCGTCCAGCCGCTCCCCCGCCGACGCTGGGCGGGGACGGGCACCTCTTCGACGCCAGACAGGTACCGACCCGTGAGCGACGCGGGATTCGCCATGACGTCCGCCGGCGTCCCTGCCGCGACGACCTCGCCACCGAGCTCGCCGGCGCCCGGGCCCATGTCGATCACGTGGTCGGCGGCGAGGATGGTGTCCCGGTCGTGCTCCACGACGACGACGGTGTTTCCGAGGTCCCGGAGCCGGCGGAGCGTCTGGAGGAGCCGCGCGTTGTCGCGTTGATGGAGCCCAATCGACGGCTCGTCGAGGATGTAAAGCACGCCGACGAGACGCGACCCGATCTGCGTCGCGAGCCGGATGCGCTGGCCCTCGCCGCCCGAGAGCGTCGCCGCGCCGCGATCGAGCGTCAGATAGTCGAGGCCGACGTCGACGAGGAAGCCGAGCCGCGCCGCCGCGTCCTTGACGATCGGACCGGCGATCTCCGCCTCGGTCGGTGAGAGGGGCAGCTCCCGGAGGAAACGCAGCGCGTCCGCGATCGGCAGCGCGGACACCTCGACGATCGTCTTCCCACCGACGCGCACGAAGCGGGCCTCGCGGCGGAGGCGGGTTCCCTCGCAGAGCGCGCAGCGACGGTCGGTCACGAGCGCTTCGAGGTCCTCGCGCAGCCAGGCCGAGCGCGTCTCCTGCTGACGGCGCGACAGCAGCGCGATGATGCCGGCGAACGGGCGCCGGATCGTGCGACCGTTCCGGACGAACTCGACCTCCTGCTCGCCGGACCCGTCGAGGACGACGCTCCGGACGACGGCGGGAAGGTCCTTCCACGGCGTCTCGAGCCGGAAGCGATACTGCGTGGCGAGCCCGGTGAGGACGGCTTCGAGAAGGGGCAACGCACGCAGCGCTGCCGGCGCGAGCGCCGCGGGCAACGGCGCCTCGGGTCGCGCGACGACGAGCGCCGGATCGAAGCGCCGCTCGACCCCGAGGCCGGCGCAGCGGGGACAGGCGCCGTGCGGGCTGTTGAAGGAGAAGAACCGCGGCGACAGATCCGGATAGGAAACGCCGCACGTCGGGCACGCGTGGCGCTCGCTGAAGAAGAGCGAGCGCGGCGTCTTCTCCCCCGGCGCGAGCGCCTCGACGAGCGCCGTCCCGCCGCCGTGCTGGAACGCGACCGCGAGCGAGTCGGCGAGGCGCGTCTCGACCCCTGGCCGCACGATCAGGCGATCGACGAGCACCTCGATCGTGTGCCGTGCCGTCCGGGCGAGCGTGATCTCCTCCGCGAGCTCGAGGGGCTCGCCGTCGACGCGGATCCGCACGAAGCCGCCGCGCCGGAGCTCGTCGAGCACTTTCCGGTGCTCGCCCTTCTGATCGCGCACGACCGGCGCGTACACGAAGAGTCGCGTGTCCGGGGCGAGGCGCACGAGCTGGTCGACGACCTGCTGCACGGTTTGCGCGGCGATCTCACGCCCGCACTCGTGGCAGAACGCGTGGCCGACGCGGGCGTAGAGGAGGCGGAGGTAGTCCGCGATCTCCGTCACCGTGCCGACCGTCGAACGCGGGCTGCGCCCCGTCCCCTTCTGCTCGATCGCGATCGCCGGCGAGAGGCCCTCGATCGCGTCGCAGTCGGGCTTCGCCATCTGCTCGAGGAACTGGCGGGCGTACGCCGACAGCGACTCGACGTAGCGGCGCTGGCCCTCGGCGTACAGCGTGTCGAACGCGAGCGAGGACTTCCCCGACCCGGAGAGCCCGGTGATCACGACGAGGTGGTCGCGCGGGATCTCGACGTCGACGTTCTTGAGGTTGTGCTCGCGGGCTCCGCGAACGACGATCGTGCCCGCCACGGGAACTCCTACCCGCCGAGCTCCGCCCGGACCGCCGCGACCGCGTCCTCGACCGTCTTCCGATACTCGGCGAGCTGCGCCGGGGTCTCGGCTTCGAAGCGCAGGACGAGCACCGGCTGCGTGTTCGACGCGCGCACGAGGCCCCACCCGTGCGGGAAGCGCACGCGGACGCCGTCGACGTCGATGATCTGCCGTCCCGCCGCCCGGAAGCCGTCGCGGACGCGCTCGGCAACCCGGAATTTCACGTCGTCCGGACAGTCGACGCGGATCTCCGGCGTCGTGCACGACGCCGGAAGGTCGCCGAGGAGCTCGGCCATCGACTTCCCGCTGCGCGCGACGATGTCGAGGAGGCGCGCGCCGGCGTAGATCGCGTCGTCGTAGCCGAAGTACTTCTCCTTGAAGAAGATGTGGCCGCTCATCTCGCCGCCGAGGAGGGCGCCGGTCTCGCGCATCTTCGCCTTCAGGAGCGAGTGCCCCGCCTTCCACATGATCCCCTTCCCGCCGTGACGCGCGATGTCGTCGTAGAGTCGCTGCGAGGCCTTCACCTCGGACACGATGACGGCGCCGGGGTTCCGCGACAGCACGTCACGCGCGAAGAGCACGAGCAGCTCGTCGCCCCAGTAGATCCGTCCCTGCGCGTCGGCGACACCGATCCGGTCGGCGTCGCCGTCGAAGGCGATCCCGAGCTCCGCGCCGGTCTCGGCGACCGTGCGGATCAGGTGCTGCATGTTCTCGGGCACCGTCGGATCGGGGTGGTGGTTCGGGAAGCGGCCGTCCATGTCGCAGAAGAGCTCGCTGACCTTCGCCCCGACGCGCCGGTAGATCGGCGGCGCGACCGGCCCTGCGGTCCCGTTGCCGCCGTCGAGGACGACGTGAACCTCGCGCGCGAGCTTTCCCAGCCGCGCCGCGATGTCTTCCTGGTAGACCAGGGCGACGGGACGCGGCTCGACCTTCCCGGCGCCGCGTGTGACCGTTCCGGCATCGAGCCGCCGGCGGAGCTCCTGGATCTGATCGCCGTGCAGCGCCTCCTTGCCGAGGCAGACCTTGAAGCCGTTGTAGTCGGCGGGATTGTGGCTGCCCGTCACCTGGACGCCGCCGTCGAGATCCCAGTGGAAGAGGGCGAAGTACATGAGCGGCGTCGGACAGACGCCGATGTCGAGGACGGTGAGCCCGGTCGCAACGAGCCCGTCGGTGAGCGCCGCCGCGTAGCGGTCCGACGTCAGCCGGCAGTCGCGCCCGACGCAGACGAGCCGCTTGCCGGCCTCGCGCGCGAGCGTACCGAAGGTCTCGCCGAGACGGCGGGCGAAGGTGGCGTCGAAGTCGCGGTCCGCGATGCCGCGGATGTCGTACTCGCGGAAGATCGCGGGATTCAGTCGAGCACCTCCACGTGATGGCGCTCGCGCAGGTCGCGGGACAGCCAGTTCTGGAATCGCTCCTCCAGGGCATCGTTGTACAGGGTGTCGCGGATCTGGTCCTTCACGTCATCCAGGGCCTTGTGGCCCGCGGAGATCCGCTCGTCGACGCGGAGCAGGTGAAAGCCCGTCGCCGTCTGCACGGGCTCGCTCACCTTGCCGCGATCGAGCTTCGAGATCGCGTCCTCGACCTCGCGCTCCATCTCGCCGCGCGCGAACGTCCCGAGCTCGCCGCCCTTGTCGGCGCCGGGTCCGTCCGAGAACTGCTTCGCGAGCGCGCCGAAGTCCCGGCCGTCCACCGCGAGCTCCCGCACCTCGACGGCCTTCGCGCGGGCGCGTGCGACGGCGGCGTCGTCGCCCGGGCGCTCGATCGCGAAGAAGATGTCGCGCACCCGAACGCGCTCCTCGACGGCGTAATCGTCGAGGTGGGCGTCGTAGTAGCGCTGCACCTCCTCGGGCGAGATGTTGACGCGCTGGCGGATCTCGCGGTTCACGAGCTGCGCCTTCTCGATCTCGGTCTTGACCTTCGCCCGATACGCCTCGAACGTCATCCCCTGTGAGGCGAGCGCCTTCTTGAACTGCTCGTCGTCCATGCCGTTGCGCGCCTGGATCTCCTGGACGTACCGGTCGATCTCGTCGTCCCGCGCGGTGATCCCCTGGGCCTTGATCTCCTTCTCGAGGAGCTTGTCGGTGATGAGCGCGTCGAGGACCTGCGGCTCGGGCGTCCCATCGAGACGCTTCTCCTTCTCGTACTGCCGCACCTCGTGCGCCGTGATGGGCTCGCCGTCGATCGTCGCGACGATGCGATCGGCGATCTCCGCACGGGCCGCCGCAACCACCACCGCCGGGAGCAGCACGGCCGCCACGCGGAGACGCGAGCGTGGAGGCATGGCGCCGGCGCGTATCACGCGGCCGCGAGCCTCTGCAAGTGCGAGCGCAGCTCCGCGATGAGTCCGTCGTGGTCCTCGGCGCCGGGACGGATCTCGAGCGCCGATCCACCCGCCATGCGGACGCGGCCCTTCGTCCCGCGGATGAACTCGAGGAGCGTCTCGCTCCGGACCGGCGTCCCGGAATCGAACTCGAGCACGACCGCATCCCCGCGCCGGCGCGCGCGGACGACGCGCAGGTCCTTCAGCCACCGCCGGAGCTCCATGACGCGGAGGAGCGTGTCGACGAGCGGCGGGATCGGGCCGTAGCGGTCGACGAGCTCGGCCTGAATCGCTTCCAGGTCCGGGACGCCGCGGATCCCGGCGAGCCGCTTGTAGACGACGAGGCGCTGACTGACGTCCGTGATGTAGGTCTCCGGAATGTACGCCGGGATGCCGAGCTGGATCTCCGGCTCGATCTCGACTTCGGCGGGCTCTCCACGGATCTCGCGCACCGCCTGCTCGAGCATCTGGGTGTAGAGCTCGAGGCCGACCGCCGTGATGTGGCCGGATTGCTGCTTTCCGAGGAGGTTTCCCGCGCCGCGGAGCTCGAGATCGTGCGCGGCGAGCCGGAAGCCGCCGCCGAGGTCGTCGAGCTCCTGGAGGACGCGGAGCCGCTTCTGCGCCTCCGGCGTGATCAGGTGCTCGCCCGGAATGAGAAGATACGCGTACGCGCGATGGTGCGACCGGCCGATCCGTCCGCGGAGCTGGTAGAGCTGCGCGAGACCGAAGGTGTCGGCGCGGTTGATGATCATCGTGTTCGCCGTCGGGATGTCGAGTCCGGACTCGACGATCGCGGAGCTGACGAGCACATTCGTCTTTCCGTGCATGAAGGCGAGCATGGTCTCCTCGAGGTCGCGCTCCGCCATCTGCCCGTGCGCGACCGCGATCCGCGCCTCGGGCACAACCTCGCCGAGCCGGCGCGCGACGGCGTCGATGTTCTCGACCCGGTTGTGAACGAAGAACACCTGCCCGCCGCGGCCGAGCTCGCGGATCACGGCGTCGCGGATGACCGCCTCGTCGTAGCGCGTGACGTACGTCCGGATCGCGAGCCGGTCGACGGGCGGCGTCTCGATGACACTCAGATCGCGGATCCCTGAGAGCGCCATGTTGAGCGTCCGCGGGATGGGTGTCGCGGTGAGCGTCAGGACGTCGGCGGTCGGCTTCAGGTTCCGGATGCGCTCCTTGGCGCGGACACCGAAGCGGTGCTCCTCGTCGACGATGAGGAGGCCGAGCCGCGGGAAGACGACGTCCTTCTGAAGAAGCCGGTGGGTGCCGATGACGATGTCGAGCCGACCGGCCGCGAGTCGCGCGAGCGTCTCGCGATTCTCCGCCGGCGACCGGAACCGCGAGAGCATGTCGACCGTCACGGGGCTCCCCTCGAAGCGGGCGCGGAACGTCTCCAGGTGCTGCTGCGCGAGGACGGTCGTCGGCACGAGGACGGCGACCTGCTTCCCGCCGAGCACGGCGAGCCACGCAGCGCGCATCGCCACCTCGGTCTTCCCGTAGCCGACGTCGCCGCAGATGAGGCGATCCATCGGCTTCTCGCGCGCGAGGTCGGCGAGCACGTCGTCGATCGCACGCTGCTGATCGGGCGTCTCCTCGAACGGGAAGCGGGCGGCGAACTCCGCATACATCCCGTCGGACTCGCCATATCCCTGCCGGCCGTGCGCCTCGCGCGCCGCGTACACCTGGAGCAGCTCGTGCGCCATGGCGAGGAGCGACTCCCTGGTCTTCGCCTTGACGCGCTCCCACGACGTCCCGCCGAGCTTGTCGAGCGCCGGGGCGGCGGCGCCGTCCGCGCTCACGTAGCGCTGCACGAGATTGATGCGATCGACGGGAAGGTAGAGCCGGTCGCCCCCCGCGTACTCGAGGTGCAGGTAGTCGCCCTCGGTATCCGCGACCTGCATGTGACGCAGGCCCCGGTACGCGCCGATGCCGTGGTCGACGTGCACCACGTAGTCGTCGGGCTTCAGCTCGGCGAGCGTCGAGAGGAAGTCGGTCGGCCGCTCGCGACGCCCGCGGCGGACCTGGCGCCGCTCGCCGAAGATCTCCGCCTCGGTGACGAGCGCGAGCCGATCCGACGGCAGCCACGCGCCGCGCGTCAGCTCGCCGGCGAGCGCGAGCGGTCCCTTCCCGGCGGTCGCGAGCGCTTGCGGGAACGACGCACGGGTCGTCGTGATCGCGATGCCATGACCGCCGAGGAGCGCCGCGATCCGGTCGCGCTGCGATTCGGTGGCGCCGACGAGCACGACCCGCGTCCCTTCGCCGATCCATTCTTTCAGTCGTGCCGCGACCGAGCCGAGCGGACCGTCCGCGCCCGGCGCGCGACGCAGCGCGAGTCCCTCCGTGGCATACGTCACGACCTCGAGGCCGTCCGCGGCGAGCGTCTCGAGCGCCTCGCTCTCGACCATCGACCGCGATGCGATGCCCGCGCGCCACCCGCCCGGCGTGAGATAGAGCGTCTCGGGCGGCGGATGGAACCGTCCCTCGCGCACAGCGGCGGCCGCGTGCGTCTCCACCTGGTTCCATCCCGTCTCGATGGCGGCGTCGATCGCGCCGGCCCCCTGCATCCAGAGGAGCGCCGCCGCAGGGAGATGATCGGCGAGCGTCCCCGGCTCGTCGTAGAGATAGGGGAGCAGCTGCTCCGTCCCCGGCAAGACGAGTTGTCCGCGCACCGCCTCGACGAGGTCGCGTCGCTCCTGGCGCGCGAGGCCGATCTCGGCGGCGCGCGCGTCGACCCGGCGCGCGGCGTCCGGGCCGAGCCGCGACTGTCCGAACTCGCGCATCGGGAGGAGGAGCACTTCCTCCACGGCATCGAGCGAGCGTTGCGAGGCCGGGTCGAACTCGCGCACGGTCTCGACGGTGTCGCCGAAGAACTCGAGGCGGACGGGCCGGTCGTGGCCGGCGGGAAAGACGTCGAGGAGGCCACCGCGCACGGCGAGGTCGCCCGGATCCTGCACCAGCGGAACCCGATGATAGCCCCACTCCACGAGTCGGCCGACGAGGCTTTCGGGCTCGACGGACTCGCCGCGGACGACGTACGTGATCGCATCTGCGAAGGCCGCCCGCGGCAGGCAGCGCTGCATCCACGCCTCGGCGGTCGTGACGATGACGGGATCGCGCGTCTGGAGGAGGTGGTAGAAACCTTCCATCCGGGCGGCCGCGGTCTCGCGCGCCGGCGAGAGCGCCTCGAACGGCGGCACCTCCCACCCGGGGAGATAGTGCACCCGGCGCGCGAGCGGTCCGCCGCGCGCCGTGTCGCCGAGGAAGAAGCGAACGTCGGACGCGAACGCCTCCGCTTCGGTCCCCGTCGCGAGCGTCGCGACGACGGGTCCGGGGCGCGCGGCGATCAGGCGTGCGAGGCAGAGCGCGGATGCACTTCCGCGCAGCCCCGAGACGCGCACGGGCGCCGACGGGGCCTCGTCGAGCGCACGGACGAGCCGGGCGACGAGGTCCGTGAGAGCGGCAGGCATTGGTGGGGACGCGCTACCGGCGTGCGGCCGGAGACTCGCGCGGACGACCGTCGACGATAGCGGCGGTCGGTGCGGTCGGCAAGCTGCAGCTCGACGTCAGCCGCGGCGTCGCCCGTCGCGCACGATCGCATAGAGCGGGACGACCAGGTGGCGCTCGTCCGGATGGTCGGTGAAGATCTCGACCGCGCCCTCGAGCTTCCCGGGACGGAGCCCGTCGCGCAAGCGGAGGGTGATGCGATACTCGAGCCCCTCCTGCACGGGGCTGAGTGCGTAGCTCACGATCTCTTCGGGGACGGCGACGCGCGTCACCGCGACCGGCCGCGTACCGCGGTTCCGGACATAGAGCTCGCGCTCGGCCGCGGAGTGTCCGCCGGTCGTCCCGAACGTCACCTGCGGCGGCAGCACGACGACGTCGCCTTCGATGCTCCCGAAGACCGGGACGGTGATCACCGGGTCGCGCGGGCTCGTCGTGTGGAGGACGACCTGCTCGTTGAAGCGTCCGAGCGGCATGTCGGGATCGAGGGTGAGAACGACGCGCTGTCCGGGTCCGTCGGCGCGCGTCTCGACGGTCGCATGGAGGGCCGGGTTCGGGTGCTCGATCCGCACGACGGTGTACGCCGCACCCTCCCGGCCCGGCGTCACCAGGACCTCGCGGCGAGCGGGTTCCCCGCGACGAACGCGCCCGAGGTAGACCGGGTTCGGGCTGACGACGAGGTCGGCCGCGACCTGCCCCGCCAGCGTGAGGCCGATGACCGGGAGGTCGGGGTCGTTCGTGTAGACGTTCACGACCTTCGTCGTCGGGCCGGCGAGGCGCGCCGTGTCGAGCGTCACGGCGACGCGGCCCTCGCGTCCCGGCGGAACGTCGCGGTCCGAGATGACCGCGACGGTACACCCGCACGAGCTCTTCACCTGCTCGATGCGCAGCGTCGCCGTCCCGCGATTCGGCAGGCCGAAGGTGTGCTCCACGTGCATCCCGCGCTCGACCGTGCCGAACTCGAACCGCGTCGCCTCCATGCCGACCCGCGGCCGGACGTCGTCGGCCGCGCCGACACCCGCCGCGGCAACCACGATCGCCGCGATCAGCACCCGCATCCGCTCGCCCATCGCTCCGTGATAGCGCACCGCCGCCCTGCGAGCGAACGAAGGATGGTCATCGCGAGGGCTCCGACTCCGCGAGCCGCCGGCGAAGGTCGGCTGTGAAGGCGTTCGGCCCGCCCTGCGACTCGGCCTGCGCGACGAGGGTACGCGCCCCAGTCGGGTCTCTCTGCGCGAGACGAGCGAGCGCCAGGTCGGCGAGCAGGCGCGGGTCGTCCGGGCGTCGGCCGAGGACGGCGCGCAACGCGACCTCGGCGCGCGCCGGCTCGCCCCGCCGGAGCAGCAGCTCCGCGCGTCGCATGCGGGCGCTCACGAGATCGGGATCGAGCGCCGCCGCCCGCGCGTACCAGTGGAGCGCCGCCGCGTCGTGGTGGCGTCCCTCGTACGCCTGCGCGAGCCCCTCGGCGGCCGTCGCGTAGCGCGGGAAGATGTGGAGCGCCCGCCGGTAGTGGAACGTCGCGGTGACGAGCTTCCCGGCGCGCCCGTAGACCGCCCCGGCGTTGGCGTTCGCGCGCGCGCTCTCGGGCGACGTCACCACGTCCACCGTGAACAGCGTGAAGTTCGTCTGCCAGTCGCGATTCCGGAGCCACGTTCGTCCCGCGAGCGCCACGAGGACGAGCCCGATCGGGAGCGCGCGCCGCCAATCGCTCGTCGCGATCCAGCGCGCCGCGATCCAGCCGCAGGCGAGACACCAGCCGACCGACGGCAGGTAGAGGAAGCGCTCCGCCTTCATCGCGCCGATCGGGAAGAGCACGTTCGCCGTCACGGCGAGCGCGCCGGCGGTGAAGAGCGCGGCGAATGCGAGCGCGGGGGCGCGGCGCCGCGTCACGACGAGCGCGACCGCGACCCCGGCGAGCACGACCACGGCGACGGCGAGCCGCGAATCGCCGATGGAAGTGACCACCGGGATCTGCGCGAGCGAGTCGTCCGCCGTCAGCCGGAGCGGCATCGCGAGCGCGGCGAGGTACTGCCGGAGCACGACGAGGGCCGTCCCGATCCGCGGCCAGAAGGATACGTGCGCGAGCGGGTTGTCGATCACCGGCGGCGGCAGCGGCTGCGTCAACGTCCCGAAGAGCCAGACACGGAACGCGAGGTAGCCGGCGCCGACGGCAACGTAGGGGACGAGCATCCGCACGAGCCGGCCGACGGTCGCGCGCGGAGTCAGCCAGACTTCGAGCAGCGCCACGAGGAGCACGGTCGTGAACGCGTTTTCCTTGGAGAGCAGCCCCGCCGCGAAGAGTGCGAGCGAGAGTCCGAGCCACCACGATCGCGCACCGGGGCGACGCTTCCCGGCGGCGAAGGCGAGCAGCGCACCGAGGACGAAGACCGTCGCGAGGACCTCCGGCCGGCCCGCGATGCTCGTGACGGCTTCGGTGTGGATCGGGTGCACCGCGAAGAACGCGGCGCAGATCGCGGCCGCGAGCCCGCCCCCGAGCACGACGGACGCGAGCGCGAAGACCAGGACCGTCGCGACCGCGTGGAGTCCGACGTTGACGAGATGGTAGCCGAACGGCCCCGCGCTCGCCGCCGCGTTCGCCCGGTACGTCAGCATGGGGAGCGGCCGGTAGACACCTCCCGGCATCCCGCTCGTCAGCAGGACGCGCACGGGGGTGTCCGGCGGGAGGTCGGTGTTCTCGACGACCAGGCCGAAGTCGTCGAACGTGAACTCGGCGGTGAGCGCGTTCAGGTATGGCAGGACGGCGGCCAGGACGATCGCCGCGAGGACGATCGTCCGGCGCCCGCGATCCTCACCCACCGTAGACGCAGAGGCACTCGGTCGGCGTGTTCGGCGTCATGCAGACGCCGCGGCAGTCGGCGTCGGCGCGGCAGAGCCGTCGCTGGTCGTTCGAGCACGTGCCGCTCGGGTCGGTCGGCTGTCGCGCGCAGAAGCCGACGCAGACCTGCGGTCCGTTCGGATCGCATTGCTCGCCGTCGTCGATGCGGCCGTTCCCGCACGTGTGGCGCAGCTCGAGGGTGTACGGAATCGTGTTCGAGCGATAGACGTCCCCCGCGTCGCTCCGCCCGACCGCGGTCGCACGGATGACGATCGGCAGCGACGCGAAGAGCGAGGTCGAGAGCGGCGCGTACTGGTCGCGCAGGCAGTGGATCAGCTGCGTCGAGATCATCGGGAGGATCTGGACGAACGACACGTTCGGGCTGCCGCTCCCGGAAAGGTTCTGTCCGCTGCCGATCGGGTTCATGATCGCCCCGGCGAACACGTTCGCTCGCCGGAACTGCCGGCACGCGACCGGGAAGCCGTTCCGGGCGGGAACGAACTGCCGGAAGCGGCGAGCGCCGGGAATG
>Ga0070741_10003010_pt1 | contig 43199 bp, 40 predicted proteins | sample Coa_R1_4_FD_66440 | JGI IMG/M metagenome (GOLD analysis project Ga0070741, IMG submission 66440) | Surface soil microbial communities from Centralia Pennsylvania, which are recovering from an underground coalmine fire - Coalmine... | ecosystem: Environmental > Terrestrial > Soil > Unclassified ... | reverse complement strand
GACCGGCGCTACCTGTGACTCGGGCCACGACCGGCGACACCCGAACACACGAATATTGTGGCGGATAGCGGCACGGGCGTGCCAGTGGCTGCGCACTGGCCCGGGTTATGCACCGTCGCATGCAAGAGCCGGCGTCGCGTCCCCTTGCGGTCACTCTTTGCCGGAGATCGGGAGTATGCAGTCCCCCCTCGTCATCGATGCGTTGCGCGAGCAGCTGCTTCGGGTCATGGAGTGGCACGCCGGCGAGCGTCCCGGATTCCGCTGGGGGGTGGTGCTGCACCGGCGGAACGAGCGCGGCCGGTTTCGGTTCGGCTGCGTTACCCGGGGGGGCGAGAGCCTGATCCTCACCCAGCGCCTCCTCGCCGACCTCGCGGCCCAGGCCTGCTGGCTGGACGGCGCGGTGCCCGTGACCCTGGAGTGCCGCCAGGCGGTCCTGGAAGAGGACCCGGACGAGCCGGAGCGGCCCGATCGCACCGCGCTGGTGGAGGCGATGGCGGTATACTTCGACCCGAGCTCGAGCGGCGGCGAGGCGTCCGTGTTCCAGGCCATGGCCGGCGTCCTCACCCCGGCCACCTGCCCCACCGAGCTCTTTCTGCTGACCCGCGAGCGACCGTCGAGTTGGCCACTCTGAGCCATTGGCCATTGGCCGTTGGCCGTTAGCTTTTCGTCTCGTGGAACGGTTGCGTCCCGTGCTCCCGGGACTCGGATCCACCGCGTACGGCTGATGGCTAACGGCTAATGGCTAACGGCTTCAGGTACCGCGCGACCATCTGCCTTACGAGCCTGGTCGCGCTGTTCGTGTCGCTGTACCTCCACCTCTGGAAGGTCGGTCGCATCGGCACCCTGGCCTGCGCGGGCGGGGGCTGCGAGACGGTCCAGACCAGCCGGTGGGCGAGCTTCCTGGGGATCGACGTCGCGTTGATCGGCGCGCTGGGCTACGGGGCCATCTTCCTGGTGAGCCTGGCCGGGCTCGAGCCCCGCTGGCGCGACACCGGCTGGCCCACGGCGGTCCTGATGATCCTGATCTACTCGGCGGTGCTCTTCACCCTCTGGCTGAAGTACGCGGAGCTGGTGCTGCTCCGGTCGTTCTGCCCCTGGTGCCTGGTGTCCACCGTGGCGATCGCGCTCTGTGCCGTGATGGTGACGCTCGACGGGCGGAGGCTTAGGGCGAGGCCGGGTCGCGCGGCCCCCGCCCGGGTCGCGCTATAGCGCGGGAGACCGCGCCGGCCGGGGATCGAACCGCCGGAGCGCGAACCTCGGATCCGGCTCGGCCTGCCCCAGCACCAGGCGCGAGACCCGCTCGCCCACCGCCGGGCCCATCTTGAAGCCGTGGCCCGAACCGCCTCCCGCGATCCAGACGTTCTCCGCCCCGGGATGGCGGTCGAGGATGAAGTGCCCGTCCGGCGTCTGCTCGTACTGGCAGACCCGCACCTCGAGCAGCGGCGCGCCCTTCATCCCGGGAAACCGCTCCTCCATCGCCCGCCGGGCCCGCGCGAGCCCCTCGGCCGAGGGCAGCCGCTCGGCGGTGGTCGGATCGATCGGGGGGCCGCGGCTGTCGTCCGCCACCTTGAAACCGCGCGCCTCGTTCCCCGGAATGCCGTAGATGAAGCGCGCGCCGTGGTCCACCCAGACCGGGAGCGCCTCCTCCCCGTAGCGGGCGTCCCCCGCCGGAGGCCCGAAGAAGAACTCCTCCTGCCGGGTGGCCCGGACCCGGTCCCCGACCACATCCGGGAAGAGCGTGCCCAGCCACGGCCCGCAGGCGAACACGAAGCCGTCGGCGGCGAGCCGGGACCCGTCCAAGAGCGAGACCGCGCGCATGGCTCCCGCCCCCGCCCCCGCCCCCGCCCCCGCCTCGATGGGGCCGGGCCGGGCGGCCACGGTGCGGTACTCGCCGCCCTCGGCCACGAAGTCGGCGCGCACCGCCTCGCAGGCCTGCCGGGCGGTAAGGTAGCCGGCTTCCGGCTCGAAGAACGCGCTCCGGATCCCGGTGAAGTCCACCTGCGGCCAGCGCCGTGCCGCCTCCGCCGGAGCGAGCTCCTCCACCTCGAGCCCGGCCTCCCGGAGCAGCGGGACGGTGGATCGCGCGTACGCGTCGGCGCCCTGGTACATCCAGAGCGCGCCGATCCGATGATAGACCCGGCGCCCCCAGCGGCGCTCGTGCTCGCGCCAGAGCGCGAGCGACCGGACCACCATGTCCACGTACACCCGCTCGCCCCCGTAGACGCCCCGGATGATCCGGGTCTCGCCGCCCGAGCTCGCGCGGGCGTTTCCGGGTCCCCACGCGTCCAGCAGCGTGACCCGGACCCCCGCCCGGCGGAGGAAGAGCGCGGTCCAGCCCCCGAACGCGCCCGTCCCGACCACGGCGATGTGCCGGGTCATACGGGCCGCGCCCCGGGCGCGGGCGACGCGGCCCGGCGCTTCGCCCGCCGGTAGAGGAGGCCGCCCGCCGCCACGAACCCGGTCGCCCCGCCCACCACCTTGAGCTCGAACAGCCACGGCTCGACCGTCCCGGGCGGCGGGATCACGGCGACCGCCATCGCAAGCAGCGTCATCGCGAGCCCGCTTACGCCCACCGCGAGCGTCCGGGCTCCGCGCCCCGTCCCTCCCGGGCCGCCGACCCGCTCCAGGCCGAGGTAGCAGAGGAAGAGGTAGACGTAGGGGATGAAGTAGACCAGGAGCATCGTGTCCAGCAGGATCAGGTAGGCCTTCTCGACCGTCGTGCCCCGCCCGACGACCGCCGCCAAGAGGAAGAGGGTCGAGATCGCGGCCTGCACCACGATCGCCACGTACGGCGTCCCCCAGCGCGGATGCACCCGGCCGAAGGCGGGCGGCAGGTAGCGGTCGAGCCCGACCACGAAGGCGACCCGGGCCGACCCCGCGAGCCAGGCGCCGGCGCCGCCCAGGTTGCCGAGCGCGTTCGCCGCGGCGCAGAGCGGCACCACCCAGACGAGGCCCGGGCCCAGGTCCCGCGCCCCCGCCGCGATCCCCTGGAGCAACCCCGACACCAGGTTCACCTCGGGTTGCGGCACCAGCCACAGGATTGCGCCGGTGCCGGCGAGGTAGACCAGCGCGATGAGCGGCGCCGAGACCAGCACCGCGCGCGGGAGCAGCCGCCGGGGCTCCCGGATCTCGCCGCCGAGGGAAGCCGACAGCTCCAGCCCGGCGAACGCGAAGGCGATGGAGGCCCAGAGGTTGAGCTCGGGGATCTTGCCCAGGTCCGGGACCAGGGCCTCGGGCGTGAACCGGTTCGCGGCCGGCCGGGTGAGCGCGGCCCAGGCGCCCAGCAGCACGATCGCGACCCCCGGGAGGTAGGAGCCCACCGCTCCCACGTTCTGGAGCCAGCGGCCGCGCCGGACGCCCACCACGTTCAGCCCGACCGCGAGCCAGAGCGCGCCGAGCGTGGTCCACAGCACGTAGTCCCACCGGTCGCCCAGACCGCTCTCGCCCCGGCCGAAGGCGTAGGTGGCGATCACCGCGCCGGCCATGAGGAGGTTGGGGTAGTACAGGATGTTGTTGATCCAGTAGCACCAGCCGCAGAGAAACCCGTGTCCCTCCCCGAACGCCCGCTTGGTCCACCAGTAGATCCCGCCCTCGGCCGGGAGGCGGCTGGAGAGCTCGGCCACGGCGAGACCCTGCGGGACGAAGAACAGGAGCGCCGCCAGCAGCCAGAGCACGAGGCTGCTCGGCCCCGCCGCCGCCGAGGTGGCGAGCCAGCGGAGGCTCAGCACGGCGACGACGTTGAAGAGGACGAGGTCGCGGAGCGTGAGCGCGCGGGGGAGGTCGGCCATCAGCCGTCAGCCATCAGCCGTCAGCCTTCAGCCATCAGCTGGCTCCGAATACCGACAGCCTCCCCGGTTCAGGAGCATGGCCGGTAGTGGTCGGCCGGGGGCTGGGCGGTTTCGGTCCTTATCCCGGTCCATACCTGGCTGAAAGCTGATGGCTGACGGCTGATGGCTGATGGTCCTCTGCTCTCACCACGTCTCCCGAAGGCACCCATCCAGGATCTCCAACGCGACATCGATATCCTGCTCGTCCACCACCAGGGGAGGCGCGAGGCGGAGCGTGCTCCGCCCGGCGGGGAGCACCAGGAGACCTCGCTCGAAGGCCCGCCGCACCACCCGCCTGACCAGGTCGGGCGCGGGCTCCCGGCCGGCGCGGTCCGCGACCAGCTCGAGCCCCGCCATGAGCCCGAGGCCCCGGACGTCGCCGATCGTGGGGTGACACGCCGCGAGCCTTCGGAGCCCCGCGAGGAGCCGCTCTCCGAGCGGCGGAATCCGGGGCAGCAGCTCGCGCTCGACGATGTCCAGCGTCGCGAGCGCGGCGGCGCAGGAGAGCGGGTTCCCGCCGAAGGTGGTGCCGTGGGAGCCGCTCTCCCAAGTGGTCACGGCCTCCTTCGCCACGATCGCGCCGAGGGGGAGGCCCGAGGCGAGCCCCTTGGCGGTGAGCAGGATGTCCGGCTCGACCCCGGCGTGCTCGACCGCGAACATCCGGCCCGTCCGGCCGATCCCGGTCTGGATCTCGTCGCAGACGAGCAGGATCCCGTGGCGGTCGCACAGGGCGCGGAGGGCCGGGAGGTAGTCGGGCGGCGGGACCACGTAGCCGCCCTCCCCCTGGATCGGCTCCACGAAGATCGCGGCCACGTCGCGCGGATCCACCCGGCGGGAGAACAGGTCCGACTCGATGACGGACACGCAGTGGAGCCCGCACTCAGGGTAGGTCTTCCCGTACTCGCAGCGGTAGCAGTACCCGTAGGGGACGTGATGGACCTCGGGCAGGAGCGGCCCGAACCCGGCGCGGTGGAGCGCCTTGCTCGCGCTCAGGCTCATGGCGCCGTAGGTGCGGCCGTGGAAGGCGCCGTGGAAGGCCACCAGGGCCGGCCGCCCGGTCGCGTGCCGGGCCAGCTTGATCGCGCCCTCGACCGCCTCGGCGCCCGAGTTGGTGAGGAAGACGCGCTTCTTGCTCGGGCCGGGCGCCAGGCGCGCGAGCCGCTCGAGCAGCGCGGCGAGGTCCTCGAAGTAGAAGTCGGAGCTGCAGATGTGGAGGAAGCGCTCGGCCGCCTCCCGCACCGCGGCCACCACCCGGGGGTGGCTGTGGCCGGTGGAGGCGACGGCGATCCCGGCCATGAAGTCGAGGAACCGGTTCCCGTCCACGTCCTCGACCATCGCCCCCCGCGCGCGGGCGACCACGAGCGGGTACTCCTTGATGTAGCAGGTCGAGGCCCACTCGGCGTCACGCGCGACGATCGCGCGGGCCCGGGGGCCCGGCGGCGTGACCTTGATGTCGGGGTAGCCGCGCATGCGGGAGCCGGCCGGGAGCCCGGGGCCGCCGCCCCGCTCAGGCCAGGGCCGGCTGGGGCCTGATCGCGTCCTCCAGGTCGGAGTAGTCCGGGTCGGGAAGCTCGGTGTACACCGGGTTCGAGAGGTAGCGCTCCCCGAAGTCGCAGGCGATCGAGACGATGAGCTTGCCCGCGTTCTCCGGCCGCGCCGCCACCTGGAGCGCCGCCCAGGTGATCGAGCCGGTCGAGATCCCCGCGAAGATCGCCTCCTCGCGCGCCAGCCGGCGGGTCGTGGCGATGGCGTCCTCGTTGGTGACCCGAATGATCTCGTTGTAGATCTTGGTGTCCAGCACGCTGGGGACGAAGCCCGCGCCCATCCCCTGCTGCTTGTGCGGGCCCGGCTGCCCGCCGGAGAGCACCGGGCTCTCCGCCGGCTCCACCGCCACGATGTGGATGCCCGGCTTCTTCTCCCGGAGGAACCGCCCCGCCCCCGTGATGGTGCCGCCGGTCCCGATCCCGGACACCAGGATGTCCACCTTCCCCTGGGTGTCCTCCCAGATCTCGGGGCCGGTGGTCCGGTAGTGGATCGCCGGGTTGGCCGGGTTGTCGAACTGGCGGGGCATCCACCCCCGGTCGCCCAGCCGGGCCAGGATCTCCTCCGCCCGCGCGATCGCGCCCTTCATGCCCTTCGCCCCCTCGGTGAGGACGACCTTCGCCCCGAGCGCCCGGAGCATGTGCCGGCGCTCGAGCGTCATGGTCTCCGGCATGGTGAAGATGCAGCGGTAGCCCAGCGCCGCCCCGACGTAGGCCAGCCCGATCCCGGTGTTCCCGCTGGTGGGCTCGACGATGACCATCCCGGGCCGGAGCCTCCCCCGCTCGATCGCGTCCCGGACCATCGCCATCCCGATCCGGTCCTTCACCGAGTTGAAGGGGTTGTAGCCCTCGTGCTTCACGGCGATCCGGGCGGGCAGGCCGGCCGCGAGCCGGTTGAGCTGGATGAGCGGGGTGTTGCCGACCGTCTCGGTCACGTCCCGGTAGATCTTGCCGTGCGGCATAGGAGGCCCTCGATGCCGGTGGGGGGTAGGGCAACGAAGATTCGACGCTACCCGGGACCCGGCGCCCGCGTCAAGCGGCCCGCCCACCCGGCATCCGGAAGGCGCTCGAGGAGCGGTCGTGGATGGTTACTGCTTCCCGGCGCTCCCGCCCCCGGGCTGCGATCCGGTCCCCGCGTCCCCGCTCAGCGCCGACGCGCCGGCGAGGGCGCCCGCCACGACCAGGCCGCCGAGGAGGGCGGTAGGGCCCAGGGCCAGTTTCCGGGCCGACACGGAGGCGATCTGGTCCCGGCCGAGCGAGAGCGTGTCGTTCCGGAAGTAGGCTTCGACGCCCTCGCGGGTCCGTCCGGTGCGGAGGAGGAGTCGCAGGGTGTCGGCCTGCACCGCGGCCACCCGGGCGTCGAGCTGGACGATCCCCGGACCGTAGAGCGGCGCCACCTGCCGGGTGCCTTCGGGGGTGAGCTGGACCTGCACCGCCCGCCCGGTCAGGGGCTCCGGCTCGGTGATCGGGCTGTACCGGTAGCATCCCGCAGCTCCGATGGCGAGAGCCAGAACCAGCCAAGCGCGCATGGGACCCCCGGGAGATCTATGAAGGGACGTGACGAAAGTATCACCGCGTCACCGGTTCGGCCAAGCCGGCTCCAGCCCGTTGCAGCCGGAAACAGGGGTCGGCTGTCTGGACGGGCGCCGGGTAAGTACGCATCATAAAGGGAGGGTGTTGCGATCCCGATCCCGCCCAGGCAGAGAGATCCGACCCATGCGCGCAGCGGCTTCCCGGGTCCGGTGGATCGGCCACCGGCTCACGCTCGTGGCCGCCCTGGCGGCGCTCGGAGCGTGCGGGGGTCACGGCCGGCCCGAGAGCCAGCCGGCTCCCGATCCGCTGGCCCCGGTGGAGCTCACCGTGAACAACAATCACTGGGAAGACGTCACCATCTTCGTCTTTCACGACGAGGAGCTGTCGCGGGTCGGCATCGTGACGGCCGCGTCGTCGGCCAACTTCTTCCTTCCCACCTGGATGCTGGGCCAGAGCCGCTCCATCCGACTGCTGGCGGACCCGGTGGGGTCCGGGCAGTGGATCCGCACGGAGATCATTCACGTGCAGCCGGGGCAGTTCATCGAGTGGCGGCTGGAGCGGCAGCTGGCGCGTTCTTCCGTCGCGGTTTACTGAAGGTCGAATGACCCCCGAACGCAGAACGGCCCGCCGGGCGGCGGGCCGTTCCGTTTTCCCTCGGGCGTGAGCGACGGGATCACGCACACCCTTGCGGGGGAGGCGGGTCGTTCTTGTTGCGGAACCCGGGCAGGTTGACCGGCGTGCCGTCGGTCTGCACCCCGCCGGATCCCACCTGGTCGGAGGCCGACGGGATGTTGCGGTTGTTGTCGAACTCCTGCTGCCCGTAGAACCCGCGCCGTGGAATTCCGGGCACGGGGCCCTGGTCCCCGGTCGGGGTGAGCGCCGGAATGCAGGTGCGCTTCCAGTCGCTCCAGACCTCGAGGGTCTGGAACAGCGCCACGTACTTCTCCAGCATGATGTCCTGCAGCGTCGGCGAGGCGATCGGCGGCAGCGGGTTGCTGCTGGTGCTGTACTTCGCCCGCACCGCGTTGAGCTGGGTCGCCGCCTGGGCGGTCTGCCCCGTGTTGAAATAGGCCTCCGCCAGCATCAGCGCGTTCTCGTCCCCCGTGATCCATCGCTGGTTGGTGGACGCGCGGCACGACCCGATCATGTACCCGAAGCTCGCGAAGCTGCTGGCCGCGAAGCCGCACTCCTCCGGCCGCGCGAAGTACTGGGTGAACCGGGGGTCGTTCCGGCCGGCGGGGTTGGGCGGGACGGTGCTGGGGCCGGCCATCAGGTTCACGATGAAGTCTCCGGCCCGGAGATCGTTCCCGAAGCCGGACACGGTGTAGAACTGGAACCAGTAGTTCTGCTCCAGGGTCGAGGCCCCCGAGACCACCGCGTTGAAGTCGAGACTGCCGTCCACCGGCAGCCCCTGAGTGGCCTCGGTGATGACGTTGGTGTACACCGGGCATCCCGACAACGTGGAGCAGTTGGCCCGCACCGTGTGCAGGTAGATCCGGGCCTTGAGGGTATGGGCGAGCGCGGTCCACGCGGCCGCGTCGCCGCCGTACACCAGGTCGGCGGGGCCGGGTCCCACCCCGGAGGGGTCGGCGATCTGACCCAGCGCTTGGTCCAGCAAGGTGAGCAGCGCGTTATAGATCGTGAGCTGGTTGTCCAGCTTGGGCTGCGGCACGTCGTCCCGGACCGCCTCCGAGTAGGGAATGTCCCCCCACACGTCGGCCGCATGGCTCACGATGATCGCCTCCCACACCTTCGTGATCCCCTCGTACAGCGGGTCCCGCACCGACCGGGCCTCGAGCTTCTGCCGGGCCAGGCGCAGGTCGCGCAGCCCGCCCGTCCCGTAGGTCTGGTTCCACTGGGCGGGGAAGGTCTGCGGGGTCATCTGGTACTGGTTGAGCTGCGCCTCGACGAACCGCCCGGTGCCTTCACCGCCCTTGCACTGCTGCATGTACCCGCAGACGGTCATCGTGAGCGTGCTCATCGCGAACGTGCTGAACTGGGTGGCCTGGACCCCCACGAAGAGGTTGTCCACCGAGGCCACGTCGGTGGTCGGGTTGTTCGGGTCCTGGCTCACACTCGGACCCGAAAGGAAGTCGCTACACCCCGTCAGGCCGGCTCCGAGGAGCGCGGCGACGGCGAAGCGCTTGAGAGAGCCGTACATCGCGTCCTCCGGCCTAGCGGTTGAGGGTGACGGTGAAGACGAACGACCGGGACTGCGGGTTGTTGAAGTAGTCCACCCCGCGCCGGGTCTGCTCGCCCTGGCCCAGGTTGGTCTCCGGGTCCAGCCCCGTGTAGTTCGTCGAGGTCAAGAGGTTGCGCCCGGCCACCCTGAGGTCGATCGAGCTGAACCCGAGGGCCCGCCGCACCCACGGCTGGTCCAGGGTATACTGGAGCGACACCTCCCGGAGCCTCACGAACCCGGCGTCCTGCAGCATGTCCTCGTCGTTCCCGATGAAGACGTTCGCCGGACCCTGCCGGTACCACTGCTCGCCGATCGGCACCGCGGTGCCGGCGCCCGGGCCGACCACCGGCCCGATGAACCAGAAGTCCCTCCCGAAGGTGTGCTCGTTCCCGGAGTACGACAGGCACGCCCCGGCGTTCGGGGTCGTGGCGGTGCAGACGGCCCGATCGGTGGTCTCCGCGTGCGTGCCGTAGCTCAAGAGCGCGCCGCGGGTCCCGTTCCACACCACGCCCCCGTTCCGAACGTCCACCAGGCCGGAGACCTGGAAGCCCTTGATCCGGAAGGTGGTGCGCGCCGAACCGGTCCAGTCGTAGTTGGGGTCGCCGATGTTCCGGACGTTCGGGTCCTGAATCGGGAACCCGTCGGCCCCGATGTAGAGCGCCCCGGTGGGGGCCCCATCGCACGACGTGTCGCCCACCAAGGCGTCGACGTCGGGAGTGACCCCGCACTTCACCAGGCCGAGCCCCCGCATGATCCCGAAGGGCTGGCCGATCTGCACGCCCTGCGAGAGCAGGAAGGCCCCCGGCAGCTCGATGAAGGAGCTGGTGTCGGCCCCGACGATGTCGAGCACCTTGTTCCGGTTCCGGGCGAACTGGAACCCGAGGTCCCAGCCGAAGTCCTTGGTGGTGATCGGCCGGACGTTCAAGGTGACCTCGATGCCGCGATTCCGGAACTCACCCGCGTTCCGCTGCTCGAACAGGAACCCGGTCGAGGGCGGGAGCGGGAACTGGAGGATCACGCCGGAGGTGCGATCGTTGTACCAGGTGAAGCTCAGGTCCGCCTTGTCCTTGATGAGCCCGAGGTCGATCCCGGCCTCGAACTCCTTGGTCCGCTCCTCCCGGAGATCCGGGTTGCCGCGGATGAAGTTGAGGACCGTGCCGCCCTGACCGTTGAGGATCGGCGACAGCCCGGTGCCCTGCACTCCGCCCGACGACGGAAGGTCCGACCGGACGACGGTGACGGTCTGGTACGGGTTCGGCTCGATCCCCGCCTCCCCGTACGCCGCGCGCAGCTTCCCGTAGGTGATGGCGCCCTCGGGCCGGCTGGGGATGAAGTTCCAGGCGGCCGAGCCCTTGGGGAACCAGGCCCGCCGGTGGTTCGCGCCGTAGGTGTTGGACCCGTCGTTCCGGATCGCCCCCGTGAGGTAGAGCTGCTTGGCGATGTCGAAGGTGACCTGGCCGAAGTAGCCCTCCACCCGGTTCTTGAACACCTGATCGGTCAGGGGGTCCCGGGTCACCGTGTTCTGGAAGGTGAAGAGATCCGGGGCGATCAGGGTCCGGCCCACCGTGCCCTGGATCGTCTGGCGCCGGTGGTTGAGGCCCTGCCCCACGGTCACCGTTCCCGCCAGCCCGTCGCTCGCCTTCCAGCTCGCCGTGGCGCTCAGGTTGTGGTCAACCTGGAAGTTGGTGATGTGCCCCCCGATCACCTGACCGTCGGGGTTGGTCGAGTTGGAGAGCGGATACCCCTCGAGCCGCTCGTCGTCGTAGTAGTCGGCCCCCAGGGTGTAGTTGAACTTGAGCCAGTCAAAGGCCTGCCACTCCGCCCCGATGTTCCCGAACACCCGGTCGGTCTGCGCCCGATCGTCGAACTTCCGGATCACGAAGAACGGGTTGTCGAACACCCGGCTGCTCCGGGTCTCCGTGGGAAGCGGATCCGGCAGGTTGTACGAGCGGTGCTGCCCGTTGTCCGCCGTGTCCGGCAGGTTGTTGAACTGGGGCGGGGTGCGGAGGCCGCCCAGCAGAATGGCGCTCACGTTGTTCCCGCGCTGGATGAACCGGCCGCCGGTGTTGGCGTAGGCGATGTTGCCGGAGACCTTCAGCCGATCGCTCACCCGCTGGGAGCCGTTGAGCCGCACGGTCACCCGCTTGAGCGCGTCGTTGCTCCCGACGATCATGCCGTCGGTGAAGTTGTAGTTCCCGGACAGATAGAAGAGCGTCCGGTCGCTCCCGCCCGAGATGGTGAGGGTCTGGTCCGTGCCGAACCCGGTCTCGAACAGCTCCCGGGCGTGGTCGTAGGTCGGAGTGCCCGCCGAGATCTCCGGGCCCCAGCTCCGGATCCCGAATCCCAGGACCCCGAACCGCCCCGGCCCCGCCCAGCGGCGCTGGAGCGGGTAGTACTTGGTGGGCCGGTCGAACTGGAAGTTGCTGCGAAGGCTGTAGCGGGTGGGTCCGGGCTTCCCCGACTTGGTGGTGATCAGGATGGCGCCCGCCGCGGCCCGCGCCCCGTAGATGGCGCTCGCCGCCGGGCCCTTCAGGATCTCCACCGACTCGATGTCGTTGGGGTTGAGGTCGATGGCCCGGGTCTGCTCCTCGCCTCCCGTGATCGGCCCCTCGCCGTCCGAACGGTTGAAGTTGAAGGTCGCGAAGCTGGTGTAATCGATCGGGAGACCGTCCACCACGATGACCGGCTGGCCGGTGGTGTTGTACGTCCGCGGCCCGCGGATCTGGATGAAGTTGGACGCGCCCGGGGACCCGCTGGTGGTGGTCACGGTGACGTTCGGCGCCTTGGCCGACAGCGCGGCCACCACGCTCGGCTCGTTGCTCCGGTCGATCTCGGCCGGCGGCACGCTGTTCCGCACGTTCCCGAGCTTCTCCACCTCGGCCGCGGTGCCGGCCCCCGTGACCACGACCTCGCCCAGCTGGAGTGGGTTCGGGGCGAGCGTGAAGTCCTGGGTGATCTGGCCTTCGGCGAGGGTGATGGTGGTGGACTGCGGCTTGTAGTTGATCGCTCTCGCGGTCAGCGTGACCTGCTGGCCGCTCACCCGATTGGCCGGGACGAGGATCGAGTAGCGCCCGTCCTCCCGGGTGGTTCCCCCGATCTGGAACTGGGGGATGCTCACCGTGGCGTTCGCGATCGCTCTGCCGTCCTCACCGGTCACCTGCCCGGTGATCACGGCCGGCTGTTGCGCCGCGAGCCAGGCGGGGAGCAGTGCAAGGGCCGCAGCGCTCGCGAAGAACCGACGAAGTGCTGGTACCATGCCTCCTCCACGTGGTTGATAACTCGACTGCTCGAACGGAGCGGTACTGCCAACAGCGGTTCCCGGCCCGAACCACCCGGCCGGAACCCCGGTCCCGGCACCGAAACTGGCTCGACGGCGCCAGCGTACGGATACACGCCCGGGATCGACTCGGTTGTTGGATGCTGAGTGCGGCTCTGCGCTACGACTGCAACCTTCTGTTCACCCGCGGCATCTACCCCATGCCGCCCCCGGACCCGCCTAGGCCGCGAACGACACACCGGCCCGCCGCACGAGGCATGCGGCGCGCGGTCCCGGCCCGGAGGTCACGAGAGTCTGCATTGAGCTGAACGGGGAGACTGGCCCCTGAGAACGACGCGTTCGGCGCGACCACGAGGCCGGATGCGGGGCTGTGCCTGCGCCCCGGCCGACCTCGTCTCAAAGACGGCGCTAATCTACAGATCGCCTTGGGGTTCTGCAACACCCGGGGCCCGTTTATCAACGAGACGCGATCCCCCGGGCGCCCGCGGCGTTCCGGGCCGGAACGGAGCCGGGGAGGCCCGATCTCCCCTCGCCCGCAGCGCTCAAGCCGGGCCGCTCACGCCGCCCGACGCCCGGGGCGCGCCCGCCGCCAGGAGGGCCCCGCACGCCCGGGCCAGCCGCTCGAGGTCGGCCGCGCGCCACTCCCCCCGGTCGTGGAGCACCCCGGCCAGGTCCACCGGCACCGCGCCGGGCCCGAGTCTCGCCCCGGCCATGGCTCCTGCCAGAGCGGCGGTGGTATCGGTGTCGCCCCCCGCGCGGATGGCGGTGCAGACGGTCTCCCAGTAGTCGTCGGGCGACCGGAGAAAGGCGTAGAGGCTCCAGAGCACGCTGGGCACCACCGACCCGGGGACGCCCCGCCAGGTCCCGCCGGCCCCGGGATCGAGTCCGGCGCGGAGGAGGTGCTCCATGGCGCGGGGCGGCTCGCGCGCTCCCCACCGCTCGAGCCCCAGGATCGCGACCGCCAGCCCGCGGTCCACCGGACCGACCCAGCCCGCCAGCGACTCCAAGAACTCCCCATGCGCGAGGGGTCCCGCCCGGGAGGCCAGCGCCACCGCCCCGGCGATCGCCACCGCCCCCGCGGCGCACTCGGGGCTCGCGTGGGTGATCGCGCTCTGCTCGCGGGCCATGCGGCCCAGCGCCTCGGGGTCGCCCCGGGCCAGGAGCCCGATGGGAGCCGCGCGCATGGCGCTCCCGTTCCCGGCGTAGGGGGGCGGGGTCGCCACCTCGCGCCAGGGCACCCCCGCGATGAGCCTTTGGGCCGCCCCCCGGGTGCCGGGCCCCGCCCCCACGTCCCGTCCCCGCCGGAAGAGCTCCGCGATCCGCGCGGCGTAGGCCGCGCAGTCGAAGCCCCCGGCCTCCTGGAACGCGAGCAGAAGCTCCCGGGCGAGCTGGGTGTCGTCGCTGTACTGGCCGACGGAGAAGTGCGGGTGGGCCCGCTCGGTGCGCCGGCCGGCCCGGAGCCAGCGGTCCACGTACTCGGCCGCGGCCTCGGGCGGCGCGCCCTCGACCACGAAGCCGAGCGCATCGCCGGCCGCCTGGCCCAGGAGGCAGCCGGCGAGCCGGTCCGAAAGAGAGAGCATGAAGGGTGAGCGGTAAGCCGTGAGCGGTGAGCGGTGGTGGGCGAGGGGGCGGGGCCCGCTCACCGCTCACGGCTCACCGCTCACCGCAGTCCACGGACAGGGTGGGATTCGAACCCACGATACCCTTGCGGGTATACCGGTTTTCGAGACCGGCTCCTTCAGCCACTCGGACACCTGTCCGGACGGCGGAAGACTAACCGGGAAGCGAAGCGGAGAAAAGCGTGAGCGGTAAGCCGTAAGCGGTGAGCGGTGGTGGCGGGGCCCGCCCCGCTCACGGCTCACCGCTCACCGTTTACGCCTTCCCCTCTACCGCCGCGCCTGGAAGAACCGCCGAAGCAGGTCCCCGCACTCCTCCGCCATGAGCCCGCCCACCACCTCGACCCCGTGGTTGAGCTTCGGGTGGCGCAGGAGGTCGTACACCGAGCCCGCCATCCCCGCCCGGGGATCGAACGCGCCGAAGACGACCCGACCCAGCTTGGCCAGCACCATGGCGCCGGCGCACTGGGCGCAGGGCTCCAGGGTCACGTACATGGTGGCGTCCACCAGGCGGTCCGAGCCCACCCGCTCGAGCGCCTGGCGGATGGCCAGCAGCTCGGCGTGGGCGGTGGGGTCGTGCCGCTGGACCGTCTCGTTGTGGGCCTCGGCCAGCACCTCGCCCTCCTGCACGATCACGGCCCCGATCGGCACCTCCTCCCGCACGCTGGCGGCGCGGGCCAGCCGGAGCGCGGCCTCCATGCCGGCCAGATCAGCGGGCGAGGGCGTCCCCCTACGCACCGACCGGCTCCGCCACCCGGGCCTCCCGCGCGAACCGCAGGCCGTCCCCGTCGCGCTCCACCCGGATGACGTCCCCGTCCCGGTACTCGCCCTCGAGCACCTCGAGCGCGATGGGGTTCTGCAGCAGGCGCTGGATCACCCGCTTGAGAGGCCGCGCCCCGTACACCGGGTCGTAGCCCTGCTCGGCGAGGAGCTCCTTGGCCTCGGGGGTCACGTCCAGGGCCAGGTGCCGCTGCGCCAGCAGCCGCTCGAGGTGGCCCAGCTGGAGATCCACGATCCGGAGCAGGTGCTCGCGGCTGAGCGGGTGGAACACGATGATTTCGTCCACCCGGTTCAGGAACTCGGGCCGGAAGTAGTTCCGGAGCTCGTCCCGCACCCGCTGCTCGATCCGGGCCCAGGCGGCCTCGGTCGGCACCGCCCCCGCCTCGACGATGAGCTGGCTCCCGATGTTCGAGGTCATGATGATGACCGTGTTCCGGAAGTCCACCACCCGGCCCTGGCTGTCGGTGAGCCGCCCGTCGTCCAGGATCTGGAGCAGGACGTTGAAGACGTCGGGGTGCGCCTTCTCGATCTCGTCGAACAGGATCACGCTGTAGGGCCGGCGCCGGACCGCCTCGGTGAGCTGGCCCCCCTCCTCGTAGCCCACGTAGCCGGGGGGCGCGCCGATCATCCGGGCCACCGAGTGCTTCTCCATGTACTCCGACATGTCGAGCCGCACCATGGCCCGCTCGTCGTCGAACAGGAACTCGGCCAGGGCGCGGGCGGTCTCGGTCTTGCCGACCCCGGTGGGCCCCAGGAAGATGAACGAGCCGAGCGGGCGGTTGGGGTCCTGGAGGCCGGCCCGGGCCCGGCGCACCGCGTCGGCCACCGCGCGCACCGCCTGCTCCTGACCCACCACCCGCCGGGCCAGGTGCTCCTCCAGGTGGGTGAGCCGCTCCCGCTCCGACTCGAGCATCCGGGAGACCGGGATCCCGGTCCACTTGGAGACGATCTCCGCGATGTCCTCCGCGTCCACTTCCTCCTTCAGGTACTTCGCCTGGGCCTGGAGCTCCTGGAGCCGCCGCTCCAGCTCGGCGATCTGGCGCTCCACCTCGGGGATCCGCCCGTAGCGGAGCTCCGCCGCCCGCTGGAGGTCGCCCCGGCGGGTGGCCTGGTCCACTTCGGTTCGAAGCTGCTCCACCTCCGCCTTCTTGGCCTGGAGCTCCTGGATCGCGCTCTTCTCCGCCTGCCACTGCGCCTTCATCGCCGCGCTCTGCTCCCGGAGCTCGGCGATCTGCTGTTCCACCGCCTGGCGCCGCTCCACCGCGGCCTTGTCCTTCTCCTTGAGCAGCGCCTGCCGCTCGATCTCCAGCTGCACGATGCGGCGCTCGACCTCGTCGATCTCCACCGGCAGGCTGTCGATCTCGATCCGCAGCCGGCTCGCCGCCTCGTCCACCAGGTCGATCGCCTTGTCCGGCAGGAACCGGTCGCCGATGTAGCGGTCGGAGAGCGTGGCCGCGGCCACCAGCGCGTCGTCGGTGATCCGGACCCCGTGGTGGACCTCGTAGCGCTCCTTGAGCCCCCGGAGGATCGCGATGGTGTCGGCCACGCTCGGCTCGCCCACCAGGACCGGCTGGAACCGCCGCTCCAGCGCCGGGTCCTTCTCGATGTGCTTGCGGTACTCGTCCAGCGTGGTGGCGCCGATCACGTGAAGCTCGCCCCGGGCCAGGGCCGGCTTGAGCATGTTCGAGGCGTCCACCGCCCCCTCGGCGGCGCCGGCGCCCACGATGGTGTGGAGCTCGTCGATGAAGGTGATGAACCGGCCCTCGTTCTCAGTGAGCTCCTTGAGCACCGCCTTGAGCCGCTCCTCGAACTCGCCCCGGTACTTGGTGCCGGCCACGAGCTGCCCGATGTCGAGCGCCACGACCTGGCGGTTGCGGAGCGACTCGGGGACGTCCCCGTTCACGATCCGCTGCGCCAGCCCCTCGACGATCGCGGTCTTCCCCACCCCCGGCTCGCCGATCAGCACCGGATTGTTCTTGGTGCGCCGGGAGAGCACCTGCATCACCCGCCGGATCTCCTCGTCCCGGCCGATCACCGGATCGAGCTTCCCCTGGCGGGCCAGCTCGGTGAGGTTCCGGGTGAACCGCTCCAGCGCCTGATACTTCTCCTCCGGGGTCTGGTCGGTGACCCGGTGGGACCCCCGCACCGCCTCGAGCGCCTCGCGGAGGTCCTGCGCGCTCACGTTCTGGGCGCTGAGCAGCGCCCGCGCGGTGGTGCCCTTTTCCTCCATCAGGGCAAGCAGGAGGTGCTCGGTGGAGATGTACGCGTCGCCGAGCTCCTTGGCCTCCCGGTCCGCCCGATCGAAGACCCGCTGGAGCTCCCGGCTGAAGGTGGGCTCCACCCCGCCGCTCTGGGTCGGGAACCGGCCAATCTCCCGCTCCACCGCCTCGCGCAGGGCGGTGACGTTGAGCCCCGCCTTCTGGAGCAGCGGCTGCACCACGCCCTCGTCCTGCGCCAGCAGGGCGGCGAAGAGGTGGGCATCGTTGACGACCGGGTTACCCCGGCGGCGGGCGTCCTCGCCCGCATCACGGAAGGCCTCCTGGGCCTTGATGGTCAGTCGTTCCGGACGAATCATGGCTTCTCCACACCACTCGAGGGGCCGAGGCCCCCTAACACGCTACGAAGCATCGGGATCTCGCCAGGGCTTGGCAAGGGCCGCACCGCGCCGATCTGCCGATCTGGCAGGTCTCTGGAGGGAGCCGCGTCGCAATAGCACGACGGGCGACCCATGCGGGTCGCCCGTCGAGGGTGTGGGGTCAGTGTTGGGCCCCTAATCGCCGTGTCACGATCATCTTTCGGGTGTACCGCTCGCCGTCCACGGTGAGCTGGTAGTAGTAGACCCCCGCGCCGGCCTCGCGCTTCCCGTCCAGGTAACGCCCGTCCCAATAGGCCCGATGCTCGCCGCAGCTCATCCGCAAGAAGTCGATCGGCTGTCCGTTGTCGGCGAGAACCGGAATCGCCACCACCTGTACCAGGGAATTGAAGATCCTGAGGCTCACGACCGGCTGATGACCGCGAACGCAGAGCTCCGGGCTGATCTTGAACGGGATCGTGGTCGCCGCACCCAACGGGTTGGGGTCGTTTTGGTCCAGCTCGACCTTCGGCGCCGGGGCTAGGACCTGAGCAGCCACTGGCGAGCCTGCACCCGCCAACATGAGACCGAGCCACCACCCCGCCCACCTGAAGCGGACCATGGGGACTCCTGTCGAACAAAGGGTTGACCGGTGGCTGCACCTCCGGGGTGATGGGGACGCGACTAGCTGCTGGAAGTAGAGTGGGTTGCGCAATATGCCCACCCGGCGACCGCCACGTCAAGCAAAAGAGCCGTTGGCCGTTAGCCGTTGGCCATTGGCCCTCAGCCGTCCGCGGATCGGGGCGCGGCGGCGGGGGCGCTCGGGGCCAGGCGCCGCGCGTCGCCCACCCGCACCGTGATCCCCCGCCCGTCGGCCCACTCGAGCAGCGGGATCAGGTACTTGCGGCTGATGCCGAGCCGCTCCCGGAGCGCGGCCGGGTAGATCTCCCCCGCCTGCCCCAGCTCCCGTACCGCCTCGGTGAAGCGCCGGAGCGCCTCGCCGGTATAGTAGCGGTCCCGCTCGACCGCTTCGACTCTCCCCCGCTCCGCCGCGAGCCGGAGCAGGGCGCCCACGTCCCGGCGGCCGGTCTCCCGCTCCAGCTCGGCCAGGCTCGGCGGCATGAGCCCCGCCCGGTCGAGGATCTCCAGCACGGCCTCGACCGCCGCCTCGCCGCCATCCACCCGGGGCTCGAACCCGGCCACCCGGGCCACCCCATTGGCCACCACGAGGCGCCGGCCCGCGACCAACCGGTCCAACGCGGCCTCCCCGAGCCAGGCCGGCACCCGGAGCGACCGCCGGAGGGTCTCGAGCGGCATGCCCCGCTCCGCCGGGTGTCGCCGGTGATGGTCCTTCACCACCTCGAGCGCGCGGGCCGCCGCATCGTCCAGGAGGCGCGCCGGTATCCAGTGGTCCCCCACCGCTCGGAGCCCCGGCTCGGCTCGGGCTGCGGCGAGCGCCTCGGCCGGCGGGAGGCCGAGCACGATGGGCAGGGCCGCGGCCTCGAGCCCATGGGGGCGACGCTCGATCAGGGCCCGGAGCCGACTCCCCGGCCGCTCGGCCGCGAGATCCTCGCCCCAGCGGGCGCCGCGCATGGGAGGCCGCGGGTCCAGCACCCGCCCCCCGCCGATGGTGGTCACCGGACTGAAGCTCCGGAGCACGAAACGGTCACCGCCCCGGGCCACGACCGGCGCCTCGAGGCGGAGGCGGGCGAGCCCGCGGCCTCCCGGCTCGATGGGCTCTCGAGGTAGCACCCGGGCGAGGACCTCCGCGGTGCCGAGGTGGAGGCGGACCCGGGTACGGGGGGCGAGCGGCCGGGGCGCCGCCGCCAGGAGGCTCACCTCGACGTCGAGCGCCTGGCTCGGGAACCAGGGGAAGTCGGGCGTTACGAGAACCGAGCCGCGCCGGGCCTGAGCCCGCTCGATCCCCGCGATTCCCACGCCGATCCGGGCGCCCGGTTCGCTCCGGGGCAGCGCCCGGTCGTGGCTCTCGATCGACCTGACCCGTCCCTCGACCCCGTCCGGCAGGAGCAGCACCCGATCGCCGACGGCCACCGATCCGGACCAGGCCGTGCCCGTCACCACCGTGCCCACGCCCGGGAGCGAGAACGCGCGGTCCACCGGGAGCCGGAAGGCGTCGTCGCGGGCCCGGCCCACCAGGGCACCGGCGCGGCGGCGGAGCCGCTCCCGGAGCTCCACGAGCCCGGCCCCGGTGACGACCGAGACCGCAAGAGGAGGGTCGAAGGCCACGGGGGAGCGGGCGAGGCGCTCGCCCAGGTCGGCCATCACGAGCTCGAGCCACTCGGGCTCGACCAGATCGGCCTTGGTGACGACGGGGATCCCCGCCGGCACGCCGAGCTGCTCCAGGATGGCGAGGTGCTCCTCGGTCTGGGGCATGATGCCCTCGTCCGCCGCCACCACCAGCAGGGCGAGATCCACGCCCGAGGCGCCGGCCACCATGGTGCGCACGAAGTCCTCGTGGCCGGGCACGTCCACCACCCCCGCGAGGACGCCGTCCCCGAGGTCGAGCGGCGCGAAGTTCAGCTCGATCGTGATGCCCCGGCGCCGCTCTTCGGCCAGGCGGTCCATCCGGCGCCCGGTGAGCGCGGCGACCAGGGCGGACTTCCCGTGGTCGATGTGCCCGGCCGTGCCGACGATCACGGTCGTACCCAGGGACGGCGGGTCCAGAAGTCGAGCGCGGGGAGCTCCGCGCCTTCGGCCAGGTGGTAGCGCACGTACCGCGCGAGGAGCCGGCGGTGCGCCGCGCCGTGGCGCGGGTCCAGCGCCGGGAGCTCGGCCGAGGGGTCGAGCAGGGCGGCCAGATCGGCCCGGGCCCGCTCGGGAAGCCGGGTGGAGGCGTGGGCGGCGCAGGCCGGGCAGACGGCGCCGCCCTCCGCGGCGCTGAAGGCGAGCTCGCCCTCGGGCGGCACGGGTCTCCCGTCCCGCACGCAGGCGTCGAGCGACGGGGCGAACCCGAGCACGCTCACCAGGTGCCACAGCGCCCGGAGTCCCGTGGCCGGGAGCCGGCAGGGGTCGGCGGTCTCGATCCGGGCGAGCGCGTCGCGGAAGAGGTCGAAGCTCCGGGGGTGCGGGTCGGCGGGCGCGAAGCGCAGCATGATCTCGCCCAGGGCCGAGGCGACGGCGTAGCGATCGAGATCGGCGGTGAGCGCGACCGGGAGCCGCACCAGGTCGAAGGCGCAGAGGACATGGAGCTCGCGGTGCTCCTTCACCGCCAGCTGGGCCTGGCCCTCGCTCAGGAGCTGGAGCGCGGCGCCGAAGCGGCTCTTGGGCCGGAGGGCGCCCTTGGCGATGGCGGCCTGCACGCCGAGGTCCCGGGTCGCGAGCCGCACGACCTTGGAGGTTTCGCTGAAGCGTACGGCGGAGAGAACGATGGCGGGGGTGGAGAGGACGGCCATGGGGGAAAGTTACAGCCGTCGGCCGTTGGCCATTAGCCGTTGGCCGTTGGCCGTTGGCCGTTAGCCATTGGCCGTTGGCCATTGGCCTTCCGTGAGCCGTCCGTCGTCAACGGAGGCGCTTCAAGAGGGATCCGAGCATGCGCTGGAGCTCACGGGTCCGCGCGAGCAGCACTTCGGAGCCGTCCTCGGGCAGGAAGGACAGATCGCGCGCCAGCAGCAAGTGGCACTCCAGCTCGGTGGCGGAGCCCAGGGCCATGGCGAGAAAGCGTCGGAACTCTCCATCCGCCCCCCTCCCTCGCCCCTCGGCGATGTTCGCCACGATCGAGACGGCGGCACTCCGGGCCTGGACGGCCGACCCGTAGCGCTCCGCCCGGGGGAACGAATCGGTAGCCCGGTAGACCCCACGGGCGAGAGCATAGGCTCTGTTCCAAACCCTCAGCCGGGTGAAATGCTGCACTCGCGCTCCTTCGGCGGCGCCCACCTTCACGCTGGCCGGTCCCTCGCCAAGATGGGTCTCCCGCCAGCGCGCCACGTATCCGAAACGCTCCCGGCCAACGGCTAACGGCCAACGGCCTCTTGCCAACCCCACCCGCGCACCTTATCATGGCCCGCTGTCACAATCGATCGCGAGCACAGACGCTCGGAAGCCGGTGCGAATCCGGCGCGGCCCCGCCACTGTAACGGGCACTCCGATACCTCGCTCACGAACGCCACTGGGCAACCGGGAAGGCGAGCGAGGGCCCGAAGCCAGGAGACCTCTGCGCTCGTGCCACCTGGTTGACCCTCGGGGGAGGGATCGGTGGCGACCCAGGCCCTGCTTTGCCGGCTTGCGTCCGCCCATTCTCTGAGCCCCGAGGATGGGCGGTTCGCTTGAGCGGGCCGGTTCGCTCCGCGGCGCTCCTCCTCGGCCTCGGTTCCACGCTCGCCGCGTGCGGGCGCGAGCGTCCCGTGGCGCCGCGCCTCGGCCGCGGCGGCTGGCCGGAGCCGCTCGTCCCCGGCGCCCCGCCGCGCCGCATCGTGTCGCTCAATCCCACGGCGACCGAGCTGCTCTTCGCCCTCGGCCTCGGCGCGCGGGTGGTGGGCCGGAGCGCCGCGTGCGACTACCCGCCCGACGCGCGGCGCGTCCCCAGCGTCGGCGGAGGCCTGCCCCCGAACCTCGAGGCGGTGCTGGCGCGCCGTCCCGACCTGGTGGTGCTCTACGCCGGGGTCGAGACCGCGGCCGCGGCGCGGCGCCTCCGCGAGCTGGGCGTTCGCGTGCTCGCGCTCCGCACCGATCGGCTCGAGGATCTGGCGGCGGCGAGCCGCGCCCTGGGCGAGGCGGCCGGGGTCCCCCGCGCGGGCGACTCGCTTGCGCGGAGCCTCGAGCGAGCCCTCGCCCGGGCCCGCGCGCCCGGAGCGCCGCCCGGGCGCAGGCCGTCGGTGCTGATCCTCGCCTGGGCCGATCCACCCGTGGTCATCGGGCGCGGGAGCTACCTCCACGAGGTGATCGAGCTCGCCGGCGGCCGGAACGCGCTCGGGGACGTGGGCCGCGCCTCGGCGCCGGCCGCGTTCGAGGCCATCCTGGCGCGCGATCCCGACGTCGTCGTCGCCGTCGGCGAGGAGCCCGCGGCCGCGCTGGCCCGGCCGGAGTGGCGGCGGCTCCGCGCGGTCCGGGAAGGACGCCTGCTGCACCTCACCGAACCCGGGCTCGCCCGCCCGAGCCCTCGCGCCCTGATCCTCGTTCCCTGGCTCCGGGAGCGGCTGGCCGGGGCGGCCGGCGTCCCCGGCCGGCCGCCGGCGGCCGGGCGACGGACGAACGCGTTGGACGGATGAACCCCTTGGACGCATGAACCTCTGGAGGAGACCGCTACGATGCCGACCCTCGCCGCCCGCCTCCGTCGCACGATCCCCCCGCTCGCGCTGGCCGCGCTCTTCGCCGCCCGCGCCGCAGCGGCGCAGGAGCCGGCGGACACCACCGTGCTCCGGGAGATCGTGGTGACCGCGACCCGTTACCCCGCGCCGCCCGAGTCGCTGGCCGCGACCCTCACGGTGCTCCGGGGCGACGACCTCCGGGCGCAGGGCATCGTGTTCGTGGCCGACGCGCTGCGGGACGTGCCCGGGGTCCAGGTGGTCCAAACCGGGTCGTTCGGCGGGGCGACCTCGCTCTTCCTGCGCGGCGGGGAGAGCGACTACGTGAAGGTGCTGGTGGACGGCGTGCCGGTGAACCAGCCCGGGGGAAGCTACGACTTCGCGAACCTGACGACCGACAACGTGGAGCGGATCGAGGTGCTGCGCGGGCCCGCGAGCGTGCTCTACGGGTCGGATGCGGTGAGCGGGGTGGTGCAGATCATCACCCGGCCGGGGACGGGGCCGACCGCGGCGTCCGCCGCCGCGGAAGCCGGCACCTACGGGAGCGTGCGCTGGGAGGGGACCGCGCAGGGCGGCACCGACGGGTTCGGGTGGTCCGCCTCGCTCTCCCGCTTCACCACCGACGGCATCTACGCGTTCAACAACGACTACCGCAACACGGTCGCGAGCGCGCTGCTCCGCGCCCGTCCGGCCGCCGGCACCGGCGTGAGCCTCACCGCCCGCTACGGCGACGGGGCGTTTCACTTCCCTACCGACGGCACCGGGGCTCTGGTCGATCGCAACCAGTTCACCACCGACCAAACCACCACCCTCTCGCTCCGGGTGGACCAGCGGATCCTGCCGGCGCTCGAGGGCCACCTCCTCCTCGGCCGGAACGCGGAGTCGTCGGGGTACGAGAACCCGCCGGATCCGCCGTCGCCCGAGGCGTTCAGCAGCCTGGCGGATCTCGAGCGGAAGACCGTGGACGCCCACCTGGTGTTTCTGGGCCTCGCCCGGAGCGTGCTGCTCGCCGGCGCGAGCTACGACCACCAGGACGAGCACAGCTTCTCCCACTCGGACGGCGCGGCCGGCCCCTCGGGCGACAGCTTCGAGGCGAGCCGGCGGAACTGGGGCGTGTACGCCCAGGCCTCGAGCCGCCCGTGGGGCCCGCTGCGCCTGACGGCCGGCGGGCGGTGGGACGACAACGAGCGGTTCGGCCAGTTCTGGACCTACCGAATCAGCGCGCTCGGCTTCGCGACCCGGACCACCCGCCTCAAGGCGTCGGTGGGCAACGCGTTCAAGGAGCCCAGCTTCTTCGAGAACTTCGCCAGCGGGTTCGTGACCGGGAACCCGGACCTCCGGCCGGAGCGCTCGACCGCCTTCGAGGGAGGGGTGGAGCAGGATTTCCTGCGCGGGCGGGTCACCCTCGGGCTCACGGGGTTCGCCCAGCGGTTCCGGGACCTGATCCAGTTCACCTTCTCGCCGCCCACGCCCGGCGGGCCGAACTACTTCAACATCGCGGCGGCGAACGCGTCCGGGATCGAGGCCGTGGTGGAGCTTCGCCGGCTCGGGCCCATCGGGGCGGCCGCGGGGTACACCCGGCTCGACACCAAGGTGCTCGACGCGGGATTCGACAGCGGCGAGGACGCGAGCTTCGTGACCGGGCGACCGCTGCTTCGCCGTCCCCGGGACCAGTTCTTCGCGCGGGTGCACTCCGCCGTGGCGGCCCGGGTCCGGGTGAGCGGCGCGGTCACCTGGGTGGGCGCGCGCGAGGACATCCGTTTCGCGCCGTTCCCCGAGCCGAGCCGGCGGGTCCGCCTCCCCGCGTACGCCACGGTGGATCTGGCCGGCGCGGCGACCCTGCTTCCGGCCGGCCGGCGGCGGCCCGGGCTCGACCTCACCTTCCGGGTGGAGAACCTGCTCGACCAGTCCTACGAGCAGGCCGCGGGATTTCCGGCCCGGGGCCGCACCGTCTTCGTGGGCGGCGCGACGGGGATTCGCTGATGGCCGGCCCGCCGCGGATCGCGCTCTGCTGGAGCCGCGGGCGATCAGCCGTGAGCCGTGAGCGGGCGGCGCATGGCTGATCTCGAGAGCCCCTGCCGGGGGCTCTGCCGGCTCCGCCCCGACGGGGTGTGCGACGGCTGCGGACGGACCCTCGGCGAGATCGAGCGGTGGGCCACGCTCCCGAGCGCGGTGCGCCGGGCCGTGCTCGCGAGGGTAGCGGGCTGGAAGCCATCAGCCATCAGCCATCAGCGGTGAGCGGTCGGCCATCGGAGCCGGTGGCCGACGGCTGGGGGCTGACGGCGGATGGCTGATGGCTGATGGCTGCCGGCTGATACCCCACCCGCACCGGCACCACCTGCGGCGCGCCATCGTCCGTCCGGCCGATCGTGACGGGCCACTGGAACACGCTCGCGAGCACCTCCTTACGGAACACGTCGCCGGGTGCGCCGTCGGCGGCCACCCGGCCCTCGCTCAGGAGCAGCAGCCGGTCGGCGAACCGCGCGGCCAGGTTGAGCTGGTGGGTGACCACGAGGCCCGCGAGCCCGTCGGCCACGAGGGCGCGGATCAGCTCGAGCAGCTCCATCTCGTGCCGCAGGTCGAGCGAGGCGGTGGGCTCGTCGAGCACCAGGACCCGCGGCTCCTGCGCCAGGGCCCGGGCCACCCGCACCCGCTGCCACTCGCCGCCCGAGAGCGTGTCCACCGACCGGTCGGCCAGCCCCTCGACGTCGCAGCGCCGGAGCGCGTCCCAGACCGCCCGCCGGTCGTCCGGCCCCTCGGGCGCGAGCGGCCCGAGCCGGGGGTAGCGGCCCAGCATGACGGTCTCCGCCACGGTGAGCGGGAAGACGATCTCCTCCCGCTGGGTGACCACGCCCACGGCCTTCGCGAGCTCGCTCCGGCGCCACGACGCCACCGGCCGGCCGTCCAGCAGCGCCACGCCCCGCGCGGGCGGCACGAGACCCACCAGCGCGCGCACCAGGGTGGTTTTCCCGCTTCCGTTCGGGCCGGTGACCGCCACCAGCCGTCCCGGCTCGAGCCTCAGGCTCACGCCGTCCAGCGCGGGACGCGAGGCGCCGGGGTAGCGGACCACCAGGTCGTGGGCCTCGAGGATCACGTGAGGTTCCGCCGGAGCAGGAGGGCGAAGAGGGGCACCCCGACCAGCGCCGTCACCGCGCCGACCGGGAGCTCGAGCGGCCGCGCCACGGTGCGGGCCAGGGCGTCGGCCAGGACCAGGAACGCGCCGCCGGCGAAGAAGGCTACGGGCAGGAGCCGCCGGTGGAGCGGGGTCCAGGCCCGCCGGATGGCGTGGGGCACCACGAGCCCCACGAAGCCCACGATGCCGCACACCGCGACGCTCGCCGCGGTGAGGAGCGAGGTCGCCGCGTAAACCAGACGCTTCTGGCGCTCCACGTCCGCGCCCAGGTGCTGCGCCGTCTCCTCCCCGATCGCGAGCAGGTCGAGCGCGCGGCCGCTCAGGAGCAGCGCCGCGAGCGGGACGACGGCGTAGGCCGCGAAGACCGCGACCGCCCGCCAGGAGGCTCCGCCGAAGCCGCCCAGGAGCCAGAGGAAGGCCCGGCGGAGCTCCGCCGCCTCGGAGACCGAGACCACCGCCGTCATGATGGCCCCCGCGAACGAGCCGACCACGACGCCCGCGAGGAGCAGCACGCGGGGGTCCAGCCGCCGCCCGGCGACCACGCTCAGCCGGTACACCAGCGCCACCGCCCCGACCGCCCCCGCGAAGGCCGCGGCCGGCACGGCCCAGGGCCACCCGGGATTGAGCGCGATGGCGATCACGGCGCCGAGCCCGGCCCCGCCGGAGAGGCCGAGGAGGTAGGGATCGGCGAGGGGATTCCGGAGGAGCGCCTGGAGGGCGGCGCCCACCACGCTCAGGCTTCCTCCGACCAGGAACGCGAGGAGCACCCGGGGGAGCCGGAGCTCCCGCACGATGGGCCCCGCCGCCCCCTGGGCGTGCGCGAGCCCGGCCCAGAGCTCGGCCGGGGTGAGCGACACCGGGCCGGCCCAGATCCCGACGGCGAGGCTGGCCGGGACCAGCACCGCGAGCACCAGCGCCGCCCGTCGTACGGACCCCCCCGCGGCCCGGGCCGCCCGCTTCACGGCGGCACCCCGACCCGGGCCAGCGCCGCCCGGAGCTTCCGCACCGCGTCCGGGGCGCGCGGGCTCGGCCGGCTGAACTCCGACCCGTCCGCGTGCACGAAGCGCCGCTCCCGGACCGCGCGGACCACCCGCCACTCCGGCCGGTCGGCGAACCGAGGCGAGGCGTCCCCGAGCGTGAGGATCACGTCCGGATCGCGCGCCGCCACGGCCTCGATGCTCACCGGCGCGGAGGAGGCCCCCACGTCGGCGAATAGGTTCTCGAGACCGGCCCGCTCCATGAGCTCGGTAAGGAAGCTGCCCCGCCCCACCGTCATGGGCGGCTGGTCCCACACCAGGAGGAAGGCGGTGGGGCGCCGCGCCGCCGGCGGGGCCGTGGCCGACGCCAGGTCGGCCTCGAAGGCCCGCGCCAGGGAGTCGGCCGCAAGCTCGTGCCCCGTGAGCGCGCCGAGGAGCCGCGCCAGCCGGCCCACGTCGGAGAGCGAGTCGGTGCGGAGCCGGAGGGCCGCGATCCCCAGCGCGGCGAGCCGGCGCACGGCCTCCGCGTTCTGCCCGGAGCGGTAGAGGAGCACGAGATCGGGCCGCCGCGCGACCACGGCCTCGAGGTTGGGATTGATTCCGTCGCCCAGGTTCGCCACCCGCTCCGCCTCGGGCGGGTAGTCACACCAGGCGGTGCGCCCCACCACCGCAGCGCCGGCGCCGATCGCGAACAGGATCTCGGTGGTCGCGGGGTTGAGCGAGACGATCCGCCGCGCCGGCACCGGCACCGGCACGGCCTCGCCGGCGTCGTCCACCACGCGGACCCCGCGGGGCACCGCGTGAGACGGGCGACAGGCCAGGACGAGTAGAGCGAGACAGGCGAGCCGCGGAAGGGAGATCGAGCCGCGCCGCGCCACCGTTCCCTCCCCCGAGGGCGTCGAGTGTGGCACGAACGGAGAGGTCTCCTGGCTTCGGGCCTCCGCTCGCCTTCCCGGTTGCCCAGTGGCGACGTGAGCGGAGCTGCGCTGCCCGTGACAGTGGCGGGGCCGCGCCGGATTCGCACCGGCTTCCGAGCGTCCCCGTTCGTGTGGAGCGTCGGTTGTCGGCGCCAAGCTAGGCGGGCCGGGGAGGGCCCGCAAGGGCCGCCGCGAGCTCCGCCTTGAGCCGCGCGCGCTCGGCCTCGTACCCGGCCCACTCCTCGGGCGCCACCTCGGCGCGGCGCCCGGCGTAGCGGAGGTCCAGCTCCGCGAGCCGGGTGACGAGCGCGTCGGCCGCGGGAGCGGGGGGCGGGCCGGGCGCGCCCGCAAGCGCCGGCGCGGGCCGGGTCGCTCCCGCCGGGGTCCGCCCGGGCCGCGTTGCGCGCCCCCGGAGCGCCGCCCATCCCGCCGCGCCGAGCAGCGCGGCGGCGAGCGCCGCCACCATGGCCGGCAGCAGCCACTCGGGCACGGGACCGGCGCGGGGAAGCCGGATCCGAATGGTGGCGCCGGCCGGCACGGCGCCGCTCCAGTGGCGGTAGGTTCGGCCCTCGATGCGCTGGGTGTCGGCCGGCGCGAGCCCGGGCCCCTCCACCCGCGCCCCCGGATCCGCCACCAGCACGTTCACCGCTTCCGCCCCCTGCTCCATCGGGACCTCGACCCGGTCGAGCCCGGCCGGCAGCACGTACTCGACCACGATCTGCTTCTCGCCCGGCGCCACCGCCGCCATCAGGGCCAGCCGACCGCCGCGGCGGACCACCGCGTCCGGGGAGTAGTCCCCCTGCTGCACCTCGAGGCCGATCGAGCCGACCGGGAGCGAGACCGCCCAGGTGGGGGTCGTGCTGTCGGGCGCAACCCGGGTCCGGTCGCTCCGGTTCCGGAGCACCAGGAGCTCGAGCGCGGGGCGGCTCCCGTCCCGCCGCGCGGAGCCGACCACCAGGTGCCGGCCCACGAGCTCCACCGGAGCCCGGCTCGAGGTGTCCGACACCACGATTGCGAGCAGCGTGTCCGGCCGCTCGGGGTTCAGGTGCACCGGCGGGGAGAAGTACTCGATCCCGGCGTACCGCGCGCTCAGGAGGTAGACGGCGCTCGTGTCGGGCCGGAACCGGAACCGGAAGCGGCCCGACCGATCGGCCAGGACCGAATCCACCGGCCCCTGGGCGCCGCGGCCCAGCCGGTGCAGGATCACCCGGGCCCCGGGGAGCGGGATCGAGTCGCGGCCCGAGGTCCGGAGCACCCGCCCGCCCGCCAGGACCGGGCCCGGGGGCCGCTGGGCCGGAAGGGGCGGGGGAACGGCGAGCGCGGCCAGAACGGCCAGCGTCCCGGCGGCCCGCCTTACGGCCCCTGTCTCTCCCGCCTTAGGGCTGGAACTTCCCGAAATCCTGCGGGTCCATCTTCTCGAGGTACCGCTTGAGCTTGTCGGCCTCGAGCGAGGGGTCGGGCGTGGGAGGCTCGTCGGTCTCGACCCCCGACTGGTCGAGGAGCTGATCGCTGGTGAAGATCGGCGCGCGGAGCCGGAGCGCCAGGGCGATGCTGTCCGAGGGCCGGGCGTCCACCTGGAACACCTGATCGTCCCGCCGGATGAGCAGCTCGGCGAAGTAGGTGTTCTCCTTCACGGAGCTGATCACCACCCGCCGCAGGTCGCCGCCCAACCCGATGATCACCTGCTTGAGCAGGTCGTGGGTGAGCGGGCGCTGCGCCTTCATGCCCTGGAGCTCCATGGCGATGGCGCTCGCCTCCGCCGGCCCTATCCAGATCGGCAGGACCCGCGAGCCGTCCTTTTCGCGCAGGATGACGACCGGGGTGTTGGTGGTCCGGTCGAGCCCGAGATGCGCCACAGTGACTTCGATCATACGCTCTTCGCCGGTTCCTCTAGCGGGCGGCGGCCGCCAGATCGCTCACGCGGTCGGTCCGCTCCCAGGTAAACAGGTCCACCGACCGCTCGCCGTACTTCCCCGCTTTCGGCTCCCGCCCGAAGTGGCCGTACGTCGCCGTCGCCCCGAATATTGGGCACTTCAACTTCAGGGTGTCAATGATCGCCCGCGGCGTGAGCTCGAACACGTCGCGGACGATCTGCTCCAGGCGGCAGTCGGGGATGACCCCGGTCCCGAAGGTGTCCACCATGATGGAGATCGGGTCCGGGACGCCGATGGCGTAGGCGACCTGGACCTCGCAGCGGCGGGCCAGCCCGGCGGCCACGATGTTCTTGGCGACCCAGCGCATGGCGTAGGCGCCTGAGCGGTCCACCTTGGAGGGGTCCTTGCCGCTGAAGGCGCCGCCCCCGTGCCGCGCCATCCCCCCGTAGGTGTCCACGATGATCTTGCGGCCGGTGAGCCCGGCGTCGCCGTGGGGGCCGCCGATGACGAAGCGGCCGGTCGGGTTGATGAAGAACTTGACGCCGGTGGCATCGAGCTGGTGGGCCGCGAGCACCGGCTTCACCACCTCTTCGATCACGGCCTCCCGGATGGTGCTCTGGGGGAGCTCGCGGCCCCCCACCCGGTCGGCGTGCTGGGTGGAGACCACCACCGCCCGGACCGCCACCGGCCGATCCCCCTCGTACTCCACCGACACCTGGCTCTTCCCGTCGGGCCGCAGCCACTCGATCCGGGGCAGGCCGTTCGCCCCCTTGCGCACCGCGGCCAGCCGCTCGGCGATCCGGTGCGCCAGGATGATCGGCAGCGGCATGAGCTCGGGCGACTCGTCGGTGGCGTAGCCGAACATCATGCCCTGGTCGCCGGCGCCCTGCTCCTTGCCCGCGCCGGCGTTCACCCCCATCGCGATGTCGGCCGACTGGCGGTCGATGGAGGTGAGGACCGCACAGGAGCGCCCGTCGAACCCGTAGGACGCGTCGGTGTAGCCGATCCGCTCGATCGTGGTGCGCACGACGTCGGGGATGTGCACGTAGGTGCACGTCGTGATCTCCCCCGCGATCACCACCATGCCCGTCGTGACCAGGGTCTCGCAGGCCACCCGGGCGTCGGGGTCGCCGGCGATGATCGCGTCGAGCACGGCGTCGGAGATCTGATCGGCCATCTTGTCCGGATGGCCTTCGGTCACCGACTCGGAGGTGAACACGTGGCGGTCGGAGGTGGACATGAAGTCGGCGTCTCGGCGTCGGAGTGGGGAATCGGGCCCCGGGGTCAGGAGAGTTCGGAACCGGGGGGCAAGGTAGCCACCCGGGCGCGGCCGGGCAACGTGGCCTGCGGGTCGAGCAGGCGGAGGTCCACGTAATCGTGGACCGCGTCCCGCAGCGCCTCGAGCACCTCGGCGCTCCGCGCGGCCTCGAGCGCCTGGGCCGCGGCCCGGCGGGCGGCGGCCTCCGGCACGGTCCGGATCACCCACTTCACCAGCGGCAGGGCCGGCGGGGCCACGCTGAGCTGGGTGTAGCCGAGCCCCACCAGGAGCACGGCGGCGAGCGGCTCGGACGCCATCTCGCCGCAGACGCTCACCGGGATCCCGGCCTCCCGCCCCACCTGGAGGATGCTGTGGAGCTGCCGGACGACGGCCGGATGGTGGGGGGTGAAGCGGTCCGCCAGGCGGGCGTTCCCCCGGTCCACCGCCAGGGTGTACTGGGTGAGGTCGTTGGTGCCCACGCTGAAGAAGGCGCTCACCTCTGCCAGCCGGTCGGCCACGATGACCGCGGCCGGGGTCTCTACCATCACGCCGACCGGGACGCTGGGGGCGGCGCGGATGCCCGCCTTCCGGAGCGCCTCGGCTTCCTCCGCCAGGAGCTCCTTCGCCTGCACCACCTCCTCCACCCGGGTGATGAGCGGCAGCATGAGCTGGAGGTCGCGGTCCACCGCGGCCCGGAGCACCGCGCGGAGCTGGGTGCGGAACACCTCGGGGTGGTCCAGGCACACCCGGATGGAGCGCCAGCCGAGGAACGGGTTGGCCTCCGGCGGGGCCTGGAACGCCGCGGGGAACTTGTCGCCGCCGAGGTCGAACGAGCGGATGATGACGCTGTGCTCGGGGAAGGCGAGCGCGACGCGCCGGAAGTACTCGGTCTGCTCCTCCTCGCTCGGGAGGCTGGTCCGCCCGGTCAGCAGGAACTCGGTGCGGAGCAGCCCCACGCCGTGGGCCCCGAACCGGACCGCGGGCTCGATCTCCTCGGGCAGGTCCACGTTGCCCATGAGCGTGATGTGCCGGCCCTCAGGGGTGACCGCGGGCTGCGTGATCACGGTGTCGAGCTCGAGCTCCAGGCGGTGCCGGCGGCTGACCCGGGTGCGGGCCTCCTGCAGCTCCTCGAAGCTCGGATCGATCAGCACGGTCCCGGCCTGGCCGTCGATCAGGAGCATCTGCCCGGTCTCGATCTGGGCCAGCGCGCCCACCGCGCCCATCACCGCGGGGATCCCCAGGGAATGGGCCAGGATGGCGGCGTGCGACGTGCGGGTGCCCTCCTCGCTCACCAGGCCCACCACGTACTCGCGATCCAGCTGGACCGTGAGCCCCGGGGACAGCTCGTGGGCCACCACGATGACCCTCTCGTCGAGCCCCACCCCCGGCTCCTCGGCCGCCCGCCCGAGGAGGCGCTGGAGCATCCGCCGCTGGATGGCGTTCAGGTCGGCCAAGCGCTCGCGCAGGCGGGCGCTGGAGGAGGCGGACCAGGCCTCGCGGAGCTCGAGCGCCTTGAACTCGTAGGCGGTCTCCGCGCTCAGCCGGTTGTTCCGGATCAGCTGCTCGACCGCGGCCAGGAACTCCTGGTCCTGGGCCATCAGGATCTGGGCGTCGAAGATCCGGGACTCCTCCGGCCCGGCCCGCTGGAGCACCCGCTGGCCCAGGCTCTTGAGGTGGCTCACCACGGCCTCGACCGCCTCGTGGAGCCGCCGGATCTCGTGCTCCACCTGGTCGGCCGGCACCGCCCGGTTGGGAACGTCCGGAAAGTCCAGCCGGATGACGTGGGCCGGGGCGTACTGCACCCCGGGGGACACGCCGATGCCGCGGATGAGGCGGGCGGGCGCGGGCATCACATCTCCCCGAAGCCGGTCGCCACCAGGTCGGCGATCGCCTGAACGGCCTGCTCGGCATCGCGCCCGGTTGCACGGATGGTGATCGCGCTCCCGCACTCGGCCGCCAGCATCATCACCCCCATGATGCTCTTTCCGTTCACCTCGAGCCCGTCCTTGCAGAGCGCGATGTCCGCGTCGAAGGTGTTGGCGAGCTTCACCAGCTGCGCGGCCGGCCGGGCGTGGAGCCCGAGCGGGTTCACGATGGTGGCCTGCCGCTCGGTGCAGGGCGCGTTCATCGCATCGCCACCCGGAGCAGGAGCGCGAGCGCCACGACTCCCAGGGCGAACCGCACGGCCGTGAGCCGCGGGGCCCAGAACCGCCCGGCCAGCACGCCCAGCACGGCGAGGATCACCACGCCGAGCCGGCTCGCGGCGCCGAACGGGCGCAGGTACCATGCCGCCACCAGCGGGAGGGCGAGCCCGACGGCGAACCCCGCCACGGGGCCGACGCGGGCGGCGGCCCGGGGGATCCAGGAGCGGCTGATCGCCGCGCCCACCTTCATCCCGGCGGCGAGCCCGGTGCGCAGGGCCCACACCGCCGTCCAGCCCCGGATCGCGTTGTACCCGACCAGGAACCCGGCGATGGCCCACCAGCCGGCGCCGAGGGTGACGGCCACCAGGGCGGCGCCCACCAGGGCCGGGAGGAGCCCGGCCCAGAAGAGCTGGTCGCCCAGGGCGCCGAGCGGGCTGCAGAGCGCGGTGCGGAGCCGGGCCACCTGCCCCCCCGGCACGGCGTCGTACTCGGCCCGCACGGTGGCCCCGAGCGCGAGCCCCGCCAGGTTCGGGTTGGAGTTGAAGAACTCGACCGAGCGCACCACCGCCTCCGAGTGCCGCTGGGGGTCGGCGGCCTTGAGGTCCTCCAGGAGCGGCTCGGCCGCGTAGCCGATCCCGACCCCCTGCATGCGCTCGTAGTTCCAGGTCCCCTGCACCGCGAGCAGCCGGAGCAACGCCCGCCCGACCCCGGTCATAGCACCGCCGCCCCCAGGGCGCCGAGCGCGAGTCCGGCGGCGAGCCAGCGGAGCCGGGCGCCGGTCCCGGCCCGCCGGAGCGCGCCGCCCAGCGCCGCGGCGAGCCCCGCGCCCAGCACCACCAGGGTGAGCGCGACCGCGGTGCGCCGGTCCAGCGCGAGCGAGCGGGCGCCCACCGCCGCCGCGAGGCCCACCGCCGTGAGGAGCGCGCTCCGGAGCGCGTCGCGCGCCACCCCGCCGTACTGCAGGCGCCGGATGGTACCGCTCTCGCCCGCGGCGAGCGCGGCCGCGTGGCGCTGGATGGCCCGGGCGTTGGCGCGCCGGAGCCACTGGAGGCTCCAGCCGCCCAGCACGGCGAGCAGCAGCGCGACCGTAGCCCCCAGGCCGAGGCTCAGCTCCCACGGGGCATCGGCCACGATCACCGCCGCTGCCACGGTCGCGGGCCCGTAGTCCGGGTAGCGCGCCGCGCCGGCCGGCAGGACGTCGAGCGCGAACAGCTCGAGCAGCACCCCGATCCGGAGCCCCGCCGCCGGATCGCCGAGCAGGGCTCCCGCCACGAAGCCGGCCACGAACGGCCGCGCGATCATGGACTGAGCCACGCTCACCAGGTCGAGACCGACCAGGGTGCCCCAGACCAGGAGACCGAGCAGGGTGGGCGCGGGCATCAGCCGAGGCTCCGGAGCGGGACGGCGGTCGCGGTCGGCAGGTCCTGGGCCGAGATCTTGGCGCCCTCGGCCTCGAGGTGCTTGAGGCTCGTCAGCTCCTCGTCGGTGAGGTAGATGTACGGGAGCCGCTGCTTCCGCCCCGGGCGGTGGTGGATCCCGCCGAGGTTGATGGTGCGCACCGCCGCGCCGTCGGCGGCGTGCAGGGCCGCCATGGCCGCGATGTCGCCGGTGAGGAGCAGGCTCCGGCGGGGCGCGGCCTGCCATTCGGCCAGCTCCCGCCCCGCCTGGGCGACCGAGGCGAAGGTGAGCTCGATCTCGGGCGGGACCGCCATGCGGTAGAGCTCCTGCTCCCACGGGCTGGCCGCGACCTCGTCGTCCACCAGGATGATCCGCTCGATGGCGAGCGGGCGCCCCCAGCCCACGACCACCTGGCCGTGGATCAGCCGGTCGTCCACCCGGCACAGCACGATGGGCATCAGGGAACCTTGATCGCCCGCCCGCCCGCGGAGGCCGCCCGGGTCGCCGCCTCCTCCGGCGTCTGCGAGCGGTGAAACACGAAGTCCACCAGCATGGCGAGGTTCACCCCGGTCACCACCTTGACCGCGGCCCGGGCCCGGAGGCGCGCCAGCACCGCGACCAGGCAGGAGCCGCTCGCCAGGTCCACGAACACCACCGCGGGCCCGTCCCCCACCGCCGCCGCGATGCGCTCCTCCAGGGTGCCCCGGTCGCAGTCCAGGTTGGAGATGGGGACCAGCGCGTCGCGGACCCCGCTGATCTGCTCGGTCGCCTCGACCAGCGCCTTGGCGAGATTCCCATGGCAGACCACCACCCCATGCAGGGCCTCACTCATAGTCGCTCTGGAGGTACTCCCGGAGCCCGCGCTGCTCCTTCATCCGCTTGATCAGCCGCTCGTTGAAGGCCGCCGCGACGTCCACTCCGGAGTAGCGCAGCAGGTGCATCATCGCCACCACCTCCGAGATCACGGTGATGTTCTTGCCCGGGTTGAGCGGCACCACCACCTTGGGGACCGCCACGTCCAGAATGACCACCTCCTGGCGGCCCAGGCCGGTCCGGTCGGTATCCTTGGCGGTGTCCCAGTCCTCGAGCTGCACCACGACCTCGATCCGCTTCTGCTGCCGCACCGCTCGGACCCCGAACAGGGCCGGGATGTCGATCAGGCCGATGCCCCGGATCTCCATGTGGTGGGCGGCGAGCTCGTGGCCCTTGCCGATCAGCACGTCGTGGCCGCGCCGGGTGATCTGCACCACGTCGTCCGCCACCAGCCGGTGGCCCCGCTCCACCAGGTCCAGCACGCACTCGCTCTTCCCGATGCCCGACCGGCCCACGAACAGGAGGCCGACCCCGTACACGTCGGCCAGGGACCCGTGCACCGTGGTCCGGGGGGCGAACGCGTCCTCCACGATCGGCTTGATGCGCCGGTAGAACTCGGCCGTCTTGAGCCGGCTCCGGAGCACCGGCACGCTCCGCTCCTGCGCCAGGTCCAGCAGCTCCTGGGGGACCTCCTGGCCCTTGGTGATGAACACGACCGGCAGGTCGAAGCTGAAGAACTGCTCCAGGCGCCGGCGCCGCTCCTCGGGCGAGAGGGACCGGAGGTAGGTGATCTCGGTCTCGCCCAGCACGTGGAGCCGGTGCGGGGCGAACCGGCCGGTGTAGCCCGCCAGGGCGAGGCCCGGGCTCGCCACCTCCGAGTCCGGGAGCTGGCGATCGAGCCCGAGCTCGCCGGTGAGCGCCTCGAGCTGGAGCGGGTCGCCCCGCCGGGTGAGGAAATCGCGGAGCCGGAGCATCAGGGGGTCACGGGGCCGGCGGCGGCAAGGGCCGCGGGCGCGGCCGCCGGGGCCGGCCGTTCGCCTTCTCCAGCTGGCGCCGGAGCTTCTCCTCGGCCCGGTCGAGCGCGGTGCGGTGGTCGGCGGCCTGGCCCTTGGCCACGAAGATCTCGCCCCGCGAGACGTGCAGCCGGAGCTCCACCACCTGATTCAGGCCCTCGGCGTCGAACACGACGGACGCCTCCACGGGCCGCGGCGCCACGCCGCCCAGGCGATCGAGCACCTCCGCGGCGCGCCGGCGCAACGTCTCGGGAACCTCAACGTGCCGAGCCGTGATCGTGGTGCGCATCCTGCACCCTCCCTTCCACCGTGTCGTGGAGGTGGCGCTCGGTGGCCTCGGCGGCCCGCTCCCAGGTGTGCTCCTCCGCGAAGCGGCGGGCCCCGGCGCCGAGCCGCTCGACCAGCGCGGGATCGCCCGCCAGCTCGAGCATGCGGGCCGCGAGCGCGTCGGGGTCGCCGTGCGGCACCAGGAAGCCGGTCTCGCCGTGGCGCACCGAATCCCGCAGGCCCGGGCTGTCGGAGGCGAGCGACGGGGTGCCGCAGGCGCCCGCCTCGACCACCGTGATGCCCCATCCCTCCTTGGGCGAGGGGAAGAGGTTCGCCCAGGAACGCCGCAGCAGGGCGACCTTTTCCGCCTCGGTCACGAACCCATGGAATCTAACCGCCGGCCCGAGCCCAAGCTCGCGCGCCAGGCCCTCCAGCCTGCCGCGATAGTCGCCCGAGCCGGCCACGTCGAGTTCCAGATCGGAGCGGACCCGCCGCGCGCGCGCCAGCGCGCGGAGCGCGACGTCCACCCCCTTGTAGCGCTTGAGCCGCCCCACGTAGAGGAAGGTCGGCACCGCGGCCCGGCCGCCTGGGCCGGCCGGGGTGAGGCGCCGGGCGTCCACCCCCGGATGGATGACCCGGATCCGCTCGGCCGGGACCCCCCGGGCCACCAGGTCGTCCCTGGTGCTCTCGCTGATGGCCTGGAACGCCGCCCGGCGGTAGGCGCGCGGGAGCGGCCGCTCGGCCAGCCACACCGCGGCCGCCAGAGGCCAGGGCGCTTCTTCGAACGCGGTACGGCCGAAGAGGTGGGGCACGATGGCGTAGAAGGGGAGCCGGGTGAGGCCCGCCAGGAAGAGCGGGAGCTTGTTGATGTCCTCCACCACGACGTCGGGCCGCTCCTCCGCCAGCGCGCGGCGCACGGCGCCGCGGCCCAGCAGCGCGAAGGTGTGCCGCCCGCCTACCCGGCGGACCTTGATCCCGCGGAGCGTCGTCTCGGGCTCGGCCCCGGCCCACCCGGAGCAGATCAGCCGGATCCGGTGCCCCCGGGCGGCCAGGCGGCCGAAGATCTCGAACAGGTGGAGCTCCGCGCCGCCAGCCTGCGGGTTCTCGAGGTCCTGCCAGTTCACGACGAGGATGTTCATGGGCGGGGCGCGCGGCGGGGCGCGTCAGAGCCGGCCGATGGCGTGGGCCACCCGATCGAGCACGCCGTTCACGAAGGCCGCCGCGCGGGGGCCGGCGAACCAGTGCGCCAGGCGCACCGCCTCGTCGATCGCCACCTTGGGGGGCACTTCCCCGCTCTCGAGCTCGTAGATGGCGAGCCGGAGGATGTTCCGCTCGACCGTAGCGATCCGCTCGAGCCGCCAGTGCTCCGCGGCCTCGGCCGCCAGGCGGTCGAGCTCGCCGAGCCGGGCCACGACCCCGCCGGCCAGCGCCTCGGCCCGCTCCAGCACCCGCGGCTCCGGGCCGGTGAGCCGGGCGAGGCCCCGCGCGACGGCGTCCATCGGGGGACCGCCCCGAAGCTCCCAGGCGTACAGCAGCTGGAGCGCGCGGGCCCGGCTCTTGGTCTCAGGGCGAAGCATGGGCCGAGCGGAGCTGCTGCAGCAGGTCGGCCGCCTGGATCGCCGCGGCGGCGGCCTCGTACCCCTTGTTCCCCGCGCTCCCGCCCGCCCGCTCCAGCGCCTGCTGGAGCCGGTCCACCGTGAGCACGCCGAATCCCACCGGAAGGGCGTGCCGCACCGCCACCTCGCCGAGGCCGCGGGCCGCCTCGCCCGCGACGTACTCGAAGTGCGCGGTCTCCCCGCGGATCACGGCGCCGAGCGCCACCAGGCAGGCGTAGCGGCCGGTCGCGGCCGCGGCGGCGGCCGCCACCGGAAGCTCGAACGCCCCGGCCACCCAGGCCACGTCCACCTGGTCCGGCGGGATCCCGGCCGAGCGACAGCACTCCAGCGCGCCGTCGAGCAGGCGCGCGGTAACGGCTTCGTTGTAGCGGCTGACCAGGATCGCCACCCTGCCGACGGGACGCAGGCGGCCGGAGAGCTCGGGCACGGCGCGGGCTCAATGGGCCAGCAGGTGGCCCAGCTTGTCGCGCTTCACGCTCAGGTATCCCGAGTTCTCGCTGGTGGGGCTCACCACGAGCGGCACCCGCTCCACGATCTCGAGCCCGTAGCCCTCCAGCCCCACCAGCTTGCGGGGGTTGTTGGTCATCACCCGGATGGAGGAGAGCCCGAGGTCGCGCAGGATCTGCGCGCCGATGCCGTAGTTCCTGAGGTCCGGGGCGAAGCCGAGCCGCTCGTTCGCCTGCACCGTGTCGGCCCCGCTGTCCTGGAGGGCGTAGGCCCGGATCTTGTTCACCAGGCCGATGCCCCGGCCCTCCTGGTCGAGGTACACGATGACGCCCTTCCCCGCCCGGCCCACCAGCTCCATGGCGGCGTGGAGCTGGAAGCGGCAGTCGCAGCGCTGGGACCCGAACACGTCGCCGGTGAGGCACTTCGAGTGCATCCGCACCAGGATGTTGGGCTGCCCCGCGACGTCGCCCATGACCAGCGCGACGTGCTCGGCCTTATCCACGTCGTTCCGATAGGCGATGATGGTGAACTGGCCGAACTCGGTCGGGAGCCGGGCCTCGGCCACCCGGTGCACCAGCCGCTCGGTCCGGAGCCGATAGGCCACGAGCTGGGCCACCGTGACGAAGGTGAGCTTGTGCTCCGCCGCGAACGCGTCGAGCTCCGGCCGCCGGGCCATGGAGCCGTCCGGGTTCAGGATCTCGCAGACCACGCCGGCCGGGATGAGCCCCGCGAGCCGCGCGAGGTCCACGCTGGCCTCGGTGTGGCCCACCCGCTGGAGCACCCCGCCGGGCCGGGTGCGGAGCGGGAAGATGTGCCCCGGCCGGCGGAGGTCCGAGGGCACGGTGGCCGGGTTGATCGCGACGTGAATGGTGGTCGCACGATCGCTGGCCGAGATGCCGGTGGTCACGCCGAACCGCCGCTCGGCGTCGATGCTCACGGTGAAGGCGGTGCCGAGGTCCTCGGTGTTCCGGTCGGTCATCTGGGGGAGGCCGAGCTGGTCGCACCGCTCCGGCGTGAGGGCGAGGCAGATGAGACCCCGGCCGTGCAGGGTCATGAAGTTGATCATCTCGGGCGTGACGAGCTCGGCCGCGCACACGAGGTCGCCCTCGTTCTCGCGGTCCTCGTCGTCCGCGACGATGATCATCTTCCCGTTCTTCAGGTCCTCGATCGCCTGTTCGATCGTGCCGAAGGGCATAGGCGCCTTACCGAGTGAGCGGTGAGCGGTGAGCCGTGAGCGGGGTTGGCCAGGCGGGCCTCGACTTCCGCCCCGCTCACCGCTCACCGCTTACCGCTCACGCTTCATCAGCTGCTTCACGTACCTCCCGATCGCGTCCGCCTCCAGGTGTACGGCGTCGCCCGGTCGTCGCTCGCCCAGCGTGGTGTGCTGTAAGGTAAACGGAATGAGGGAAACCTGGACGACGCCGGGGGACGGGAGCGCGTTCACGGTGAGGCTCACCCCGTCCACGGTGATCGACCCGAGGGGGACGGAGAGCTCGAACACCTCGTCCGGCACCCGGAGGTCGAGCAGGCGGGCGTCCTCCCGCTCGGCCACCCGCTCCACCCTTCCGATCCCGTCCACGTGGCCCTGCACCAGGTGCCCGCCTAGCCGGTCGCCCACCCGGAGGGCGCGCTCCAGGTTGACCCGGCGGCCGGGGCGGTACTCGGCGAACCGGGTGCGGTCGAGCGAGGTGCGCACCACGTGCACCCGGAACCAGCCGCGCCCCTTCCCCGCCACCGTGAGGCAGGCGCCGTCCACCGCGACGCTCTCCCCCAGGGCGAGCCCCCGGTAGGGTGCCCGGATGGTGAGCTCGAGTCCCCCGCCGTCCCGGCGCGCCTCGAGCACGGTCCCGACGGCGGTCACGATCCCGGTGAACACGGCCGCCGATCCAGCACCACCAAGGTGTCGTCCCCGAGCGCCCGGCGGTCCACCGGGCGCCAGCGTTCGGCCTGCTCGATCGCGGGCGACGGCAGGCCCCTCACCGCCGGCACGCCCCGGTCGCCCAGCCAGAGCGGCGCCTGGATCCAGTAAAAGCGATCCACCAGGTTCGCCGCGACCAGGATGCCGGCCAACCGCCCTCCGCCCTCCACCAAGAGCGAGCCCACCTCGGCCCGCCGAAGCTCCTGGAGCGCGCCCTCCGGCGTGGCGGCGCGGAGGACGGTCACGCCCCGATCCTCGAGGGCGCGGGCACGGTCGGCGGGGGCGGCCGGCTCGGCCAGCACGATGGTGGGAATCTCCCGCGCCGTCCGCACCAGCGCGAGGTCCAGGGGCAGCTCCAGCCTGCGGTCGAAGACCACCCGTCGGGGCGGGACGCGGGGAGGCGGATCGGCCCGGGCGGTGAGCCGCGGGTCGTCGGCCCGGGCGGTGCCCAGCCCCACGCCGACGGCGTCGAAGCCGGCCCGGAGCCAGTGGACGTACTCCCGGGCGGCCTCGCCCGACACCCAGCGCGACCGCCCCGCCGGGTCCGCGATCCGGAAGTCCAGGCTGGTCGCGAGCTTCAGCGCGACGAACGGGCGGGAGGGCTCCCGCAGGAGGCCGAAGAAGGGGGCGTTCTGGGCGCGGACCTGCTCCTCGAGGAGCCCGACCTCCACCTCGACCCCGGCCGCCCGGAGGCGCGCGGCCCCGCCGGCCGCGACCGGATGGGGGTCGGCCGCGCCGACGACCACCCGGCGCACGCCGGCGGCCAGGATCGCCTCGGTGCAGGGAGGCTGCTTGCCGTGGTGGTTGCAGGGCTCGAGGGTCACGACCAGCGTGGCTCCGCGCGCCCGCGCGCCCGCGGCCGCGAGCGCCGCCGCCTCCGCGTGGGGGCCGCCGAACTCGGCGTGGAAGCCCTCGCCCACGATCTCGCCGCCGGCGAGGACCACGGCGCCCACGAGCGGGTTCGGATGCGCGCGCCCCCAACCCCGCCAGGCGAGGTCGAGGGCGCGCCGCATCGCCTCCCGCTCGTCCATCCCTAGAGCCCGAGCATGAACCCGGCCCCCGCGAAGAAGCGGCCCGCCTTGGGGTCGAAGTCGGTGAACGTGGTGGTGAGCCCCTGATCCTTGCCGAGCTGATAGCCCGCCTCCGCCACCAGCTTGAGGAGCCGGAGCTGGAGCCCGGCGTTCACGAACCCTACCGCGCGGGAGTTGGAGAGGTCCAGGTCGATCGGCGGGGCCGGCAGCGTGGTGACCGGGTCGCGGAACTGGATGCGGGCCGAGCCGTCATACCAGTCCTGTCCCACGCCGGCCGCCAGGGCGAGCACCGAGAAGCGCTTTCCCACGGTGGCGCGGAGGTTCCAGGCCGTGAGGTCGGCGGCGTAGGAGTACTGATCGCCCGCGGGCACGTCGCCGTACTGCACCCGCGGGATGGTGCGGCGCACCAGGCTCACCGACACGCCCGGCAGAGCCGACCGGTCCTGGAGCAGGCTCAGCCGGGCCCCGACCCCGAGGCCGAGCGCGATGCTGCCGACCCGGGCGGCGTTCGGGTCCACGCTGAGATTGTCCACGATGCCGGTCGGAAGAAGCTGCGCGGCGCCCAAGATGTCCAGCCCGAGCGGCCCGCCCAGCACGCCGAGGGCGCCCTCCACCAGGGGCGAGGGGAGGAAGATCTCCCCGCTCTTCCCCACGGTCGTGGTGGCGCCGTCGTAGTTCGGGTCCGGGAGCACGACCTCGGTCGCGTTGACCCGTGCGCCCAGCGCGAAGTGCCCCAACCCTCCGAGCGCGCCCGAGGTGCCGAGCACGGGATTGCCGCCGCTGGTGAGGAGACCGACGATCGGCTGGAACGCGCGGGAGCCGTCCACCGCGGCGTTGCACACGTTGCGGGTCCGGGCGAACGACGAGTACGGCGAGCACTCCGGGTTCTGCCCGGCCAGGGGATGGGCGGCGACGACCAGCAGGACGGCGGCCGCCCAGGGACGAAAGCGGTGCATGGACGCTCCCGGCGCTACCGGGCGAAATGCACGGCCCTCGGACCCCGGCTGATCTCGCCCAAGATCCAGGTTGAGACCCCGTCCGCCCGGGCGGCGGCCTGCGCCGCGCCCACGTCGGCCGGGGGCAGGACGGCGATGAGCCCGACGCCGAGGTTGAAGACTTCGCGCATCTCGTCGGTGCCGATCCGACCCGCCGCCTGCAGGACGCGGAACAGCGGCGGCGGCTCCCAGCTCGCGGGATCCACCGTCGCCGCGCAGTCGGGGGGCAATATCCGGACCAGGTTGCCCCCGATGCCGCCGCCGGTGATGTGTGCCAAACCGTGCACCCGCCGGAGCACGGGTGCCACGCTCCGGAAGTAGGAGCGATGGACCGCGAGGAGCGCGTCGGCCACGGTTCGGCCGGTGTCGCCCAGCGGGTCGGCGGGGCCCAGGCCCATCTGCTCGAAGACGATCCGGCGGGCCAGCGAGTAGCCGTTGGTGTGGAGCCCGGTCGAGGCGTAGCCGAGGAGCACGTCGCCCGGCACGATGCGGTCGCCGTGGATCGCCTCGTCCTCCTCCACGATCCCGACGATGGTGCCGGCGAGGTCGAAGGTGCCCGGCCGGTAGAGGCCCGGCATCTCCGCCGTCTCGCCTCCCGCGAGCGCCATCCCGTGCGCCCGGCAGGCGCGGGCCACTCCCTCGACGATGGTCGCGATCTGCTCCGGCGAGAGCCCCGCGCCCGCCACGTAGTCGAGGAACGCGAGGGGCGTGGCCCCGTGGACCAGGATGTCGTTCACCCCGTGGTTCACCAGGTCCTCGCCCACCGTGTCGAGCCGGCCCGCGGCGAGCGCCACGAGGACCTTGGTGCC
>Ga0070741_10003009_pt1 | contig 43199 bp, 38 predicted proteins | sample Coa_R1_4_FD_66440 | JGI IMG/M metagenome (GOLD analysis project Ga0070741, IMG submission 66440) | Surface soil microbial communities from Centralia Pennsylvania, which are recovering from an underground coalmine fire - Coalmine... | ecosystem: Environmental > Terrestrial > Soil > Unclassified ... | reverse complement strand
CCAGCACCGGTACTTGTTCGGCTCATTTACAGAAATCGCCAGATTGTCGCCATGCTTGTCCCGGCCTTGGCGCGCACACGCCGGACAACGGGTGAAATAATTGCGGCCCATCCTGCGCAGTTGACCGCGCACATATCTCAACATCGAAAAGTCTTCCCGTGAACTTGGGCGCGCAATGAAAGCGCCGTGATTGCTTCCTTGCTCCGTCTTTTGCCGCGGTTCGTCTGCCGCCGGCGGAATCTCCGCGAGCAGCCTGGCCATCTTCTCTTTGCTCAACTTCCCCAGGCCCTGTAAATACTCAAGCTGCGCCTTGACGTCGTAATCAGCCCCGTAGAACCAGTACCGTTTACCGTCGCGTCGATGGATCCCGAAGGGTGCGCGAATGGCATTTCCAAACTCGCCGGGTGACAATCGATCCTGTTTGGGAAAGATTTCGATTCCCTCAATTGAGGCCGAGTTCCCAATTCGCGCTTGTCCGCCTTCCTGTGTGCCAGCCCGAATTCGCGCAGCAAGGTTTCGCACGTAGCGGCGACAATCGAGGGCCAGTAAAGGTTCCTGCGTAAACATCCACAGGTGGCCGCCCCGCCTGGATCTTTCCAGAGCGGAATCGATGCCGTCGTTGCGAAGTTCCCATTGCAGCCTCAATAAATCGATCACGGCGTCTTGGTAATCGGCATCAATTGCGATCCATTTGCAGCACTGAGTCGCCGGATTGATGGCATAGAGTCCGACCGTGATTTCACCCTGAAGGTGGCTTCCGATCTTCTCTAAAGAAAGATAGCGGTCATCTTTCGGACGATAGTAGTAACACTTTTCTTCTATTGCTTCCCGAGTCACCGTCTGCAGAGTATGCGCGCGGCGATTTACAAAGAGTTCGCAGTAGTCTGTCAACAGTTTGCGTTCGAGATTTAGACGCGGAGACATACGGCAACCCCGCTTTCTTACTAGTCATGAGATATTCGGTCAAATTTTCGCCTTTTTGGCTCACGCGGCTGCAAACTGCTTCGCGGGAACCTGGGGTCGCTCTAGCTTTAGGGACCATTGGATGAGCTGATATTCCGACAGGATCTCCCCAAAGTCTGCTAATGTCAGATTGTCCTCAGCCCCTTCAAACGTGAGCATATAGAACTCTTCCTGAATGCGGTGATAGACATAGATCGCACCGGAAGCGGGATCGTCTGCCACGACCTGAAACAATAGAACTACATTGGGCATTTGGATCCAGCGCGCTGCAACCGCCTCTCCAATCGACAGAAACTCGCGGATGATCGCGTCCAGATTTGATTCCGGATTGCGGAATCCAAGTTCTCGAACCCCGAATAATCGATGAGCAACCATAGGGCCTCTTTTACCTGTTTGCATATCTTCCTCCTTCTAATGAGTAACTTCTTGTCACTTATGAACAGCTCCCTGGTTCGGTCGCGCAGTAAAGTTTTGCCACCATGATTGCTAAACCGCGCCTCTCAATGCATATCAGTATTCCGGATCGCTCTAGTCATAAGTGGAAAGGTTGTGAATGTGCCTCTCGAGAAGCATTACCGCCAACCGTAGAAGTGCAACGCTCCCTCGTTGCTTGGAGTCGGCACTACTTTATTCAGGGATCACGAGATGGCTCGGTTCTGGTTGTACAAACGATGAGTAAAGATGACCATCCTGGTGCAGAAACAGACCTGATTGTCGGTACGAGGTCAAGGCAGGAACAACAAAGCGGGTTCTACGGAGTTGCCGGGTGAGCTGCGCGGAAAAGCATGCGGTATTTAGCAGAACTCATCTGACTCCAAGCAATAAGTCGATCGTGAGCTGATCCAGCTTTTCATACATCAATCCGCGCTTGGACAGAGCGGCTCGATCAAATGACTTTTTCAACAAGGTTTGCGCGTTCTTGCTTGCATATGTGCCCACGTGCTCTACCGGGTTCGGATTGATTTCCTTGAGCAATGCCTGGATCTCTTTGTCTTGGTTCCAGCGCCGGGCCTTGTCTTTGAGAATCAAATAGCTGCGCATGCAGCCACGCGCGAAATCCTTCACACCCTGAATATCTTCTGTCCGATACGCATGCGCATCAAAGTGGCGGGGTCCGCTGTAGCCAACATCCTCGAGAAACTTCACCAGCCAGAACATGGCTTTCGGAGTGGCTGAGGCGAAGCGCAAGTCCTGATCGTAGCGTCCGGGATACTGATCGTTCAGGTCGATGTGGAATAGCTTTCCTGCCTCCCATGCCTGAGCGACGGCGTGGACAAAGTTCAAGCCCGCCATATGTTCGTGTGCGACTTCGGGATTTACTCCAACCATGTCGGGATGATCCAAAGTGGGAATCAGGCCGAGATACGCTGCCGTTGTGGGCATGTAGATGTCGCCGCGCGGTTCGTTGGGTTTTGCTTCTAGGGCAAACTTGTAGCTGTACTTCTTGTCGATGTTGTATTCACAGAGATAGTTGATGGATTCGCGCAGGTTCTTGATCGCGTGATCCGGACGCCGGCAGGCATCGGTTTCCGTTCCTTCGCGGCCGCCCCAGAGCACGAAGATCTTTGCGCCGAGTTCCGCGCCGAGGTCCATGGCGCGCAGGGTTTTCTGCACGGCATAGGCACGGACTTCGCGATCGTTGGCTGTGAACGCCCCGTCGCGAAAGACAGGGTCGAAGAACAGATTTACCGTAGCCATCGGCACTACGATGCCGTGTTCTTTGCAGGCCTTTTTGAATTCGCGGACGATACGGTCGCGCTCGGCCGGCGTCGCGTCAATGGGCACCAGATCGTTGTCGTGGAGGTTCACGCCCCAAGCACCGACTTCGGCTAATAGGGCAACGATGTCATTGGGGGGAATCGTCGGACGCACGGGCTCGCCGAATGGATCGCGTCCACGATTACCGATCGTCCACAGACCAAAAGAAAATTTGTGCTCCGGCTTTGGATCATACGAGCCGCTTGCCATGAATCCTCCAGATATTAAGCAGTATGAGATGCGGATGATGCTTCGCGCATGGACCGCAGCGCAGGATACAGACGACGGTACTTCTTATATTGCTGCTGCATGATGGCTGACGATTCCCGATTTGGCTCGATAACCGAGCTGATGCGCACCGCCTGCCTGCATGCGTCATCGACTGTCTTCCACACCCCCGCTCCGACGCCGGCCAGCAAAGCCGCGCCGTAAGCCGCTCCTTCTTCTGCAGCAACGATTTGGACCGGGTATCCATAAACATCGGCCTGAATCTGCCGCCAGAGAGCTGAACGTGCGCCGCCTCCGCCGAGACGGATGTCGCTCACCGGCACCTTCATCTCTTCAAAAATTGAAAATGAGTCGCGCAAACTAAACGTTACCCCCTCCAGAATCGCACGAACGACGTGCGCGCGACGATGACTGGCGGCGAGTCCCACCAGTGCCGCGCGGGCGTCCGGATCGAGATGCGGCGTGCGCTCTCCCATCAAATATGGCGCCCACATTACTCCTTCGGCGCCGGCAGGTACGGAGGCAGCTTCCTTCGTGAGCGCGTCATACGGATCACCACTCGCGAACGTGGTTCCAAATTGGTCACGAAACCAGCGCAGAGATAGCCCAGCGGCCTGTGTGACTCCCATCACGTGCCAGCGGTTCGGAATAGCATGGCAGAACGTATGCAGCCGCCCGCGTGGATCCATCGCGGGTCGATCGGTGGAAGCGAATACTACGCCCGAAGTTCCAATCGTCGCGTGAACTGCGCCCGGGGCTACCACTCCGAGTCCTACGGCCCCTGCGGCCTGATCGCCCGCTCCGGCTACTACCGGAGTGCCGATTGCGAGTCCCGTCGCATCGGCTCCTTCCTTTGAAATCTTCCCGCACACCTGGCACGACTCGAAGAGCGGCGGAAGCGCCGACTCATCGATCCGCGCCGCTTTCGCCATCTCAGCGGACCAGCGGCGATGCGCGACATCGAGCAGCAGCGTGCCCGATGCATCTGCCATGTCCATGCCGTATTCGCCGGTCAAACGAAAGCGGACGTAATCCTTGGGGAGCTGCAGCATGCGAAATTTTTCAAAGACGCGTGGCTCATGCTTACGCACCCAAAGCAGCTTGGTGAGAGTGAAGTTGGTGAGAGCGGGATTGCACGTCCAGGCAATAAGCTGAGCTTCCCCAATTTGCTCCGTCAGTTCGCGCGCTTCCTCCGCAGTGCGCTGATCGCACCAAATCAACGACGGGCGCAGCGCGTTCCCTGCCGCATCCATCAACACGGCACCGTGCATTTGTCCCGAGAATCCAACCCCAGCGATGCTGGCAGCCGAAACTCCTGAATGGGAAAGCAATCCGCGAACAGCTTCGCGGCTGGCCCGCCACCAATCGAGCGGCTCCTGTTCTGCCCAGCCGATTTGCGGAGAAGCGAACGGCTGATGCTCGGCGGTTTTCGACGCCAATACCTTTCCAGACTCATCAATGAGCAGAGCCCGCGTGCCGCCGGTTCCGACGTCAATTCCCAAGAGTTTGGCCGGAGAACTCATTTGTTTCATCTTAATTGCGGAAGCAGCCGAGGCATTATGAACGAAGCGCGAATTAAAAAAAAGTGCAATCGTGTACGTTAACGGTATAGATTGATAGCCCGTTCTGTCGAGCGCAATCCTCCTGGAGCGAAAACCAGATGAGTCTTCGCCGTTCCCGTATTCTTTTTCTTGCCGCTTTCATGGCGGCTGTGCCGGCTCTGGCTCAGCAATCCACCCTACCGTACAAAAACCCTGCATTGCCCATCGATGCGCGCGTAAAAGACCTGCTGAAGCGGATGACGCTCGAAGAGAAAGTTGCGCAGCTCGAATCTACATGGCAAAACCACGGTCAGAACTTGCCGCCCGGGGATTATTTCGTCGATGAAAAAGGAGTACTGGACGAGGCCAAAGCGAGGCAGGTGCTCAGGAACGGTCTCGGACAAGTCTCTCGTCCCAGCGAGGGTCGCGGACCCGCGGAGATGGCCGATTTCACCAATCGCCTGCAGCATATTGCCATCGAGAACTCGCGTCTCCGCATTCCACTCATGTTCCACGAAGAGTGCCTGCATGGATTCGTCGCTATTGGCGCAACTTCTTATCCGCAGGCGATCGGCCTCGCCGCCACCTGGGATGATGCGCTTCTCAAGCGAGTTTTCAACTCAGTCGCGCTCGAAGCCCGCTCGCGCGGCGCCGATGAATGCCTGATGCCCGTGGTCGATGTTGCCCGCGATCCGCGCTGGGGTCGGACGGAAGAGACGTACGGCGAAGATCCTTACCTCGCAAGCCGCATGGGAGTGGCCGCCGTGCGCGGATTGCAAGGCGACGGGCCCATCATCGACGCCAGTCATGTTTTTGCCACGCTGAAGCACTTTGCCGTACACAGCCAGCCGCAAGCGGGAACCAATGTCGGGCCGGCAGACTACGGCGAGCGAACGGTGCGCGAGTATTTTCTTCCGCCGTTTGAAGCCGGGGTTCGCCAGGGCAACGTTCGCGCGGTAATGCCCTCATACAACGAACTGGATGGCGTTCCTAACCATAGCAACGTCTGGCTGCTGCGGAACATTCTGCGCAATGAATTCGGATTCAAGTACCTGACCGTTTCGGACTATTTCGCCATTGATCAGCTCATCGATATCCACCACGTTGCTGCCAACTGCGATGAAGCCGCAAAAATGGCGATTACGGCGGGAATAGACATCGAACTTCCATTCGCAAAATGCTATCGCTCGCTTCCCGCGCTGGTGCGCAATCATCGGATTCCCGAATCGCTTATCGACGAAGCTGTCACTCGCGTGCTGCATGCGAAATTCGAGCTAGGCCTCTTCGATCATCCATTCGTCGATCCGCAGAAGGCGGTGCAGGCTACCGGCACGAAAGCCGATGAGGAACTCGCTCTGCGGGCGGCGCACGAAACCATCACGCTGCTGAAAAATAAGAACAATATCCTCCCGCTGGACATCTCCAAGCTGAAGCGCATTGCCGTAATCGGTCCGAATGCCGCGGAAGCACATCTCGGCGGATACAGCGGAACTCCAAAACACGCGATCAGCATTCTCGACGGAATCAAGAACAAAGTCGGCGACAAGGTCGAGGTGCTCTATGCAGAGGGCTGCCGAATCACCGAGAGCAAACCAATTTGGGAAGAGGACAAGGTCATCCCGGCCGATCCAGCATTGGATGAGAAGCGCATGGCCGAAGCAGTTGAGGTACTCGGTAAAGCCGATCTCGGCATTGTGGTCGTGGGCGACAACGAGCAGACCTCGCGCGAAGCCTGGTCACCCACTCATCTGGGCGACCGTGACAATCTCGACCTTGTCGGACGACAGAATGAACTGGTTGCCCGTCTGCTCGCAACCGGCAAACCGGTCATAGTCGTACTGCTGCATGGTCGTCCCAACTCGATCAACTTTATTGCCGAACACGTTCCCGCGATTCTCGACGGTTGGTATCTCGGCCAAGAGGGCGGAACGGCGATGGCTGATGTCATCTTTGGCGACTACAACCCAGCGGGTCGATTGCCTATTACCGTTCCGCGCTCTGTCGGACAGCTTCCCGACTTCTACAATCAAAAGCCTTCCGCGCATCGGCCATATCTATTTGCGGATTCGTCTCCGCTGTTTCCGTTTGGGTACGGCTTGAGCTACACGAAATTCCGCTACGCAAATTTACGGGTGGAGCCCGGCACCATTGCTGTCGATGGCAAGACGAAAGTTTCCGTGGATGTAACCAATACCGGCAATCGCGCAGGAGATGAGGTCGTGCAGCTGTATATTCGTGACGAAATCAGCTCGGTCACGCGTCCCATAAAGGAACTAAAAGGATTCCAGCGCGTCTCCATCAAACCTGGCGAGAACCGCACCATTAGCTTCTCCGTCGGCCCGGAGGAACTCAGGTTCTATAACCGCGAGATGAAGCGCGTCGTCGAGCCGGGGACGTTCAAGATCATGGTGGGGCCAAACTCGGTCGATCTTACCTCGGTCTCGCTGGACGTGCGCTGAATGGGAAGGGCAGTCCGCAAGAAGAGCGGTATTCCGCTCATTGCTGAACTGGCGGGCGTCTCGATCGGGACCGTCGATCGCGCGCTTCATGGACGCGCCGGCATCAATCCTCAGACGCTGAAGCGCGTTCTGAAGATTGCCCGCGACATCGGATACACACCCAATATCGCCGCCCGCGCACTTTCGACGGGTAAACGAGTCCGCATTGGCGTCTGCGTGCCCAGGGAACTGGCTTACTTCTACGACGAGATGTGGGCGGGCATCCGCGAGGAGGCGGCGCGGTATACGCCTCGCGGAGTCGAGTTCATATTCATGCCGGTTCCCGAATTGGGAAGAGGGGAACGTTCCGCCATTCGCAGGCTCCACGCCTCGAGTGTAGACGGAATTATTCTCACGCCCGGAAACCCAGAAGCCATGACGCCCCTGATTGATGCCGCGGAAAAACAGGGAACGCGTGTAATTTGCGTCTCGACCGATGCTCCGATGAGCCGGCGTTCGTCTGTAGTGTGCGTAGAGCCACGATTGAATGGATTGATCGCGGGCGAGCTCATGGCAGATTTCGTGCCTCGCGGCAGTAAGGTTGCGATCGTCACCGGCATGCTGAAAACGATTGATCACCGCGAGAAGGCGGAAGGCTTCAGCATGAGCTTTCGCGAACTTTCTCTGGGTGGAACGGTGGTCGAGGTGGTGGAGGCGCACGAGCATCCGATCGAGAGCTTTCGCAAGACGCGCAAGCTTCTGGAGCGAATGCCTGATCTCGCCGGTATCTACGTCAACACCGTGAACTGTCTGCCTGTCTGCCATGCACTTGCCCGCGAAGGAAGGGCCGGGACGGTGCGTGTGATTGCCACCGACCTCTTCCGGCAAATGATTCCCGCGATTCAATCCGGAGCCATCGCGGCCTCGATCTATCAGCAGCCATACGTTCAAGGCCAGCTCGCCGTGCGAACGCTCGCTGAGCACCTGCTCCATGGCGCCGAATTCATAGCGACGCAATACTTGAATCCGAGCATTATCCTCCGTTCGAATTTGAACCTGTTCCGAGAAGCAAACGCAGCGGTGCGGACCGGGAGGAACGGACAGAGTCGGCGGCATTGATGGGCGGAACAGGTCGCGTCCGACTTGGAAAGGCTGCTTGCCGCCAATACCCCCGCCGTAAAGCTTGACTGCCCGTCTGTTGCCACCGATGGTTCTGGCTGAGTGAATCGATTTAGTATAGTGTTTCTAGCGAAGCAGACTCAGATGCTCGAGACGGCTCGTGCCGGGCAGGAACTATTTTTGCCTTACTTGACGTATTTTAGATGTGTAAGGCTGCTACTGAAGTGAACTTGGGCTGAGGTGAAGCTGGGCCAATAGCTGATGGGAAAACGATCAATCGAGAGCGCGAATGGCCGTACGGCCAGGAATGGAAATAACGGCGAGCGGGTGACGCTTAAATTTCTCGCCAACCATCTGGAGCTCTCGCCTACGACGATTTCAGTTGTCATCAGCGACTCCCCGCTTGCGGCTACCATCGCGCAGAAAACCAAAGATCGGATTTGGGAAGCGGTCCGCGAGTTCAATTATCGTCCCAACGTTTTCGCCCGTTATCTGCACGGTAAGCGAACGTTTTGCGTCGCCGTCCTGGTGCCTGACATCGGCGACGAATTTTCCGCCTCGCTGATCAGCGGCATCGAAAAGGAACTCGCCGAACGCGGGTACTTTTATTTCGTGGTAAGCCATCGCGGTGCACCTGAGTTAATTGAAAACTCTCCTGACACTTTGCTTGACCGCGGAGTTGAAGGGATGATCTTCATCAACACTCCTCTGAAGCGATCTCTTTCGGTGCCGGTGGTGGCGGTTTCCGACATCACCGAGGCTCCCGACGTAAGCAGCATCGTCATCGACAACGCGCGAGCCGCTACGCTGGCGCTGAAGCATCTTCTCAAATTGGGACATAAAACGATCGCGGTCCTGCGCGGTCCCAGGGGCAATGGTGACTCGGGGGATCGTTGGGAGAGCCTGCAAAAGGCCGCTTCGGAACTGGGGATCGTATTGGCGCCGAAGCTGACGCGAGAGTTAGGGAAGTATCCCGAGTGCAATAACACTAGTATGTCGGACCTGGGATATCAGGCTGCGAAGGAGCTGCTCCAGGCCTCGCACGAGTTCACGGCGCTGGTGGCGTTCAATGACGGGTCGGCGATCGGGGCGATCCGCGCCTTCCGCGATGCCGGTCTGGCTGTGCCCGACGAAATTTCAGTGGTCGGGTTCGACGACATCGAACAGGCTGCGTTCAATATCCCGCGTCTCACGACCATTCGCCAACCGCTAGCCAACATGGGCGAGCTGGCTGCGCGGACGCTGATCAAGCGAATCGAACAGGCCGGCGAAAAGCCGCGCGAAATTCTGGTCGAGCCGAAGCTGGTTGTCAGGGAATCGACTGCACCACCATCCGCCAAGCAGCGAGTCCGCACTTCGTAAAACCGCGATGAATGTGTATCGAGGCCCGTTAATCCCACCTTACTTCTGAAACTGTCAATCGTAAGAAGCCGAAGCAAGCAAAAAATCTTGACAACCATATATCTCTCATGCGAGAGTTTTGGGCCGAAAACCTAAAACGTTTTAGATATGAACCTGAAAGGTTTTAGAGTTTCCAAGCCCTGAACGCCCAGGAGGCCTGGCCATGAAGCTTTCGCCCACACTTATCGTCGACAAGCTGGTTCAATTCGCAAATAAATACAGCACGCGGCATCTCGCATTTTTTGTTTTGCTATCCGTCTTCGCTATCCCGGCATTCGCTCAGGAAGCGACCATCGTCGGTACCGTCACCGATAGCTCGGGAGCGGTGGTTCCGAACGCAACTATCACCGTCACGAATGTCGCGACCGGCCAGGTTCGCAAGATGCAGAGTAACGACATTGGCCAGTACGTGGCGACTGCATTGCCGATCGGCAATTACGACGTAAAGGCACAGGCGACTGGCTTCACGCTTGCCGACACCACCGGAGTGGTGTTGAACGTGGGCGACCGCCGGCGCGTCGATTTCGCGCTAAAGGTAGGTACTACGAGGGAGTCCATTACGGTCGAAGCCGCGCCGATTGCCGTCAAAACCGAGACTGGCGAGCAGAGCAGCCTCATCACCGGCCAGCAGATTACGCAACTTGAAACCAACGGCCGCAGCCTCTACTCGATCGTGAATCTCACGCCTGGCGCTAGCAGCCTGCAAGGGGATTTTCAGATTCCTACGCCCATGGGTGGTGACCAGAATGTGGCGTTCAATGGCCAACGTGTAGCGCACAACCTGTACATGATTGACGGCGCGGAAGCGGCAGATCGCGGCGGCTCTGGTGCCATCGTGATGCCCTCAATCGATGCCGTCGCCGAATTTCGGCAATTAACATCGAACTACAGCGCGGAATATGGAATGTCCTCCTCCGCTACCGTTACAACGGTACTGCGCTCCGGCACGAAGACACTCCACACATCTGCCTGGTGGTTCGGGCGAAACGACGCCTTTAACGCGCGCAATTTTTTCCAGCCGCGATTTAATGCCAACGGCAGTCAGAACAAGATGCCGAAGCTACGCTTCAACACTTACGGCTTCAATGCCGGCGGACCAGTGGAATTCAAACACACTGATAATCCGAAGACGTTTTTCTTTTACAACATGGAATGGCGCAGCCTGATTCAGGGCGGCGCTCTGACCACAAACGTTCCGTTCCCAAGCACCTATGGCGGGGACCTGAATCAAGCTATCAATTTCGGTGGTCTTCTGAACAGTGGCCACCCTATCGCCCATACTCCGTGTTCAAATCAGGTTTCCACTGCCGAAGCGCAGCGGTTTACGAGTGCAGGGCTGCTCCTAAGCACTCCGAATTCCGCTGGTGGCTGCAGCACCCCGACCGCCACTCAGCTGCAGCAGGGAGTCACTCCCGGTGTGTTCCAGGCTTTCCCTGGCAACGTGATTCCAGCCAGTCTCCTGGATCCCAACGCGCAGGCATTGCTGAAAGCCGGCCTCTTCCCGGCTCCCACTTCGGGACGCACATTCATCGGCGGAGCCGATTCACCAACGAATGTACGCGAGGAACTTGCCCGCGTCGATCACACGTTTAGCGACAAGTTTTCCGTTTACGGGCATTGGATCTCGGAGCAGATTCTGCAAACCGATATTCCCACGCGATGGAGCGGTGGCGCCAATCTACCTACAGTTGGCGATACGTTCGGAAATCCGTCCTACAGCGCGGTGATTCACGCAACACACATCATTAGTCCGACGCTATTGAACGAAATTGCGTTCAATTATGGCGGGAATCGCATCAATATGCTGCCGTTGGGCAAATACAAATTGTCCGACACGGGATTCCAGCAGCACAAGCTATTCGGCTTCAAAAGCGACGTAACTCCAGTTATCAATTTGAATGCAGGCGGCAAGACAGGATCGCGTTATGACCCAAATTGGAACCCATGGGTGAACGCCGCGAACAGCTATCAGATTCGCGACGATCTCTCGTGGACCAGGGGAGCTCATCAGGTGAAATTTGGCGGCGGATGGTTGAACTTCCGTAAGCTTCAACCGCTGCAAGTCTCGGCCGAGGGGTCGTTTGGATTCGGTGGGAATTTCACCGGGTATGATTTTGCCGACTTTTTGCTCGGTCTGTCGAGCTCCTACAGTGAACCGGCTCTCAAGGATGATCGGAACTGGAACAGTGTCTCGTGGTTCGGATATGCGCAGGATAACTGGCATGCATCGAAGCGGCTGACGCTGAATCTCGGTCTGCGCTGGGATGGTATGCCGCACACGGCCGAAGTTAACGGCCAGATGTCAAACTTCTACCCGAATCTCTACAATGCGGCTAACGCACCAATATTTGCCAACTCGAATGGAACTCAGATTTGCTCTGGCCCTGGCATTCCCAATTCATCCTGCACCGTCGCTAGCCCCGGTTTGGCGACTGGCCCAAATCCGCAGCTGAGTGGACTCCTGCAATATGCAAATGGTCTCGGCGTTCCCGGCGTAACTCCCGGCGTATCCAATGGCTTGGTGAACAACTACTGGAATAACTGGGGTCCGCGACTTGGCTTTGCTTATGACCTCACCGGCAATGGCACCACGGTCGTGCGAGGCGGATTGGGAATCATGTTCGAGCGCATTCAGGGCAACGACATGTATCAAGCGGGAGGCAACAACCTATTTGGTGGTACGGTCTCCCTCAGCAACGTGTCCTTGTCTGATCCGCACGTCGGAATCGATCAAACGAACACAACTATCAGCACGTCAACTCTGCCGGTAACGGTAAACAGCATCAGCGAACTCGATCCTAAGAACTATAAGAATCCAACCAGCTATCAGTACAGTTTGGGAATTCAGCGGCAGCTGGCCAAGCAGACCGTGCTGTCGATCGCTTACGTTGGAAATCAGAACCGGCATTTGAGCGATGCGCAGGAGATGAATCTCCCGAACATTGCACTGCTGCCCACGTTCGTCGCGAACTCTACAGCTGCGGCACAGTACAACCGCGATCTGCCGTTCCTCGGCTATCACAGCATCAAAGTCGATCGCAATGAGGCGAACTCGATCTACAACTCGCTGCAGACGGAGTTGCGGGCGAAATTGGGCGGAGTGAACATTCAAGCCGCTTACACCTACTCCCGCGCCGAGGATCCGACGACCGGAACCGGCGGGGATGGATTCGACCTGAACACGGTTTCCAACCCGTACTTAGGATGGAAGAACGACTGGGGTCCGTCCATCTTCGATCGCACTCACGTTGCGTTCGTAAATTACATCTACGACGTTCCGTTCTTCCGTTCGAGTTCCAACGCGTTCCTGAAAAACACCATCGGCGGATGGGAATTATCGGGAATCGTAACTATGGAATCTGGTGCGCCAATCAATGTCGGCGTTTCAGGGTCAAACATCTGCGGCACAGTGGCAAACTGCTCGGTACGGCCAAATCAGGTGGGCGCGATCAGCTACCCGAATACGGCGACCACGCTCTCGAGCGGAAATAACACTGTCCAGTGGTTCGATCCATCAGCATTCGCCATCAACTTCATACCTGGGACGACCACTGCGACATTTGGGAATCTTCGTAAGAACGCGTTGCGCGGTCCGGGACGCGACAACTGGAACATGGCGCTGTTCAAGAACATTGCCTTCACCGAGCGGCTGCATTCGGAATTTCGCTTTGAGGCCTACAACGTGTGGAACCACACTCAATTCCGCGGCGACGTTAATGGCGGTGGCATAAACACTGCCATCGGCGGCACCGATGTAGGCAAGATCACCAGCGCCTATGACGCGCGGACTCTGCAGCTTGGGGTCAAATTGATCTTCTGAAGATTCTGTTTTGACACGCACGCAACCCCGCTCGCGAGGAAGCACTTTGCGAGCGGGGCATTTTTTTGCTCCAAAAGGCGAGCACAGAAGATGTGAACGGAAATAAGAAGGCCATTGGAATCGTCCGCAACCACGGGTTTTGACCGCGTACCTCCATATCTGCGGTAGCAGTCTTATTTCGCGTAGAAAAACATTGACAACGCTCTAGAACCCATGACAAAGTGTCGGGCCAACAACTCCAAAATCGATTTAGCCGCCAACTAAAAGGTTTTAGGAATTGCAGACAAATAAAAACTCTCGGAGGCCGGCCATGAAGCTCTCGCCCAGGAACATAGAGAGGTTTGCCCAGTGCGTACGACGAAATAGCACTCGCCTAGCAGCGATGCTGTTCGTACTTGTCGCAGTATTAGCCACCCCAGCATTCGCGCAGGAAGCGACCATTGTGGGAACCGTTGTAGATCCCACAGGCGCCGCAGTTCCCAATGCAACCATAACGGTTACCAAAACTGACACAGGACAAAGCCGCCATTTCAGCAGCAACAACGATGGCCAATACGTGGCTCCGGGTCTCCCAATCGGGAGCTACACCGTGCAAGTCCAATCTGGAGGATTCAAGCAGATCGATAAGAGCATCGTCCTGAACGTCAACGACCGCGCTCGTCTCGATTTCCAACTCCAGGTAGGTGCAGCACAGGAGCGCGTTACCGTCGAAGCGACCGCTGTGCAGGTTCAGTCGGAATCGAGCGAAGTGAGCCAGGTCATCACCGGTCAGCAGGTTTCGCAGCTTGCGACCAATGGCCGAAGCATCTATACGCTAATCAATCTGACTCCCGGCGCTTCCAGCAACCAGGGCGACTTCCAGACTCCTACCCCGGTAGGAGGTGACGCGGCGGTCAGTTTCAACGGCCAACGCCCCTCTCACAACATCTACTTAATGGATGGCGGCGAGGACCTTGATCGCGGCGGATCAGGCAACTTCAGCGTCATGCCCTCACTCGAGTCGCTTTCCGAGTTCCGCGCCCTAACTTCCAACTACAGCGCCGAATATGGGCTCTCGTCGGCGGCAACCATGACGACGGTGCTGAAGTCGGGAACGAAGAAACTCCATGCCTCAGCCTGGGAATATGATCGTAACGACGCTCTCGATGCGCGCTACTACTTCACCGCACCGGGTGCGAAGGCGCCCAAACTGAGGTTCAACACCTATGGGTTCAACGTAGGGGGCCCAGTTACCCTTGGCAAGCTCTACAACAGCGACCGCAGCAGGACTTTCTTCTTTTACAACATGGAATGGCGCAGTCTGATTCAGGGCGGGACTCTGAACACCACCGTTCCATTGACGAGCACCTACGGTGGAGCCTTCCCCAGCAGTACTCCCATTTCGGTGCCGGCGGCAAGTCAGCTGTCTCCTGCTCTACAGGCGAAATACGCGTCGCTCGGGTTGGTACCGGGGCAGCCTTTCCCCAACAACACAATTCCGGCGTCCCTGCTCGATCCCAATGCTCAAGCCTTGCTGAAGGCGGGCATATTCCCGGCTCCAAACAATGGGAATAAGTTCCAAGGTGGTGCAAATAGTCCGACAAATGTGCGGGAAGAGATCGTTCGCGCGGATCACAATTTCACCGATAAGTTTTCTATCTTCGGCCATTTTGTCGCCGAGCAGATTTCCCAAGGTTTTGGCACGACGCAATGGAGCGGAGATAACGTTCCAACCATCGGCAATACCTTTGGCAATCCTTCGTACAGTGCTGTCGTTCACACCAGTCAGATCATTAACCCGCGATTGCTGAATGAGATTGCATTCAACTACAACGGGAATCGGATCAATATTATTCCCAAAGGAATCTACACTGCCCCTTCGGGCTTCACTTTCAACCGCATCTTCGGCGGTCCTAATGATCTCAACAGAATTCCATCGATCAACCTGAGCAAATCGACGGGGACGAACTACACAGTGTCATGGGAACCGTGGGTGAACAAGGCTGATGACTATCAGATTCGCGATGACGTTTCATGGTCAACCGGTAAGCACCAGTTCAAGTACGGCGGGAGCTGGGCTCTGTACAAGAAGATCCAGGATGTCTTTGCCTCCACTCAAGGCTCATTTGGGTTTGACGGTTCCTATACGGGAAATGACTTCGCCGACTATTTACTTGGCTATGCGCAGTCGTATTCTGAAGACGCTGTTCACGATAACGGATACTGGAACAACGTCTCCTGGGCGGCTTATGTTCAGGACAACTGGCGAACGAGTTCCCGTCTAACGTTGAATCTAGGACTGCGTTGGGATGGTGCTCCACATACGTATGAAGCCAACAATCGTATGTCGAACTTCTATCCCAACATGTACGATCCGTCCAAGGCTCCTTTGTTCGCAAATGCCAACGGCACTCAGATTTGTGCCGGAGCTAATAATCCCGCAGGGTCTGGCTGCACGGCTGCCAGCCCGGGTCTTGGAACCAGCCCTAATCCGATCCTCCAGGGCGTTCAGTTTTACCTTAACGGAGTAGGCATCTCTGGTCAGCCGGGAGTCCCTCATGGCATGGTCGATGACCATTGGGCTCAGTTCGGTCCCAGACTTGGATTTGCGTATGATCTAACCGGCAAAGGTACGACAGTGGTTCGCGCAGGATTCGGCGCGATGTACGAGCGCATTCAGGGCAACGATATGTACAACGGAGGTACCAACGTTCCGTTCAGCGCAAACGCTGGACTTAATAACGTCTTCCTCTCGAACCCAAAGATGAATATTCAGTCCGGCAACACACTTACGGGGCTGCCGATTGTCGTGACTAGCATGACAGGCATCGCCAAAGATAATTACAAAGCTCCAGTGAGTTACCAGTACAGCGCCGGAATTCAGCACGCACTGGGAACCAGGGCGGTCCTCGCAGCATCTTACGTTGGCAGCCAGGGCCGGCATCAGAACGACTACCGCGAGATCGACTTGCCTGCGCAAAGCCTGTTACCCAGTCTGCAGGCCAATAACAACGCTTACAACACAGTAGTATCCTTCCCGGGCTTCCGTTCGCTGAAGATGTCTGAGAACGAGGCAAATTCTCACTACAACTCTTTGCAACTTGACGTGCACGGGAACGTCAGGAAAGACCTGATGCTCCAGTTCGGGTATACGCTGTCGCGCTCTATCGATCCAAACGGCGGCGGCGATCTGGGCAATGTATCCAATCCTTATCTTGGCTGGAGGTATGACCTAGGTCCATCGAACTTCGACCGGACTCACGTTGCCTTCGTCAATTTCGACTACCAGATCCCATTCCTGAAGGACAGCGACAACGCAGTCCTGAAGACGATGCTCGGCGGATGGGAGATGTCGGGTATCGTGACCATGCAGTCGGGATTGCCGATCGACATCACGCAGGGTGGAACCAACGTCTGCAGCATTCCCATCGGAACCTGCACGAATCGGCCGAATCTGACCGGTACGATCAGTTACCCGCAGACGGTGCAGCAATGGTTCAGCACCAATGCCTTCACTGCGCCGGCACCGGGTGTTTGGGGGAACCTTACGCACAACGCTGTGCGAGGTCCGGGACGCGACAACTGGAACTTGTCGATGTTCAAGAACTTCGTCTTCAGCGAGTCTCGCGGAAGCCGCTTGGAGTTCCGCGCTGATGCTTTCAATGCTTGGAATCACACTCAATTCAGGAATGTCAGCAATAGCGACACAGCCAGTGACTTTGGTCAGGTCACTTCAGCCTTCGATCCGAGAGTCTTCCAGCTCGGCATGAAGCTGGTGTTCTAAACAGTTAGCTTTTGACACGCACGCAACCCCGCTCGCAAGGGACACTCGGCGAGCGGGGATTTTTTTGCGCTGGGACTTGGTATTTACTGGATTTCAGACGTGTACGATGGCTGTATTAATGCGTTTAGTCTCTGTGACGATTCTCGCCGCTACTCTGGTTATCTGTGCCCCAGCCCAGGTCCAGCAGGAAGCGAATCCATCTGACGCAATCGCCTTCGAGCAGCAGGGAAGATGGGCTGATGCGGTTCAAGTGTGGCAAAGAGTCACTGAGAAGAATTCGCGCGATGCTGCAGCATTTGCCAGCATGGGGATCGACTTGGCCCGGCAGCAGAAGTATTCCGAGGCCGCTTCGGCCTACAGGCAGGCGTTAAGGCTCAACCCTAAACTTCCGGGGATTCAAATGAACCTCGGACTTGCCGAATTCAAAGTCGGGAACTTTCGTGAAGCTATCTCACCGTTGAGGGCCGCGTTGGCCACAGATAGCACCAACCAGCAGGCTCGCACGTTGCTCGGCCTGAGCTACTACGGTGCAAGAGAGTTTGCTAAAGCCGCAGACCACCTTCAGATTGCGGCAAAGGCCGACCCTGACAACGCTGAACTTCAGCAGATGCTCGCCCAGAGCTGCCTATGGGCGAAGAGATATTCCTGCGCTCTCGATGGCTTTCGCCGTATTTTGCAGACGCAGCCTGATTCCGCCGCTGCGCACATGCTCCTGGGTGAGGCGCTCGACGGCATGAGTCGCACTCCGGAGGCGATCGCGGAATTTCAGACGGCTGAGCGCGTTTCACCGCGCGAGCCCAATGTCCATTTCGGCCTGGGATATCTCTACTGGAAGTCTCGAAAGTACGATGAAGCCAAAGCGGAGTTCCACAATGAACTCGGCGTTGATCCAAATCACGCGCAGGCCATCGCTTATCTCGGCGACATTGAGATGAAGAACAAGAATCCTGACGCCGCCATCACGCTGCTCAAAAAGGCCGTTGCTTTGAAGAACGATATTCGATTTGCCTACATCGATCTGGGCATCGTCTACAGCGAGCAGAAGAGATACGATGATGCGGTGGCGGCACTCAAGCGCGCAGTCGAACTGGATCCATCACAGCCGGACGCGCATTACCGCCTGGGACGAATCTTTCAACTTGTTGGTAAAAAGCCAGAAGCCGACAAGGAGTTTGCTACGGTCGTCTCGATCCACAAGAAAGCCGACCAGAGAGCGGATGAGCTGTTGGCGCCCAAGATGTCCAATGCACCTCCGGCTCTTCGGCGGTGAGCCGGATTTCTTGCGCGCTGCCCAGGTTACCCGACTTCATGAGCTTCGCGGCTCCGTAGCTTCGCAGCTTCGGAGCTTCCTTACACAATCATCTTCTTAAAATTTCTCGCGGCGATCGCAAGCGCAACCACTCCCATGAGCAAAAGAGCCGCGGCATTGATCCAGAGATCAGAGAACCCCGCACCGCGCAGGATAATGCCGCGCGAGATGTTCATCATGTACGTGGCCGGCACGAAGAAGCTCATCAGGTAGAAAATCCATGGCATGTTGTCGAGAGGGAAGATATAGCCGGAAAGAAAGATACTCGGCAGCATGATCCCCATCGATCGCTGCATGGCATCATTTTGGGAATTGGCCTTCGACGAGATAAGCATTCCCAGCGACAGGTGCGTAAACATGTAACAGGTCCCGAGGACGAGGAGCAGCAACACGTTCCCGTGAATTGGGACGCGGAACGCCACGCGCATGAACGCAAGAATCATCAGCATTTCGACCATGGCCAGGCCGAAATAAGGCATGATCTTTCCCATCATCAGACCTAGCGGCCGAACCGGCGTTACGAAAAGCTGCTCGAGCGTTCCACGCTCCTTCTCGCGCACGATCGAGAACGCCGTCAGCATCGTCGTGACGAACAGCAGCAGAACAGTCATTAGCCCGGGTAGAAAGAAGTTCGGCGAACGCGAGTCGGGATTGAACATCACCTTCGGACGGATGTCGATCGCCGGCTGCTTGCCTGGCGGCAACATGCGTCGTAAGGACTCATCGAGCCCAATAGCCGATGCGACATTGAGCGTCTGTCCGGCAACGGAAGAATCCGAGCCATCAACCAGGACCATCAGTTGCGCACTGCCACCGCGCAGGAGTTGGCGATCGAAATCGTAGGGAATCTTAATTCCCACTTTGGCCTTACCGGCAACCATTTCGTGATTGAGTTCAGCGTCGGAGTGGGCGTACTTGTAGATATTGAACGTGTCGGAGCCGCGGAAGCGATCAAGCAGGGCTCGGCTGCTCTGGCTGCCTTCGACGTCACTGGCATGTTCCATGAGACCGCTCTGATCAAAGACCACCGTTTTTACCTGACGAACATTGGTATCAATGGCCGCGCCCAGAATGATCATTTCCACAATGGGAATCAAGAGAGCGAACATGATTGCCATCGAGTCGCGGCGCAGGTGCAGCGACTCCTTGTAGAAGATGGCGCGAAATCCACGAAAAGGATTGTTGCTCCACGCGAGGTGATGTGCGGCATCAGAATTGGTTTTCAAAAGAGACATAGGAATTCTTTGCCATCCTGGAACTTCAGACCTTGCTGACCTCTATCTCGGCTTGTCTTCGGTAGGTCAGCTCCACGAACACATCTTCCAGGTCCGGCATCAGCGGACGTATCTCGTCCGCGTGCACACCCACACTTTCGAGTTCCCGCTGCAATTCGGATTGAGTGATCGTGTCCTGCATCAACGCGTGAATCGAGCGGCCGAAGATGGTCGCGCTGCGCATGAATGGCAATGTGCGCGCACGTCGCAGCGCGGTAGTGACGTCTTTGGTCATGATCTCGAATCGCTGCGTTCCAGGCGGCGAGACCTCCGGAATTTCGCGCAGCGTATCTGGCGTGCCGTCGGCAATGAGCTTGCCGTAGTAGATGTAGGCCAGGTGCGAGCAGCGCTCGGCTTCGTCCATGTAATGCGTGGTGACGAAGAAGGTGATGCCCTGGCCGCTCAACTCGAAGAGCAAATCCCAAAGCTTGCGGCGGGCGACCGGATCGATTCCCGCAGTGGGTTCGTCTAGATAGAGAATCTTAGGACCGTGCATCATGGCGCAGCTCAGCGCCAGGCGCTGCTTCCAGCCACCGGAGAGCTTTCCCGCCGAACGGTCTTTGTACGGCTCAATGGCGTTCTGATGCATGGTGCGCTCGATCTTCTGTTCTGCTTCCTTTCCTCTTAGCCCGTAAATTTGAGCGTAGAATCTCAAATTCTCCAGCACCGTGAGATCGTCATAGAGAGAAAATTTCTGGCTCATGTAGCCGATGCGCTGCTTTACGCCGTCGGGATCGACGGAGACATCGATGCCATCCACTACGCCGCGTCCTGAAGTGAGCGGCAGAATGCCCGTGAGCATCTTGATCACCGTGGTCTTGCCACTACCGTTCGGACCAAGAAAGCCGAACACCTCGCCTTGCTGTACTTCAAAGCTGACGCCGTCGACAGCCGTGAAGTCTCCGAATTTGCGGACCAGATTTTCGGCGATGATGGCTGCCATTACTTCGTCTCCAGGAATTTCACGTCGGCATTGATTCCGGCGCGTAGACGCGACTCGGGATTCTCGACGCGCAGCTTCACGCCTACAACCTGATGCTCACGCTCATCTTTGGTTTGAACATTGCGCGGCAAAAATTCGGCCTGTTGGCGAATCTGTTCCAGTTTGGCACGGAACGGTTTGTCGAAGGCATCGACGCGGACTTCGGCGTCCTGCCCGAGATGCACGCGTCCAATGAGACTTTGCGGAACATACACGACAACGAAGAGCTGATCGCTCTCGAGCAGCTTCGCGACCGTGCTGTTGGCGGCAAGCAGATCGCCGGGGCGAATGTCCATGGCTTCCACTACGGCACTCGCCGGCGACTTCACCTCACGCTCATTCCATTGCGATTCGGCTTCCCTCAGGTCGCCTTCGGCGGCAAGCATCTGCGCCTTCGCAGCGGCGATTTCTTCTGGACGGAATCCTCTCTCTGCACGCTTCTTCGCCGCTTGCGATGCCTGAATGCTGCCCTGCGAGGCCGCAACTGCCTGCTGCGCCGAGGCGAGCACCGCCTGGGCGGAACGATAGCGGTTTTCGGCGTCGTCGAGGAATTGCTTGGAAACAACGCCGCCGCGCGCGAGTTCCTGTGCGCGGCGATAGTTCACTTCAGCATTGGCGAGATCGGATTGTGCTCGCTCGACATCCGCACGATGCGTGTCGGCCAAGCGCTCCTGATATTGCGAATTCGCGCGAGCCTCGGCGATGTCCTCCGGACGGGAGCCGTGCAGCATCTTCTCGTAATTGGCTTTCGCTTCCTCGTACTTCCCGCGCGCTGAAAGCAGCCGCGCGTTCAGTTCCGAGTCCTCGAACGTCAGCAGCACCTGGCCGGGTTCGACGTGATCGCCTTCGAGCACGTTCACCTTGGCAACGCGTCCTCCCACTTTGGAACCGACGTTCACGTTGCGAGCCTCGAGAGTGCCCGAGGCGGTAATCGTGTTGTCACGCGAGAACCACGAGTGCATCCCGATACTCGCCAGCGCGATTCCCACAACAATTGCAATGGCTGCCCAGCGTTTCATAGCGACTTCCCCTTGCGTGTCGAGCGAGGTGCGGTTGACAAGACCGATTCCGTTTCCGCCGCAATTCCGCGCCAAAAGATCTCGAAGGTAAGGTCAAGCCATTTGTCCAGGTCCTTCGGCTTGCTCAACGCCCAAATCATTTGTGTACCGAAAATGGAATGCTGCATGACGCGTGCCAGTTCTACCGGCTCGAGGTCGATGCGCAATTCCCCCAGCTCTTGACCGCGTTTCATGATGGCGGCAACGTGCACTCGTCCACCTTCCAAAACGCGCCCAAGAAAGTTAGAAAGACTGTTGTGCGTGAGAGCGACGCCCATTAAGCTGCGCAGTAAAAGCTGGCTGCGCGAGGGCCGCTCCGCCAGGCCATGAATCATCTCCAAAAGCACAGGACGGACGCTGGCGGCAACGCGTGCCCGCTCCTCCGCGGCTTTCACAACTCCAAGCTGCCGCTCCGCAAGGGCTTCGAGGATCGCCTCTTTCGTAGGGAAGTAGTTGAAGAAGGTTCCTTTGGCGACGTCTGCGGCCTCAGTAATGTCCTCGACAGGAGTATTCGCGAAGCCGCGCTCTGCAAACAAACGCATGGCGCTTTCGAAAATGCGGGTGTGCGTCTCCTGGCGGCGCCGCTCGCGACGGCCGTTATTTTCGGGATTGCTTTGATGCTGCAGCATAATGACCGACGGTCAAATTTAAAATGCAGGATAGTACAAACATGACCACAGGTCAATGTTGATCAGTTGGTCACTATTGCCGGCGGATTTTCGGCATTCGGCGCTTTCAGGTGCGCGAGATCACACTAGACAAGCCGCACAGCGCAGTATCGGCGATTCGGCGTAGATCTGAGCGGCTGGTGCCTCCGGCTGCTTGCACGGACATGCCCTGCATAACGGTGGTCAGGTACTGAGCGAGTGCGCCGGGATCGGCTTCTGCGGGGAGATCACCTTGCTTCTTTGCGCGTTTCAGTCGATCGCGGATTGCAAGCTCTCCCGCTTGCCGGCGTGCAATCAACTCTCGACGAACCGGCTCTGCTTCGGCGCTGCACGTGAGTGCGCCTTGCACAAGGAGGCAGCCGCCGGGACTTCCGGCGCGCGACATGGCATCGGCAGCACCATAGAGCAAGCGTTCCACGAATTCGCGCACGCTCGGAGCGTTGATCGCCTCCTGCCAATGGCGCGTCTCCTGAGCCATGTAGCGGTCCAGAGCTCTGCGGAAGAGCGACTCCTTGTCGCCAAAGGCGGCGTAGAGGCTGGGACGATTGATGCGCATGGCGCGCGTCAGCTCCGCCAGGGAAGCGCCCTCATAGCCTTTGCTCCAAAAGACTTGGAGCGCACGGTCGAGCACCGTGTCCAGATCAAAGGACCTCGGACGCCCTCGTTCCAGCGACTTGCGTGTCCTCACCGCCACAGCAATCATTCTAATACTTCTGTACCGATCGGTCAGAAAGTGAAGCTTTCCACAGGACAGCCACATCTGTACTGCGGAGTACAAAAAGGCTCGCAAGAGCAAGAGAGGGTTTATGGCAAAGAAACTCACAGGAAAAGTTGCGATTGTGACCGGAGCGTCGAAAGGAATTGGAGCTGCCATCGCGAAGAGCCTGGCGGCTGAGGGCGCAGCCGTCGCGGTGAATTACTCCACTAGCAAAGAGGGAGCCGATCGAGTAGTGAGCGAAATCAAGGCCGGGGGCGGACAAGCGGTCGCCATTCAGGCAAACGTTTCGAAGAAGAAGGAAATTGAACGTCTGTTTGCGGAAACGAAAAAGGCGTTCGGACGCCTCGATATCCTCGTCAACAACGCTGGCGTCTATGAGTTTGCTCCGCTGGACAGCGTCACCGAAGAGCAGTTCCACAAACAGTTCGATCTTAACGTTCTCGGACTGGTGCTCGCGTCGAAAGAAGCAGCCGGGTATTTCGGTTCGGACGGCGGCAGCATTGTGAACATCAGTTCAGTCGTGAGCACGCTCGCGCCAGCGAACTCTGCGGTTTACACCGGCACAAAGGGAGCGGTAGACGCGGTGACCAAGGCCCTCGCGAAAGAACTCGGTCCAAAGAAGATTCGCGTGAATGCGATCAATCCCGGAATGGTCATCACCGAAGGCTTGCATTCGGCAGGGATGTCGAACGGCGACTTCCGCAAGCAGGTGGAAGCACAAACTCCGCTGGGCCGCATCGGCGGAGTAGAAGACATCGCTCCCGCAGCGGTTTTCTTTGCTTCAAATGATGCCTCATGGATTACAGGCGAGACATTAGTGATCGCCGGCGGCTTGCGATAAGCATTTATCGAAACAGAAATGCCGTTCTGGGAATTCCAGAACGGCATCTTTATGTCGGCGTGAGTTTAGCATCTACTCGCCGGAAGACGCCGCTTGACGGCGATTCTTCTTAGCTCCCTTTACCTGCAGTTCGTTCACGACCTGTGAAACGTTGGGGATTCCAGCCGCCATCTTCTCCGCGGCTTGTCGCTGCGCCGGACTATCGACATCACCCTTTAGCGTGACCACGCCGTTCTTGGAGTCGAAGCGGATGTGCTGGTTATCGAGCCCGTTCGCTGTAATCGCGGCGTGAAGGTTATCTTCGATTCCCTTATCGAGATTATTATCCACCTTATTAGCTTCGCCCTCGGCTCCTGCAGGACGAACGCCAATTTCGTTAGCCACGATCAGTCCGCCGGCATTCTGCTTAGCGATGTCCTCAGCCTGAGACTTGGCCTGTTCGTCTTTTACATCGCCTGAGAGCGTGATCACGCCCTTATTGCGATCTTCACTGACTTTCACGTCACCAAGGTTGTTGGATTTGAGCGAGTCTTTGATCTGATCGCTTACGTCTGGAGCGTTGGCCTTCTGTTGTGAGCAGGCGACGGTGAACACCGCCGCGAGAATTGCGAGCAATGCGAACGCGCGAGTTATGCGCATAGAGTCTCTCCTCCCGAAGATTCTGTGTATCGATTGAATCCAGGGCGGCTCAGCCGGCCCGGATGTTTGGACAAGTGGAGCGCAACCACAAAAGATGCCGAAGGCAAGCGGCAGGAGGGCTAAGGCTGGTCCGCAAATTCGGTCAGACCAGAGTTGCTGTTCGACGCGCCGGCAAGGGCGAGTAAAAATTCTATGGCTGAAGCATTTCCGCGCTGCCCGCGCCAGAGTTGCCCAGAGTTGCTGCTGATTTACTCGCGCTAACTTACTGAAAACAAGTGAGCCGCGTTCCCGCACACGTTTCCGCCGATTGGCAGCACCGTTGCTCTTGGACAAAGCGAGAAGTTTGTCACGCGTGCGTTGACGAACCATTTAGTCCCCAAAGGCTGAAGGTCCGGGGCTGCAGGGGTTAAGGAGATGGAAAGAGAAATGAACCGTTTATTCATTGTCGGGATTACCGGTGCGGCCATGCTTGTGAGCGCTGGCTGCTCCACCAAGAAGTATGTGCGCAACGAAACTGCGCCCATCATCAACAAGACCAACGAACTGGATGACCTGACCGCGAAGAACTCGCGCGACATCCGTGACGTTGACTCGCGTGCGCAGCAGGGAATTCAGGGTGTAAACGCGAAGACCGCAACCGTCGATCAGAAGGCGCTCGCCGCCGGACAGGCTGCAGACCAGGCACAGCAAGCCGCCAACCAGACTGCCGTTAAGGTCGATACGCTTACCAACACCGTCGCCAACCTCGACAACTATCGTCCCGTAGCAGAAACGTCAGTTCACTTCGCGTTCAACAGCGCGGTGCTCAGCAAAAAGGCCAAGGAAGCGCTCGATCAGCTTGGCAACGACATCCCAAACACCAAGGGATACGTGGTCCAGCTCTACGGTGGAACCGATTCCGTAGGCAGCGCGCAGTACAACTACAAGCTTAGCCAAATGCGAGCCGCCGCTGTCGTGCAGTACCTTGCGACGCAGTACAACATTCCGGCCTACAAGATCTATGTCGCCGGACTGGGCAAGGATAAGGAAGTGGCGAGCAACAGGTCCTCTGAAGGACGCGCAAAGAATCGTCGTGTGGATGTCCAGCTCATGACTAACGTGCAGGGCGACACCTCGGCGCAAAACGTTACCCCGGCTGCCCCCAACAGCCGGTAAGTCTTCCTCGACACCCCGAGGAAGCCCCGGAAGGGCCATCCTGAATGCAAATTCGGGCTGGCCCCTTTTTCTTTTCTGAAGCTACTAAGGCTGCTGAGGTAACGCCGTGGCCACAGCGAGGCTGTCCAGGGGAAGGTTGATTGAGCTGTCTCGCAGAAGCGTTACGTTCGGCTGCAATTGCGGCCTAGAAGCTCAGAAGCTTAGAACTTTCACCACATACCTTCTTTTGCATAATGACGCGCCCAGAGCACAACGTGGAGGTGCACGGCCTTGCTCCATGCATCCTCAAGTCGCCGGAGCTCCTGTCCTGTGACGCCGTGGCCAGCAAAGAAGTGGCGTGATCCAAGCGTTACGGCGGGCACAAAGGCCAGCAAGTACCGAAGTGGAACTAGAGGAGGTGTCTGCCGGCCGTCGGTTTTATTTTTCTTTTCCGGAGTATGGCGAAGCCCGATCTCTTCCTGATAATCCAGCCACACGCGATCATGCGGGCGCAGACACACGTCGAGCACCCACTGGACGAAGCGCGGCTTCACTTTTGCTGCGTAATCGGCATCTCGTTTGCCATCTGGACCGGAGAACCATTTCACCAGATGCGGTTGTGCAGCGATCACGGCACGCCACGCGTCCACCATCTCCTCTGCGTGTTGCTGAAAAATGTTGCTATGCTGCCGCAGTATCTGCGCATCGGCATCGCTCCAGCCAATCGTCTGTTCCAGATCGCGGAGTTCTTGTACGGTGAGAGGAGACCGAGCAACGGTTGCCATTCCGTAGTCGTAGCCGGAGATTTGTTTTTCCATTTTCTAGCCTAAACTCCGCAACCGCATCACGGTAGCTGTGTGTCTGCTGGTTCCCGACGGCGGTTCTGTCATACCTTCTGCATGATCGAGCGATCTTCTATCCAGATGCATCCTGAGCGCTCAGCGAATTCGACGTTCGCCTTCGCATCTCCATCTCGCATCAGAGCGTCGCGATATTTCTCGTATGCAGCCAGGGTCGGAAAGTTGATTAAAGCCAACGCTAGATTGGTCGGGCCCGCGATCTTGGTGGGAATGTAGTAGCCCACAAGCTCGCCACCACAGCGCCGGATCGGCTCCGGCCAAGTGCGTGCGTACTTCTCGAAATCTGTAAGCTTGTGCATGTCGATGGTGTAGCGGATGCAGAGCGTGATCATCCTCAATCTCCGAGAACAATGTTACCCACACGAAATCACATAATGTTTCGATAGGAATCGAATCGTTGTGTCCGTTTCCCCACTAAACTGATGCCAGAGATCGAGTCGAATCCGAGCCCGCAAGTTAGCGTCGGGCTTCACAAATCGAAAGCTGTTATGCACCACGATTTCTCTCAAACCGCCGCTCTCTTCAGTGATCCGGGAAGGGCGTCGATCCTGATGTCACTGCTCGGAGGCTTGGCGCTCCCCGCCGGACAACTCGCGATGATCGCCAATGTATCTGCGCAGACCGCGAGCAGTCATCTTTCGCAGCTCGTCGCTGGCGGATTGCTCATTGTCCGGCCGCAAGGGCGACATCGGTACTACCGCCTCGCGAATGCCGATGTAGCACATGCAATTGAAGCTCTCATGCTGGATGGACGAGATAAGCGCAGGATTGCGCAGCCGTCGGGCGTGCCTGAGACGCTCGCCTATGCTCGCACCTGCTACTCGCATCTCGCGGGCCGACTGGCAGTGGACATCGCCGGCGTACTAGAGGGCCGCAAGTTCCTCGTTCGCCGTGAACCAAATCTCTATTCGGTTACGCGCCAGGGCCAAAGATGGTTCGAAGATTGGGGAATCGCTTTTGGCGATTCCCAACTGAAGAAATCCCGTTTTGCGCGGCCATGTCTCGATTGGAGTGAACGTCGCCACCACATTGCAGGCCAACTCGGTTCACTGATACTCGACAGACTTCGCCAACTCAAGTGGATTGCTCCAGTGCGCGACAGCCGAGCAGTTCGCGTGACTCTCGAAGGTCAGCGCCAGCTCAGAAAACTGTTTGGGATGTCTGTTGATTAACTGTGAAGGCTCTCGCTACCCGCCAAAAGCACTCAAAATCGCGGCTCGAGTGGTCCTCTCGGAATCCCGTTTACAAAGTTTTTATTTCGCGCTGAGCAAACCCTTATCACTCTGGCATTGAACTGGAGATGTGAGCTTTGACGTATTTTTTCGAGCAGGCGCGTTGATGGACATACTCCTTAGCGCGTTCTGTCTCGCCGTCCTGGTGACCGGAGTTTGGATCTTTCGCTATCCGGCGCGATTCTGGGATCAATTCAATCCCTACCTGAAGCCGTACCATCGCCTGACATTAACGTTGGGGAAGCTCATCGGATTTCTCTGGGCTTTTGGCGCCGCGCTTGGATGCTTCGTTTTTATGGGCAACGCGATTCGTGCATCGCTGCAACACCACTGGATTCGATAAGCGAAGTTCACTTCTTCCGGACGCCCTCGTATACCGCCTGATCTTCCTCGTCATCTCCTTCCCACAACGCCGAAAAGATTTTCACCGCGCAGGCCGGAATGGTGAGAATCATCAGTACCGCGCCCGTGAACCAGGCAATGGTGAGAATACGCGAAAAGAAATGAGTAACCACATCCCACATGAGTTGCGATTATGCCAGAAAAACCGCTCAGAGGCCCCCGACTTTTTTCCGGCGCTACGCAGGCTGGCTGGAGTCTTCCATTAATCGATTCTGAAGAGGAGAACGATCGAGCAATGACGGATTTCGTCTGAGAGCTGCGACAGACCGAAGACGCGTAACAGCGGTTCGCGGCGCGCGATTGGGATTTATGATTTCGTGTTCGTGGCCGGGAACCTTCGCCGTTTGCTCTTGGTTTAGAATGCACGCATGAGTTTTCGTGCCACTGCTGCAACGCCTGCCCTCCAAAAAAAATCCAAGACAGCTCCACCCGAAGAGACCGGCATGGAGGCTTCTTACCTGAAGGCTCTTGGCGAGAAGCAGACGCCTGTAACGGTGAAGCTTGCCGGGGGCGAATCTGTCCGTGGCTGGATCGAGTATTACGACGCCAACATGATCCGGCTCACGCGCGAGCATGCTCCCAATCTCTTCATCTATAAGCACGAGATCGTGTATATCGCCGAAGACAACGGACGCCGAGGGCGTCTGTGAGCACCCGACATCCCGACTACATCACCTCGGCCTCCGAAATCGCACGCCGGGCGGGCGCCCTGCTGCTCGAGTACTTCCGCCGCGGCGTCAAGACCGAGTACAAAGGTGTAGGAACAGTCGACGTGGTAACTGAAGCCGATCGTGCTTCTGAGAAGCTTATTGTCGAAGGCCTTAACGAGGCTTTTCCGAATCACGGAATCGTAGGAGAGGAAGGTTCGCGTTCGCAAAGCTCAAGCGAGTGCCTCTGGTATGTCGACCCGCTCGATGGAACGACAAACTTCGCGCATGGTTTTCCGGTGTTCTGCGTTTCACTTGGATTGGCTCGAAAAAATGAAGTCATTGCCGGCGTCGTGTACGACCCAACGCGGAACGAGCTCTTCGCCGCTGAGCGAGGGAGCGGGGCGACCTTAAATGGTGAAGCGATTCACGTTTCGAAGATCAACACATTGAGTGAGAGCTTGTTGGGGACCGGCTTTCCCAGTAGGAAACGCCATCTCAACCCGAACATCCACTTCTATCACCAGCTCACGCTCAAGTCTCACGGATTACGCCGCGCGGGATCGGCTGCGCTCGATTTGGCATGCGTGGCCTCGGGGCGCTACGACGGCTATTGGGAGTTCAATCTGAATGCGTGGGACACATCGGCAGGCGTACTGCTGGTGGAAGAGGCAGGCGGAAAACTTACACATGTGGACGGAAGTAGATTTGACGTCGCCTTAAGTCGCGACGTGCTCGCCACCAACGGACTCATTCACGCAGAATTAATGAGTGAGATGCAGGCCATCATGAGAGGCCGCGTGGAACCTCTTCCCAGCCCCATTGAGTTCGCGAAATCTCACCTAAGCTGACGCGCGAGGCGCAGATCCTGTGGGCGCTGCTCCAGGAGCCCTGCAGCAGCGCATTCCCAAGGATTTGATTACCAGCCGTACTCTTTCAGCTTGCGATACAGCGTTGTCTTGCCGATGCCAAGCATGCGCGCTGCTTTTAGCTTGTCGTCGTTTGTAGCTTTCAACGCGCTTTGGATAGCCTGCTTTTCCAAAACGGCTAAAGGAACGATTTTTCCAGCTCCGCCGGAGGCTCGCGAAGCCGAACCTTTTTTCTTCGTTGATTTAGGCATAGTTATCTTCCGTCGATACTAGGATTTGCTTTTCTTTCGTTGTTCCGCCCAACGTCTCTTTTGAGCTTCGGAGATTCGCCTCCTCGCTTCCGCACTCATCATCCGAGGTCCACGGCGTCCCCCGCCCCGTCCGACTCGGGACCCACCGCTTCCTCCGCCCCCGAGCGCCGCGATCGCTCTATCGATCCGCTCACGCTCGGCCTTCAATGCTTGAATAATCTGTTCAGTATCCAACGCGATCTCCTTAACTCCCGATTTGGGAAGATGATTCTAACAGTCAACAGACAAATTAGTCACGCCGCCAAAGTGGCACAACGGCATATTCTCAAGATATCCAATGCTTGTGAATCCGTCGAGTGAATCACAGAGTTTACATGCAATTCTGAAATTGTGAATAAAATTCTTTCCTTCGCCGTTCCCATTATGGTTAATTGAGAACGGTAACCTCAAAAAGTTACGTCGGCGCAACGTGGAGTTTACGCTGTTCCATTCCGGTTCTATGTCTCAGAAGCGAATCATTGTGGAAATTGCCGCTCACTCGGTGCAGTCGGCATTGGCAGCTCAGGCCGGCGGGGCGCATCGCGTGGAGCTGTTTAGCGACCCTTTCGAAGGCGGGGTGACGCCAAGCGAGGGATTGATGGGCATCGTTCGCGATGAGCTGAAAATCCCATTGCACGTGATCATCCGTCCCCGCGGCGGCGACTTCTGCTATTCCGACGAGGAGCAGGACGTCATGCATCGCGATATCGCGGCCGCAAAGCGGATGGGAGTCGACGGTGTGGTATTGGGCCTCCTTAACCCCGAAGGAGGTGTCAATGTGGAACTCACACGGGAGTTGGTGGAGGCAGCGCGTCCGATGTCGGTGACCTTTCACCGCGCCATCGATATGTGCAGAAATCTTTCCATTGCCTTGAGGGACGTAATCGCCAGCGGGGCAGACCGCGTGCTTACCTCCGGAGGCGCAACCGCAGCGTCCGAAGGGATTCCGGTTCTGACATCACTGGTGAGGGAAGCGGGCGAGCATATCTCTCTCATTGCGGCCGGCGGCATTCGGGCGATAAACGTTCGAGCCATCGTTCAGCAGACAGGAGTCAGAGAAGTGCATGCCGGTCTCCGCACCAGCGTGCCGGGTCCCATGCTGTTTCGAAATGAGACAGTCTCCTTTGGAAACGCCCGCAGTGAATTCGAGCGAGTCGTAGTTCAGGAACAGGATGTCCGCTCCTTGCTGGAGCAGACTGAGGGGCTCTGAACATTGGAGTCATTTTAAGGTAGCGGCTGCGGTTCACCTTGCCCTGAGCACGGCAATGCTTTCCGTCTAGTGAGTTTTCATTCCATTTTCGTCAATTTTGCGGTCCATATCTCGCAGAAGGAGTTGCCACATCTCGATCTCGAGCTGAAACTGATGCTTCATGGGTGTATCCCCTGCCGAGACGAAGGCTACGTTCCGCTGCATCTGCTCGATAAGAACGCGCATTTTGTCCAGATCGCTCTTCAAATCTAAGGGCTGCTGGATGACTGCACCTCGGTGAACGGCAGGTGTCGTGTTCGGGCTTGGCTCCTGACCCGATTGAGCAACAGCCAGCGAAGTTGTGCTGAGTAAAATTGCCCACAGGCAAACGAGTCGGTTTGTCATGATTCACCTCTAAAGCTTTACCAATGTAGCAACATCAGCGAAATCAATCCCGCAGATTGATTTTTCTTATTAGGTAAAGCTGTTCGACTCGCGATGTAATCAGGATGGAAGCAAATTTGCGCGTTTAATTAGGTGCCGGTGGACCTGGATCATTTAAAGACTTTTGTCGAGGTGGCGAAAGAAGGAAACTTCTCTCGCGCGGCGGCGAAGGTATTTCGTTCGCAGCCGGCAGTCAGTGCCCAGATTCGCCAGTTGGAAGAGGATTATCAGCAGCGCCTATTCGACCGCTCAGGTAAGGCCGTCCGGCTCACCCCGGCCGGCGAGATTCTTCTGCAATATGCTCAGAGCCTGCTTCGATTGCACGACGAATCGCGCAATGCGCTATCCCATGCTTCCGAGGAGACGCGCGGCGTGCTCTCAATCGGCGCGAACGAAGCGACATTCCTTTACGTTTTGCCGAAGGTCTTCGAGCGCTTTCACAATAAGTACTCGTCCGTACGAATAAGCGTGTATCGCAATTTCAGCCGCAAGATCATCGAAAAGATCGAGATGGGAGCCGTTGATGTCGGAATCGTGACGCTCCCTGTGAAGAGCGCTTGCCTGCGCATCATTCCGATTTTTCGCGACGAGCTCCAACTTGTGATTCAGGCGAGCCATCCGCTTGCCAGTAAGAAAGTGGTTACGCTTTCTGAAATCGCCGAAGTTCCGTTAATTTTTCCCAAAACCGGATCGACCCGCCAGGCTCTGGAGAGAATGTTCAATCCGTTCCGGGACAGTCTGCGCATTTCGATGGAACTGGGCAGCATTACCCTCATTAAGCAGTTTGTTGCCGGTGGTTTTGGCGCTTCGGTCATCAGTACGACATTTGCGCAAGACGATGTTCAGGCAGGGCGGCTGCGGCTCATTCCGATTAAAGACCTGAAGCTCAAACGGGAACTGGGGTTGGTCTATCGCAAAGACCGCACTCTGCCTCGCGCTGCCATGGCGTTTGTTGAAGTAGCGCATCAATCACTACGGTCGACCTCTGATCACAAGGCGATTTAGCGTCCACTCTCAATCATTCCTACTCGCGTTCGCGCTCAGCTATCCTAGAGCTGACTCATGAAAAAGGAACTGATCGAGCTGCGCGTGAACGGCAGACGGCGTGAAGTCGCCGTTGAAGCTTCTCAGCTTCTACTCGACACTCTGCGTCAGGAGCTCGAACTAACTGGATCGAAACGCGGCTGCGACGATTCGTCGTGTGGGGCGTGTACCGTTCTGGTCGACGGAGTTCCAATGCTTTCATGCACGATCATTGCAGCTTCACTAGCCGCGAATGACGACGGCAACGCTCCTGAGATTACTACTATCGAGGGCGTCGCCGAACATGGAGCAATGGCGGCGATTCAGAAAGCGTATGGTGAATGGGGCGGCGCGCAGTGTGGATACTGCACACCTGGGTTCATCATGACAGTTAAGGCTTTACTTGAACACAATCCCGAGCCCAACGATGAAGACATTCGCCACGCGCTCAGCGGGAATTTGTGTCGATGTACGGGCTACACGCAGATGTATCAGGCAATCAAAGCAGCCATTCACGCTGAACAGGAAGGAATCGCTGCAGCCAGGCGATAACCAATGTCAGATTTCTCGGTCATCGGAAAACCGGTTGCCCTGATCGACTCCGCAGGCAAAACGACGGGTGCGGGGAAGTACGCGGACGATCTTTCTCTGCCAGGTATGTTGATCGGCAAAATCCTTCACTCGCCTTGTCCCCACGCCATCATCAAACGGATTGATCCTCGCCGCGCCCTCGCGCTCGACGGAGTTGTTGCAATCGTTACGGGTGCGGATGCCCCTAACAAGTACGGCATTCTTCCCGTTGGACACGATGAAACTGCGCTGGCCGTGGACAAAGTCCGCTATGTCGGCGACAACGTAGCCTGCGTAGTAGCCGAGTCGGAGTCGATTGCAGAGCAGGCCCTGGAATTGATCGATGTCGAATACCAGCCATTGCCGGCATACTTTGATCCCGAAGAGTCGATGAAGGCCTCTGTCGATCTTATCCACGCGGAGAAGCCGAACAATCTCGAGAAGGATTATCACCACGTTTTTGGCGATCCCGAACAGGGTTTTCGCGAAGCCGCGCACATCATCGAAGGTCGTTATCTTGCGAACGAGGTGACCCATGCGGCCATGGAGCCGCACTCCACCCTCGCCAGCTTCGAATTCGATTCCCAAACGGGGCAACCGGGACGTCTCACTGTTTGGTCCTCTACGCAAGTGCCCTATTACCTCCAGCACAAACTCTCGATCGTGCTCGGCATGCCAATGGCGCAGATTCGCGTGATCAAACCGCTGGTCGGAGGTGGCTTTGGAGGCAAGAGCGAGATTATTCCGCTGGAGATCATTGCTGCTGTAGCGGCGCGCAAGGCAAAAGCCTCAGTAAAGATTACCTATACGCGTGAGGAAGTCTTCTGGGCACACCGCGGGCGCCCGCGCACCATTGTTGATCTCAAAACGGGAATCAGAGGCGACGGGAAAATCACAGCAGTAGCAGCACGAGTCATTCAGGATGGTGGGGCGTATTGCTCTTATGGTGTTGTGACCATCCTCTATTCGGGAGCCCTGCTCGGCGCTCTTTACGAGATCCCGAACATCCGCTTCGACGGCTATCGCGTGCTGACAAATAAGCCTGCCTGCGGCGCCATGCGCGGGCATGGCACGGTCAATGTCCGGTTTGCTTTCGAATCGCAACTCGACGAGCTTGCCGCAGCCATCGGCATGGATCCTGCGCAAGTACGTCGCATTAATCTTTTGAAATCGCCATGTATCACGGTGAATGGATTACGCGTCCAGAGCTACGGTCTGCCGGAGTGCATCGACAAGGTTCTCGAAGGTTCGGGCTGGGCGGACCGTAAAGGCAAGCTCGGACGCGGTCGCGGACTGGGTATGGGGTGCAGCCATTACGTGAGCGGCGCCGCAAATTCAATCATTCGCTCCGACATGCCGCATTCGACGGTCAACATCAAGATCGACCGCGACGGCGGAGTGGTGGTGTACACCGGCGCTTCCGATATTGGTCAAGGTTCCGACACAATGGTCGCGCAGATCGTCGCCGAGGTGCTCGGCTGTAAGCTCGCGCGCGTGAAAGTCGTGGCTGCCGACACCGACCTCACGCCTGTGGACATCGGTTCGTACTCGAGCCGAGTGACCTTCATGAATGGCAACGCCGCCATCCGGGCAGCGGAAGAGGTGAAGGCCAAAATTGTGTCCGCAGCCGCGCGGAAGATGGCATGTGCTCCTGAAGATGTAATCATACGCGAGGATCACGTACGCAAGAAAGGAGTCAGTTCCCTTTCGGGAGAGAAGAGCGCTGCCGAAGTACTCGGGAGCAAAGACACGCCGAGAGGTCCGGCAAGCTCAGAGGCAACTGGGCAGCCCTCCGCCAGTGTGGAAGGGACCGTCGCGGGTCGCATGACTTCGGAACCTACCGTATCCGGCCGAGTCGAAGGACAGATCCTGCGCAACTCTGTTCAGCAGAAGCGCAAAGACCAAGGCCCCAAAGAACATATGTCGTTCGAAGAGGCTGTGGTCGCGGCAATCGACTTCAGCGGCGCGCTCACCGGAACTGGGTCCTATGCGCCGCCTCCGGAAGCCCGCGGCGGCAAACACAAAGGCGCAGGCGTTGGACCGTCTCCGGCGTACTCCTATTCCGCTCAAGTAGCGGAGGTAAGCGTCGATGAAGAGACCGGCGAAGTCGCAGTTCACAAAGTATGGGCAGCTCACGATTGCGGACGCGCACTAAATCCCACTTCGGTCGAAGGACAAGTGATCGGGTCAGTCTGGATGGGACTCGGTCAAGCGATGCAGGAAGAGATGGTCTGGAAAGATGGACTGCTGATGAATCCTGGCTTGCTCGAATACAAATCGCCTTCGGCCGTAGAGTCACCGGAGGTCATCAGCTACATCGTCGAGAGCGTCGACCCCGAAGGCCCATTCGGAGCGAAAGAAGCCAGTGAAGGTTCGCTGGCCGCGTGCATTCCGGCGATCGCAAATGCGATTTATGACGCTGCAGGTATTCGACTGCGTGAAGCACCTTTTACTCCTGACCGGGTGCTAGCCGCAATCAAAGCTCGCGATGGTGGCAAGAAGCAGGACCTGACGCGTGGCGATGATCCGATGCATGCGAGCAGTTTCCGCGAGCACGGGGGCGCGCTCTGGTTCAAAGGACGCGGACCAATGCGTCATCCTGCTGATCCCGCGCGAGCCGGCGACAAGACCAGCCATTGATCGCGACCATGTCGGCTCACAAGAAAGCGGTGGTGCTCTTGAGCGGCGGACTCGATTCCGCCACCGTTCTCGCTATCGCGCGCGAGCGCGGATTTGAGCTCCATGCCTTGAGCTTCGACTACGGCCAGCGCCATCGGATCGAACTCAAGGCTGCGCGACGCGTAGCGGAAGCCTTTGGCGCGCAGCATTCGGTCATTTCATTTGATTTGCGCCAATTTGGCGGCTCGGCACTGACGGCAGATATCGACGTCCCAAAGAATCGACCGCACGATCAAATGTCAGAGGGTATTCCCGTAACGTATGTTCCGGCACGAAATACTATTTTTCTGTCGTTCGCTCTAGGCGTCGCCGAGACCATAGGTTCCCTCGATATTTTTGTCGGGGTAAACGCGCTCGATTACAGCGGCTATCCCGATTGTCGTCCTGAGTTCATCAAGGCTTTTGAGTCGCTGGCAAACGTCGCAACCAAGGCCGGTGTCGAAGGGCAGAAATTCACGATCCATGCTCCGTTGATCCAGATGACAAAAGCACAGATCATTCGCGACGGAAGGAGACTTGGTGTGGACTACTCGATTACCACAAGCTGCTACGATCCCTCTGTCGACGCGCTTGCATGTGGCCGCTGCGACTCATGCCAACTGCGGCGCAAAGGCTTCGCAGAAGCCGGCGTGCCGGATCCAACTCAATACCAATGACGACTTTTTGCGCGTTTCACACCATCTCCTGCTGTTTGGCTTCCGCCTCAATTTCCCGAACTGGAATCAGCCGATCCATCTGGCGGAGTTGTGGAAAAATGTGTGCCCAGAGCCCAACCACGATCAGCGTACCTACACCGCCAAAGATAACTGCGGGCACGACGCCAAGCCACTGAGCGGTAATTCCCGATTCGAACTGACCGAATTCGTTCGATGCTCCAATAAACAGCAAGTTGACGGCGCTCACCCGGCCGCGCATGGCCGCAGGGGTAGCGATCTGTACCAGGGTATTGCGGATGACAACGCTGATCATGTCAGAAGCGCCGACGACAAACAGCGAGATCAGCGAGATCGTCATTGAACGCGAGATGCCGAAGATGATCGTCGAGACTCCGAAGATCGCAACAGCGATGAACATCATGACTCCAGAACGGCGACGCAGCGGACGATATGCGAGGACGACTGCCATAAGTGCAGCACCGGCAGCAGGCATGCTGCGCAAGACGCCGAGGCCGCCCGGGCCGACATGCAGTACGTCCTCTGCATACACGGGGAGCAGCGCAACAGCACCGCCAAGCAGTACAGCAAATAAGTCGAGCGAGATCGATCCCAAAATAATCTTTTCCTGCCACACGTAGCGCACGCCGGCAAGCAGCGTCTCGATCGAAATGTCTTTTTTCTCCATCCGGCCGGTGCGCACGTGCATCATCAGCAAGAACGCTAAACCGGCGGCATAGCAGCCGGCTGCAGTGATGTAGACGCTCGCAGCTCCGTGCACCCACCCATATATCAGACCGCCCAGTGCGGGACCGAGCACCGTCGCAATTTGGAAAACGGTAGCTCCCCAAGCCACCGCATTGCCAAAATGTTCTGTCGGCACAAGCTGCGGCACCAGTGACTGACTCGCAGGTCCGCTAAACGCGCGAGTGATGCCGATCAGCAGCAGCGTGGCAAAGATCGGCAATACGGATTTCGTGCCGCCGTGAGCCTGCAGAAACAGCAAAACTGAGCAAATGGCGTAGGAGATGTAACAGGTCAGCAAGACCGCGCGCCGATCAAAGCGGTCGGCTGTGTGTCCGGCGGGAATCGAGAGCAACACGCCCGGCAGAAACTGGACGAGTCCCACATATCCGAGGTCGATAGGCCGGTGAGTGATCTCAAAGACCTGCCACCCGACGGCGACCGACTGCATTTCTGTGCCGACGATCGAAAGTGCGCGCCCAAACTGGAACAGCCGGAAATCGCGATATTGAAATGCGGCTCTCGGTGGGACAGCCGGTTCTGTCTCAGGGGGCACCTTGATAGGTTACACGAGCAAATCCTCGCGCCGGTTTTCGCCTTCAGAGTAAATCCGTATAATCCTCGCGTGCTCAACTCAAGACTGCGCAGTCTAGCCCTCGCCACTCTCAGTTTCTGTGCGATTTCAGTTTTCGCGCAGCAACAGCAGCCACCTGCTCCGATAGTTTCGCCGGAAGTTCAATCGGACAATCGCGTCACCTTCCGTTTTCCCGATCCAAACGCGCAGAAAGTAGATGTGGCGCTTGAAGGTCGCACTGCGCACATTCCGATGCAAAAGGACGACTCAGGAGTTTGGAGCGCCACGACCGATCCGTTGGAGCCGGATTTCTATGGCTACTCTTTCGTGGCCGACGGCGTTGTCCTGATCGATCCTTCGAATCCGCTGCTAAAACCGAACCTGCTGAATACGCAGAACATGGTCCACATCCCCGGACCATCGCTGCCATGGGAAGTGAACGATGTGCCGCACGGAGTAGTGCATCACCACTTTTACAAATCTGGCGTGGTCGGCGATCAGCGCGATTACTACGTGTACACGCCACCGGACTACGACGCTGCAAAGAAGAAAAAATATCCCGTGCTCTATCTCCTGCACGGCTACAGCGACGATGCCAGTGGCTGGACCGCAGTCGGACGCGCCAATTTGATTCTCGACAACCTCATCGCCCAGCAGAAAGCCAAACCGATGATCGTCGTCATGACCTTGGGATACGGCGATCTCGATATGCTGAAGCGTGGCTTCCGCGCCTTCAGCAATGAAGATCTACGCCAGCGCAATCTGGACAACTACCGCAAAGCGCTGCTCACTGAGGTAATCCCACAAATCGAGCACGAATATCGAACCCTCACCGATCGCAAATCCCGTGCAATTGCGGGCCTTTCGATGGGAGGATCGGAATCTCTGTTCGTTGGACTGACAAACCTCGATCGCTTCGGCTGGATCGGGGCGTTCAGCACCGGCGGGCTAAACGAAAACTTCGATCAGCAATTCGCCGGCTGGAATCCAAAAGACACCGCAAATCTCCAACTGTTATGGATTGCCTGTGGCACCGAAGATCGTCTGATTGACGTGAATCGCCGCTTCCGCGAGTGGCTCACCAGCAAAGGTGTGAAGCACACGGATATCGAAACGCCCGGTATGCACACCTGGATGGTCTGGCGACGGAACCTGGCAGCGTTTGCACCCTTGCTGTTCCAAAAATAAACAGAATCGTCGGCGGTAGCGCCGGTGGGTGTCGCTGGGCGCCCCAGCCCAGCGGCAATTGATGTTGCTAGATTTCTCAGTCTCGGATCGCGCTATTTCGATTTGCAGCTCAGGGTGCTCTCTTCTCTACTCCATTCCTCCGTTTACAATGTTGATGGAGCCCCATTGTGCCCAAGTTTGAAGATTGCCTGCAGCAGCTAGAGAAAATCGTCGAACAACTCGAGAAAGGCGATCTTCCGCTGGAGAAGTCTCTTCAGCTCTTCGAGGAAGGTGTACGCCTTTCGAATTCCTGTCGTCAGGAGTTGGAGGCCGCCGAAGGGAAGGTCGAAATTCTGATGAAGCAAGGTGGCAAGCTTCACCCAGAGCCGTTCGAAGCAGGAAAGCAGGCGGCGGGAGATAGTCAGTAGCTTCGAAGGCACTTCGAAGCCTTCGCTCACTTCATTAGGACGAACTAGAAATCCACAAAGCATTGCCTTCCTCTGCTACAAAAACCGCCAAGTCGACCAAGCAATTGAGTCGCAACAATACAACGTCACGACCGAAGTCGCGCGCGGCTGAGGTGCGGTCTCTGCCGGAATTGAACCAAGCAGTCATTGCTTGCCGGCTGTGCCCGAGACTGGTTGCCTACCGCGAAGAAATCGGGCGAGTGAAGCGCCGCGCCTATGCCGATTGGGAATATTGGGCGAAGCCCGTGCCGGGATTCGGCGATCCCAACGCGCGAGTTCTCATTTTGGGACTCGCGCCAGGAGCGCACGGCTCCAACCGTACCGGTCGTCCCTTTACCGGCGATGGCTCCGGGTACTTCATGTATCCCGTGCTTCACGAAACCGGATTCGCGTCACAAGCCACAGCTACGCACCGGGATGACGGAATGAAACTCACGGACGCATACATCACTGCAGCACTCCGCTGCGCTCCGCCGGCGAACAAACCGAATCCTGATGAGATTGCCAACTGCTCGCATTTTCTCGATGCCGAACTGGCGGCATTGCAAGGCGTGCGGGTTGTGGTTGCGTTAGGGAAGATCGGCTTCGACGCGTATCTCAACCATTTGCGGCGCGCAGGAGTAATTGCTTCGCGCGCTCCGTACACCTTTGGTCATGGAGTTGAATATCAAATACCCAACGCAGTGATTCTGATGGGGGCCTATCATCCCTCACTGCAGAACACCAATACGGGAAAGCTCACGAAGGAGATGTTTCGAGCAGTATTTGAGCGGGCGCGCGTGCTTGCAGGCTTGTGAAATGAAGCGGCAGGACAGAACCTGCGCCCGACAGATGCGGCCAGTTCTTTGGCTCGCTGCTGCGTTTCTCGATTGAGTGTGCGACTTCGCGGTCGCCGGCGGTTCGGTCAGGCTTGGCCGAACTGAATTCCAATCGCGTCAAACGCGAGCGGATCAAGCGGCTGGTCTTTGCCTAGGCTTTCGATCTGTTCATCGCCGTCGCACAGCATTCGGTACCAGAGCAACTCGCTAATCGCGCGACGATAGAAGTCGGCGTTGGCGCCTTGCAACTTCTCGGGAGCGAAAAAAGTTTCGAGTTTCGTCATTTCAGCCTCTGGTCCGCCGTACGAGAACGGCGTTCACCTTATTCAACCCACATCTGATGCAAATTCCTCGCAGCCAGCAACTCTGCAAGGTAAAGAATTCTTAATGGGCGATTTCAGGTTCGAGAGTGCTTTTGCGGCTTTCCTCGAGAAAATTGAAGTCCAAGCAGCAGGTGCGCCATTATGCGCCAACCTCAGTAACTTCAATGTCATCCCACCTGCTATCCCGCGTTTTGCAAGTACTACTACCGGGCCCGTTTATGTCTTCTTCCACGGCCAGGCCGAGATTTCTGCGTCCGCACGGCTTCCGAACCGGACAGTCCTACTGGAGCTATGTGGTTGCTGCTGCTCTGGCTCTTGCAGCCGTTTTTATCGCTGCCGTACCGGTCGGAGCGCAGAAACCTGGAGGATTGATTTGCCTATTTGCGCTACTTATAAGCGCACTGGTCGGCGGATACGTTGCCGGTTGGCTTGCGCTGGTCATCACCGCCGGAGGGCTCTGGCTGCTGCTTCCCGGATCAAGTACAGCGGCACCCGATTTCCAGTCGGGACTGGTGCTTTGGTGCGCATACGTTGGGCTGGGGATTGTGCTGATCGAAGTCATCCGACGCCAGCAGCGTGAACGGCTGCAATTGCTGGAGCACGATCAACGTCTCAGACTCGCTCGCCGTGCAGCTCGCATCTGGTTTTGGGAGTGGGACCTGCAGTCGAATCTGCTGCGCTGGTCACGAGAAGGAGAGTACCGGCCTGCTGACCGCAAGCGAAACGAGTGCTACGAAATTCCCATTGACGGTTACATAAACCGCAGAGTCCATCCTGAAGATCGTGGCCGTGTGCTGACATCGTTGTTCGAGGCTTCCAGCCACCGTCATCGTCTAGAACTGGAGTACCGCGTTGTAGAACGCGACGGTACAATCCGCTGGCTCTCAAGCAAGGGCAAGATCTTTGAGGAAAACGGCTCCCACGTAATGCTGGGAATGGCCTCGGAAATCACCGCCCAAAAGCAGGCCGAGGAAGTCCGGTCGCACTTCCGGGCTGTACTTGGGAGTCTCACGGAAGGTGTTTGCTACATTAATCCTTCAGGCGCAATTCAGTATCTGAATGCAGCCGCCGAACGCATGTTGGGCTACAAATCCGAGCAGGTGCGCGGTAAGCAGCTCCATGAGTTGGTTCACATAGGCTGTGATGCGGAAGGCTGCTGCCTGCTGAAAGCAATGCATGCCGGTCACTCCTGCTGGGTCGAAGAAGAAACTCTCACCACGAAATCGGGCGAGAAGCTGGTCGCCGAATACACTGCTGCGCCGGTTGTCAGCGACGGCGTCTCTCTCGGGTCCGTGATGATGTTTCGCGATCTTTCCGAGCGCAAGCTGGCCGAAGCAGCGTTGCAGGCCAGCGAGAAAATGGCCGCAACCGGACGTATTGCGGCGACCATCTCGCATGAGCTGCGCAATCCGCTCGATTCCGTAATCCAACTTATCTACATCCTCAGACAGAGCCCTCATCTGAGCGAGGCCGAGCGCCAGCAGCTTGATCTCATCGATCAGGAACTGCATCGCATGACCGAAGTCACGCAGCAGACGCTCGCGATGCATCGACAATCGTCGTCGATGGTGCCGGTAAACCTGGCCAAGCTGCTTGATGGTGTTTTGCTGCTCTACGGAAACAAAATTCGCGCGAGCAAAATCCGCGTGGAACGCCGCTACGAGTGGCGCGGCGAGGTTCCCGGATTTCCTGCTGAGCTGCGTCAGGTCTTCACCAATCTGATCGTGAATGCAGTAGAAGCGATGCTGGCGGGTGGGGGCTTGCGTGTGCACATCCGACGTACTCGACAATCAGGTGCCATGGGGCGCGATGGTGTGGTTATCTCCCTCCTCGATACCGGAACGGGAATTCCCAAAGACGTCCGCAAGCACATCTTTGAGCCATTCTTCAGTACCAAGGGAGAGAAGGGCAGCGGAGTAGGCCTATGGGTGAGCAGCGGAATCGTCGAGCGCCATCATGGCACAATTCGCGTTCACAGCGACTCGCGTCCGGGTCGCAGCTATACCTGCTTTCAGGTGTTTTTGCCTGAGAAGCAGAACCAGGTCGTCTCCTTGCAGCCAGCAGCAGCTGTGACGGACAGAAAGCATGCCAAACCGCAGCCCGAAGCTGCGTAACATCTTTGAAAAAAGCCCGAGTACCTCGAATTACCTTGACTTGATTTCGGCTCCTTGTCATGCTCATGAAGTCCCACATTGAGGTACCCCCATGGCGACAATTGCAACCAAAGTTGAGCAGAGAACCAGCCGCCGCTTTGCCCTCAAACTGCCGGTATCGGTCCGTTGCGACAACGGTCACATCGAGGAAGTTTCGGCGGAAACTCGCGATGTAAGCGCTCAAGGCGTGTTTTTTCACACCGCGTCGAATCTCGCCGAGGGAACCAAGGTTGAGTTCACGCTCACGCTACCGCCGGAGATCACGCTCACAGAAAGCATCCGCGTTCGTTGCCGTGGCCGCGTGGTTCGCATCGACGAGGAGCAGCCTCGCGTGGGAGTAGCTGCGATAATTGAGCAGTATGATTTCGTGCCGGAGACAGCCGACGCGTAAAGTTTCGTCCTCAGCAAAGCACCACCCTCCCAAAGCAAAGACCCTGCGCC
>Ga0070741_10003008_pt1 | contig 43208 bp, 34 predicted proteins | sample Coa_R1_4_FD_66440 | JGI IMG/M metagenome (GOLD analysis project Ga0070741, IMG submission 66440) | Surface soil microbial communities from Centralia Pennsylvania, which are recovering from an underground coalmine fire - Coalmine... | ecosystem: Environmental > Terrestrial > Soil > Unclassified ... | reverse complement strand
TACCAGGGGCCGACCAGAATGCGCCCGGCCTGGATGTAGCGCCTCAGCCGCTCCTCCTGCTCCGGCTGGATCTCCAGATAGTCATCAAGCACGATGGTCTGCCCATCCAGCATGAAATAGGTAAACTGATCGTCCTGATCCAGGATATCGAGCAACTTATCGATTGTTTTCACCAGGCGGATACGAAATTGTTGGAACGTCTGGTACCACTCACGGTCCCAATGAGTGTGTGGTACCAGAATAATATTGAGTTGCTCGACCATAAAAACCCCTTCGTGGAAAGCTCGTACCTTTGGAATGTATTTGATTCTCATTGCTCGCGCCTGTGGCGCTCACTTTCAGGAGAGAGGTGTTGCAGGATATGCGCTTCCCGCATATCCTGCAACACCTCTCTCCTCTTTTGCGCGGCGAAGCCGCGCGACTCCTGGCAAGGAGCAGGTGAGAGCGTCGAGAATCAGACACGTTCTTGGAGAATATTATATCTGATCCTGGAATTGCAGCGCAACCAGGCAATGTACACTGCACAATTTTTATAGTATTGCAACAAAATCGCAAGTATTAGTACTTTTTACTCATATATTAGCAGCTTCTCTAATGGTATGATAGCTTGTAGCTAGCTGTACTTTTTTGCATCAGGATGCTGCTCAAGGACTTCGTCGAAGAAAAAGAGGCGGCAGGGATGTAAAGCCTGTTGTGTTAAGAGCGGCACTGTGCTAAAATAGAACAAATGTTTGTCACCTTTGAAGGAGGTCGCCCATGGCGAGTGGTAACTATGCCAGGAAGTCTGTACCACAAGAGCCTATTGAAACTGGATCTATCGTTCCCCTTCGCGCTCGCGCTACCCGCCAACTGCCAGAGACCCAGGTAACAGCGATAGCAGCCGAGAAAGGATTGGTTTCAACTCGTCAGACGAAGGCATTACAACTCGTGAAGTCCACCACTGAGGTAGCTCCTCCCAGGCTCCGCCGCATGATCAGTGAATTTATCCCCCATCCTCTGGAACGACACAAGCCCTGGATGAAAACGCTGGTCATCTGTATAGTGTGTACCATCGTCTTCTCGGCGGTCCTGATCTCGGCAGCAGTGTACCAGCGACCGGGAGATCCGCAACTGGTCGATTTTTGGGGAGGGAAGGTGTATGACGTGCAGGTGGGAGGCAGCCTCGCCAATACCTGGCAAACCAGCCAGCCTCTTGCACCCAAAGTCCCGATTCCCAGTCAGGCAGGCCCCTATTCAGTCCTGGGCAAACCAACTATCACCGTCGATTTCATCAACCAGGTGCTTGCCAGCTATCAATCACCTGCCGCGGGAAAGGGGCAGATGCTCTATGATCTGGGGGTCAAGTACGGCATCGATCCCGCCTTCGCGCTCGCCTTCTTTATGCATGAAAGCACCTTTGGCACAGCCGGCGAGGCTCGTTTAAGCCTTTCACTTGGCAATCTGCGCTGCATCCCGAATTTCAAGTGTCAGGATGGCTACGCCTGGTTTAATAGCTGGGAAGATGGCTTTGAAGCGTGGTATCGTTTGATCCGCAACCTGTATGTGGCGCAGTGGGGGCTAGTCACCGTTGATCAGATCATCCCGAGATACGCACCCAACAGCGACAACAATAATGAAGCCGTGTATATCTCTTCCCTCAAGCACTATCTTGATACCTGGCACGCAGGCGTACTCAGGCCGTAATCAGGCCCTGTTCAAGTGCTTTGCTGAGGGCTTCGGTGCGCCCCGAGACATTGAGCTTCTGATAGATATTCGCCAGATGAAAGTTGACCGTCCGCTCGCTGATAAATAAGCGGGCGGCAATTTCTTTGTTGCGCAGCCCACGAGCGAGCAAGCGCAAGACATCCAGCTCGCGAGCGGTCAGGGCATCAGAATGGGCTCCGCGTCCCTGCCTGCCAAAGCGAGAGAGCAGCTTACTTGCCAGTTGCGGTTGGATCAGTATCTCGTCTCGCGCCACCGCCTGAACCGCGTACACCAGTTCATCTGGAGCGATATCTTTCAAGACGTAGCCGTTAGCGCCCGCCCGCAAGGTTTCGTACATATACTCCTCGCGCTCCTGCGAGGAGAGCAGCAAGACCTTTGTATCCAGGTTGAGCTGCTTGATCTGCCGCAACGCTTCCAGGCTCTGCCCTTCGGGCAGTTGCGTATCCATCAAGACTACGCGCGGCCCAAGTTCCAGTGTTTCACTTACGGCCTGGACGCCATCCGCCGCCTCACCCACTACCTGCAAGCCTGGGTAGGACTCCAGCAGGCGATGCAACCCTGCCCGTGTCACCGCCTGGGCAGCCACGATCAGAATACGAATGGGCTCGGTTTCGCCCGCTACAGGATCAGCTTCCACATTAACCTGATCCTGGACAGTCTGCGTCTCGTATAGATAAGGTATACGGGCGACGACTCGCGTACCCGATTCGCCTAACGAGCCAATTTCTAGCGAGCCACCGAGCTGCCCAATGCGGAAACGCAGCTCATTCATGATAGAGAACGTGTGAGCAGCGGCACTCCCGGCAAAAGGTGGGGCGAGCGCCTCAGCCTCGCCGCTCGCTCCGTCATCTTCAATGCTCATCTGCGCCTCGTCTCGTCCATAATTCAGTGAGAGGCGCAGCTTGCGGGCTCCCTTATGTTGCTCTACCTGATAAAGCGTCTCGCGCGCGATCATATACAGGACGCGTTCTATTATAGGAGACAGGACACGGTCCGTTGCCCTTCCCTCTTCATCTATCCCCGCAAACGAGACGCGACTGGAAAGGTTCAACTTCTCCGCCGTCTCCTCAACAAGGCGAGAGAGTGCTTCGGGGAGCGTCATCTCCTCCAGTTGCTGAGGCAAAACCTCATCGGTCGAGGCAAGGATTACAGAGAGCGCCTCCCGCGTCATCCGCTCCAACTCTTGCAGTCCATTACGAATAGCAGACATATCAGGCGGAATAGTTCCTGCTGCCTCGGGTCGCATGACAGTCTGGAGCATACTTAGTTGCCTCAGCATCGCGCTGAGCGTTTGTAACAGTTGTTCGCGATTATCTATACTCATGATTTGCTCCAATTACGACATTTCCGGCGTCAGGCTTGCCCTCCTCTTCCTGGTACACTATAATAGCAATGCTTTTATTGGTCAAGGTGTGTAGGGGCGATCAGGCGGACGCGCTCAATCTCGTCCCTACGGCGGTTGCTGCAACCTATTTTTGTTGGTCAAGGTGTGTAGGAGCGCTCAAGCGAACGCGCTCAAGCGGGTTCGTGCGATATTTTACAGCATTTTAATTTTGGCGGCATTTTATGTTTTTCGGGAAGGGAGAGGGGATAGTATGCAGATTAGCGAGCCAGCCGAATATGTTATTCTCGGTCTACTCAAGATGCATCCGATGCATGGCTATGAGATGTTTCAGCAGTTCGAGAGCGGCACGCCGGGACAGATTGTGCATCTTGAAATGAGCCAGATGTATGCGTTTTTGAAGAAGCTGGAGCGTCTGAGATTTATCGAGGCTGAGCTGGAATCGCAGGGGGCGCGACCACCGCGGAAGATTTTCCATCTTACGCGCACCGGCCATGATGTTTTTCTGCGCTGGCTAACCGAGCCGGTCGAGAAGCCGCGCGATATTCGCATCCTGTTCCTGATCAAACTGTATTTTATGGAGCAGTTTCTTCCCGCCCACACCGCCGCCCTGGTTGATCAGCAGATCAGCGCATGCCGGCGCTTCCTTGAGCATCTGGAGGCCAGGCACGCGCCAGAAGAGGGGACGAGCAATGATGCTTTCTTCGATCATATCGTGTTACGCAGCCGCATTCACCAGACACGCTCTCTGCTTGACTGGTTGCATGAATTACAGGAAGAGCTGGCCGGGACGCGTTAGCCTGGCAGTGACGATAACAACAATCTAAAGCGAGGGTTGTACCGTTTGTCGCAGCTACTGCATGATACCGCCTGCGAATAGCGCCTTGTTCGGGGATATTTTTTGCCGCAATTGGGGCATTCATACAGATAGCGAATGGGGCGACGCGTCCGGCGCATCTGCTCGCGCTTCAAGCTCTCTTCATGCAATAGCGTCCGCAGCTCCTCCAGGCCGTAGCCGGTGATCGCGGCTTCATCGGCGGCAATGGAATCGTAGCCGTGGTGGCGGTGACGGCGTGGGGTCCCGTTTACACGGTCGGCCAGGTGGATCAACTCGTGGGCAACCGTCACCTCGATAGATTTTGCCTGCATGTCGGGTTCGATGAAGATCAAATGGCGGTGCGCGGACGTTATACGTTCTCCAGATGAGGGAGACGATTTGCGCGGATGGGGGGGAGGCGCGGGAATATAGCAATAACAGCCAAGCGTCATAAGGTTGAGGCGCTTGCCAGTCCAGCGCATAAATTCCTGGCGATCCTGCGTGATTGCCAGCAGAGGCAATTCCTGGGCTGGCAGCTTCAATTTCTGCCAATAGTGGGTCAACCAACGCTGAAGCGTCTCCTGGTCACCATGAATGATTGGTTGCGCCTGTTGAGGAGGGGGCGCGGGTATATTTGAACGTCTGAAACGTGCCGACTCGTACGCGGTGGTCATGACCGCCCTTCTATTTCTAGTAAAAACAGCCGCAAAAGCTGTTGTGATGATTTTTATGCACAAACGCAAATCATTGGGCTAAATCGCCTCATCAGTATATCAAGTGGGGTGCGTAGATGCAAGAGTGGGGATAATCATCTTGACACCATATCTTAACAAGCGTAAGATGGAAGAAGAAGTTTACACAAACCAGCGTACCCGTAAGGAGCCGTTTGTATGTCATTTCAAATCTGGATCAAAACGGACAAACCACTGCCTAAACTCGCCACGGAGATACGCGATATCCTCTCGCTACCCCCGTTCAAGCAGGAGATGCTCACCGGAGAACCATATTACCAGTTTGAGATGTTAGGCATGCTAATATTTCTTCATGTGGCGGAAGACGAAGATCGCGACCCTGAGGTTATAGGCTATCCCTATCGCTTTGACATGCAAACGTCGTTTGTGGACCATGAGCTGGACACCGACTCAATGGAGTATCGCCTGCAATCCTATTACGCCCAACTGCTCACCTTCCACCTGGGGATAGAAACAGCCTACCAGGACAAACAGAAAGCGGACAAGGGCAAGGGTTGGCAGATTCGCTACAATTACTGCTGCAAAAATCCGCATTGGGATAGCACTATTCTCTACGGCGAACCGGGCTGGGAACCGGCCATCAAAATCACTCTCTCAGGCCCGTGGCGCAAAGCCAGCCTGGCCTTTTAGCCCTCGTTTCACAGTGCCCCGTTCGCAGCGTCGGGGCAAGACAGCCCTGCGGTATTCCTCATGGAATGCCCCTTGCCTTCTGTCTAACAATCATGATACAGTTTAGTTTAAGCTGAAAGAATTTCTCCCGCTAGTGTTGTAGGTACAACCTGGATAACCTGGAACACGCAATGCGACCTTCGCGTACCAGATTATCCCGCAACGAAACTATTTGCTCATCATTGAGCATCTGTAGGAGGCAAGTCATGAGCATTTTCGATGTAGCCGTCGGTGGCGATCTTCCCTCGCTGGCCAAGCCAGCTATCACCCAGGAGCAATTGCAACGCTACGCCAACGCATCAGGCGATTTCAATCCTATTCATCTCGACGAAGAGGCAGCACGTCGCGTCGGGCTGGATAGCGTGATCGCGCATGGCATGCTCAGCATGGCCTTCCTGGGCCAGTTTGTTTCCCAGCAAATCGCCGATATCCCCGATGCATCCATTGCCAACCTTCAGGTACGCTTTAACAGCATGGTGCGGCTCGGTGATACGCTCACCTGCCAGGGCAAAGTGCAGGAGCGCAAGGCAGAGGATGGCCATGAGCTGGTCAAAATCGAATGCTGGGCGCAGAACCAGAGAGGTGATAAAGTTACCACAGGAGAAGCCACCGTACTGCTTCCACACAGGTAGATAGGAGAGCTGACCATGACGGACGCCAATTCAATGGCAGCACAGGACCCACAGGTTTTCTATGACCTTGCGACCTATAACTATCAGCAATTCGGGGAGTATACACAGGTCATTTACGAAGACCAGCAGCAGACGCGCGAGTATACCAATGTGGAGATAGCCAGAGAAGCGACGCAACTGGCAGCAGGGTTAAGGGCGTTGGGGGTAGAGAGAGGAGACCGCATCATCGTAATGATGTTAAATAGCCCTGAAGTGATCATATCTTACCAGGCCATCGCGCGCGCCGGAGCCACCATTATCCCCGTCCTGCCCCTACTCAAAGGGCCTGAGGTCCATTTTATCGCCGAAAACTCCGGGGCCAAAGCGATTCTGACCAGCTCGCTCCTCCTGCCACTGCTCAGTCAAGCGTTAGCTGGCCTGCCCTCTATGCATTACATCATCTCGACCGACATCAACGAGGGACAGCCTCCCTCAGCTCCCAACTCTCCCCAGGTTATCCCCTACAAAGATGTGGTGGCAAAAGGGGCCGATAAAGCGGATCAATTTACGACTGATCTGGACGGCTGCAGACCAGATCCAGATGATCGAGCAGTGATCCTTTATACATCCGGCACTACCGGGCGTCCCAAAGGCGTTGTGCTTTCACACCGCAACCTCGTCTCCAACGCTATGAGCGGGCGGGGAGGGGTTGAGCAGACAGAGCGATTCAGCGAGAAGAACCTGGCGGTTTTGCCCCTGGCCCATGCTTATGGGATTGTGGCCCTCAGCGTGGGCTACCTTTCAGGCGTTGCCATCGTGATGCATCCCCGCTTCGATACCAATGCCGTCCTCTCAGCCATTGAGCGCCATCGCATCACGGCCTTCGCTGGCGTGCCTGCTATGTTTGTGGCGCTCCTCTATACGCCGGATGCAGAGAAATACGATACCAGCAGCTTGCAGTTCTGCGTCAGCGGCTCGGCTCCCTTGCCGGTCGAGATCCTGAAGGGCTTCGAGCAGAAATTTAACTGCCAGATTCGCGAAGGCTACGGCCTCTCAGAAGGAACGGCGGCACTCACGGGGCACGCGCTGACGATGGAGCAGAAACCCGGCTCGGTGGGCAAGCCGCTACCCAATGTCGAGGTACGCGTCGTCGATGAAAACGATAATGACGTACCCGTCGGCGAAATTGGCGAAGTGATCGCGCGCGGCCCCAATATCATGCAGGGCTATTACAACATGCCCGAGGAGACCGCCGCCGCTTTGCGCAATGGCTGGCTGCACACCGGCGACATGGGTCGCTTCGATGAAGATGGGTATCTTTATATTGTTGAGCGCAAGAAGGACCTGATCATTCGTGGAGGCTTTAATATTTATCCCCGCGATGTTGAAGAGGTGCTGGCTACCCATCCTGCGGTGATCGAGGCAGCGGTCGTTGGCGTGCCTTCGGAACGCATGGGCGAGGAGGTCAAAGCCTATGTTGTCACCGGCACGGCGGTTGATGCCGAGGATCTCATGGCGTATTGTCGCGAAAAGTTAGCCAATTACAAAACCCCGAGCCAGATCGAGTTCATCAATGCGTTGCCACGTAATGCCATCGGCAAGATTGACAAGAAGGAGCTACGAAAACATCATGTCAGTTGAAATGCCACTGGAAAGCGCCCCCTTATCCCAGTTGCAGCAGACCCCCATTGATCGCGTGATGAATATCATTGACGAAGGGCTGGTCAACCTGCCAACCTATCGGGAGCTGTATTATCGCTGGGAACGCCAACAATGGAGCGCGCAGGAGATCGATTTCACAGAAGATCGTCAGCAGTGGGAAGGCATGGCAGAAGATGAGCATAAGCTGCGTCTCCAGGGCCTCTCGGCTTTCTTCAAAGGAGAGGAATGCGTCACCAATACGCTGGCTCCCTACGTAACTGCCATGCCAGAAGACGAGATGCGCATTTTCTTATCCACGCAACTGGTTGACGAGGCACGCCATACCGTCTTCTTCTCGCGCTTCTTCAAGGAGGCGCTGGGCTTCGACCACGGACGACTGGAAGATACCTTGCAGGTAGTCGAGCAAAATATGAACGACGGGCTTAAATACATCTTGATCGAATCGCTCAATGATGTGGCTGAGCGCATCCGCCAGGAACCGTCTCATCTGAGTCATTTGATTGAAGGGGTGACGCTGTATCATATAACTATCGAGGGAATGATGGCGCTGGCTGGTCAACGGAGCATTCTGGAGAATTACCGGCAGTTCAACCTTTTCCCGAATTTCCGCGCCGGTTTTACCGCCGTCGCCCGCGATGAGTCGCGTCATGTCATCTTCGGAGTAAAGTTTTTACGTGATATGATTCAGCAGGATCATGCCAATGCGACGGTCGTACATGACACTTTGAATAAGTATGTACCAACGGCGCTGGAGGCAATCTCTCCTCCACAGGAGCAGGTCCAGCAAATATTGGAGCAGGGGCAGGACCCCTGGTTGACACCTCGCTACGCAGTTGAATCGTTAACAAAGAAGTTGAGAGTGATTGGTTTGAGCATGGAGCTGCCGGTTATGCCGCCGCCTCCACCGCCGCCCGCTGCGCCGGGACCCGCTGATGCAGATTAACAAAGGAGCTTTTTATGATCACCGCTTTAGTCTTAATCAACGTACAGCGCGGGGAAGTGAACGAGACGGCTCAGCAACTGCTGGAGATTGAAGGCGTTGCCGAGGTGTATTCCGTCACCGGCGAATATGATCTGATCGCCTTGCTGCGCTTTCCAGAATATGAAGACCTGGCCAATGTCGTGACGCGGCAGATGCAGCAGATCGCCAGCATCACCAAAACCCATACGCTGATGGCCTTCAAATGCTACTCACGCGCAGACCTGCAACAAGCCTGGGATATAGGCGTAGAGTAGGGGCTGGTCTCGCACCTGCCCTACTACACATAAGGTAGGGGCTGGTCTTGCACCTGCCCTCCTAAAAAAGGAGGCTGATCTTGGGTCTAATACATGGCGGCTGGCTGGTCGCAAAGACGCTGAAAAGGGAAGGGGTGGAGGTTGTTTTTACGCTGAGCGGCGGCCATATCGCGGCTATCTACGATGGCTGCATGCGCGAAGGGATTCGCGTGGTCGATACGCGCCACGAACAGGCGGCGGTTCACGCTGCCGAAGGTTGGGCCAAAAGTACGCGCAAGCCTGGAGTGGCCCTGTTGACGGCTGGCCCCGGTGTGACCGATGGAGTCACAGGGGTGGCGAACGCTTTTCTTGCCAATAGCCCCATCCTGGTGATTGGCGGAGCTGCCCCGCTCGGCCTATGGGATCGGGGAGCCTTGCAAGAGATGAACCAGATCGACCTGCTGCGCCCCATCACCAAATGGGCGCGTACGGTCCATGAAACGTCGCGCCTGGGCGAATACACAGCGGCGGCTTTTCGCCAGATGTTGAGCGGAAAACCCGGTCCTGTTTTCCTCGAAATGCCGATGGATATCCTGAACAACTTCGCGGATACCGATACGCTCTTCGATCCGGGTGAGCCAGCGAACTACCGCGCAGGAGGCCGCACGGCTCCCGATCCCGAGCAGGTTCAGAAAGCTGCTGCTGTATTGGAACAGGCCCAACGCCCCGTTATCATGGCGGGTACGGCGGTCTGGTGGTGCGATGCCGCCGAACCTCTGCGTCAACTGGCCGAACGCATCCAGGCGCCGGTATTTCTCAACGGGGCCGGACGAGGCTGCCTGCCACCCACTCATCCCTTGTTCTTTACTTCCGCCCGCCGCAAAGCTCTTGAGGGAGCCGATACCATTCTGGCTATCGGCACGCGGATGGACTTCCGCCTGAATCATGGGCAGCCGCCGCTTATTCCAGCGGAGGCGAAGATCCTGTGGTTCGATCTGGCGGGTGAGGATGTTGGCGTTAACAGAGGCGCGACGGTAGGACTGGTCGGGGATGTCGGGCTGAGCATGCTCCAGATCTGTGAAGCGACAAAGCCGTTACAGCATGAAGGCTGGCTCACCTTTATACGAGCCGAAGAGCGCAAAGGGCTTGAGCGGGATAGTGCGGCCCTCAATTCCGACGCCGTCCCCATCCATCCTATGCGTTTTTGCCGCGAGATTCGCGACTTTATCGACGAAGAGACCACTGTTGTCGGCGATGGCGGCGATATCGTGAGCTATGGCGGGCGTGTGATTAATGTCGCCAGGCCCGGCTACTGGCTCGATCCTGGCCCGATGGGTTGCCTGGGGACCGGCACAGGCTTCGCTATGGCCGCTCAGATTGCTCGCCCCGGCCAGAAAGTGTTGATCCTGCATGGCGATGGCGCTTTTGGGCTGAACGGGATGGAGTTCGAAAGCATGGTACGCCAGAAGTTGCCCGTGGTCTCGATCATCGGCAATGATGGCGCGTGGGGCCAGATCAAACATCCCCAGAAGGCGATTATCGGACATGCGACGGCAGCCGAGCTCGCGCCCGGTATCCGTTACGACAAAATGGTTGAAGCTCTTGGCGGCTACGGCGAGCTAGTCGAGCGCCCGGAAGACATCCGTCCTGCGCTCGAACGCGCCTTCGCCTCCGGTCTCCCCGCCTGCATCAACGTGCTGATCGATCCAGAAAAGCCGTACGGCAGGTCAACTAATGTAGCCGTATAATTCATTATGTGAACCCGTTTCACCCATTCGCAGAATGATGTGAATGGGTGAAGTCAGGTTTTTTCCAGGTCATATCGGCAACACCAAAACGGCACATTTACCTATCTCCCATATACATATCCTTGCCCTCGGGAAGATTTTCCCGTTTAATGAGCTATTTTCCGCCCCAAAACGTGATATATTTGTTCCCTTTTGTTCTTTATATCCCTCTAACAGGGGATTATCATGTAATCTGTACAATATCGTAATAGCCCAATCATCAATCAGCAACGCATGCGTTTATTTGGAGTTATAGAGTTGACAGCCATCCATTTATTCCGTACACTTTTTGTTAGGAGGATTGACTGACGACGCCTGGCGCGGGGAGTGTTACTGATGGGCCTGATAAACTGTCCCAATTGTGACGAGGTATTACCAGATACAGCAAAACTTTGCACTACCTGCGGCAGGCTGGTAGTTGCTTCTGTGCGCCAATCGCCCATTGCACCCGATGCCGCATGGGATGCGCCTACTGAAGCCGAGCAATTCCAGGAAACAGGCTCCTGGGAGGCCCGCAAAACCAACCAGTTACCGGACTCCGATCATCAGGTCACATGGCATAAAGATGTGGAATACCGGCCCCGACGCGAACCCGTCACGTCTTTGCCGCGTCCTCCTCAGACCCCTCTCAGGCTTCCCGCGCCTTCATACGATGTGCTATATCCGCCTCGCCGCCTGACGCCAGCCGCTTTTTTCTGGATTAGCCTGACACTATTTTTAGTCCTTGTGCTCGGCAGCATTTTTGGTATCGTGGCAAGTCTCGGCCAGGGCCTTTCATCCAGTAATCATGGCATCTCTTTACAGGTCACGCCTAATACTGTCGATGTCGGCGGTACAATCACGCTGCGAGGCACTCATTTTAACCCTCGTGGCGCGGTGGGATTGACCCGTGACGCCTCTATTCCTGTAATGGATACTGGCGGGAACGAAATCATTACAGCCAACGCCAATGGCACCTTCACCGATACAGTTATCGTTGATGGCAGTTGGGGAGGCGGGCCACACACGTTGAACGCGGAAAATGCTGTTACCCATAAAATTGCGACCTTTCCTATTCTGGTCATCGGGCAAAATATTTCTTCGCGACCTGCGCACCTGCGGCTTTCGGTCAATACGCTGGATCTGGGCCTGGGGGACCAGGCAACCAATAGCTCGAAGACGATCATCCTATCAAATCTTGGCGGCGGCCAGATCAACTGGCAAGGAGCGCCTGACCGTTCCTGGCTACAGATCAGCCCGCAGAGTGGGACTATTTTTGCCGGACAGACTTCCAGAGTGATGATAGCAGTAGATCGCTCCAATATGCAGCCGGGGACTTATAGCGGCCAACTGCTCTTTAAATCAAATGCAGGGGATACTCCTTTGCCGGTTACTATGCAGGTAACGCCGCTTATTGCCGGGCAGGAGCCGGTACTACAGCTATCCCCTGCCGTGCTCTCTTTCACCGGAGTTGATGGTGGCGCATCACCAGCGGCGCAACCTATCGCAATCAGCGACCCTGGCGTCCTGCCTCTGTCCTGGAGCGCCGCAACGGACCAGCAATGGCTTAGCATTACGCCGAACTCTGGCATAATCAATCCATCCGAGAGCGAAAGTGTAGCCGTACGCGTCAATACAAGTACATTATTGCCTGGTATGTATCACGGCATAGTTACCTTTGATGGCACTGGCGCAGGGCCGGTAAAAGATAGCCCGCAAAGCGTCAATGTCAGCATCACTATCATTCCTGGCTGCTCATTACAGATTTCGCCAAGCTTACTGGCGTTCACAAGCAGCGATCTTCAATCAGCGCCGCCTCCAAAAACCATCAATCTGGGGACATCCCAGAGCTGTACGGCCCCATTACAATGGAGTGCCATCAGTAATGCAAACTGGCTAAATATCAGTGCGACTCATGGAACAACTCCCGCTCATCCTGCTGTGAGCGTTAATACTAGCAATCTAGCGCCTGGCACCTATAATGGCACGATCAACTTCAGTACTTCGGCAGGAACGCAGAGTCTAGCAGTGAGCCTGGCTATAGGCTCACCATCCACACCTGTGATCTCCACGCCTTCTACTTCGCTGGCCTTCAATGACGTGGAAGGACAGGGTAGCGCGCCTGCATCACAAACGATTGCTCTCACTAATACAGGAGGGGGCGTGCTAAAATGGAGCGCAACGGCGGCTACCACAACCGGCGGGGCATGGCTGGCGGTTATACCAGGTAGCGGCATCCTCGCAGCCAATCAAACAGCCGGGCTGAGTGTGACTCCCACCTTGCTGAGTGGAATGACGCCTGGAACTTATACAGGCTCCATCACTATCACAGGGACCGATGCGCTGGGCAAGCCCGCGACAGGAAGCCCGCAGATAATCCCTGTAAGCCTCGTGGTTCAGGCAGCCTGCGGCATTAGTGCAGATACCGCCGGGCTTGCATTTAGCGGAGGCAACGGCCAGAATCCCGCGGCGCAAACCATCACCATCACGGCTGGAGGTGCCTGCGCTAATACACTTGACTGGACGGCGGCTATCGCCACAAACACGGGAGGAGCGTGGCTGGCAGTACCACAAACATCGGGCACGGTCACACTTACCAGTCCCTCGACGGTGAACGTCGGCGTTGTTACCGGTGGTCTGGGAGCTGGCAGTTATAATGGCGCTATCACTATCACGGCAACGGATAGCGTCAGCCATGCCTCCATTGGAGCGCCCCTGCATATTCCGGTCACGCTGGTCATACAACCGCCGTGTACGCTGCAAGCGCCATCCATCTCGACGATCAACGACACCGTCGAAGCAGGAACGAATCCGTCCGCCAGCACATTTACTGTCGCCGTTACCGGAACCTGCGCCGGGGACGTGACCATTACGCCCACTGTGACGCTGGAAACGGGGACCGGATGGCTGGCTGTCTCGCCCTCTTCCGCTACTATCGTGGCTGGCAATAGCCAGACCTTTACCGTCAACATCACATCCGCTGCGCTCGCAGCCGGGACGTACTCCGGCACGATCTCGCTGGCGGCTGTCAACGGCGGAACGGCTATCGCGGGCAGCCCTCAAGCGGTCGGCGTGGCATTAACTGTGATGCAGCCGCCGTCGCTGGCGCTAAACCCCGCCTCGCTCACTATCAATGCTACGACTGGAACGGTGTCTCAGCCTTTCACTATTAGCAATAGTGGCGGTATGCCCCTTAACTGGACGGCAACCCTGGATGCCAAATCTCCCGCTTTTGTTTCGCTTTCAGCCGGAGCCGGCAGCAATCTCGCAGGAGGGGGGAGCGCGACTGTTAATCTGATCGTCAATGCCACAGGTGTTACTGGCGGCAACGCCTATCAGGCAAATGTGATTATTAGCGCCATCGATCCCGCTACCGGTCAGCCTGCAAGCAGTAGTCCAATAACCTTGCCGGTCACTATCAATATCGCGGCTCCAAGCATGCAGGTAAGCACTACACAACTGATATATAATGCCACCGCTGGCGGCGCTCCGGTCGCACAAGCCATAGTGATTAGCAATATGGGTGGCAATACATTAAACTGGGCTGCGGGAACGCCCTCGCAGAGCTGGTTGTCGGTCAGCCCGCTCAGTGACAGCGATATCTCTATGGCAACATCAACGGTTACATTCTCAATCAGTATAACCAGCATGGGAACAGGCTCATATACAGCTACCGTGGTGATTACGCCTTCGGTGGGTTCGCCAATAACAGTGACCGTCTCGCTCACTATTACCGGGCCAGGACCGCCAACACCCACACCGGGAACGACACCGACCGCAACCGCTCTTTCGGGGACGCCAACTTCGACCAAGAAGCTCCAATCAATAACAATGCCCAGATAACTCTCAGCCCATCAAGGAAGATCCTATCAGGCAGGGAAGTCCCTCTTTTCTTCGTCCTGCAATCTACTGCGTCAACTCCCTGACCCTTGCGATCTGGCCCGCATCGTGAGTCCAGTCTTCTTTTCCGCTCTCATCGCTCATAATGGGCGTCTCTAGTAAAACAGCGATATGTTTAAGACGGGGATCAGTCAATATCGCCCGCAAGCCTTCTTCTGGAATATCTCCCTCGCCCAGGCGTTTATGGACATCGCGATGACTTCCCAGGGCCATTTTGGTATCGTTGAGGTGCAAAACCTTGAGGCGCGCGAGTCCGATGGTTGTATCAACCTGCTGGAGCACCAGCCGGGCGGATTCTGCTGTGGAGATATCATGGCCGGCTCCCCATAAGTGGGCCGTATCCAGGCAAATTCCCAGCCGCTCGCTATACTGCGGCACCAGCGCGAGAATAGCCGCGAGCTGCTCAAAGCTATGCCCAAGCGAGTTGCCCGCCCCCACATCGTTCTCTAGCAACAGCATAACCTGTGGCAGAGATTCCTGCAACACGCGCACAACCCCCTGAGCAACGCGGGCAATCCCGGCCTCCACGCCAGCTCCCCGGTGGCTGCCGGTATGAAAGACGACATATTTCACGCCGAGAAGGGTGCCGCGCTGCATCGTCCAGGTCAGGAGAGCGATTGACTTCTCCCAGATGGTATCGTCCAGCGTCCCAAGATTAATCAGGTAGGGAGCGTGAATTACTACAGGATCAAGGTCATACTCGCGCGCTATCAAAGCAAATGCGGCATCCCCTTCAGAGTCAATCGCTGGCGGTCGCCACCCGGTCGGGTTGCTGGCAAAAATTTGCATAGCATCACAACCAATCTGCCGGGCAATTGCGGCGGTTTTCACAAGCTTAGAATGGGTGGGCATATGGCGACCGATGCGCATGAAGGCTATTCCTCACTATCCGTAGCATCAAACAATTGCACTGGCGGAGGCAGGCTCGGCTGCTCTCCAAAAGAGATGCCGGGTAATTCCTCAAGCGCAGTCAGCCCAAAGAGTTGGAGGAATTCGGCGGTAGTCGCAAAAAGGGCTGGGCGTCCTACCGTCTGAGCCCGCCCGATCTCAGCCACCAGGCCATGCTGGATCAGACTGGCTAACGCGCGATCACTGTTGACGCCGCGTACAGCCTCGATCTGGCTGCGCGTAATAGGCTGGCGATAAGCAATCACCGCCAGCGTCTCCATGGCGGCGGAAGTCAATTTTGCGGTCATCGGCAGACCAAGCAAGGCCGCAATGTAGCGCGCATGTTCAGGGGCGGTAACAAGCTGGACCTGCTCGCCAAGCCGCTGCAACCGTATACCCCGGGCTTGAGTGACCAGATCCCGCTCCAGAGCTAGCAGACCACGACGCAAAGGCTCCTCCCCCACGTCAAGCAGCTTGCAGAGTTCCGTTCGCTCCAGTGGACGCCCGGAGACAAACAGCAAACTTTCAATCGCTGCCCCAAGCTGCCTATCGACCGGTTCTAGCTCTGTTTGAGTATCAAGCACAAACTGTTCCATGATGATGCAAGTATATCATGGAAGGCAAGAGCAGGGAGCACTATCAAACATTATAGCTATAGCGTCTAAGGAATTTGAGCTGGCAGGTGATTACACGTCTTTACAAGTAGAAGTTGGACAAGTAGCAACAAGTACATTTTTCTAATCCAGAAGGAATAATACACATGCTAGCACGATTATGGAAAGATTTTCAAGAATCTTGGGAACTTTACACCACGATTGGGTTAAGTATCCTTTTCCTTTTCCTGGGTCTCTTCGGTATCCCCAATGGGATGATCGCCTCCTTGACCCTGATTGTTCTTGGCTTCCTGGCAGGTGGCTTACGGAGGCAACGAGGGATCGAAAACAGGTTCGGCAAGGAATTGCAGGCTATGTCTCAAGATATTCACGTTCTGGTCACTAATCAGATGTTTGATGAGCAAGAGCAAGCATATCAATTTCTTTGCGACTGGATCGACAAATATGGAGCAAAGAAGGCGGTTCTCTTTCAATATAGTTGCAATACGAGCATGAGCGTCGTACGTGCGCTTATGCGTAAAGGAGCTCAGGCTACCGTTTATATTCAGCATGAAGATACGGCTAACCAGATCGGCAGCGCATTTCAAGCAGACCGGATCATCAGTAGAGTAAGGAGCTTGAGAGGTGATTTAGGCAAGCGTTCATCGACGTCTAATAATCTCAAGCTCTATAAATATCGCTCACCGGCCAGCGTCAGCGCGATAAAGATTGATGATCGCGTCCTCTGTATGGGCTGGTACCTCTACGAACACCAGGATCAACCCCACCACCCGGATTTCAAGGACGATACTACAGAAATCTCGGCCCATGATGTTGCAGCAATCGTCGCCTTCGCAGGCACATCAGAATATAACAAGCTGCTAAAGACCTTCCAGGCGTTGGAAGAAAACTTCCAACAACACGCCGAAGAAGTTCAATTTTAACTGCTCTACTTCCTCGGCTGGCTAAAAACGCTTTACAACATATCCTCGGATATGCACGACACCTGTCATAATTTTAAACCCATCAGTTGTAGTACTTTTCTCTCAAGAGAAGGAAGGCTCGTAAAGCAGGCGAGGAAAAATGTATGATAATAAATCTGCCGAATTATGAAAAGCGATGGAGCTTGTTTGCAAATAAGGAGGCACCTTTTCAATATTACCGTATATAAGGAGAATATAATGCAGTATAAACCGCGCCCTGTTCGCAAAATGAATGCGCGCCAGACGATAGGACTGATTGTACTGGTGTGTACTTCAGTATTACCCGCATTAGGGCTCTCGGGTTTTCTGCCCGGCTTCAGGAGCCTGGGTGTTAGCTTCATCACCTGGCTTGTCATCTCCGTCGTTGGGGGAGCCATCGGCGGAACCCTGGCTGCGACAAATTTGAGATACTGGTATGTTGCGGGCATCGCTGGTGTGCTGATCGGACCTGGCATGCTCATCGCCACCTACTACTATACATCATTCCGTAGCGTCCTGCTGAGCATAGAAATACTGATCCCTATGGTCATCGGCGCCCTACCCGGTCTGATCTTCCTGTTCCTGGTCACCGCTCTTTTTCGGAAAAGAATACAAGCGCAGAGGTCTCCTTACCAGCAACTACCTGGTCAATAGACTCTGTACACTTGAGTGCTATAGCACATGCACCCAGGGAACATAGCAAAAGGACGCAGACCAATGACCAGCCCACTCATTCCCGGGTATATTCCTTTCATGTAGCATTATCGAGCAATATAATGCTACGCGTCTTTTCTTATCCGAAAGACTTTTAGAAAGGAATGTTTATTATGTCTGGACGACTGAAAATCAATGCTTTATTTACGTTGGTGCTGGCCGTACTATTTTACGCGTTTTTTCAGATCAGTAAGCATAATACCGCTTTATCTCAGGTGAATCCTTTCGCCGACGATCCTTACGATGCTGTAGGATCGTTTGGCGTCCAGTTTGCGCTGTTCGCAGGGCTGCTCTCGCTCGTGCGCGCTTTTCGTCCCTATCAATCAATCGACGCGCTAAAGAATCAGGAATTGCTTCTCTTACGTGGAGAATATCTGCTGTGCCTATCGGTCATGATAACGCTAGCAGCGGATATCGTGGCGCTGGTACGCCATCCCTCCTCCTGGATCGGCTCTCCCGCCGGCTACCTCCTGGCTGCGCTGACGGGAGGATTGATGTTTCTAGCGGCTCTTGGGATCTGGCTGATTCACTATTCAGCACCCAATACGGGTTCAGCTACCGCACGCAACGCCTGGCTCAGAGCGGCTGGCGTTATTATTGTGAGTATACTGATCCTGGCTCTTTACCCGGAAAGTTGGCGACAAAGTACACACGGGGAACTTTTTACGGTTCTGGTCGGGATCGCATTTCTGTTTGTGCCGCTCTGGGCTGTAGGAATCGCTATTTCTCCCTCTCCAGGAACATTCTTTGAGGATTGTATAGATGATTTTGCGGCCATGCATCGCTGGCTGAAGGCTCACGCAGGTCCTTTTGTCGTATTCTGTAACGTGTTTGAAACGATAGCCGTCTGGTCTTTTGTACGCCCGATACTGAACTGGATCAATCCGCATAAGCATACTTGGAATTTTGCAATTTTGCTGGGGATTGCAATGGGGATTGTGCTGGTGCTGGGGGAGACTCTGGGCGAAGGAGGCGGCCCGCCACAGGTTGGAAGGCTTGTTCTCGTGACTGCTATTTTCATTAGTTTAGAATGCGCAGGAGTGCTGCTAGGTTACGCACTACTGGCGAAGCCGATGGGGCTTTTTCGAGAAACTTCTATCGCGCAAGCTTTTTAATAAAAAAGGTAACACTGCTCCGATGCAGGCGCTATGTGCTCGAATAGCGCCTGCATCGGAGCAAACAAATGCGCTACAATAACTGCTTCAGTTCCCCCGTCAGGTTCAATCGCCACCAGGAGTCATTTACCATTATCCCCTTCAGCACCCCATCGTGTAACAGGTCAAAGTAATCATACACATTTTTTAAAAAAATTCAACAAATTGTTGGTATGCTATGCCGTGTCAGGTGCATGCTATGTTACTTGATATAAAAATAGAACCCATCTATTACTGGGAGGATTTTCTAGTGGGCATTACCAGTTATGTAACTCAAGATGAATCGAGCACAGTTCCCGAAATAAAATCTGTACGGACGACACAACCCTGGCAGCGCATTGTGCTAGGAGCTATATTGTTGTTAGCAACTTGCTTAAACTTTCTGCTACTTGATCGCGCCGGCTATGGCAACACATACTATGCGGCAGCAGTCAAAAGCATGCTTCAGAGCTGGCATAACTTTTTTTATGTCTCTTTCGATCCCGGTGGCTTTGTGACGATTGATAAACCACCGCTAGGTTTCTGGTTACAGGCGTTAAGCGCGAAAATTTTCGGTTTTAGCGGCTTCAGCCTCATTTTGCCTCAGGCGTTAGCTGGCGTGTTTTCGGTGGCCGTACTCTATTACCTGGTACGGCGCATTTTTGGCCCTGGCGCGGGATTGTTGGCAGCTCTCTTTCTGGCAATAACGCCCATCAGCGTGGTTGCTAACCGCAATAATATCGTCGATAGCACGCTGGTACTGGTCGTGCTGTTGGGAGCCTGGGCCGTAAGCAAGGCGACTGAAACGGGACGCCTACGCTGGTTATTGCTGTGCGCGGTACTGATCGGATTGGGCTTCAATATTAAAATGCTCCAGGCCTACCTTGTCATACCGGCATTTGGCTTGATGTACCTCTTAGGCGCGCCTGAGAGCTGGTGGACGCGCATCTGGCACCTGACGCTGGCCCTGCTGGTATTGCTGACCATCTCGCTCTCCTGGGCAGTGGTGGTAGATCTTGTTCCGGCCTCGCAACGTCCCTATGTCGGCTCTAGCCAGACCAACTCGGAAATCGAGCTAGCCTTTGGGTATAATGGCATCGAACGTCTGACCGGTCTGGTGAGAGGGGCAGGAAGAGACATTCGAGCAACCGATCAGGCCAGTCAACCCCCGCAGGGTGGAGTTGGTTTCCTGGGCAATGCTGAAACCGGGAATCCGGGTCCGCTACGCCTCTTTAATACGCAGTTGGGCGGTCAGACGAGCTGGCTGCTGCCGCTGGCAATTCTTGGCCTCATCCTGGCCGGTTGGCGAGCCGGAATACGCTTGCCGCTCAATAGGCGACAACAATCGCTGTTAATGTGGGGAATGTGGCTGCTCACGATGGGCATATTCTTTAGCGTGGCTGGCTTTTTCCACACCTACTACCTGGTCATGATTGCGCCGGCCATCTGCGCGCTGGCCGCGATAGGGCTGATCGCCCTCTGGCAGGAATACCAGCAGAACAACTGGCGCGGCTGGCTGCTATCTGCGGCGCTGCTGATTACGGCTACGGTGCAGGTCGTTATGCTGCTGCCCTATAACGGCTTTCGCCAGATATTGATACCGTCCATCCTGATTCTCACTATCGTAGCCGCTGTTTTGCTGCTACTAGCGCGCTTTATCTCGCGGATACAGAGCCGCCGGGTATTGATGACGGCGATAGCTATTGGTACGTTCGGGCTACTGATAGCGCCAATGGTCTGGACCAGCAGTTCGCTGGTGCTCCCATCGATTGCGCTTATTCCCAGAGCAGGTCCGGCTTCGCTTGCTATCGTTGGCTTCCCTGGTGGTAGAAATGGCCGCAATGTAGCAGGCTTTTCTGGCAGCCCTCGCAACGGGCAATTTCCAGGCGCCCCGAGTAATGGTCAGTTCCCGGGCTTCTTTGGGGGAAGAGCAGGCATTGGGGCAGGGCAGGCGATAGACCCTTTTTCGACTGCGGATAAAAAACTGGAACAGTACCTGCTGGCCCATCAGGGAAATACCCGCTACCTCGTCGCAACCACCAATGCCATGTCAGCGTCTCCCATTATTCTGGACACAGGAAAACCTGTTATGGCTCTTGGCGGCTTTTCCGGCAGCGATCCCATCGTGGATGCTAGCAAACTGTCCGCGATGGTCGCCGACGGCACCGTGCGCTACTTCCTGATCCCTTCGCTGGGCTTTAACAATTTGCCTCCCCAGATACGAGACACGCTAGAAGCGCTGGGCGGAGGTGGCAATAGAGGAGGATTTGGCGGATTCGGCGGCGGTAATATCCAGGCCATCAATAACTGGGTGAGCACGCACTGCACTGTAGTTCCAACTGATCAGTGGCAAACGCCCTCCACTACCGGTCAGGCAGGGAGGTTCAGGGGCCTGGCGCAACAGACATTGTACAGTTGCGGCAATGCCAATCCATAGATGAATCGGGGAGCGACAGGGCAACCGCAAGGGATATCTTGCAATTCCGCCCGCCAACGCTCCCACGATCAATCGGGGAGCTACCGCGTCTAGCAGGGCAGGGACAAGCCCTGCCTCTACGGCGCACGGCAAGGAAGGCCCCTACGGAGTGCGGAATCGAAGTAGATCGGATCACAGAGTTGGAAATCAGACAACATTTGCAAACACTACGTCCGCTGCTGCTCTCTGATGCCGCTCGTCCATTGCGCTTCGTATGCATTGGAGGCATTGCAGGAGTAATCCAGTTGAGCATACTCGAGTTGCTCGCGAAGTATGGGTGGAGCGCAGTTGTGGCTAACCTGATAGCCTTTTTGCTATCGGCGCAGGTAAACTTCCTGTTAAACTCACTCTTTACCTGGCATGATCGCCAGGTAAAGAGTGGAGCTAGCAGGCTCAAAGCCATTTTTATACGCTGGCTCTCTTTCCACGGCTCTATTGCGGGAACAGCCTTACTCAATGAACTGGTGTTTATCATAGCCAGCGCCATTGTACCGACGCTGCTGGCTTCAGCACTGGGCATTGGTAGCGCGGCTTTGATCAACTTCTTTGTCTTTAATCGTCTTGTATTCCGACAACCTGCAAGCCAGACGAACGTACAGAATTCAGGGAAAGACGACATAAAAAGGCATACAACGTTCGCTACAGCCCGGACAGAGAAAGCATTTGCAGAAAGGATGTTTACCGCAATGGATGTCAAAGAAGAGCCTGTTCAGCAACTTGAGCAAGCGGAGCATCTTACGTATTCCATTATTGCGCCCGTTTTTGATGAAGTAGAAACGCTGCCGCACTTTTATGAACGCATGGTTCGCGTCATGGAAGATATAGGAGAGCCGTTTGAGCTTATCCTCATTAACGATGGGAGCACCGATGGTTCTTATGCAGTGATGCGAAAACTGCACGAAGAGGATGCAAGAGTGCGGATCATCGATTTTTCGCGCAACTTCGGGCATCAGATTGCTATTTCGGCGGGCCTTGATTATGCACGGGGCGATGCCGTCATCATTATTGATTCGGACCTACAGGACCCGCCGGAGGTCGTTGCGCTATTAATCGCGCGCTGGAAAGATGGGGCGGAAGTAGTCTATGCGCAGCGCACGCAGCGCGCAGGCGAAACGTTTTTCAAGTTGGCAACAGCGGCAGCTTTCTATCGACTGATTGCCCGCCTCACTTCGATAAACATTCCGCCCGATACAGGCGATTTCCGGCTGCTGGACCGGCGGGTGGTAAAAGCGTTAACAAGCATGCGGGAACATCATCGTTTCATGCGCGGGCTATCTTCCTGGGTAGGATTTCGCCAGGAGGCTGTCCAGTACCAGCGGCACGAGCGATTCGCGGGTTCCACCAAATACCCGCTGAAAAAGATGATTCGCTTCTCACTCGATGCCATTACCAGCTTCAGCTACGTACCGCTACAGTTGGCGACCAGCCTGGGCTTCTTTCTAGCGGGTCTCAGCCTGATAGGTATCTTGATCGCTATCATCCTGCGCATCTTCATGGGTGCGATTGTCGGCCAGGCTTCGACCCTTATCCTGGTCCTCTTTCTGGGCGGCATTCAGCTTATCTTCCTGGGGATCATCGGCGAATATCTGGGGCGGATCTACGACGAGGTGCGCGCCCGCCCGCTCTATATTGTGCGCGAGGTGTTAGAGTAAAGAGAGCGTACCAGCAAATCTATGTGCAGTTGCCAAATCACATTCAAGGCATTTACCATTGGGTTGTGAGATGTAGTGATGAGTTTTGCCTTCGTTGGAGCAAGGAGGTGTGGTTGAAGGAGCAAAAAGGCTCTGCCAGGCGTCAGAGCCTTTTTGCTATGTCGGCGTAAGCGTTAGCAGGCAGTTGAGAAAGTGTTTAGTCTGCCCGCAAAGTCGTAAAGGCCGAATTTGGCGGGCGTTGGTTGGGGTGTCCTGGCGAACCAATAGAGATTGGTCTCATCCTGCAAGGTAAACCCGTCGACCAGAATAGGAGCGATAGGATTCCCTTCCAGGAAGTCGCCCGTCTCCAGGTTATTCTGACATCCTCCACCGGCATTCAACCAGGGCGGCGTTGGGTTGTTGCCCAAGGGATCGTCCAGCCATTCGGCGGTCTCGTGGCTCATCGCGGTAATCCCAGCTACCCCAGAGAAGATCCCAGGAGTGGAAACGCTCTCGAAGATCTCCGTGTGGATGGCGTTCGGGTTCGTGGCGGACGTGAAGGTATCGTGGAAGCCCAGTACACAGCACTGGAGGTTTTTGGGATCGATTGAGCCAAAGTTGAGGTAGACGTCGCGGAACTGGAAGACCGGCAGGCTATCAGCCGGCAGATGCATAGCCAGTACTTCGTTCTCAATCCAGGGAATGAAGACGTTGATGTCCACAATCCCGATGCTGATGTTGGTGGTCGTCTTGAAGACCAGGTCAGCTACCTCATTGCTGGTGTTAAACGGCAGAGTGAAATGGAGCGTGGGTCTCACATCGGGCTGATTGAGCAAGACATGATAATTCGGGCTAGTAGTGGTGACGAAGTTGTTGAACTGGTTGCGCATGAGCGCGTCCGACCACTGCGCCCGCGAGCCCGTCAGCATGTGGTTCTTGCTAAAAATCGGCGAGTCGAGCAAAGTGTCTGTATTCTGCCCACCGCCGGAGAAGGTGACGTTCTGATCGGGGAAGTGGAACGCGACAGGGATCACGATGGTCTTGATGTGGGTGGTATGCGAACCAAGTGCCGGGTCGCTCCCCACCATAGTGAACGGGAAGGTCGTGTTATTGAACGTAAACGAGCCATTAAACGTTGGCACAAACTGTATGCCTCCCCCGGAGAGGCCAGCCGCGCGTTTGACGCTCGCCATCTGCGTCGCCGTGTGCATTTGCGAGGGCGACAGGTAGCGTCCACGTAGCTGAGCGAGGCTGATGGTGGGAAAACCACTACTCTGCGCGGCCTGTGCAGATGGTTGGGCAAAGACAGTAATTGTTCCTACCAGAACGAGTGTCAGAGCCATTGCGAGGGAAATACGTAGGAACCAACTTTTCTTGAATGACATAGCAAATCCTTTCATGCATTCAATTCAAAACACCTGTAGAGAAATAGGATACCACCACGAAAATTGTGCAAAGAGTTGCTGGATAAGCCTGGCAGCATCTCATTATACAACAATCGAGATGACAAGAGAAAGATCAATAGAGATTTCTTTTCGTCAGACACAAGACGAATAGATTATCCTGCTCTACAGAAGAGGTCTATAGACTTATACGAGATAATGTTACACTACATTGATGCAGAAGAAAGTACAATGGTCCCAGGTAAATGACTAGAAACGCCATACTGTCGCAATCTTAGTGAAAACGCTAATCTACCGCTTCGCCGCACAAAAGAGGAGGGAGGAGTTGCAGAACATGCGCAATGCGCATGTTCTGCAACTCCTCCCTCCTCAAAAAGAGCCCCGCGGGCGCGCTCACTCATGAGGTAAGCACGCGAGACACACCCCTGTTAAAGGTTTTCAATCGTCACGGGTTCGATCTTATCGGCAGGCTCGAAATTGAACACTCTGGAGTAGAAGTATAGTTCGGCTTCGAGCGAACGTTTAATGTTTTCAGCGCGACGGAAGCCGTGTTGTTCGCCCTCGAAGGGGAGATATGCGACCGGGACTTTGTTCTTTTTTAGCTCCTCGACCATCAGTTCCGCCTGATTGGGTGGCACCACTTTATCTTCCAGGCCCTGGAAGAAGATTACTGGACAGGAGAAGCGGTCGATAAAGTTGATCGCGGAACGCTGATAGTAGAGGTCGCGCGCTTCGGGGTAGGGCCCGATCAGGCTGAAGAGGTAGCGTGACTCGAATTTGTGTGTGTCTTTGACAAATATATCCAGGTCGCTCACGCCAAAATGACTGGCTCCTGCCTTGAAGACATCGCGGAAGGCCAGGGCGCAAAGGGTGGTATAGCCGCCGGCGCTCCCGCCATGAATAGCGAGGCGATTGCCATCAACCAGGCCGCGCGCCACCAGATATTTCGTGCCATTGACGCAGTCATCGACATCAACAACGCCCCATTGTCCATAGAGCCGCTCGCGATACTCTCGGCCATAGCCCGTGCTACCGCCATAGTTTACGTCCAGCAGAGCAAAGCCGCGGCTGGTCCAGAACTGCCGGTTCAGACTGAGGGCGCTTGAGACCGCGCTGGTTGGCCCGCCGTGGCTCTCGACGATCAGCGGCGGAAGTTCTCCGGCGGGAGCCACATAATCGGGGTTACAAGGTGGGTAGAAGAAAGCATAGGCGGTAAGACCATTTTCTGTGGAGAATTCAATCGCCTGCGGGGTGGAGATGTAGCGTTGATCTATCTCAAGGTTACTGGCAGAGCGCAAGACCTTGCTGGTTCCGGTGGCGATATCGAAACGAGCGACGACGCCACTATTGGTCGGCGAGGCACCGATAAACACAACCTGCTCTGCGTTGACTCGGATATTGGACATGGTTTTATAAGGAACCGAAAGAGGCGTGAGCTGACAAGTAACGGTGTCAAGGGAAGCTAGATGCGCCTCGCCTTCCCCAGCATACCAGCAAACAATGCGTTGAGCTGAGACGAAGCCGTAGGTGGACATGCCAAAGGACCACTGCGGCGTACCAAACTCGGCATTTTTCGGGTGCAGCGGTTCGACTTTGCCGTCGCGTAGCCGATAGAGGTTCCACCAGTTGGTGCGGTCAGAGATGAAATAGAGCGTTCCATCCGGGGACCATTCGGGCTGGAAGATCGATTCGCGCGGCCCGCCCGCAATCAGTTGAGCGTGCTTGATGAGGCCATCCTGATCAAATTCGCCGACCCATAGCTCGGTGCCGTCCCAGGGCATATTGGGATGATTCCAGGTTAGCCACGCTAGGCGCGAGCCATCGGGACTCAGGCGCGGGGAAGAGTAGAAGTCGTTGCCGCTTACAAGAGTCTGGACGCGTTCTGCTCCCGTAAGGGAAACGCTGATGAGCTTATTAATCGCCTCCTGCCCAGGATTAGCATGGTCTTCACCCACACAGATCAAGCGTCCACGCTGTCGATCCATCACCATGTCAGCGTAGCGCAAACCGGACTGGGAGGCAACCGATTCGGGTGTAGAACCTGGGGAGACGCGATAGAGATGCTGATCGACGAAATTTGAGAAATAGATCGTTCCTTCGCTGACGGTGAAGCTGCCACCGCCGTACTCATGAACGCGAGTGCGGGCATTAAAGGGAAGAGGAAGAACATCGGTCGTAGCGCCATCGGCGGTGTAGCGCATGATAGCAACGCGCCCGCCTTCCGATGGACGGGTTTCACTCCAGTAAATATCGCTCCCATCGAGGATGATTTGCCCTAAAACATTTGCTTTAGAGAGGAACAAATCCGGTGTGATAGGGGATTTCCAGGAGCCATAGGGAGCAATTTGTGGGTTGGTCATGTTAGTTTCCTTTCCCTCCAGGACGCGCTCAGGCAGGTCCCTACGCTATTTCGCGCTCCGTAGGGACCCGCTTTATCGCGTCCTGCGCGATTTATCGCATCCCCGTGGAACGCGGAATCGCAATAAATACAACGGTATTACCTCAACATTAGTGGCACCGCCTGCTGGAGCAGGCTTGTTAGCCAGAATGGGAGCAGCGTTCCCATCGCCAGGGTACCAAGCGCGGCAATTACCAGGGCGCTCCATGATAGCCAGGTCAATTCGCCACCCTGCTCTTGATCGGTTGTTGTGGAAGCGGAACTTGCTCCCGACCTGGATGCAGCAGGGGCAGGCGATAAATCGCCCGAGGCGGGCGCGCTAAAGCTGGCCCCTACATGTGTCCCTACGGGGGGTTTCGCTGGGGCCACGGCGGTGGCAGTTCCAGCCGCCGATAGAGCGCCGGATGTGCGGGCGGCTGCAACTGAACTTGCTGCCACTCTTGAACCTCCTCTTGGAGTTACTGGCACGCCTGGCAAAGGAGTCTGGGCAGGAGCCACGCTGGCGGCTGTGGGTTCCATGAACATGGTGGCGATGATGCGCAAGTAATAGTATATACCCAGCACGCTGGCGAGGACGCCGATGATCAAGAGTTCGGGATGTCCGCCGACAAGCGCAGCATAGAACAGGTAGTATTTGGCGGCAAAACCCGCCATTGGTGGGAAGCCCGCCAGGGCCAGCAAGAAGAATGCCAGGAAGCCTGCCAGCACGGGACGACGATACCACAACCCGCGCAGGTCGTCAGCATCGTTGCCCGAGTTATCGGCTCGTTCCAGCATGGAGACGACGCCAAAGGCCCCCAGATTCATAAAAGCATAACAGAGCAGATAGAAGAGAATGGCCGAGACCCCCAACGTGCCGCCAACGACGATACCAATGAGCAGGTAGCCAGCGTGGGCGATGCTGGAGTAGCCGAGCATGCGCTTGGCATTGCTTTGCACCAGCGCCATAATATTGCCACCGACGATAGTCAGCACAGCAATCACCCAGACGATAGGCAGCCAGTCTACCTTGACAGCACCAAGCACGATATCGAAGACGCGGGTGAAGGCGATCAGCGCCGCGGCTTTGGTGCCGACCGACATAAAAGCCGTGACGGGAGCTGGCGCGCCCTGGTAGACATCGGGGGTCCACGCCTGGAAGGGGATGGCCGAGATCTTGAAGGCAAAACCGACTGTGAGCAGGCCCATGCCGATGAGCATGAGCGTTGGCGCGTGCAGAGGCGCGGTCGTCGTGCCCGGTTCAAGCAGGAAGGCGTGCAGGATGTCGATAAACGACGTGTGGCCCGTTGCGCCGTAGATCAGAGCTATGCCGTACAGCAAAAAGGCCGAGGCGAACGAGCTGAGCAGGAAATATTTCATGCCCGCTTCCTGAGAAGATGCGCGCCGGGCCACAAATCCGCAGAGGATGTAGAGGGCGAGCGAAAGCATCTCGATGCCCAGGAAGATCATCAAGAAGCTGGTCGCAGCCGCCAGCAACATCATGCCGGTGGTAGCCAGCAGCATCAAGGCGTAATATTCGCCCTGGTGAACCAGCCCCAGCCGCTTGAGATAGGCAGGCGAGAGCAGAATGCCCAGCCCGCTGGCACTCAAGATGATCAGATAAGCAAAAAGCGTTGCCGGATCGGAGCCGATCATCTGGTTAAATGCGCGCTGATGATCGCCGATGACCCAGAGCACAATCGTTGCGGCTACTGCTCCGAGCACGGCAAGCAGGCTCAAGAGCGGCAACACGACGAAATTGGCGGGGCCGCTGTGCTTCGATTTTTCGCCGGCATGCGGCAGCGCCAGGTCAACGAGCATGATGATCAGGATCATGCCTACCAGGACCAGCACTGGCGCGATCCGCCCCCAATCGGCGGGGGAAACTGTGAATGTAAACGTCATATATGTACACCTCTCAGGTGGTTGCGATAAATCGGGTCCCTACCGCACAATCGCGTTTCCGAGAATTTGCAGCGTGTTCAGTACCGAAGGCTCTAATAAAAAGGTCAAGGGTAAGGGCTGCAAGCCGAGATAAAAGATCAATGCCAGCAGGGGCAAGATGGTCACGAACTCGCTTATGTGCAGATCAGGCAGTGTGTTTTTACGGATGCTTGCCCCAACAACAGTCCTGGTATTCCGCCCGCCAACGCCGCTCTCGCGTCTAGCTTCGCTCAGGCGGGCGGCAAAGAAGCCTTCATTCTGGCGCGGCCCCTGCATGATGCCCAGGAAGAAGCGCAGCATGTACCAGGCCGCCGGAATAACGACCAGCGTCCCCAGCACACCAAACCAGATATTATTGCGGAACGCTCCCAGCAAGGCTAAAAACTCGCCGGCGAAACTATTCAGTCCGGGTAGGCCAAGCGACGAGAGCACCGTGATGATCATTACCGTTGCCAGGACAGGGATGCGCGCAGCCAGACCACCGAAGTCGCTGAGGCGGCGCGTGCCTACCCTTTGCTCAATAAAGCCGACGATCAGGAAGAGGGCAGCGATGGTAATGCCGTGATTGACCATCTGCATCACCGATCCTTCCACTCCCTGGACATTGAAAGCAAACATGCCGAGCATGATAACACCAAGATGGCTGATGCTGGAGTAACCGAGCAGGCGTTTCAAATCTGTCTGCACCAGCGCCATCAACGCGCAGTAGAGAATGCCAGCCACCGCCAATCCACTGAAGTACGGGGCCAGATTCTGCATGGCCTGTGGGAAAAGCGGAATGCATAAGCGCAGAAAGCCGTACGCTCCCGTCTTCGACATCGCTCCAGCGAGCATGGCAGTTACCGGCGCTGGCGCTTCGCTATAAGCATCGGGCAGCCAGCTATGGAACGGGATGAACGGCACTTTGACGACAAAGGCGGCGGAGAATGCGAGCAGCAGCCAGATCTGTATTGTGCCGTCAAGCTTTGTGCCAAGCAGGCTTGCCAGGTCAAGGGTATAGCTACCGCCGGTTGCTACCTGGTGGTAGTAACCAAGCGCGATAATGCCTGCCAGCATCAGCAGGCTGCCGATGGAGGTATAGAGCACAAATTTGAAGGCGGCATAGATGCGGCGCTCACCTCCCCAGCTTCCAACCAGGAAATAGGCCGGGATCAGCATCAGTTCCCAGAAAATATAGAACAGGAAGAGGTTGGTCGAGAGAAAGACGCCCAGAATGCCACTTTCGAGCAGGAGCATAAAGGCCATGTAGTTTTTGACTTTTTGCTCGATACCGAACGATGCAGCGATAGATACCACGGTCAGCAACGCAGTGAGCACAACCAGCAAGATGCTGATGCCATCTACCCCAAGACTATAATTGATGCCGAGCGGAGCAATCCATGTCACCTCCTCGTTGAACAGGAAGGTTCCCTGGAAGGTTGCGCTCACAGTAGATTGCGAGTAAATGAGCATCAGGATGGCTGTGAGCACCAGATTCGCGCCCGCCACAGCCAGCGCCGTCCAGCGAATCGTGTTATGGAAATCTCTGGGGAAAAACAGGAGCACGATCCCGCCCACCAGAGGCAGCAATGTGATAACCGATAAAATAGGAAACATGACCTCTACCCCCTCACCGCGTAATAAATGACGATCAGCACGACGCCGAGCAGGATGATCAGGGCGTAATTGCGCATGTAGCCCGTCTGTAAACGCCGCAAGCCCGTGCTGCTCAAGCGGAACAGGAACGCCAGACCACGACTGCCCCCATCAAGCAAATCGCCTTCGATGAAGCGACTGGCGAAGCGTCCGAGAGCCTGCAAGGGATTGACGAGCCCGGCGGTCAATATCTCGTCAATATAATACTTGTGGAAGACCAGTTGATAGAGCGGGTTTCTGCTCTCTTTATATTCGAAACCGCCGCGATAGAGCAACCATGCGACGCCAATTCCTCCAAGCGCGAGCGCGAGGCTCAGGCCAGTCGAGAGCCATCCCAGAGCAAAGGAGATCGTGGGCGCTTTCACCGCTAAGACGGAGGCCAGGAAATTGGCCAGCGGCTGCCACTGTGGACGACCAAACAGGGCCAGCGAACCAACAAAGCCGCCGATAACGGAGAGCACCGCCAGAATCACCAGAGGAACGGTCATCACCGCAGGCGCTTCGTAGATATCGTAATAACCGACGCGGCCCGCGTGATGCCCAGGGCGAGGGCTAGCCTCGCCCCTACCATCCTCTTCGTCTTCCTCCTCTTCTTCGTTGTGAGCCGTGACGACGTTGCCGCGATAGCTGCCAGTGAAGATGCCAAAGAAGAGGCGGAACATATAGAAGGCCGTCAGAGCGGCGGTGAGCAGGCCAACGCCCCATAAGACATAGAACCAGGGGTTCTGGGTTGCGTTCGCCTGAGCCAGCACCGAGCCAAGAATATCGTCCTTACTCCAGAAGCCTGAGAGCGGGAAGATGCCGCTGATCGCCAGAGCTGCGATCAGGAAGGTCCAGAAGGTAATCGGCATGCGCTGACGCAACCCGCCCATCTTGCGCATATCCTGTTCGCCGCCCATTGCATGGATCACAGCGCCAGCGCCCAGAAAGAGCAGGGCCTTGAAGTAGGCGTGCGTCGTGAGATGAAAGATGCCGCCGGTATAGTTATGGACGCCCTCAGCCATGAACATGTAGCCAAGCTGGCTGATGGTGGAATAGGCCAGGACGCGCTTGATGTCGAGCTGGAAAAGAGCGATGGTAGCGGCAAAGAGGGCGGTAGCGCCGCCAATGCCAGCCACGATATTGAGGGCAACGGGGGCCAGTTCAAAGAGCGGATTGGCGCGGGCAACCAGGTAGACGCCGGCAGTAACCATCGTTGCGGCATGGATCAGCGCGCTGACGGGCGTCGGGCCTTCCATAGCATCGGGCAACCACATATAGAGCGGCAACTGGGCCGATTTGGCGGTACAGGCCAGGAAGAGCAGCAGCGTGATGGCAGTTGCCGTCGGACCTCCCAATGCAGAAGGGGAGAGTTTACCAAAAACATCCTGATAGTTGAGCGAGCCGAAGTTGATAAAGATCAGGAAAATCGCCAGCATCAGGCCAAAGTCGCCGATGACGTTGATCACAAAGGCTTTCTGCGCCGCCGCAACCGCCGCACGGCGCTGGTACCAGAAGCCTATGAGCAGGAATGATGCCAGACCAACCAGCGCCCAGCCGACCAGCAGGAAGAGAAAATTATCGGCAGTGACCAGCAGAACCATCGCGAAAATAAAAAAGTTCATGTAGGCGAAGAAACGCCAGAAGCCAGGATCGTCTTCCATATATCCGGCTGAATAAATATGGATCAGCAGACCAACGCCGGTTACGATCATCAGCATGGTGGCAGAGAGCGGATCGAAGAGCTGGCCAAAGGAAATTTGCAGGTTGCCGGAGACGACCCAGGTATAGATAGTGGGATCGCTGACGCGCCCGGATACGGGGGTGCCGATCATGGATAAAAAGCTGAGGGCGGCGAATACGAAGGCCAGCCCGCAGGCCCCCCACGCCACCGCCAGGATCGCCCCTCGCGACATAAATCTGCCCAGCACGCCCAGGATCATAAATCCCAGCAGGGGCAGGATGAGCACTCCAAAACTCAGATTTGTCATCATTAGCCTCGCAATACGTTCATCTCGTCAACATCGATATTGCGGCGTGTGCGGAAAATGGAGACAATAATAGCCAAGCCAACCACAACCTCGGCAGCCGCCACAGTCAATACGATAAAAACAAACATCTGTCCATCCGCAGAATCGAGAAAGCTTGAGAAAGCCACAAATGCGAGATTGACGGCATTCAGCATCAATTCAATTGACATAAAGATAATCAACGGGTTGCGCCTGGCAAGCACGCCGATGCTGCCGATAGTGAATAGGATGGCGCTCATGATCAAGTAAGCGGATAGCGGCATGGTTCAGCTCCCTCCAACATAGAAACGGCGTTACGCCCTCCGACCAAAAATGAGCGCACCGAGAATCGCGACGACGATCAGCAGGCTGGTAACTTCAAATGGGAACAGAAAGCCGTGGAAAAGGGCCAGGCCGAACGCCTGGATATCGCCCTGTTTCGCGACCATAGCGGAGAGGCTATTGGCCGGATCGGCCTTCGTGCCCGAGGCGATGGTGCCTGTAAAAATCAAATAGCTCAAGGCTCCCACCAGTGTCAGCCCCAATACACTGCCGACGATGCGTTGCCAGGGCATGCGGTCCTGTTCCTCGGTACCGCCAGCTTCGGGCGCGAGCATCGTCACCACGAAGAGGAAAAGCACCATAATTGCGCCTGCGTAAATCAAAATCTGCACAATGGCGATAAACATCGCCCCTAATTGCAGGTAGAACATCGCCAGAAATAACAGCGTGAGGATCAGGCTCAAGGCGCTATAGACGGCGTTCTTGAAAGCGATGACCCCTATAGCAGAGGCGGTGCTGGCGACTGCCAGCACGAAAAACGCGATCTGTGTGGCTATCATGGCAGTTTCCTTCTATCCTCGTCCTGCTCTTCATCGACCAGCAAGACTGGGCGTTCGGTATGGGTAGTACCGAGGCCGACGGCGGCGGCGCTGGCCTCCGAGCCATCGAAGACGTGTTGTACTTGCGGAACCGGTTGCGCGGCCTCTGCGGGCGCGGGATCGGCCCAGACCTCATTGGAGCCAATGGTTGCCTGCCCCTCTGGTTCAAGCAACTGTTCTTTATGATAGACCAGGTCCTCTGGATAATAGGATGCCAGCTTGTAGTTTTGCTCCAGCGTGATTGCGCCGGTGGGGCAGGCGGCCTGGCAGTAGCCACAGAAGATGCAGCGCAGCATATTCACGTCGAAGACTTTAGCGTAACGTTCGCCCGCGGAGACGCGATTCTCTTCGGTGTTCTCTTCGGCTTCGATGTAGATGGCGTCAGCCGGACACGCGCCCGCGCAGAGGTAGCAGCCAACGCAGCGTTCCAGGCCGTTCTCGTAGCGGTGCAACACATGGCGACCCCGGAATCGCGGCGGCAGTGGACGCTCCTCCTCTGGATAAGAGATGGTCGTCGGCTTTTTACCTATATTTTTCAGGGTTGTTGCCATCCCCTTGATGATGTCAAAAGACATGAGTGACTCCTTATTAGAGGGCAGGTGCAAGACCTGCCCCTACCTGTCTTCCAGCAATTGAAATTGCTCATCGAGTGTCAGATGTTGAATCTGATTCAGTACCTTACGATAGATATAGGCTGACATCTGCTCTCTCTGGAAAATGCTCTCTATTTATGCACTGAATCATACCAGAGCAAAGCATACTTGTCATCCTATGCTCCTACGCCTCATACCTGGACTGCTTTCTGACTCTGCTCCTTCTCATCCTCACTCTCACTCACAACAGCAGGCGAGCCGACGCGCTCGAACTTTGCCAGGCGTACGGAGGAGGGCAGCACTTCGACGCCCTGCTTCTCTTCGTAGCGAATGCCTTTTAACACTCCACGGCGCTGGATGCCGAAGAGGAGAGCGCCAATGATTGCCAGACCGACGATGCAATTTATCCACCAGGGCAGCCCCAGCGCGACTATCGTCGCCGTGATGACGGCGTTGAGTACGGCCAATGGCAGCAGGATTTGCCAGCCGAGACGCATCAGGCGATCATAGCGAATGCGTGGCAGGGTGGCGCGTAGCCAGATGAAGAGGAACAGGAAAAGACATACTTTGACCAGAAAGATGATAATCGACAGGCCCGGAATGCGTTCCAATCCAAAGAGGCTCCAGCCGCCCAGGAAGAGCGTCGCAGCGACCGAGCTCACGGTAATCATATTGATGTATTCGGCCATCTGGTAAAGGCTCCAGCGCAGACCGCTATACTCGGTCAGGTAGCCCGCAGTCAGTTCCTGTTCGGCTTCCGGCAGATCGAAGGGCGCTCGGTTGACCTCCGCTATGCCCGCGATCAGATAGATCATAAAGCCGAGGGGCTGAGCCACGATAAACCAGATGCCCTGGTTAAGCTGCTCATGCACGATGCCCACCATGCTCAGTGTGCCGGCCCACATTAGCACGCCGCTAAGCGCGAGGCCGAGACTTGTTTCGTACGAGACCATCTGAGCGGCGCTGCGCAGAGCGCCGAGCAGCGAGTAGCGATTACCTGAGGCCCAGCCGCCCAGGACGATCCCATAAACGGCCAGCGACGAGATTGAGAGTATCCAGAGCAGGCCCACGTTGATGTCAGCAATGATCGGGTCCCAAATGCTCGGTTTGCCCGCGACCCAGCTCGCGCCGATTGGCACCACGGCAAAGGCGCAGAGCGCAACGATGACAGAGATTACGGGAGCGATCAGGTAGACTAGCTTTTTCGCCTGAGCCGGTACAATCTGTTCCTTAAAAGCCATTTTGATGGCGTCGGCTACGGGCTGGAACAGGCCAAACGGACCCGCGCGGTTCGGTCCCAGGCGGCCCTGGATTTTGGCAACGACGCGCCGCTCGATGAGCGTCATGTAGGCAAAGGCTGTCAGGAGCGCGAAAATCACGATGGCGCTCTTGACGACAGCCGAGATAATCACCCAGATATCAGGCATGGGCCACCTCCTGTTCTTGCGTACGTACTCCCTGCGCTCCGAGATCTTCCCAGGTCAGGCCAGCATAGAAAGGATTGCTCGCTGCGATCTCCAGCAGGATATCCTGGGGGCCGTTATAGTTCCAGGGATGCCCCATAGCGTCTGCCAGTTCCATCAGGATCTCCCAATCGGCCTTCGCACCCGGCAATGGACGCAGAGCGCGACGAATAGCCTGGACGTGATGATCGACGTTGGTCATGCTGCCATCTTTTTCGGCGAATGTCACGGCGGGCAGCACAACATCGGCCTGTTGCGCCGTCTCGGTCAGCGTAATATCCTGCACAACGACAAATTCGAGGGTCGAGGATAGCTCCGGCTGAGGCAAGTGACGAGCTGGATTGGCGCCCATAATATAGAGCGCCTTGATCTGCGGATTGCTCAGCATCTCGGCGTATGCCATGCCCTTCTGCGCGGCAGGCTGATAGCCCGGCAATGCATCCGGCAAGACGCCCATATCACGCGCACCTAGCGAGTTAGCATCCTCAAAGAGCGGTCCAACGCCCGCGCCAGGACGCCCGATATTGTTTGTCAGCACAGCCAGCGCCTGCAAGTCTGCCGCCAGATCCTCGCAGCCGGGGTCAAGTGTCGCCATCTCATCATAAAGTATAACCGCGCCCTTCGCGCTGACGATCTGCTCTGCCAGGGCTGCGAGCTGTGTCGTTACTTCCAGGCCAAAGCTCTCTTGAGCGGCTTTGATCGCCTTTTCCTGCGACTGTATGCCTGCTTTGATCTCAGCATTCGGCTTGACCGCGCTATTATTCAGTGCCTGCTGGAGCAGCATTTTCGCCGCCATGCCTGCGCCATGTTCAGGAACAGTAATTTTGCTGGCGGCAAAGCGATCAAGCTCGGTTGGCTGCGAGTTGACGATGTAGATGCGCGCGCCCTGCTTCATGGCTTTTTTGATGCGCAGGTTGAGGATCGGCTGGCGCCGGTAGGGATCGGATGCGATCAGCACAATATGCGAGGCTTTCTCAAGCTCCGCGATGCTGTTGGTCATCATCCAGGGCCTGCCGGTCAGCTTATCGCGCGGCCCCTCGAAACGTCCGTGATGGTGGTCGATATTCGGCGTTCCCACGACCTCGCGTATGAGCTTCTGGAAGAGATAGGATTCTTCGTTGGTGACGCGGGTTGAGCCGATGCCGCCGATTGATTGCGCGCCATGCTGGGCAGCAATATCTTTGAGGCGAATGGCGATATGCTGGTATGCTTCGTCCCAGGTCGTCGGAACGAGGCTGCCATTATGCCTGATCATCGGTGTGCGCAGCCGCTGCGGGCTGTTCACAAAGCCGAATTCCCAGCGCCCACGGTTACACAGCCAGCCATCATCAATTTCGTCATTGGTACGCGACATCAGGCGCATGATTTTATCCACGCGCACATCGACCAGCGCATTGCAGCCAACGCTACAGTTGTTGCAGACGCTCGGCACGCGTTTCAGCTCCCACGGGCGCGCTTTGAAGCGATAGCTGCTGGCGGTCAACGCGCCGACCGGGCAAATTTCAACGGTATTGCCGGAGAAGACCGAGTCAAAGGCGTGATCAGGAGCCGTGCCCACCTCCATTTTGTAGCCACGCGAGATCATCACCAGACCGTTATCCATCGAAATCTCGGAGCTAAAACGGGTGCAGCGCTGGCACAAAATACAGCGTTCGCGATCCAGCATGATGTCTTTGCTGACCGGAATGGGCTTCTGGTAGTGGCGTTTATAGAGGTCAAAGCGCGTTTTGCCAGGTCCGTGGCGCAGGGTGAAATCTTGCAGATCGCACTCGCCGCCTTTGTCGCAGATTGGACAATCGAGCGGGTGATTGATCAGCAGGAACTCCAGCGTACCACGACGAGCCTTGAGCACCTTCTCCGTCTGAGTATGAACGACCATCCCCTCGCTTACAGGCGTGGTGCAGGCAGTCTGCGGGGGCTTCGGTAGCTTCTCAATTTCCACGAAGCACATGCGGCACGCACCCAGCGGCGGCATTTTGGGATGGTAGCAGTAGATTGGCACCTCTATCCCCGCCTTTTTGGCCGCGGCCCACACCAGCGTTCCCGCCGGGACCTCGACAGGAATGCCATCGATGGTCAGGTGAACCAGTTCTTCTTGTTTTTCTTCTGGCATAATTTTTCTACCGTTTATCTAGCAGGTAAAACAACGTTATTTTGTATTGGTTCGATTTATCACATCCGCGTTCGTGCAGGCTAGGCGATTAATCGCCGGAGGACGCGCTAAAGCGGGTCCCTACGGATCTCCCGAGGCTTTCGATAAATCGGGTCGGTACGGTGGTCCCGGTCATCGGTCCCGAATTAGCGGGCGCCGGCGTGCAGTGATGCTCCCTGGACTGACTCTGTATCTGGCACCGTTCGTCCTGCGCCAACCATGCAATGTCCATGCTTGACATGATATTCGAATTCTTCGCGGAACAGCTTGATGCCGCTGGTGATTGAGCTGGTGGCGGCATCGCCCAGGGGACAGAATGACTTACCGCTGATATTGTCGCAAATATCCATCAGCAGATCGACATCTTTTTCCCTGCCATGTCCGTGCTCAAGACGTTCAAGGATCTCGGTCATCCAGTAGGTACCTTCGCGGCAGGGCGTACATTTGCCACATGACTCGTCACGATAGAACTCGGTCATGCGCAAAATAGCGCCGACGATGCAGGTATCTTCGTCGAGCACGATAACGCCTCCCGAACCAAGCATCGAGCCTGCTGCGGCAATGGCTTCAAAGTCCAGGGTAGTATCCACTTTGTCCGGGCCAAGTATAAAGGTCGATGAACCACCAGGGATGATTGCTTTCAGGTTTTTGTTGCCCGGGATGCCGCCGCCGTACTGTTCATCGTAAATCAGGGTGCGCAGGGGCGTTCCGAGGGGCAGCTCATAATTGCCTGGTTTGTTGACATGGCCGCTCAGACAGAAAATACGCGTGCCTTTGCTCTTCTCGGTGCCGAAACCGGCGTACCACTCGGCGCCGTTCTCGACAATCGCGGGTATGGTGGAGAGCGTCTCGCAGTTGTTGATCACGGTGGGGCCGCCGTAGAGACCGATCACGGCGGGGAATGGTGGCTTCAGGCGAGGATAGCCGCGCCTGCCTTCCAGCGATTCCATCAGGGCGCTCTCTTCCCCACAAATATATGCGCCCGCGCCGCGATGCACGATCACTTCCAGGCTATAATCGCTGCCCAGGATATTTTTGCCGATCAGCCCGGCATCGTACGCCTCCTGTACCGCCCGCTCAACCTGCCGACCGGCCAGCGCCAGTTCGCCGCGCACATAGATAAACGCGGTCGAGACGCGACAGGCGTAGCTGGTGATGATGACCCCTTCGACCAGCATATGGGGATTTTTCTCCATCAGCATGCGATCTTTGAAGGTGCCCGGCTCGCTCTCATCGGCATTGCAGCAGAGGTAGCGCGGTTTATCGTTTTTGGCGAGGAAGCTCCATTTCATTCCGGTCGGGAAGCCAGCTCCGCCGCGTCCGCGCAACCCCGATTGCTTCACCATCTCGACGAGTTCATCCGGCTGGTACTGGTTCAGCGCCTTCTCCAGCGCCTGATAGCCTCCATGCTCGCGATAGACCGCAAGCGTATCGATTCCCGGAATATCGATATTTTTTGTAATTATCAGTTCTGGCATAGATAAATTTCCTTTAGCGAACGTACGGGCGCGCCTCCGCCTCCGTAGGGGCTGTACCTCGCGCCTGCCCTGCCTTCAACTCTCGATCCAGTTTGTCAAGCAGGGCGTCGGCTGTTTCCAGGGTGAGATTTTCGACAAATTCATTATTTACCTGCAACACGGGAGCGGTACCGCACGATGCGAGGCACTCGGTAGTCAGCAACGTATAATTGCCATCGGGCGTCGTCTCACCGCGCTTGATGCCTAGTCGCTGCTCAAGATGCTCCACCAGCTTATCACAGTTGCGCAAATAACACGAGATGCTCGTACAAACCTTGATCACCCTTTTCCCTGGTTGCTGCTGGTGATACATTGTATAGAAGGTAGCCACGCTCTCCACATCGTCAACCGTCATACCAATCGCGTCGGCAACCGCTTGCAGCCCCTCCTGTGTGATATAGCCTTCTTCTTGCTGCACGATGTAGAGCGCGGGCATCACCGCCGAGCGAGCTACGGGGTAGCGGGCAGCGAGATTGCGCATGCGCTGTTTAGCCTGTTCTGATATCATCGATCAACCTCACCAAGAACAATATCAATACTGCCAATAGCCGCCACCACGTCCGACAGGAAGCAGCCTTCGGTCATGCGCGGAAGCGCCTCCAGATTAGCGAACGAGGGGGCGCGTACGTGCATACGATAGGGCTTTGCGCTCCCATCGCTTACAATGTAGTAGCCAAGCTCGCCTTTGGGTGATTCCGTACGCGTGAACACTTCTCCCTTAGGAGGACGATAGCCTTCTGTAAATAGTTTGAAGTGGTGGATCAGCCCTTCCATACTGCCAGTAATTTGCCATTTGGGCGGCGGCGCAACTTTGGGATTGCTCACGCGATACGCGCCCGTGGGCATGCCATCCAGGGCCTGATTAACGATCTTCAGGCTCTGTTCCATCTCTAACATACGCACCAGGTAGCGGTCGTACACGTCGCCATTGGAGCCAACGGGAATATCGAAATCGAACTGCTCGTAGCCGCTATAGGGAAAGACCTTGCGAATATCCCAGACGACGCCGCTGCCACGCAACGTTGGCCCGCTCACGCCATAGGCCAGCGCATCCTCTTTGCTGAGGTACCCCACGTCCTTTGTACGCTCAAGCCAGAGCTGGTTGTTGGTAATCAGGTCGTGATATTCCTGCAAGCGCGCCGGGAAGACTTTCGTAAACTCGCGCACCTTCGCATCGAAGCCTTTGGGAACCTCGGCTTGCAGGCCGCCCGGACAGATATAGCTTGTCATCAAGCGCACACCCGAAATATATTCGAAAATGTCGAGCAGCATCTCACGTTCGCGGAAACAGTAGAGGAAGACGCTCATTGCGCCCAGGTCAAGCGTATGCGTCCCCAGCCAGACCAGGTGGCTGGCGATGCGCTGCAACTCGGCCAGAATGACACGAACATATTTGATTTTATCGGTTATTTCATCCTCAATATCGAGCAGTTTCTCGATTGCCAGGGCGTATCCCAGATTGTTGCTGAGCGGGGCTAAATAGTCCATCCGGTCCGTGAGCACCAGCGCCTGGTGGTATGTTTTGGCCTCGGCGGTTTTTTCGATGCCAGTGTGCAGAAAGCCAATATCGGGCACCGTTTTAACGACCGTCTCACCTTCAATGGTCAGGATTAGCCGTAACACTCCATGCGTGCTCGGGTGCTGTGGTCCCATGTTGATGGTCATGCTATCAGCGCGCCGCTCTCCGTCTAGCTGCTGGCTGCCATCGATTGTATACTGGTTCGCTATTTCTTGCTGCTGCATAACTTTTCCTTTGCGCATGGATGCGATCAATTGGACGTGATCAATCGTTGCTTGAAATTCCGATCAACAACGCCGCTCTCACGGCTGGTAGCTCCCCGCTTCATCGTGGGATCGCTCAGTTGATCGGCAAGGAAGGTCCCCACGAAGGGTATTTACGTATTTTGTTTATCTTCTTTGAGCGTGCCCGGCTCCTGATTAGGGTTGACTTTCTCGCGCCGTTCGTCCAGTGTGCGACCCTGAGGGGTACGCAGCGTTTGCTGACCGACGCCGGGATCGATAGTATAGGGCACCTGTCCGCCCCAATGCGGCTCCGGCAGGTCAAAGCCGTTCAAGGGATAATCTTTACGCAACGGATGAGTGGTCCAGTCCATTGGCATCAAAATACGCCGTAAGTCGGGATGACCGATAAAGGTGATGCCGAACAGATCGTAGACCTCGCGCTCGTACCAGTTGGCGCCCGCCCATACGCCCATTACGCTCGGCACCGCCGGATGCTCCTCACGCCGCTGGCCCACACGTAGCTTCAAGCGCACATAGCATTGATTGGGCATGGAGAGCAGTTGATAGATCACGTCGTAGCGAGGAACGCGCTCAAGCCAATCCACCGCCGTCACCGTCTCAAGCAGGTCGTATTGCAGATTCTTTTTAAGATACGTGCATACATCCACCAGTGACTCTGGCTTGAGCACAAGCGTCTGCTCATCACGAAAATCGACCGTTTCGATGATCGCCTGAGGAAATCGTTTTTGCACCGTTTCGACCGTCGATGCTGCTGTTATGACCATACTCGTACGTTTCCTTACATTCATCCTGTCGGACTGGGCAACCGCAAGGGATTGCCCCTACTGTCCCCTACATTCATCCTGTCGGACTGGGCAACCGCAAGGGATTGCCCCTACTGCCCCTTACATTCATCCTGTTGGGCTGGGCAACCGCAAGGGATTGCCCCTACTGCCCATTGTTCTGCGGGGCTGGGCAACCGTTAGCGGGTGTCTGTTAACGCCCCTTGTATGTTATGTCGTTAAAGCACCAGAGGGCACCCGCAAGAGGTGCCCCCAGTACGCGTCTTGCGTCCTGACCTATAGACCTTCGCCTACCGGACCGACCAGCTTGAGGCCACTGGCCTTGAGCGGATCGGGCGGATTGGGAACGCCTTCGCGGATCTTGCGCTGCAATTCGTTAAAGCCAAAAAGCAGCATGTCGGGCGTTGGGGGGCAGCCAGGAATAAAGACATCGACCGGCACAATTTTATCTACCCCTTGCACAATTGCATAATTGTTAAAGACCCCACCGCACGATGCGCAGGCGCCCATCGAGATGACCCATTTCGGCTCGGGCATCTGATCGTAAATCTGGCGTAGGACCGGGGCCATTTTAATCGAGCAGCGCCCGGCGACGATCATCAGATCGGCCTGGCGAGGGGAGGCGCGGAAAACCTCGGCCCCAAAGCGCGCCAGGTCGAAGCGATCAGCTCCGGTTGCCATCATTTCAATGGCACAGCAGGCCAGGCCGAAGAGAGCGGGCCAGAGCGAGGAGCTGCGTCCCCAGTCGATCAACTTGCTCACCTGCGTCGTCAGAATACCGAATTCGCCGTCCTTGCGGTGCATCTGCAACTCGCGCCCGCGCGGCGTCTGCGTATTTGAATAGGTTTGAACCGGCTCCCAGGGGTTTGTTACTCCCATGTAAAAGCTCCCTTCCGCCAGACATAGACATAGCCCACCATTAAGATCAGCAGAAATACGAGTAGCTCGATCAGCCCAAAAAGCTGCAACTGGCGGAGCAGTACGGCGAGGGGATAAAAAGAAACAATTTCGATATCGAAGGCAATGAAAAGCATACCCGTCAAGAGATACTTCACGGGAAAGCGCCGCCGCGGCGGCTCAATCTCTTGAATGCCACATTCGTACGGAGCCAGCTTCTCCGGCGTTGGCTTCTTAGGGCCGATAACGGTTGTAACAGCCATCACCAGAAGACCGAAGAGGACAGCCAACGTAACCAGGATAAAGATGGGGAGCGTTGTTCCCATATGCGGGACCCTTCATTTCTCTACTATACTCTATAAAAATGTTTGTGATGAACGTTGATGCCTATTACATAAGCAATCAGAGCGACCAGCACAGCGTTAGCTAGTGTCCAAAGTACACTTCCTCAGTGTGTATCGTAGCACAGGCAAGCGAGAGTGTCAAATAGCAAGAGGAATGGATGTGCTCTCTTCCTCAGAAGCCCATCTATCCCTTCGGTCCCGCAGCAGGGCAAGCACGAGGCCCCCGCCCAACCCACTCCCTTCCCCTTGCCCCTACGCCTCCGTCCAGCATTGCAGTTTCCATTTGGATTTTTTGGGGGAAAGGTGCCGATATCATCGAATAGCCTACAAAGAAGGTAGCAGAATAGACGATCATGGGGAGGGACGGTAGGGGCAAGGGGTAGTGGATGGGCCTGGGTGGGGGCCTCGTGCTTGCCCTGCTGCGGGTTGAGGGGCGCTAAAAAAGAGAGACATTGCGGGGATGCAAAGTTGTTTTGCATCCCCGCAATGTATTGCAAACTAGGGCCGGCCAAAGCCGAAGATCGCGCCAGGGTTATTGGTGGGGGTGGCATTGGTGGGCGGCGTGATCGTGACGGGATCGTTAAACTTGCTCAGGTCAATGACGGTATCGAGATTGGTCGTCGCGGTCGAAGG
>Ga0070741_10003007_pt1 | contig 43215 bp, 36 predicted proteins | sample Coa_R1_4_FD_66440 | JGI IMG/M metagenome (GOLD analysis project Ga0070741, IMG submission 66440) | Surface soil microbial communities from Centralia Pennsylvania, which are recovering from an underground coalmine fire - Coalmine... | ecosystem: Environmental > Terrestrial > Soil > Unclassified ... | reverse complement strand
CGTCGATCGACGGCTATCGCGAGCTCGTCGGCGCTGACGACGTCGCGCGCCTCGTCGCGCCGGGCGACGCCGACGCGCTCGCCGGCGAGCTGACGCGTGTGCTCGGCGACGCGCCGCTACGTGCCAGGCTCGGCGCGGCCGGACGCGTGTTCGCGCAGACGTTCGATTGGGCGACGATCGCGCGGCGGCTGGAGGCGATCTATCTGGCGGCTCTTCGCTCGAGCAGTCCCGGGTCCCACACGCGATCGTGCTCGACGAGGTAGGACCAGTCGTCCGCCCAGTTCGTCAGCTGATCGGCCGTCGGCAGATCCACACGCGACGCGCGGTGCGCCTCGGTCAGCGACGGGCGGATCTCCTCGCGGTTCGGCATGCGCGCGTCGACCATCGCGCTGTAGCCGCCGCGATCGAAGCGCAGCCCGCCCGGACGGATGGCGAACACGCTCGGCGTCACGCGTCGCGCGCCGAAGAGATCCGAGCCGAGCGCAGCGGTCGGCCGCGTGTCGCCGACCATCGCAACGAGCGTCGGCAGCATGTCGACGTGGCTCGACGGCGCGTCGATGCGCCGCGGCGACCCGACGAGATCCTCCGGCCCGTTGACGATCGCGGCCGTCCATTCGTTGTCGTTCTCGGGCAACCCCGACGTCTTGCGCAGGTTCGTGTAGAACGCGTGATCGCCGAGGACGAGCGTGACCGTGCGTCCGTGCCGCGGCCGCGCGGCGAGCGTGTCGAGCAGCCGACCGATCTGCGCGTCGCTGTAGCGCAGCACCTGCCGATAGCGCGCGGGCAATCCGGCCGATTCGGGCAGTTCGCGCGCGCCCCCGTCGGCGGGCAAGCGAAACGGATAGTGTGTGCTGTAGGTCGACACGAACGCAAATAGCGGACGCCCGTCGCCGCGCGCGTCATGGCGGTGGATTTCGTCGATCGCGCGTCCGACGATGTTCGCGTCGGTCGCCTGCACGCCGCTCGCGACGAGATCGCGCATGCTGCCGTACCACCGCGCGAGCCACGTGTCCTGATGATCGAAGTGCGGATCGGCGCCGACGTACACCGTGTCGTAGCCGAGCGATCCGAGGCGTTCCGGCAGGTTGTCGAAGTGCTTGTCCGAGAAGTCGGTGATGATCTCCTTGCGTCGGTGCGGCCACGCCGACGCATGGAACGCGAGCACCGACGGCGCGCTCGGAAACGCGTTCGACAGATACGAAGTGAAGACGACGCTCGTCGACGCGAGCGCTGACAGCCGCGGCGTGGCATCCGGCTCGCGCCCGGTGATGCACGTCAGCTCTTCGGCGCGCAGGCTCTCCACCATGACGACGACGATGTCGGGCGGATCGGGACGCGCGGCGCCGCGCGGCGCCGGCTGGTAGACGAGCGGATAGCGATCGTCCACCCACGTCGCGCCGGGCGGAAGGCCGACGACGGCGCGCAGCTGCGCGATCGCGTCGCGCTCCGATCCGTGCAGGCGCGTCGCGTCGAGCCCGAGCCACTCGCGCGCGAACGCCACCTCGATCGGCACCGGCGGCACGGCGTACGGCGCATGGCTCGCCACGTACGCGGTCAGCAGGCCGCCGACCAGCAGCACCGCCGCCGCGGCGACGCTCGGATCGGTCGGAAAGCCCGAGCGTCGCGCCGTGTGACGGACCACCCACACCATCCACGCCACGAGCGCGGCAAACGCCAGGACGCCCGCCAGCGTGACGCGCCAGTTCGCGCGCAACGGCTCGAGGAACTCGTTCGACTTGACGACCTGCAGCCCGCGGAACGTGCGAAACACGGTCGGCGTCAGCGGCGCGCCGGTGATCGACGAGACGGTGAGGTCCGCCTGCCCCGCGATCATCAGCACCGCGAACGTCGCACAGGCGCTCGCGACGACGAAGCGGCGGCGCGACGGGACGAGCGCGCAGACGATCAGGAACGCGGCGACGATGGCGGTGAGCACGCCCGCATGCGTCGCGGCCGCGGGCAGAAACAGCGCGACGCGCGCGCCGAGCGGCGCGTCCGGTTGGACGAGATACCGATGCGTCAGCCCGACGAGCCGGAAGGCAATCAGCGCGAGGCCGACGCGCACGATGGGATGCAGGCGCACGTCAGCTGACCATTGTACCGTTCGCAGTATCATGGTCCTCAGGTGGAACTCCTCCACGGGATCGGCCGCGCGCTCGCCCACGCGCGTCCCAGCCTCATCCTCCTCGCCATCGCCCTGCACCTGGTCGGCCTCGTCGTCACCGGCGAGCGATGGCGCGGCGTGATCGCCGCGCTCGGCGGCCGCGTCACGCTGCTGCGCTCGACGCTCATCAACCTCGCCGGCATCTTCGTCCGGAATGCGACGCCGACGACGGGATTGGGCGGCGACGCGAGCCGCATCGCGCTGCTGCGCGCCGAAGGCGTCGGGTTGCCGCAAGCGACCGCGTCGTTCGTGTACGTGCGGGTGGCGGAGCTGCCGGCGATCGCCGTCATCGTGCTGCTGTCGCTGCCGGTGGTGGGCGGCGCGATCACACGGTCGACGCGCGGGGTGGAACTGGCGCTCGGCGCCGCGGTCATCGCGATCGTCCTCCTCTGGGCAATGCGTCATCGCGTCGCGGCGCAGCTCACATCGCTTCGCAACCGGACGGCGCACGTGCGGATCCCCGTGTCCGCGTTCGCCATTGCCGCCGGCTACGCGGCGGCGGCGCAGCTCGAAACGCTCGTCCGCCAGATCGTCGTCGCCGCGGCGTTCGGATTCCCGCTGACGCCTCAGCAGTCGGCGACGGTGACGGCGTTCTCGATCGTCGGCGGCTTCGCGCCGACCGTCGGCAGCATCGGCGCGATCGAAGGCAGCATGGTCGCGGCGCTGATGCTGTGCGGCGCGCCGGCGGAAACGGCCGTGGCCATCGCGCTGGCGGAGCGCGCGATCTCGTACGGCATCAGCACGGGACTCGGCGCCGGCGCGCTGGCCGCGCTCGGCGGCCGCGCGATCCTGCGCTTCGCGACCGATCGACACTCGGATGCCGTCACCGCCGGTTGACGTCGTCTACACGTGGGTCGATGACGCGTGGCCCGGGTATCTCGATCTCCTGCGGCAGCACGCGACGTCGCGCCACGACCTGAATCCGAACCGCACGCGCGACAACCTGCAGGTGTTGAAGTACAGCCTGCGGTCGCTCGACCGGCATGCGCCGTGGGTGCGGCACGTGTATCTCGTCACGTGCCGGCCGCAGGTCCCCGACTGGGTGAACCGGAGCGCCGTGCGCGTCGTCCATCACGACGAGTTCATCCCCGCGCCGTACCTGCCGACGTTCAACTCGTTCGCGATCGTGGCGAACCTGTATCGGTTGTCGGATCTGGCCGAGCGGTTCGTGTACGTCGAGGACGATCGGCTGTTCGGACGCGATGTGGCGGTCGACGATTTCTGGGACGCGCAGGGACGCACGCGCGTGTACGAAGCGTGGCGCGGCACGCCGGGCGCGGAGCATCAGCATGCGCGCGACACGAGCGGCTGGAATCTGGCGCTCGCGCATTCGAACGCGTTGCTCGACGCGCGCTTCGGCCGGCGGCGGCGCGGGCAGGTGAAGTTTGCGCCGCTCGCGATCGATCGCGGACGCTGGACGGAGATGGTCGCGGCCTGGCCCGACGATTTCGAGCACACGTCGGCCAGCCGCTTTCGGGCGGCCGGCAACGTCGCGCCCGAGCATCTCTATCCGCACCTGCTGCTCGAGTCGCGGGCCGGCGTGCGCGTCGAGCGGCCGACGCAGCTTCGGCATGCGTGGTATCACGCCATCAACAACGTGACGCTGCTGCAGCGGCTCGGCTTCGCGCGCCTGCGATGGGGCGCGCCGAAGTTCGCGTGCCTGAACGATAATTTCGGTCAGCGGCCGAACATGACGGCCGTCGAAGTCGTGAAGCGCGCGCTGCAGGCGTGGTTTCCTGTGCCGTCGCGCTTCGAGGTCAGCTGATGGGTCTGAGCGTCGACGAGCGCGCGGCATTCGAGCGCGACGGATTTCTGATTCTGCGGTCGGTGTTCGGCGAGGCGGAGATCGCCGCGCACGGTCGCGCCGTCGACGCGCTGGCGAACCGGCCTCCGGAAGTCGGACGGCAGATGGTGTACTTCGAAGACAGCGTCGCGGCGCCCGGCACGCGCGTCCTGTCGCGCATCGAGAAGTTCGCCGACTACGAACCGGCCCTCGCCGCGCTCGTCTTCGATCGGCGCATCGTGGCGCCGTCGGCGGAGCTGCTCGGCGATCGCGCAATGCTGTTCAAGGAGAAGATCAACTTCAAGCTGCCGGGCGGCGGCGGTTTCACGCCGCATCAGGACATCCAGCCGGGATGGGATTCGTACGCGTCGTACTTCCTGTCGGTGCTCGTGGCGATCGACGAGAACACGATCGAGAACGGCTGCCTCGAGCTCGCGGCCGGACATCACCGACGCGGGTTGATCGGCCGCCGGTGGGAGCCGCTGGAAGGCGCCGAGCTCGACGGCCTGACGTTCGTGCCGTATCCGATGGCGCCGGGCGACGTGGCGTTCTTCGACTGCTTCACGCCGCATCAGTCGAAGCCGAACCTGACCGATCGCCCGCGACGCAATCTGTACCTGACGTTCAACCGCGCGAGCGAAGGCGACTTTCGCGAGCGCTACTTCGCGGACAAGCGCAAGAATTTCCCGCCCGACTTCGAGCGCGATCCGAACGCGACGTACGTGTTCCGCGTGTGACCGTCTAGGCCGACCACGTCATCGACGTCACGCGCGCGTACTGCCGCTCGTCGTCGATCTCGCCCCACTGCAAGTCGGGAACGACGGCGATGTCGACGGGCAGATCCGCGGCGACGGCGACCAGCGCGCCGGTCTCGTAGTCCATGCGCGCGTGACCGTGGGACGCGACGAATCCGCGGAACGCCTCGCGCATGGCGGCGCAGGCGGCGGCCGACAGACGCGTGATGCCGACGAACTCGCCGGCGATCGACGTAAGCGCCGCCGGATCCTTGCTCATCGCACGCAGCCGGCCGTCGACCGCCTCGACCCACACCTCGTCGCCCGCGCCGGTGATGCCCGACACGAGCGTCGCCGCCGCCGATGCGGATCCGAGGATCGCGGTGAGCGCGCGCGGTTCGTAGATGATGTCGCTCTCGAGCACGAGCACGTCCTCGAGCGGCGCCGCGTCGAGCGCCGTCGCGAGCGACGCCATGCTGCCGGTCGTCGCGTACGCGTCGTTGAGAACGATCGTCACGCCGCCATCGCGGCCCCATCGCTGCTGATACTGCTCGGCGTGATAGCCAGCGACGATCGTCACCTGCGCGATGCCGGCGTCGCGAAGGCAGCGCAGCGATCGTGCGACGAGTGGCTCGCCGGCGACGTCCACGAGTCCCTTGGGACGGTCGTCGACGACACTGCGCAGGCGGAGTCCCTGGCCGGCGGCGAGAATAATCGCGCGCCGCGGCGTCACGCGACCGCGGCCCCGAGCACCTGGACGAATCGGTGGAACTCGCGCTCGTCGATGTGGCCCATGTTGGCGACGCGGAAACCGACGTCGGCGAACTGCGCCTGGCCCGCGTAGATGACGAACCCTTCGGCCTTCAGCGCATCGTGCAGCGCGCGATAGGTCGTCCCTTCGGGCAGGAGCGCGGCGGTCAGCGTATTCGATCGCACGGCCGACGGCAGCAGCAGCGTGATCCCCGCGGCCTGCAAGCCGTCGCGGACGATCGCGGCCGCGCGTGCGTACCGATCGATCCGCGCGTCCACCGTCTCGTCGGCGAGCTCGTCGAGCGCCGCGAGCAGCGCCTCCGCGACCTGGATCGCGGGCGTGAACGGCGTCGACCGCCGCTCCTGTTCCGCGTGCTGCCGCGGCAGATGCAGGTAGAGCGTGCGCTCGGGGTCGCCGGCCATCGCGTCCATCACATCGCGCCGCACGAGCGCGAACGACACGCCGGGCAGTCCCTGCACGCACTTGTTCGCGGTGCAGGCGACCGCGTCCGGCTGCCACGCGCGGAAGTCGAACCGCTCGCCGCCGAGCGAGCTGACGGCGTCGACGAGGAGCCGGGCGCCGTGCGCGTGCACGAGCGGCGCGATCGATCCGAGATCGTTCAGCAGGCCCGACGTCGTCTCGTGGTGGACGACCGCGACGGCGGCATAGCGCGCGGCGCCGAGCGCGCGCTCGATGCTGTGCAGCGGCGGCCGCTCGATCCACGGCGCGGCGACCGTGTCGTGCGCGATGCGGTGCGCGGCGGCCATCTGCTCGATCCGCTGGCCGTACACGCCGTTGGTGATCACGAGCAGCCGCCCGTTCGGCGGTACGCACGACGTGATCATCGCCTCGACCATCGCCGTGCCGCTGCCCGTCAGCAGCACCGACGTGTAATCGGCGGTCGGCGCGCCGAGCGCGCGCGGCAGGCGCGCGCGGATGGCGTCCTGCAGATCGAAGTACTCGCTCTCGCGATGGCAGCGGTCGGGACCGCCGAGCGCGGCACGCACGCGCGAGCTGACGTTGACCGGACCGGGATTCAGCAGGATCTGCATGCGTCTCGAAACCGCTCGGTGATCTCCACGGGCGTCGGCTCGACGCGGCCGATGCCCGGCACGTTGCCACGCTCGACCTCGACGAGCAGCATCGACGGACCGTCCTCGTCGAACCACGCCGGCAGCAGCGCGGCGAGCGCGGCGGCGTCGGCAACGCGGTGGCATCGGCGATACCCGGCGGCGCGCGCGACCGCGTCGAGCGCGACGCGGTCCGACACGGTGCACTGATACCCGGTCGATCCGTGCGCGGCGTTGTCGAACACGACGTGATGGAAGTTCCGCGGACCCGCCGCCGCGACGTTCGCGAGACCGCCGAGATTCATCAGCAGATTGCCGTCGCCGTCGAACACGACAACGCGCGCGGACGGCCGCACGAGCGCGAGACCGAGCCCGATCGACGAGGCGAGCCCCATCGATCCGATCATGTAGAAGCGCGTCGGCGCGTCGGCGCGCGTGTAGAGCTCGCGTCCGATCATGCCGTTGCACGCGACGATCGCGGTGCCGGGCCCCACGGCGTTCGCCACGGCCGCGACCGCATCCGCGCGGGTCACTGCTCGAGGCGTCCCTTCGGCACCACGATGGCGACCGGCTTGCGCGTCGCCTTCATCCGCGCGGTCAGCGCGGCGATCTGCGCGTCGATCGACGCCGGCTCGAACACCTCGTACGGCACGTCGAGCAGGCGGAGGAACGGATCCATGATCCGCCCCATGACGAGATGTTCGGGCGCATCGTGCCCGTCCCGTCCTCGCCAACTGACGACGAGCAGCGCCGGGATGTCGTAGATCTGGTGCAGCGACACGAGCGCGTTGACCGACACGCCAAGCCCGCTGTTCTGCATGAGCACCACCGGCTGGCGTCCGCCGAGATACGCGCCGGCCGCGAGGCCGAGCGCGGTGTCCTCGCGCACGGCGCTGACGTAGCCGTATTGCGGATCGGCGTCGAGCAGCCGCGTCATGCCGGTGAGCAGCGAGCACGGCACGCCGGTGAAGAAGTCGTAGCCGTGGCGCTGAAGGAGATCGAGGAACGTCTTACCCAACTTCGGACCACGCGCGGCGATAGTCGTCGAACGTGTCGACCTCGAGCCAGCCTTGATACACGCCGACCGACGCCACGTCGTGCCCGCGGCGAATCACTTCCTGCAAGAGATCGGTCAGCTTCGCCGTGCGCAGCGACGCCGCCTCGTGCACGCGCGCACCCGCGTCGGCGGCGCGCAGCTCGCGGTACACCTCGCCGAGGATCTGGCAGCCCCGCGTCGACAGCTTGACGAGGCCGATGAACTCCGCCGTCGCCTGCTGTGGATCGAGCGCCGCGCCAATCGCCGTGACGTGCACCGGGTGCTCGTCGGCGAGAAAGCGATGATGCCGCCGCGGCGTCGGCGACTCGACGACCAGGTCGGCGCCCGCCTGCTCGCGCCCCGCATGCGTGTCGGGCCACGACCGATCGCAGGCGATCGCGATGTCCGCCGTGCTGTCGAGTAGTCGATCGAGGATGTGGCGATCGAACAGGATGTCGCCGTAGAGGACGACCACCGGGCCGGACAGCTCGGCGCTCGCGCGCGTCAGGCTCTCGACTTCGCCGCTCTCGTCGAACGCGTCGTTGTCGTAGTAGCGGACGTTCGGCAGGTTCACCTGTTCTTTCTTGTAGCCGCGCACGACCGCGATCTGCCGGATGCCACTCTGCTGCAGCGTGTCGACCTGCCGCGCGAGGATCGACTTGCCTTTCACGTCGAGCATCGCCTTCGGCCGATCCGAGACGAGCGGCATCAATCGTTCGTCGAAGCCCGCGGCGAGCACCACCGCGCGCACCGATTCGGCGTCGGGCGGCATGTACTCGCGTTCGTTCGCTTTCATGCGATCGAGATCGACGAGGCGATAGACCTCGGCGAGCGGAACGATCCGATCCTCGACGGCCGAGGCACGGCCGACCCGCCGAAGCTCGCTGAGCGTCAGCTGCACGGCGCGGATCGACGCGCGCAATCCGTGGTTCGCGAAGATGACCATCTTGAACCCGAGGCGCGCGAGTTCGTCCGCCGACGTGCCGTTGTAGGTCGTCGGCACCGAGACGAGCGGCACCAGCCGATCCCATTCCGACGCGAACCGCGCCACGTCGTCGACCGTCGGCTGGCTCGAGTGCACGAGAACCGCGTCGGCGCCCGCGTCCGCGTACGCACGCGCGCGGCGCAGCGCTTCCTCGAGACCCCAGCCCGCGATCAGCGCTTCGGTGCGCGCGATGATGACGACGTCGCTCGATCGACGCGCGGACAACGCCGCGCGGAGCTTCAGCGTCTGCTCGTCGATGTCGGTCAGCTGACGCTTCACGCCGGCGTAAAAGCTGCACCGCTTCGGGAACACGGCGTCTTCGATGCAGATGCCGGCGATGCCGGCGGCTTCGAACGCCTCGACGGTGCGGATCGCGTTGATCGCGTTGCCAAAACCGGTATCGCAGTCGGCGACGACGGGAATCGACACGGCGTCGTTGATGCGCCGGGCCGCCTCGAGCGTCTCGGTCATCGTGAGGATGCTGGCGTCGGGCACGGCGTGGCTCGCGCTGATCTCGAAGCCGCTCGCCCACACGCCGTCGAAGCCGGCCTCCTGCACGAGGCGGCCGCTGAGGCCGTCGTGCGCGCCGGCGAGAAGAATCGGGCCCGGTGCGGCGAGACGCCGCCGCAGCGCGGCGCTCTTGGTCATCGACATAGGGATGAAGGCCACGATATCACAGGCAACGATAGCGCCTGAACGGACCGCGCGGCGAGTCCTCGTCGTCGATCGTGCGATCGAGATCGCGCGAGTCGATCGTGCAGGCGACGAGGCGATCGCCGGCCGTCAGCCGGAACGTGCGCTGATAGTCGCCGGGCAGCATCGACACCGACCAGACCCACGCGATCGGCGGGACGCGATCGACCGCGAGCCCGTCGAGGCGCGACCAGAACGTCGCCGGGTCGACGTCGCGCCACTGGAAGGTCGGATACGAATCGCCGCGGCGCACGAACACCACCGTCGTCGACGCGGCGGCCGCGGGCGCGGCGCGGTCGAACGCGAGGACGAATGTCGTCGCGGTGACCGTTTCGTGAAAGCTCATCTCGCCGACGGCTACGAGCGCGGGCGCATCGGTACCGCGCGCGAGCACCCCGCCGACTTCCGTCGGCCGCGTGAGCTGCGGAAATTCCCATCCCGCCACGAAGAACGCGCTGTGGATGCACGCCAGCGCGAGCAGGGCCGCCGTGAACCACGCGCGGCGTCGATCGAGCGCTGCGCCGACCACGGTCGCGAGCGCCGGAAAATACACGAAGTGGTAGCGGTACTCGCCGACCAGATCCTTTCGCTCGAACGCGCACGCGATCAGCAGCGCGACGATGGTCAGCGCGGCGGTCGCCGCGACGGCGCGGAGCGCGGGTGTCGCGTCCGCGCCGCGCAGCACGCGCACAACGGCGTATCCGACATACGCCAGGATCGGCACGCCGATCGCGATGCGGATCGCCTTCCACGCGCCCTGCGGCGAGTCGATGTCGAACTTCCACCCCTGGACGATCGCCTGCCACGCACTCAGCGTGTCGTAGACGTAGACGAGCGGGTTGGATTCGCGCATCCACGCCTGTTCCGGACTGCGCGAGTGCACGAGGAACGTCGGAATCCACGGCGCGTACGCGATCGCGATCGCGGCGGCGCACACCGACAGCGCGATCAGCGCGCCCGTCGCGCGGGCGCGCGAGGCGATCCATCCGATCACGGCCGCTTCGGCGGCGCAGGAGACGATGACGAAGTAATGTGCGTAGCAGCCGGCGATGTTGGCGACGGTGAAAACGATCCAGGTCGATAGCGGCGGCGGCCGGCGCGAGGCGATGGCGTCCGCGATCGTCGCCACGCTCCAGGTCGCCGCGCCGACGCACACGAGCGGCAGCGTGTAGTTCCTCGCCTCGCGCGCGATCATCACCATCAGCGGCGACAATGCGGTGAGGGCGGCGGCGATCAGCGCACCTCGGTCGGTCGTGGCCGCCCGCGCGACGAGGTACGCGACGAGCACCGACGCCACGCCGAGGAGCGCCGGCAAAAGCCGCGCGGCGGCCGCAAGCGAAGCGTAATCGGGGCGGACGATCGCCAGCCAGCCGCGCAGGAGCACATAGAACAACGGCGGATGCGTGTGCTGCACGAGCGGATCGCGCAGCCGCGCGAGAACCGTGACGACCGACGATCCGCCGGCGGGCGAGAAGATCTGCCGCAGCGACGCGACCGACAGCGCGCGCCCGATCGGCACGTCGGCGGCCCCGCGCCCGAAGCTGACGAGAATCGTCATCGCTTCGTCGAGCCACAGCGGCTTGGCGCCGAGTCTCATCAGGCGGAGGAGCGCCGCGGCCGCGGCGATGACGAGGAGGAGGAGCGCGGGCCGCGCGTCGCGCCGCGAAGGCGGCATCGGTCGATTATCATCCGTGGCGGTGCGTTCCCGGCAAGCGCTGGCGCTCGGCGCCACGGCGGCGATTCTCGCGTCGCGGTTGTGGTTCGCCGGTCATCGCGCGATCGATCTCGACGAATACGAGCACGCCCACGCGGCATGGGCCGTCGCGCACGGACAGCTCCCGTACGTCGACTTCTTCGAGCACCACACGCCCGCGCTCTATTTCGCCGCGGCGCCGCTCTTCGGCGCGCCGGTCGACGCCGATCCGCGCGCCGCCGTCCACGCGCTGATCGCCGCGCGCCTCGCGATGTGGACGCTGACGGTGCTCTGCGTCGCGCTCACCTACCGGCTCGGCGCGAGCTGGCGGGACGCCGACACCGGCGCGTTCGCCGCGCTCCTGCTGGTCACCTCGGCGCAGTTTCTCGAATCGATGCTCGAATTCCGTCCCGACGTCGCCGCGGTGGCCGGGGTGCTGCTCGCGGTCCTCGCCGGGCCGTCGTTTGTCGGCGGCCTCGCCTTCGGTGCCGCGCTCCTGTTCACGCAGAAAGCGATCTTCGCCGCGCCCGGCTTCCTCGCGGCGATGGCGATCGGCGCGCGGCCCGTGCGACGCGGCGCCGCATTCGCCGCCGGCGTCGGCGTCCCGCTCGCGGCGGCCGCGGCCTATTTCGCGGCGCATCACGCTTTGCGCGCGTTCTACTTCTGCAACGTCACGATGAACGGCCGGCTGAACGCCGACACGTTCTCGCCGCTCCCGCGTCTTCTCTCCAATGTCGTTCAGCAACCGGCACTGTATCTGCTCGGCGCCGCGGGACTCGCGGCCGCGCTTCGTCACCTGGCGCGCGACGGCGATCGCGCGACGCTGACGGCGGCCGCCGCGTCGCTCGCGGCCGGCGTCTTCGTCATCGGCAAGGCCTACGATCAGTATTACGCGCTCCTGCTGCCGCTACTGGCCGTCCTCGGCGCGTCGGTCCTGGTCTCGACGTCGTGGCTGCGGTCGCGCGCGGCGACGAGCGTCGTCGCGGTCGGCGCCGTCGCGATCTTCGCCGTCACCATCGCGCGCAATTTCCGGCCGAACGACACGCAACTCGACGCCATCGCGTGGGTGACGACGAACACGCGTGCGACCGACTCGTACCTCGGCGGATCGCCGGGGCCGGCGCTCTTCAGACCGCACGCCTGGTTCTATTTCTTTCTCACCGGACCGTTCGCGACGGATCGCGACTACGCCGCGCTCCTCGACGGCCTCGAAGCCGGCCGCGTCCGCCCGCGCATCGTCATCGACGATCGGTACTTCGAACGCGCGCCGGCGCCGCTCCTCGACTTCGTGCGGGCGCGCTACCGCAGGCAGAACGAATACGGCAGCGAAGGGTTGAAGATCAGCGACGCGTCGGACAAATTCGACCGCCCTTTGATCAAGTAGCTCGACGCGGCGAGCAGCAGGCAGTCGATCAGGCCCGCCTTCCCTTTCTGGTAATTCGAGACCGCCAGCGACCGATCGAAGTGGATCGGCGGTCCGCCGGCCTGCACACGCGGCGCGTCCGCGAGAAAGACGACGTTCGCGTCGCCGAACTCGCGACGCGCGAACTCGACGAAGTCGCGCTCGTCGCTGGCCACGAGCACGCGGTACACGCGCGGCGCCGCGTCCGCGAGCACACGGCGCACCTCGTCGGCGTACCGTTCGTATGGCGTCCGCGTGACGCGCAAGTCGCTCACGGCGCCGAACACGCTGTGGACCGAGTCGGTGCCGCGGTAGTGGACGCCGACGACGAACGCGTCGCGCGGACACGCGGCCGAGAGGATGCGATCCACCTCGTCGCGGATCTCGGCGCGCACCGTCATGTAGGTCTCGAGCAGACGGTGGAGCTCGCCGCGCGCGATGCCGTACGTCATCGGATACAAGTACGGCGTCGCGCCGTTCACATCGTCGCAGAACCCGCCGTAGCGGCCGTACTTCGCGAGCGGACGCGTGAGATGCACGTCGCCTGACGATGCCCCCTCGCGGATCTGCACGTCCGCATCCTCGAAGAAGTACGTCCACCAATTCGGCCCGCGTTCGGGATCGACGTACAGTTCGCTGCGAAAGTCGAACCGCACGGCGACCGCACCGTGCGCCTCCGCGTACGCGAGCGCGCCGAGCGCGTGGTGGAATTCCGAGAACATGCCGGCCCACGCGGTCTTCTTCCGCAGGCCCCGCCGCGCGTAAACGACCATCGTCTTGCCGCGGACGTCGGGATTCGGCAGCAGGCGGCGCAGGCGATTGCGGAGGGCGCGGCTGAACGACGGACGCGGCGCGTCGCCCGGCGCGAGCGGCGCGCCCGAGCGATACCAGTCGGCGCGCGTCATTGCGCGACCAGCTGCGTCTGCACGAGCTGCCGGTAGAACTTGGACGTGTGAATCAACTCGTCGTGCGTCCCCGCCTCGACGATGGAGCCGTGATCGAGGACGACCACGCGATTGACGTGCGCCACCGTCGACAGCCGATGCGCGATGATGATCGTCGTCGGCCGGTAGTCGATCGAGCGGAGCGCATCCTGCACGACCGACTCGAGCTCGGCGTCGAGCGCGCTCGTCGCTTCGTCGAGAATCAGGATCGACGGCCGGCGGAGGATGGCGCGGGCGATGGCGAGCCGCTGGCGCTGCCCGCCCGAGAGCTGCACGCCGCGGTCGCCGATCTGCGTGTCGTACCCGTCCGGCAGGCGGTGGATGTACTCGTCGACGGATGCGACGGCGGCCGCGGCTTCGATCGCCTCTGCCGTCGCCGCGTCGACGCCGTACGCGATGTTCTCGGCGATCGTGCGCGAGAACAGCGTCGGGTCCTGCTGCACCGTGGCGATGTGCGCGCGGAGCCACCGCGGATCGACATCGCGCACGTCGCGGCCGCCGATCACCACGCGCCCCTCGTTCGGATCGTAGAAGCGCAGGATCAGGTTGAGGATCGTCGACTTGCCCGATCCGGACTTGCCGACGAGCGCGACGACTTCGCCCGGACGAATGGCCAAGTCGATTCCTTTGAGCGCCTCGACATCCGGCCGCGTCGGATACCGGAACCGCACCTGCTCGAAGACGATCGATCCGTCCATCGCCGCCGGCTGCTCACCGCCTTCGAGCCGGATGAGCGGCTGCGCCGCGAGCAACTCGAAGATCCACTGCGTCGCGCCGATCGCGCGATACGACTCGGCCGAGAAGCGCGACGCGTTCCGGAAGCCGCGCGCGACGAGCAGCGCATACAGCAGGAACGAGAGCAGCGATCCGGTCGTCAACCGGCCGGTGACGATGAGGCTGCCGCCGATCCAGATGGCGAGCACGGCGGCCCCTTCGCCCGCGACAAACGAGACGCCGTCGAGAATCGAGTGCGCGGTGATCTTCTTGCGCGCCGCTTCGAGGACGCGAGCGCTCTGCGCGTCGTAGCGCCGCGCTTCCGCCTGCTCCTGCCCGAACGCGCGCACCGTGCGGATGCCGCCGATCACTTCCGCAGCCGCGGCGCCCGTGTCCGCGTGCGCCTGCTGCATCTCGCCGGCGAGCGTGCGGACTTTCTTGCCGAGAAACGAGGTGGCCACCACGATCGGCGGCACCGCCAGCAACGTGATCAGCGATAGGCGTACCGACGTGTAGAACAGCAGCGCCGTGCCGGCGATCGCGATCACCGCGAAGCGCAGCGCGTCGGCGAGCTCTTCGCCCAGCACGAACTGCAGCACCGGCACGTCGGCCCACAGCCGCGTCGTGATCTCGCCGGTGTCGCGGCGATCGAAGAAGTGGACGTCCTGCCGCAGCAGCCGCTCGAACACGAGCCGGCGCAGCCGGATCGCGGCGCGCTCGGCGCCGAGGTTGAAGCAGTAATCGCGCAGCCCGGTCGAAAAGGCCTCGACGATCAGGATGCCGACCAGGACGAGCGCCAGCTGATTCAGCCGCCCGATCTGCTGCGGCTGGACGCCTTCGTCGATGATCAGCCGGATCACCTGCGGGTACGCGAGGCCGGTGCCGATGCTGAGCAGCACGAACAACGTGCCGGGGACGTACAGCCGCCGCTCGGTCCACACGAGCTGCGCGATGCGGCGAAGCTGCACCGTCATGCCGCGACCAGTCCCAGATCCGCGAGGCGCCGATCCATCCGCTGCTCCAGCAGCTCGAACTTGCAGCCCGGCTCGATCGGATCGTCCCACTTGTTGTGCCAGTGCCACGCGAACGCGCCGTCGAACAGCTCGGTGCTGTACGGCATCCGCTTGAACGGCTCGAAGTTCGGGATCGCCTGCCATTCGGTGTTGAAGAACGGCGACGGAAAGACGGTGATCGCGTGGCCGAGGCCGATCGCGCGCTTGACGTTCTCGCGTCCCCAGTTGTACTTGCCGGGCGGAATCGCGACGAGGCCGTCGACCAGCGCGCGCGCGAACGCGCTCCCTTTCCGCAGGCGCATCAGCGCCGGCGCGTACAGATCCAGGTATCGATCCCACTGATAGACGAATTCCTGATCGAGAAACACGCCGAGACTGCGCAGCAGCACGGTGTCCATGTCCGCGTACACGCCGCCGTAGTTGTGCAGCACGAGGATGCGGAACAGATCGCCGTCGCGGTACACGCGGCTGTCGCGCGCGCGATACACGCGCGGATGCGCGTCGAGCGGCGTGCCGCGCGCTTCGGTTTCCGCGTCGTAGATCCGCAGCGTCAGCCGCGACGCGAACGGCTGCAGCCACTCGTTGCGCGACAGATCGCGATCGGACCAGAGGACGAGCGAGCACTTCGACAGGTCCTGCGTGGCGAAGAACGCCTTCACCGGCAGCGCCTGCTTGCGCCCGAAGCGCCGCACCTTCGGCCACCACGTGCCGACCTTCTCGCGCCAGTACATGTGGAACGTGATCGGCTCGCTCGGCGCCGCGTCCGGCAGCGCGCGGCAGAAGTCGAGCGCCTGCCGCCAGTCCGTATACAGCTCGGGATGGGTCGCCGGAGACAGCGCGATCAATACAGGCAGCACCAGGCGTACACCGGCGCAGGCACGTGGAAGCCGATGTAGTGATAAAACCAGCGGTCGCACTTGCAGCGGACGCCGAGGTCCGCGCGCGAACCGCCGGCGAACGAGAAGCCCGCCCGGTGGACCAGGCACGACAGCACCGCCTGATCCTGCCGATGGTTGCGGCGCGACGATCCGGCCGGCGCGATGCACTCCTTGTTCATCGCGCACGCGCGCCACGGAACGACGATGTCGCGGTAGACGCGCTCGCGGATCTCCGGCGATCGGTGGCCGGTCGCAAAACCGACGAGCGTCGCGTCGGCATTCGCGCGATCGCGGTACTCGTCCGCCATGACGCCGAGCGAGGCGAGCGTCCCCGGATGCGTCCACTGCCCCACCGTGCCGCTCGACGTGCGGACCCAGAGGCCGTCGCTCGCCTGGACGCGGCGCGCGATCTCGTCGAGCGAGTCGAAGTACGATCCGGCGTCGGTCCAGAGCACGTCCCGCGGCTCGGCGCTCGCGCGCGTCCGCTCGACAACGTCCGCGACGATCGCCGGCTTCCACGCATACTCGCCGGCGTTCACCTCGACGTCCATGTGCGACGGATAGGAGGCGTAGTCGAACTTGTGGTAGAACAGCCCGTCCCACCGCGGCAGCGCGGCCACCTCGGACGCCGTGAGGCCCAGGTCGTAGCATTCCACGCGCGCGCCGAGCCGCCGCAGCGACGCGAGCATGTAGCCGAGCGCCCCTGCGTGGTTCGACGACGCCGCCGTCACGACGATCATCATGTGGAAGCTTAGGCGATTCCGGGCGGCCGCGTCATCCTGGTGGCGCGCCGCGACGCGCTACGACGCGTGGAACGTCGGCGTCATCACGCTCGAGCGCGAGTTGACCGCCCTCGACGACCTGCAACGCCTGCCGCCGCCGCGCTGGCTGCCGGCGCCGCGGCCGTTGTTCTCGATCGCCGATCCGTTCCCGTACCGCGATCGCGGACGCACGTGGCTGCTCGTCGAGGAATACGGCGAGCCGAAAGGCGTGTACGGCCGCATCGCGCGCGTCGACGCCGACGCGATGCCGCCGACGATCGAACCGGTCATCGCGACACGCACGCATCTCTCCTATCCGTTTACGTTCGAGGTCGACGGCGTCACCTGCTGTGCGCCGGAAATGGCGGCGGCCGGCGGCTGCACGATCTACCGCCTCGACGCCGACGGCCAGTGGACCGTGGCGCACCGCATCCTCGAGGACCGGCGGCTGATCGATCCCACGCTGTTCCGTCACGACGGACGCTGGTGGCTGTTCGCGACCGATCCGTCGGGCGGCGGCAGCGAAGCGCTGCACGCGTTCCACGCGGACGCGATCGGCGGGCCGTGGACGCCGCATCGGCAGAATCCGATCGCGAGCGATCGCCGATCGGCGCGGCCGGCGGGACGGCCGTTCACGATCGCCGGTCAGTTGTATCGGCCGGCGCAGGATTGCAGCCGCACGTACGGCGGCGCCGTCCACGTCATGGCGATCGACGCGCTGACGCCCGACCGGTTCAGCGAGCACATCGCGCTCCGCCTCGAGCCGGACCCGGCGTGGCCGTATCCCGACGGCCTGCACACGCTCGTCGTCGACGGCCGTCGCGTCTACATCGACGCGAAGCGGACGCGGTACGACAACCTGCGCTGGCTGAAGGTGTGGACGGTCAGTGGATGGGAAGGACGCCGCTGAGCGACGTGTCGACGCGCCGCCGCGCGTCGAGCGCGGTGCTGACGACGTCGGCGAGCGGCTCGCCGCTCTTCGTCAGCCGCTCCTTCAGGCCCGCGTCGTCGGGAAACCTGGCGAGGCCGGCGGCCCAGACGTCGTGCGCCCTCGCAAACTGCTCGAGGCGGAAGTAGCCGTCGCCGAGCGCCGCGTAGATGCGCTGCAAGAGGAGCCGCGGCGTGTCGGCGGGCGCGATCGCGAGCGCGTGCTCGAGATCGGCGACGCCTTTGTCGGCGCGCTTGAAGATGAAGCGGTTGTAATACAGGTTGATGAGACCGCGCATGAAGAACGCGGTCACCGTCGGCCGCTGCGCGATCGATTTGGTCAACGCGTTCATCGCGTCGCGCCCGAGGTACAGCCGCCGGATGTCGCCCGCCACGGGCACCTTGTCGACGTAGGCGAGCGCGAGCGAGATCTGCAGGTTCGGTCCCGCGTCCCTCCGCTTCGCGAGCTTCTCGAAGAAGTCGATCGAGCGATCGAACGTCCCCTCGGCGACCGCCTCGCCGCGATACTCGGCCGCGAGCCGCAGGTTCTCGGGATCGGATGCGATGGCGTGCTCCAGATCGTCGAGGCGTGGCCCAGCCGCCACCAGGAGGAAGATCAACGTCAGGGCGTGCACGGGTTACCGCTCGAACCGAACCTGGATGCGGAACTGCCGGTACGGCGAGTTGTAGAACGACCCGTAGGCCGGCGAGCCAAGGTTCGTCTGCGCGTCGGACGGGAGGAAGGAATTGAGCGCGTTGTCGGCGCGAACGCCGATCCACGGCTCGAACTTCCCGATCTTGAAGCGGTGCTCGATGCCCGCGTCGAGCAGCGCGTAGGTTGGGAACCGCAGGTCGTTGCGCGGCCCGACGAAGTCGAGCGTGTCGTTCACGATCGAATACGGCAGGCCCGTGCGCCAGTCGAACGTGCCGAGCAGCAGCCACCGTGACGTCGGGAAGTAGCGGCCGCGCGTCAGCAGCCGATTCGGCGCGTCGGAGTACGCGTTGGCGTACTGGTCCTGGCCGATGACCGGCCACAGAATCGCGTCGAAGTAGTTGCTGAGGGCGTTCAGATCGGTCATCGCCTTCGATCGCGTGTAGGTGACGTTGAGATCGGCTTTCGTGCCGTAGGTGAAGTGCATGCCGCTCTCGATCTCGCGGTAGCGCGACTGCCCGGTGCTCGACAGCAGGAGCTGCGCGGCGGTCGGCGTCACGATCGGGTTGACGATCAGCTCGCGGCTGCCCGCGCGATCGATCGTCGCCATGTGGATCGCCCACGTTTTGTTCAGCCGGTGATCGTACGCGACGTCCCACGAGCGGCTGCGCGGCGTATCGAGGTCGCCCGTCACGTGCGTGTAGCGCAGCGGCCGCGCGATCGGCGTCACGCCGTCCGCGGCGTAGCGCGTATCGACGGCGCTCTCGAACTGCGTGAACGCGCCCGCGGTGGACGGCGTGCGCTCGTAGAACAGCCCGAAGCCGCCGCGCAGCGTCGCGGAACCCGATTCGTTCAGCAGCACCGCCGTGCCGATGCGCGGCGTGACGTGGAAGCGCTCGACGACGCCGTCGCGATCGATGCGGCCGCCGAACTCCAGATACCAGCGCGGGTTCGGCTGATAGCGATCCTGCGCGAACATCGCCGCGTCCGTGCTCTCCACGAGCTGCGTCGTCAACGGCTGGTAGTCGAGGCGGCGCGCCAGCGTGCCGTCCGCGCGATCGACCAGCACGGTGCGGCTCGCGCTGCTGCCCACGTAGTCGGTCTGCATCACGTCGACGCCAACCTTCCACAGGTGGAGGCCGCCGAGCGCGGTGCGTGTCCCCGACAAGCTCGAAATGATCTGCAGCGCCTTCGTGTCGCGATGCTGCTGGTTGAAGAAGTTGCCGTTGGTCGTATCGGGCAGCAGCGTCATCGGCGCCGCGCCCTGCGGCATCACGTCGGTCTGATAGTCGTGGACCACGAAGCTGGTTTCCGAGAAGAGCGCATCGGTCCACACCGCGCGCTCGAGCGCGCCGATCTGGTTCGAGTGCGCGCCGACGTCGACGGTCGCCTCGGGCGGCGTGAACGTGCCGAGCGTCGCCTGCTGCGTGCTGGACGGCGAGAGGCCGCCGGTCGCGACGAGCGAATGGCGCGGCGAGAGGTTCGCGTCGATGCGCGTGAACGACGTGAACGCGTTCGACGTCCGCAGTTCGTCCTGCGGACGGCTCGGCACGTCGTTCGCCGTGTAGCGGTACTGCGCCGACTGCTGGAGGAACAACCGGTCCTTCAGGATTGGGCCGCCGACCTCGACGCGCGGGGCAAACACCTCGATGCCGTTCACGTCGAACGGCGAGCCGCCGCGCGTCAGCCGGAACGTCGGGTCGAGATTGTTGACGCGCGCGCGCCACTCGTCGCCCGCGCGGCGTGTCTGAATGACGACGAGGCCGGACGAGAAGCGCCCGTACTCGACCGCGTACGGATTCGGCAGCACCGCCACCGAATCAATCGCATCGTCGGGCAGCGACATGTCGGCGAGGCCGGTCGTCGGGTTGACGATCGTGTTCGGGCCGAGCTGCATGCCGGCCTGATTCGGTCGTCCGCCCTTGATGCTGACGCCGCCAGGCACTTCGATGATGCTTGCGAGCAGCCGCAGCGCGGCCGTGAGGCCGCCGCCCGGCGCGAATTGCTCGAGTTCGTGACCGCCGATCGAATCGGTCGAGGCCAGCGTGGCGGCGTTGCCGACGCGGTTCGCGTCGCCTGTCACCGTCACCGTTTGGGCGACCTTCGCGATCGGGAGGTCGAGCGCCAGATCGGTGATCTTGCCGCGGGCGACTTGAACGGAAATCGCGAGCGTGTCGAATCCAGACAGCGCCGCGGCGACGCGGTACGCGCCGGGCGTCAGCTCGTCGGAAGCGAAGTGACCGTTCTCGTCGGTGAGGAGCGCCGCCACGTCGACGCCGGCCGCGTTCGTGATCACGACTTCGGCGCCCGGCAGCCGGACGCTTCGTCCCTGGGTCGAGACGAACCCCTGCACGACGCCGCCTTTCGCCGGTTGAGCGAAGGCTGCGGATCCCGCGACGGAGAAGCACGAAATCAGCGCAAAGGCGACGAAGGATTTACCTAACAACGACCGGTTCCGAATGCAGGGCGGGAGCCATCATTCTATCAGACGCCTACGGCCGCGACGAGGCTGCAGATGGCGAGCGCCAGCGCGGCGCCAGCGATGACGTCCACTACGTAGTGGTATCGGCCGACGACGCATCCGACCGCAATGGCGGCGGCGAGCACGAGCAGGACGGCGCCGGCGGCGGGCATCGCGGGCAACACCGCGAGGGCGACGGCCAGCGAGCCGGCCGCGTGGCCGCTGGGGAAGGTATTCACCCGAATCGACACGCGCTCGACCATTTCCGAGGCGATCCGGTGCACGGCGGGATCAGCGAGTTCCGGCTTCCCTTCCAGCACCCACGGCGGACGCGTCTGAAAGACGCTCAGCGGCGCGAACGCCCCGAGTTCCGCCGCGACGACCATCGTCCAGTAGCGATTCGCGTCGGCAGCGTGTCCGCCGAGGACGAGCACGGCGTATCCGCCCGGCACCAGCACGAAGCACCCCATGTACACGATTTCGAGGAAGCCGAGGATCGCGCGCGGCCACGCGGCGAAGCGGCCCGCCGGCTGACCGAGGAGCCGAGCGTCCCACGTCGTCAGCCAGCGCTCGAGCGCCGCGGACGGCGCGACGAACAGGCCACCGGTCACGTAGTACGCGGCGAGGATATCGAGCGCGGGCAGCCAGTTCCGGATCGCGAGCGGCGCGCGGACGCCCGCCGCGACGCCCGCCGCACACGCGATGGCCGTCGCGCACACGGCGCCGCGTTTCGCGGCGGGCGTGCGTGCGAACCAGGCGGCGACGGCGAGATACACGAAGTACCCACAGGCAATCCACTCCGACGAACGCACGGTCGAACGATATCCTAGAATCTTGGCACGATGGGTGCCACCGACGTTCGATTGGTCGACGGCCGCCGCGAATTCCGGCGGTTCGTCGACTACGCCTACGAGATCAACGCCAGCGATCCGCACTGGATTCCCGAGCTGCGCCTCTCGGCGCGCGAGCGCCTGACGCCGAAGAAGAACCCGTTCTTCGCGCACGCGGACGTCGCGCTGATGCTCGCCTGGCGCGACGGCGCGGTCGTCGGCCGCATCGCGGCGATCGACGACCGCCTGCACAACGACACGCATCACGACAACGTCGCGATGTTCGGCTTCTTCGAAGCGGCGGACGCGGACGCCGCGCACGCGCTGCTCGGCGCCGCCGAACGGTGGGCACACCAGCGCGGACGCGCGGCCGTCCGCGGACCGATCAGCCCGTCGCTCAACGAAATGACCGGTCTGCTCGTCGACGGCTTCGACACCGACCCGATGCTGCTGATGCCGCGCAATCCGCCGGCGTACGCGCGCTACATCGAGTCGGCCGGCTATGCGAAGGCCAAAGACCTGTTCGCGTGGATCTGCCCGGTGACGCCGGAGCCGCCGCCGTTCATCACGCGCGTCGCGAGCCTCGTGCGCGATCGGGTCCGCGCCACGATCCGCCCGGTCGACGTGAAGGCGTTCGATCGCGAGGCGGAATCGCTGCGCCAGTTGTACGTCAGCGCGTGGGAGCACAACTGGGGCTTCGTCGCGCCGACGCCCGAGGAGTTCCGGCGCATCACGCACGAGATGAAGCCGATTCTCGATCCGCGCTGCACCGTCTGCGCCGAGGTGGACGGCCGGATGATCGCGTGCCTCGTCGCCGTGCCCGACATCAATCAGGCGCTGAAAGGCACCGACGGCCGGCTGACGCTCTCGACGATCTGGCGGCTGCTGCGCCGGAACCGCTACATCACGCAGGCGCGCCTGCTGCTGCTCGGCGTCGACGCGAAGTACCGCACCATGGGCTTGTACGCGCTGCTGATCGCGCAGCTCGGTCGTCAGCTCGCGGGGACGCAGTATCGTCAGCTCGAGTTCTCGTGGATCCTCGAGGACAACCGCGACGTGAACCAGCCGGCCGAGCGCGCGGGCGCGGTGCGCTATCAAACGTACCGCATCTACCAGAAGACGATCTGATGCGCGTCGCCGTGACCGGCGCGAACGGCTTCATCGGCCGGCACGTGATGGCACGCGTCGCGGCGCGCGGCGATACGCCGGTCGCGATCGCGCGGCCGTTCGCGCACGACGCGCTCGCGGTCGCCTTTCGCGACGCGGACGTCGTCGTGCATCTCGCGGGCGTCGTGTCGGCGACCGACGATCGCGTTTACGTCGACGGCAACGTCACCGCCACGCGCGTCGTCGCCAAAGCCGCGCGCGACGCCGGCGTGCGGATCGTCCACGTGTCGAGCCTGGCCGCCGCCGGCCCGGCGCCGGCGAGCGCGCCGCATGCGGAATCCGATCCGCCGTCGCCGATCACGACCTACGGACGGACGAAGCTCGAAGGCGAGCTCGCGGTCAAGGCGACGCGCGGGCTGCACTGGACCGTCCTGCGGCCCGGCGTCGTCTACGGACCGGGCGATCGCGCGCTCGTCCCGTTGTTTCGCATGGCGCGATGGGGCGTGCTGCCGCTCGTCGGGCGCGCCGACGTCGCGTACACGTTCGTCTACATCGACGACATGGTGGACGCGATTGTGGCGGCGGTGGACCGCGCACCCGCGGACGTCACCTGCTTTGTCGGTCACCCGTCGCCGGTGACGCCGCGCGCGCTCGTCGAAGCGGTGCGCGACGCCACGGGCGGACGCGCGTCGATCGTGCGCATCCCGCAGACGCTCCTGCGCGTGCTCGCGTGGGCGGGCGACGCCGCCGCGGCAACCGGCGCGCGCCCGGCGATCAACAGCCGGCGCTTCGTCGAGCTCGATTCGGTCGGATTCGTCTGTCGGGTGGATCGCTTACGGGACGATCTTGGCGTCGAAGCGAAGGTCGGCCTCGCCGACGGGCTGCGGCTCGCCGCCGCCTGGTATCAATCCCAGGCGTGATCCGGCGGTCGCGAGGATGTCGAGCGCTTCCTGGATCTGCTCCGGCGTGTGCGCCGCCGAACAGCTCGCGCGCAGCACGCAGTCGTCTTTCGGGCATCCGGGCGGCACGATCAGGTTGACGTAGAGGCCGGCGCGCAGCAGCGCCTCCCACAGCGCGATCGTCACGGTCTCGTCGCCCGTCAGGATCGGCACGATGGGCGATTCCTCGTCGCCGATCCGGAACCCGATCTCGCGCAGGCCGCCGCGCAGCATGCGCACGTTCGCCCACAGCCGATCGCGCAGTTCGGGATGTTGACGGATGACGCGCACCGCCGCGCGGACGCCGGCGATGTTCGATGGCGATCCCGACGCGGTGAACACGTACGCGCGCGCGAGCCAGTGCAGCGCGCGCAGCTCGGGATGATCCGAGACGCAGACGCCGCCGATCCCCGCGAGCGATTTCGAGAAGGTGCCGACGATGAAGTCGACCTCGCCGAGGACGCCCTGCGCTTCGGCGCAGCCGAGCCCGCGCGCGCCGAACGTGCCGAGCGAATGCGCCTCGTCGACCATCAGGTACGCGCGGTACGTACGGCACACGTCGACGATCTCGCGCAGCGGCGCCACGTCGCCGCGGATCGAATACAGCCCTTCGACGACGACGAGACGGTTGCGCTCGCCGGCGGGCAGCCGCTCGAGTTTCTTGCGCAGGCTCTCGGGCGAGTTGTGACGGAACGCGATCACCTGCGACGCCGTCTGCCGCGTCGCGTCGTAGATGCTCGCGTGGCTGTGGCTGTCGATCAGGATGACATCGCCGGCGCCGCACAACGCGCCGATGATCGCGAGGTTCGCCTGGTAGCCGGTGCTGAAGATCAACGCGCGCCGTTTGCCGAACCAGTCGGCGAACTCGCGCTCGAGCTGCTCGTGCAGCGACAACGTGCCGTTGGCGGTCCTCGACCCGGTCGTCCCCGTGCCGTACTCGACGATCGCGCGCTGCGCCGCCGCGACGATCTCGGGATGCAGCGTCAGCCCCAGGTAGTTGTTCGATCCGAACATCAGCGTGCGCTGACCGTTGATCACGACCTCGCACGGACCGATCATGCGGTCGATGACGGTCTCGCCCGGGATGATGGCGCCCTCCCCGAACGTGTCGCGCCGCTTGGCGATCGTGCGTAACTTGTCCAGGAGATCCATCAGCTCCGTGCTCTGACCTCGACGTTCTCGGTCTCGAGATATCGCGCGCGCGCCGCGTGGCGCTGCACTTTCCCGCTCGTCGTCCGCGTGATCGTCCCCGACGGCACGTACGCCACGTCGTCGACGTAGATGCCGAACCAATCGCCGACGCGGCTGCGAATCGCCGCCGTCAGCGCCGGCGTCGAGTCGCTCGGCTTCGCTTCGACGAGCACGACGACGCGATCGGCGCGACCGGGCTGCGCGACGCCGAAGACGACGATCTTGCCGCGCCGCAGGCCGTCGAGCGCCTCGAGCGCCCACTCGAGATCCTGCGGGTGGAACTTGCGCCCGTTGGCGATGATCACGTCCTTCGCGCGGCCGCAGACGAACAGCTCGCCGTCCTTCAGGCAGCCGAGATCGCCCGTGCGGAGCCACCCGTCGCGGACCGTCTGCCGCGTCAGCGTGTCCTCGTTATAGTAGCCCAGCATGACGGAGGGGCCCGCCAGGACGATTTCCCCGATCGTGCCGTCCGGCAGCGGCGCGCCCGACTCGTCGGCGATCCGCAACTGGTGATCCGCGAGCGGACGCCCACACCCCACGAGGTCGTCCTCGCCGACACGCGCCGTCGCGAGGCCGCGGCCGACCGGCGACAACGTCGCGGCGACGACGTGCTCCGCGAGGCCGTAGCTCGCGAGCAGGCTGCTGGCGCGGAAGCCGACCGGCGCGAACTTCTCCGCGAACGCCTGCAGCGTCGGCGCATGGATCGGCTCGGCCCCGCAGCCGGCGACGCGCCACGACGACAGATCGAGCCCGTCGAGATCGCGCGCCTTGAGGCGACGCACGCACAGGTCGTACGCGAACGTCGGCGCAAAGCTGATCGTCCCGCGGTATTTCGTGATGGCGCGCAGCCATTCCGCCGGACGCCGGACGAACGTGTGCGGCGGCACCAGCACCGCCGGCGACACGGCGTACAGCGCGCCGAGGAGCATCCCGACAAGGCCCATGTCGTGATAGAGCGGCAGCCAACTGACCGCGACGTCGCCCGCGCCGGCGTGCAGCCCGTTCGGGCCGCCGACCGCCAGGATGTTCGCGCAGAGATTCGCGTGCGACAACGTCACCCCTTTCGGCAGCGACGTGGAGCCGGACGTGAACTGCACGAACGCGACGTCGTCGAGCGCGACGGGCGCGAGCGTCTCGATCGGCGCCGCGTCGAGCGTCTCCCGCGCGAGCACCAGATCGAGCGTCGGCACGACGGGGCGCAGCGACTCGAACGCCGCCACCAGCGCCGTGTCGGCGACGAGGGCGCGCGCACCCGCCGCGCGGAGCACGCGCGCGCTCGACTCGAGATACTGCGGCAGATCGACGGTCGTGAGCGGCGGATAAATCAGCGCGGGAACGATCCCGAGCAGCGACGCGCCGAAGAGCGTCGTCAGGAACGGCTCGGCGTCGGAGACGACGACGGCGACGAGATCGCGGCGGCGGAGGCCGGCGGCGGCGAGCGAGGCGGCGACGCGACGCGCACTCGTCAGGAGATCGGCGTACGAGCGAAAGGTCTCCTCGCCGCGATCGCAGAACGTCACGCCCGCGCCGGAGCCCGCGGCCTGGCACAGCGCCTCGGGTAGCGTCTGCAGTCCGCGCATCAACGGTTGGGTTTCGCCGCGACGAGCGCGGCCACCTGCGAGACGACCTGGCCCACCGTGCGCGTCGCGGGCAGATCGTTCAGCGGGATCGAGATGTCGAACCGGTCCTCGAGCTCGGCTACCACTTCGAGCACCTGCAGCGAGTCGAAGCCGAGATCGGCGACGAGTTCGCTGGACAACGTGGGGTCGACCGGCCGTCGACTGATCGTCTTCAACACGTCAATGACGCCCTGTTCGATCGTAGAGGCAGACTGCGGCATGCAAACGCAGCCCAAGAATATCATCAGGGCCGTGAGGAAGTGGTAACCTGCTCGCACCGGAGGCCTTCCTCGTGGCGGACGCGATCGAGTCGCAGGTCATCGATATCATCGCGCGGAAGCGCAAGCTCGATCCGTCGGTCGTGACGCTCGACAGCACGTTCGAAGAGCTCGGCATCGACTCCCTCGAGGCCGCCGACCTGTTGTTTGCCTTCGAAGACCGCTTTTGCATCGTCGTCCCCGACGATCGCGCGCAGGCGATGAAGACCGTGCGGCAGGTCGTCGACGGCGTCCGCCACCTTTTGGCCGATCGCGCGGGAGCGTAGGTGCGCCGCGTCGCGGTCACCGGCCTCGGCGTCGTCTCGGCGCTGGGCGTCGGCGTCGAGGCGTTCTGGTCGCGGCTCGTCGAGGGGCGCGGCGGCGTGCGGCGCATCACGCGCTTCGATCCGGCCGGATTTCTCGCACAAGCGGCGGCCGAAGTTCCCGACTTCGATCCGCTCGCCTACGTCGAACGCGCCACGGGCGAGATGCTCGATCGCTTCGCGCAGTTCGCGCTGGCGGCAGCCGACGAGGCGTGGCGCCAGTCGGGCGCGGCGCTCGCCGAGGCCGAGCGCGAGCGCGCCGGCGCGATCGTGGCGAGCGCGATGGGCGGCGTCACCGCGCAGGACGAGGCGTATCACCGGCTCTACGCCAACGGCAATTCGCGGCTGCACCCGTACACGATCGCGCGGATCATGAACAACGCGGCGGCAGGGCACGTCAGCATGCGGTTCGGCCTGCGCGGGCCGACGCTGTCGACGGCGACGGCGTGCGCCGCCGCGGCGCACGCGATCGGCGAAGCGGCGGAGATGATCCGCGCCGATCGCGCCGACGTGATGATCGCCGGCGGCGCCGATGCGCCGATCGCGCCCGGCGTCGTGCGCGCGTGGGAAGCGCTGCGCGTGCTCGCGCCGTGCGCCGCCGATCCGTCACGCACGTGCCGGCCGTTCAGCCGCGATCGTCAGGGGATGGTGCTCGGCGAAGGCGCCGGCCTCGTCGTCCTCGAGTCGTGGGACCGGGCGCGGGCGCGCGGCGCGGAGATTCTCGCGGAGGTCGCCGGCTACGGCGCGACGGCGGACGCGGCGCACCTGACGCAGCCGGGGCTCGACGCGCCGGCACGCGCGATCGCCGCCGCGCTGGCGCAGGGCGGGCTCGCGCCCGACGACATCGACTACGTCAACGCGCACGGCACGGCGACGCGCCTGAACGACAGCGCCGAGACGGCCATCCTCGTGCGCGCGTTCGGCGCGCACGCGCCGCGGCTCGCGATCAGCGCGACCAAGGCGATGCACGGGCATGCGATGGGCGCGTCGGCGGGGCTCGAGTTCGTCGCCACCGTCCTCGCGCTGCGCCGCGGCGTCGCGCCGCCGACAATCAATTACGCGGAGCCCGATCCCGAGTGTCACCTCGACTACGTGCCGAACAGCGCGCGCGACCTGCGCATCCGCGCGGCGATTTCGAATTCGTTTGCGTTCGGCGGATTGAACGCGGTGCTCGCCGTGCGGCGAGCCTAAGACGCCGTCCGCGCGCGCGCGGCGCGCGATCGGGACGCCGGGTGGATTCGGCTAGATGCGCGTCGGCACCAGCGGCTGCGTCGCCGCCAGTTGCCGCGTCTCGCCGTCCTCGTGATACTCCTCGTCCGCGTTGATCGCCCACAAGTCGTGGTGCTCGCCGTAGAGATTCCGCACCGCGAGGCGCGCCGTCAGCATCGAGTGATCCTGGTTGTTGTACTTGTGCATGCCGTTCCTGCCGACGAGCTGCAGGTTGCCGAACCGCGCGAGCCAGTCGCGCACGCGCGCCAGCGCCTCGGCGTAGCCGTTGTCGTACACCGGATACGCCTTCGGCACGCGCAGGACGAACGCGTCGCGGACGCGATCCGCGCGCACGAGGCCGATCGCATCGAGCTCGCGCGCCGCCAGCGCCTTCACGTCGGCATCGTCCATCGACCAGAGATCGTCGCCGGCGTTGCAGAAGTACTCGAGCCCGAGGCACGTGAGACGCGCGTCGGGCACCATTTCGGGACTCCAGTTCTTGAAATTCTGGATGCGGCCGACGCGCACCGACGGATCGTGCACGTAGATCCAGTTGTCGGGAAACACGTCCGGCTGGTCGACGATCACCGCGACGGTCATGAAATCGCGGTAGCGCAGGCGCTCCGCGGCGTCGCGAATCTCGCTCGGCGCGGCGGGCGACAGGCGGCGAATCAAATGACGCACCGGCATCGTCGAGATCACGTGGCTGACCGCGACCGCCTCCGTCTTCCCGTCGCGCTCCACCGCGATCGCATCCACGCTGTGCCCGTCGTGCCGCAGCTCGACGATCCGCGCGTTCAGCGCGACGCTGCCGCCCGACGCCTCGATCCGAACGCGGCAGGCGTCCCACATCATGCCGGGGCCGAGGCGCGGGTACTCGAACTCGTGGATGAGCGTGCGGATGCCGTTGCCTGACGGCCGCAGCATGCTCAGCGCCGCCGTCCACAGCGACAGCCCTTTGATCCGCTGCGCCGCCCACTGCGCGCCGATTTGATCGCACGGGATGCCCCATACCTTTTCGGTGTAGCTCTTGAAGAAGGTGTCGAACAGCCGGCGCCCGAAGCGGTTGCAGATCCAGTCTTCGAAGCTGACCTCCGGTCGAATCGGCGCGAGGCGCGCGCGCAGGTAGCTGACGACGAGCGCGGCGCTCGTGAACGGACCGAGGTTCCCCAGCACGTTCGCCGCCCTGAGCGGGTAATCGAAGAACCGGCCGCGGTAGTAGATGCGCGACAGCCGCGGCCGCTGCAACAGATCGGCACCGAGCAGCTCGTGCCACAGCTCGCGCACGCCGTCGACTTTCGTAAAGAAGCGATGACCGCCGATGTCGAAGCGAAATCCGTTGTAGACGACGGTCTTCGCGAGGCCGCCGACCTGGTCGTCCTGCTCGAACACGATCACGGGCGCGCCGCGGCGCGTCAGATCGTACGCGGCCGTCAGACCAGCGGGTCCCGCGCCGATGATCGCGACCGGCCGGTCAGGGGTTGGTTGCATTGTGCGCTGTAGAATCGGGGCAGGGTGGCTGGCTGCCGCATTATCGCCCAAGTGGCGCTGATCGTCGCGATCGTGGGTGTCACGGTCGTGTCAGCGCAGAACGACCCGCAGACGGCGCTCCTCGAGCGCGCGGGCTGGGACGCGTTGTCGCGCGGCCAGGCGGCGCAGGCCGCCGACGCGTTTCGTGAAGCGCTCGCCTCATCGCCGAAGAACCCTCAACTCCACCTTGGCGCCGGCATGGCTGCCGCGATGCAGCGCCACGACACCGACGCGCAGGACGAGTTCGAGGCCGCGCTGGCGCTCGATCCGAAGCTCGTCGAAGCGCGCGTGCAGCTCGGCCTCGTCCAGTACCGCCTGGGCGATCCGCTGTCCGCGATCCGCACCTACGAGACGCTCGTCGCCGACGCCCCCGACACGCCGAACGCCGCGGCGACGCTCGACCGATGGAAGCGGGAGCAGGCGCTGCACGATCGGATGCGCGATGCCATCGACGCGCACTTCACCGTCTCGTTCGAAGGGCCGGAAGAAGCGGCGCTCGCGACCGAAGCGCTGCAGTCGCTCGACCGCGCCTACTGGCGGATCGGCCAGGAGCTCGGCACCTTCCCCAACGACCCGATCCACGTCGTCCTCTACACGACGGAGCAGTTTCGCGACATCACGCGCTCGCCGACGTGGGCCGCGGGCGCCTACGACGGCACGATCCGCGTGCCGATGCGCGGTGCGCTGGACGACGAGCAAGAGCTGGATCGGGTGTTGGCGCACGAGTTTGCGCACGCGCTGATCCGCACGCTGGCCGCGCGCAACGTGCCGACGTGGCTCGACGAAGGGATCGCCGCGGCGCTCGAGGAAGGCGATCTCGACTGGGCGAACAAGTTCGAGGCGCAGGCGCGGCGCGTGCCGCTGCGCGCGCTGGCGTCAGGCTTCGGCCGCTTCTCGGGTGCTCAGGCGGCGCTCGCGTATGCCGCGAGCGCGCGGGCGGCGCGGCGCCTGCTCGACGAGGCGGGCGGCTTCGCGGTCGCGAACCTGCTGCGCGATCTCGGCGCCGGCGTGCCGTTCGAATCCGCGTTCGAGCACCGCATTCAGCGGACCTTCAGCCAGTTCGAGGCCGAACTGGCCAGCTCCTGATCGAGCAGACCTTTCAGCGTCTCGAGGCGATAGCGGCCGTCCGCGGGATCGTGATACGCGATCGCGCGCTCCGCCGGCGTCAACGCGGCCGAGTCCTTCATCGGCTCGAACTGATGCCCCTCGTGCCACTCGTTGAACGAGTTGATGTACGCGAGGAAGAAGCCGCGCTGCGCGTTCGTCAGCGCCGGATCGCGCTGCAGCGCAATCGTCGTCTCGAACGACTCCTGGATGCGCGCGGCGCTGGCCGTGCGCGCGCGCTCGCGGTCGGCCGCGTTCGTCCAGTCGTAGACGCCGCCGCCCGGCTGGAACACGGGCGGTGACGAGGGGCAGGCGTTCGGATCGACGTTGACCGTCCGCGGCGCGATGGCGTCGTATCCGGAGTTGATGTTGAACGAGAACAGCAGGCCACGGTCGGTGCAGTCGCGCGCATGCCCGGCCCAGGTCGCAGGCGCGACGGTGTTGTCGTAGATCGCGATGCCGTCGAAGCCGCCGGCCTGCGTGCGGCCGACGTCGAGCGAGTCGGCGAGCAGCGTGACGCGATCGAAGTCGCCGCGGAACGTCTCCCGGACCGCGTCGGTCTGCTGCCGCCACACCGCGTCCGCGGCGTAGTCGGCGACGGCCGTCGTCACGCCGTGGCAGTCGGTCGACTGCGCCGGCACGATCGTGCGGAACGACTTGAACACCGGACCGGAGCTGCCGTCGGCGTTCTGCAGCAGCAGCAGGCAGTCCCAGTGGCGGCGGTCGCCGTATTCGCGGATGAGGTACTCGACGTCGCTCGCGTACGCCGACGCGTGCTGGTCCGTATACGGTTCGATGTGAAAGGCGACCTGGAGGCCGTGCGCGCGCATGACGTCCATCAGCGACGGCACGAGTTGATCGATGTCGCTGCCGCGTCCCCACCAGCTGACGTTGATCGCGCCGGCGCCCGCCTCCGCGATCCACGCGGCATGCTGCTCCATTACCGCCGTCGACTGCGAGTCGTACGCCCCGAGCGCCGGCATGTAGTTCGACGCGAGATCGACGGGCGGATGCCGATCGTCCTGATCCCAGTGACGGACCGGGTGCATCGAGTACCACGGGTAGTACTCGAAGACGAAGTGCGACGGCAGGTCGCCGAACGTGTCGGCCAGCGACGCGCGTCCGCGAAGCTGCGCGAACGCGGCGCGCGGCCAGAGCGCCGCGCCGGCGCACGCCACGGCCGCAGACCTGAGGAATTCCCGGCGGCGCATGCCTCTCGTGCCTTTCCTTCATAATAGCGTCATGCCTCACAGAACGTTCGGCGCGCGCCTCGCCGCCGCCACCGTCGCGCTCGCGCTCGTCGCCCTCGTCACACCGCTGCGCGCCGCGGGACGCGTGTTCGGATGGAAGGCGATCGGGAAGCCGGGCGTCGTCTATCTGGTGGGATCGGTCCATCTGCTGTCGAAGGACTTCTATCCGCTCAACCCCGCGCTCGAAGCTGCCTACTCGGACAGCAATCTCCTCGCGGAAGAAGTCGACCTCGGCGAGATGGCGCAGCCCGACGCGCAGATGTCGCTGCTGTCGAAAGGCATGCTGCCGAGCGGACAGACGCTCGACACCGTGCTGTCGCCGCCGACCAAGGCGTTGCTCGACAAGCACCTCGGCAACTTCGGCCCGATGGCCGAAGTCGCCAAGCGCTTCAAGCCGTGGATGGCGGCGTTGACGATCGAGTCGCTCGCGTGGGTGAACGCCGGCTTCGATCCGAATCTCGGCCTCGACAAGCACTTCTACGACCGGGCCATCGCCGACGGCAAGTCGGTCCAGGGCTTCGAGACGATGGCGTTCCAGATCGGGCTGTTCGACGACATGCCGATGGACCAGCAGGATCGGCTGCTCGCGAGCATGCTGAAGGACATCGACACCGAGCAGGCGAACATGACGAAGCTCATCGCCGCCTGGCACGACGGCGACGCGCCGACCGTCGAACGCCTCGTGCTCGCCGACATGAAGGGCGAGCCCGCCGTCTACAAGCGCATGCTCGTCGACCGCAATCACAACTGGATCCCGAAGATCGATCAGCTCCTCGCCCGCAACGGCCACTCGCTCGTCGTCGTCGGCGCCGCGCACCTCGTCGGACCGGACGGCCTGCTCGCGCTGCTGCGCGCGAAGGGCTACACCGTGGAGCAGATGTGATGCGCCGCCGCCATCTCGCCATCGCCGCCGCCGCGCTGACGGCGATCGTGTTCGCGCGCGCGCCGCATCCGCAGACCGCGGCAGCCGCACCGAAGCTCGCCGTGATCATCGTCGTCGATCAGATGCGAGCTGATTACGTCGACCGCTTCCACGGCGAATGGACGGGCGGCCTCAAGCGCCTCGTCGACGAGGGCGCGTGGTTCAGCCATGCGGCGTATCCGTACCTGACCACCGTCACGTGCGTCGGTCACGCGACGATCTCGACCGGCACGTTCCCGCACGTCCACGGCATCATGCAGAACGCGTGGTGGGATCGCGAGGCCGGCCGCACGACGACGTGCACGTTCGATCCCACGGCGTCCGTCGTCAGCTACGGGACGACGCAGAAGACGAGCGACAGCCCGCACTTCCTGGAGGTGCCGACGTTCACGGACGTGATGCGCGCCGACCGCAACGCGCACGTCGCGACCGTTTCGCTCAAGGCGCGAAGCGCGATCATGCTCGCGGGTCACGGCGCCGACGCCGCGACGTGGCTGAGCGACAGTCTCGACGGCTGGATGACCTCGTCCGCGTACACGACCGCGCCGGTCGCCGCCGTCCGCGATTTCGTGTCGCACCACAGCATCGACGCCGACGTCGGCAAGACGTGGACGCGTCTGCTGCCCGCCGCCGACTATCGCGAGCCCGACGATGGCGTCGGCGAAGCGCCGCCGACCGGCTGGACGCGCACGTTTCCGCACGTCCTCGGGTCCGCGGGTCTCCCGCCGGACGCGACGTACCGCGCGCAGTGGGAGCGTAGTCCGTTCGGCGACGCGTACGTCGAGCGTTTCGCCGCCGCGCTCGTCGACGGCTTGAAGCTTGGCCGCCACGGGACGACCGACGTGCTCGGCGTCAGCTTCTCGAGTCCGGATCTGGTCGGGCACGCCTTCGGTCCTGACAGCCAGGAAATCCACGACATGTACGCGCACCTCGATCGCACGATCGGCGCGCTGCTGGATCACCTCGACACCTCCGTCGGCCGCGGCAACTACGTCGTCGCGTTGTCGGCGGACCACGGCGTGACGAGCATTCCGGAGCAGCTCGAGGCGCGCGGCGCCGACGCCGGCCGGCTGACGTTGAGCAGCATCGAGCATGTCGTCGACGCCGCCGCAGTCGCCGCCGCCGGCGAGGGGCGCTACGTCCAGAACGTCGGCGGCAACGACATCTATCTCGCCGCGGGAATGTACGAGAAGCTCGCCGCGAAAACAGGCGCGCTCGACGCCGTGCTCGAGGCGCTGCGACGATCGCCGGGCATCCAGGCCGCGTTCACGAAGGATCAGCTGCGGCACGGCGCGGCGTCGACAGACCGGCTGCTGCGCGCTGCCGCGCTCAGTTACGTCGAGGGGCGCAGCGGCGATCTCGTCATCGCGCCGAAACGCGGCTGGATGTTCTTCGCGACCGGCGCCACGCACGGCACTGCGTCCGAGGACGATCAGCACGTGCCGATTCTGCTGTTCGGCGCGGGGATCAAGCACGGCGTGTTCACCGCGCCGGCGACGCCGGCCGACATCGCGCCGACGCTCGCGTCGCTCTGCGGCGTCACGCTGCCGAAGGCCGAGGGGCACGCGCTGCGCGACGCGCTGACGACCGCGGTGGGATCAGCGCCGCACTAACGTCCCGACTTCGGAAAGTGCTGTTCGTACCACGCGATCGAACGGTCGATCCAGTCGACGACGTGCTTTGATTCGCGGATGCCGTGCCCTTCGCGCGGATAGCGGACGAAGACGGCCTCGGTGCCGACGTCTTTCAGCGCGACGTAGTACTGCTCCGCTTCCGCGATCGGCACGTCGTTGTCGTTCTCGCCGTGCATCAGCAGCGTCGGCGTGTGGTTGTTCGCGACGTGGCGCAGCGCCGACCGCTGCAGCAGCGTGTCCATCAGCGTGCCCTGATGCGGATACACGCCCCACTCCATCGCCTCGTACTGGTTGTAGTACGTCATGTAGTTGTAGCTGACGATGTTCGAGATCCCGGCCGTCGGAATCGCCGCCTTGAAGATGTTGGTCTGCGTCGGAATCCACATCGAGAGCTGACCGCCGTAGCTCGTCCCCTCGATGCCCAGTCGATCGCGATCGATCCACGGATAGCGCCGCACCGCGGCGCTGACGCCGTACAGCACGTCCTGCGCCTCGTTGCCGTCCTGATCCTGGAAGACGGCGTCCGCGAACGCCTGTCCATAGCCGGTCGACCCGCGATAGTTGATCATCAGCGTCGCCCATCCGTGCGCCGCGTAGACCTGGTTCTTGAAGTTGAACGCCGGCCCCTGCTGCCCGTGCGGTCCGCCGTGGATGTTGACGATGAGCGGGTACTTGCGTGACGGATCGAGGCCGACGGGCTTCGTCAGAAACGCTTCGACCTGGAACTTGTTGTCGTTCGACACGAACGTAAACGACTCGACCTCGCCGAGCGGCTTCGCGCCAATCGCGGACGTGTTGAGATCCGTCATGCGCTTCGCCGGCGCGTTCCCCACTTTCACGTAGAGCTCGGCTTGATCGGTCGGGGTGGCCAGCGCGTACGCGATCGTGTTCTTCGCCAGGGAGAACGAGCCGACGGTGCCGCGCTCCGCGATGACCGGTTCGGGTTTGCCGCCGGCAATCGACGCGCGGTAGACGCGCACCAGGCCGTGCTCCTGAACCGTGAACATCAGGCCGCTGCTGTCCGGCAGCCACTGCGCGTTGTTCTGACGGTTGTCGACGGTTCCGATCTCGCGCCGATTGCCGCCGTCCGCGCCCATCACCCACACATGCGTGTCCTCCATCGTCGTCTCGCGATCGGTGAGGCCGCGCGTCGTCGCTTCGAACGCGATGAGCCGGCCATCGGGCGACCAGCGCGGGCGATATTCGTTGCTTTCGGTCGCGCTCAACCGCCGCGCGACCGCGCGGGCGCCGGGCTCGCTGGCGTAGACGTCGTAGTTGAAGAACTCGTCGGAGTCGGCGTCGCGATTCGTCAGGTAGATCAACTCGCCTTTCGGCGACCAGTCGATCGAGTGTTCGTAGTGATTCCCCTCGGTAATCTGATCGACCTTTGCCGACGCGACGTCGACGACGAACAGGTGCAGCCGGCGGTTGTCGTTGAAGCGCGTCAGCCCTTCGCTGGCGTCGGGCTTGTAGAGATACCGTGTGATGACGACGGGATCGCCGGCGGCCGCGGCGGCTTCGGGCCCTGGCACCGCGGACACGAACGCGATGCGCTTGCTGTCGGGCGACCATGCGACCGACTTGCCTTCCCCGGGCAGCGGCGCATTCGTGCCGGTCATCTCGGCGAGGAACCGCGCCCCACTGCCGTCCGCGCGCGCGACAACGAGGCCGTTTCTGTCGCCGACGCGGCCGCGATACGCGATCGACTGGCCGTCGGGCGACCACTCCGGGTTCCCGCTCTGATCGTGCTCGCCGCCGACGCGCACGCTCTTGCCGTCGGCGAGCGTCATGATCCACAGCTGGCCGTACGGACGCCCGGAGCCGTCGTTGTTCTCGACGACGTAGGCCACGCGCGTGGCGTCGGGCGAGAGGGCGACGGTGGTGACCGAACGAAGCTTCAACAGGTCGCTGCTCTGCAGGCGATCCTGAGCGGAGGCGGATGCGGCACAGAGGAGAACGAGGACGAGCGCGTTTCGCATCCGCGTATTCTAGCGACCTCTGCGCGCGGCACGTAGTGTGCGGTTTGGCTGAGTGGACGTGACGGTTTCAGTGTCCGACCTGGATGCGCAGGCATCTCGCTCCGCGAGCCGAGATCGGCGGGCCGGAACACCGTCGCAAAGCCCGACACTACATGCGACACGCGGTCGCGGGTATCCTAGCCGGATGCGAAGCCTCACCTGCGTCGCCCTCGCCCTCATCATCGCGACTGCCGCGACGGTCGTTCACGCCGACCAGAAACGCTGGTGGTCGCACGTCGAGTTCCTGGCGAGCGACGCCATGAAGGGGCGCAACACCGGCAGCCCCGAGCACAAGCGCGCGGCCGACTACGTCGCCGCGCAGTTTCAGAAGGCCGGACTCGAGCCGGCCGGCATCGGCGGCTACATCCAGCCGGTGAAGTTCAAGACGCGGCAGATCGACGAAGCGCACTCGAGCCTCGCGCTCGTGCGTGACGGCAAGACCGAGCCGCTCGCGCTCGGCGAGGACGCGAACTTCAGCATGCGGATCGATCCGGCCGCGCGCGTCGACGCCCCGCTCGTCTTCGCCGGCTACGGCCTGAACGTGCCCGAGCAGCATATCAACGACCTCGACGGCCTGACGCTGAACGGCGCGGTGATCGTGTACGTCTCCGCGACGCCGCGCTCGCTGCCCGGCCCGCTGCAGGCGCATTTCGGATCGGCGGCCGAGCGCTGGCGCATGTACAAAGCCGCCGGCGCCATCGGCACGATCACGATCAGCAATCCGAAAGCGATGGACATCCCGTGGTCGCGCGCGACGCTGGCGCGGCTGCAGCCGGCGATGTCGCTCGCCGACGCCTCGCTCGACGAAGCCGCCGGTCAGCAGCTCGCCGTGACAATGAATCCGGCGCACGCCGACAAGCTGTTCGCCGGCACGGGACACACCTTCGCGGAGGTGCTCGCCGCGATGGACGCGAACCGGCCACTGCCGCGCTTCGCCATTCCGGCGCGCGTGAAGGCCACCGTCGCGGTCACGCGCGGCGAGGTCGAATCGCAGAACGTCGCTGGCATCCTGCGCGGCGCCGATCCGAAACGGCGCGACGAGTACGTCGTCGTCTCGGCGCACCTCGATCACGTCGGCGTCGGCGAGCCGATCAACGGCGATCGCATCTACAACGGCGCCATGGACAACGCGTCGGGCGTCGCCGCGATGCTGGAGACCGCGACCGAGCTGCACGAGCGGAACGCCAAGCCGGCGCGATCGCTTCTGTTCCTCGCCGTCACGGGCGAGGAAAAGGGCGAGCTCGGGTCGAAGTACTTCGCCGCGCACCCGACGGTGCCGCGCCAGCAGATCGTCGCCGACGTGAACACCGACATGTTTCTGCCGCTGTTTCCGCTGAAGACGCTGATGGTGCTCGGCCTCGACGAATCGGACCTCGGCGGCGACATCCGCGCGGTCGCGAAGAATCTCGGCCTTGCGGTGCAGGCCGATCCGGAGCCGCAGCGCAACCGGTTCGTGCGCAGCGATCAGTACAGCTTCATCACGTTCGGCATCCCCGCGCTGGCGATGAAGGTAGGCTACGACGCCAACACGCCGCAGGCCGCCATCGCCGCGAAGTGGACCGCCGAGCGCTATCACGCGCCGTCGGACGATCTCGAACAGCCGATCGACCTCGCCGCAGCGGATACGTACGTCGACGTGCTGCGCGAGCTTGCGCTCCACATCGCGAACCGCCCCGACCGGCCGAAGTGGAACGACACGAGCTTCTTCAAACGCTTCGCGACCGCCGCGTCGACCGCGACGGCGCGCGCGCGCGTGCGGCCATGACACGGCCCGACCGGTTCACCCTCGCCGCCGTTCAGGCCGCGCCGATCTTTCTCGACCGCGATCGCACACTCGACAAAGCGTGCGATCTCATTGCGGACGTCGGGCGCCGCGGCGCCGCGTTCGCCGTGTTTCCCGAGGCGTTCGTGCCGGCGTATCCCGTGTGGACCTGGTTCATTCCGCCGGCGAGGACCGCGGATCTGCGCGAGCTCTATGCCGAGCTTCACGCGCAGTCGATCGCGATTCCCGACGCCTCGACCGAGCGCCTCTGCGCCGCGGCGCGGTCCGCCGGCGTCGCGATCGCGATCGGCGTCAACGAACGGAACGCGGAAGCGAGCGACTCGACGCTGTTCAACACGCTCCTCGTCATCGACGCCGCCGGCGCCATCGTCGGCCGTCATCGCAAGCTGATGCCGACGTTCGGCGAGCGTTTGATTTGGGGCTTCGGCGACGGCAGCGACCTCGACGTGCACGACTTGCCGTTCGCGCGGGTGGGCGGGCTGATCTGCTGGGAGAACTACATGCCGCTGGCGCGATACGCGCTCGCCGCGTGGGGCGAGCAGATCCACGTGGCGCCCACATGGGATCGCGGCGAACCGTGGCTGTCGACGCTGCGGCATATCGCCAAAGAAGGCCGGACCTTCGTCGTCGGCTGCTGTCAGGCGCTGCGGAAAGACGACGTTCCCGATCGGTATGCGTTCAAGGCGAAGTACCTCGCCGACGCGCCGGCGTGGCTCAATCCGGGCGACAGCGTCATCGTCGATCCGGACGGGAAGATCGTCGCGGGTCCGGCGCGCGAGGAAGAAACGATCCTGTACGCCGAGGTGCGGCAGGCGCAGCTCGTGGGCCCGCGCTCGCAGCTCGACATCGCCGGTCACTACGCGCGGCCGGACGTCTTCGAGCTGCGCGTGCACCGCACGCCGAAGCCGATCGTGCGGCGGGTGGACGCGTCGGAGGTCGAGCCGCTCTGACCGGCGCGCGTCACTCGCAGCGCAGCGACGCGATCGGATCGACGCGCGCGGCGCGCCGCGCCGGCAGGGCGCACGCCGCCATCGCCACAACCGCGAGCGCCGCCGTGACGCCGACGTAGGTGACCGGATCGCGCACGTCGACGCCGTACACGAGCGCGTCGAGCGCGCGCGCGAGCGCCAGCGCGCCGACCAGTCCCGCCGCGATGCCAGCCGCGCCGACGGTCATCCCCTCGCTCACGATCATGCGCATCACGGCCGACGGCTCGGCGCCGAGCGCCATGCGGATGCCGATCTCCCGCGTGCGCTGGGTGACGGCGTACGCGAGCACGCCGTAAATGCCGATGGCGGCGATGGCCAGCGCGACCACGGAAAAGACGCCGAGCAGAATGCCGTTCAGCCGCGGCTGCGCGGCGCTCGTCGACACCCATTCGTCGAGCGTCCGCACGTTGGCCAGCGCGAGCTGCGGATCGAGCTCGCGCACTTTCTGGCGAATCGTCGGCAGCAGCGCCTCGGGCGCCGCGTGCGCGCGGACGACGACGTCCATCAGCCCGGCGACGCGCGCGGCACTCGGATAGTAGAGCGCCGGCGACTCCTGGTTCAGCGATGTGCTCCGCACGTCGCCGACGACGCCGACGATCGTGATGTCGGTCTTGAGATTGGCGGTGGCGGTGAGCGTGCGGCCGAGCGGGTTCGCGTCGCCGAAGAACTTCTTCGCCGTCGCCTGGCTCACGATCATGACCGGCGGCGCCGTTGGACCGTCGGCGTCGGTGAAGTCGCGCCCCTGCAGCAGCGGAATGCCCATCACGCCGAAATATCCGGGGCTGACGATGCGCCAGTCGATCGGCACGGCCGTGCCCGGCGGCAGCGCCGACGGCGACTTCGTGATCATCGGATGCTTCGTGTAGTTGCCGGCGCCGAACGGAATGCCGCTCGACACGGCGGCGCCGCGCACGCCGGGCGTCGACTGCAGCGACGCGAGGAGCGCGCGATAGAACTGCGGCGCGCCGCTGGCCGCCGGGTACTTGGCGGCCGGCGGCGAGAGTTGGAACGTGATGATGTCGCTCGGGTCGAAGCCGACGCGCACGCGCTCCAGGTGCACGAAGCTCTGAATCAGCAGCCCCGCGCCGATCAGCAGCATCGTCGCCAGCGCGAGTTCGGCCGCGGCGAGCGCGCTGCGCACGCGCAGCGCCAGGCCGCCGGACGCCGATCGGCGGCCGTGCTTCAACGTGTCCTGCGCGTCGGCGCGCGACACGCGCAGCGCGGGGGCGAAGCCGAACACGATCCCGGTGACGAGCGTCAGGCCCGCGACGAACGCCAACACGGTCGTGTCGATCGTCACCGACGCGACCGGCAGCGTGTTGGGCGGAATCGCGCGGTTGAGCGCCGCCACGGTCCACGCCGCGACCAGCAGCCCCAGCGCGCCGCCGCCGGCCGAGAGCACGAGGCTTTCGATCAACAACTGACGCAGCAGGCTCAGGCGGCTGGCGCCGAGCGCGGTTCGCGTCGCCATCTCACGCTGCCGAGCCGCGCCGCGCGCGAGCAGCAGGTTCGCGATGTTCGCGCACGCGATCAGCAGCACGCAGGCAACTGCGCACACGAGCACGAGAATCGCCGTCTTCAGCGTCGCGCTGACGAACGTGTCGAACATCGTGACGAGATGGATGCCCCAGTCGCGAATCTCCGGATACTCCCGGCCGTTTCGCGCCGAGATCCCGTCCATCTCGCCCTGCGCCTGCCGCAGCGACACGCCGTCGCGCAGGCGGCCAACGACGAAGATGACGTGGTTGAGGCGGATTTCCTTCGCGCGATCGATCGAGAGCGGCGTGTAGACGTCGCCGCCGGAGATGAGGTTCAGCGCGGCCGGCGCAACGCCGACGATTGTCGTCGGCACGTCGTTCAGGACGAGGGTGCGTCCGACGAGGGACGCGTCGCCGCCGAATCGCCGTCGCCACAGCCCTTCGCCGAGCATCGCCACGGGCGCCGCCGATGGCTGCTCTTCGTCATCGCGGAACGCGCGGCCGACGACTGGCGCGATGCCGAGCACGCGCGTCAGCGCCGGGCTGATGCGGTTGCCCGACACCTGCTCCGGTTCGCCCGAACCGGTCACCGTGTAGTTCGCGAAGCCGATCGCCGCGAGCTCCTGAAACGCGCGCGACTGCGCGCGCCAGTCGAGAAAGTTCAGCACCGACGCGCCGAACGTCGGCAGATTCAGCGTGTCGTTCTTTTCCGCCACCTGCACGAGCCGCTCGGGATCGCGAAACGGCAGCGGCTTCAGCAGCACCGCGTTGGCGAAGCTGAAGATGGTGGTGTTGGCCGCGATCGCGAGCGTGACCGTCGTCACGACCGCCGCCGAGAAACCGGGCGCCCGCCGCATCAGGCGAACGGCGTAGCGGGCTTCGTTGATGACGTTCTCGAGGACGCGCACGCGCCGACACTAGCGTCCGGTCTGAGGAGTGTCAACGTGTTCGCGGCGTCCCACAACCGGTCACCGGCGATCACTCTTCGAACGTGAGCTTGCCGGCACCCATCGTGACGTGAATCGTTCGTTTGCCGGCGCCGGACCAGGTCAGATGCGGCAAGAGGCCCGACTTCGAGTCGCCGAACGGTCCGGAGACAATGTCGCCGGCTTTGACCGACGCGTCCACCGTGCCGTAGTTCTTCGCTGCGTCGACCTCGATCCTGACGTTGCCTGCCGCGCTGTCGACGTCGAGATTGCCGGCGAGGCTGCCGACGGTCAGCTCGCCGGCGGAGAGGTGGACGACCACGTCCGATTGTTTCGGGACGTCGATCGCGGCGTGAAAGTTGTTGCGCGGCGTGTCGACGATCTTGATCGTCGCCGTGTTCCCCTCGGTCGTGACGTCCACCTTCGCGCTGCCGGTGTGGCCGCTCGTCGCGACGTGGACGCGCGCGTCGGCCGACGGACGCACCTCATACGCGCCGGCGCCCAGGTCCATGTCCACGTGGCCGCCGGCAGCGAACGGCTTCTCTGCCGTCACCGGCGTGTCGTCCGGCGTTCCGTCCCGGCCCGGGGTCTCGCCGCACGCGCCCGCGATCGCAGCCGTCACGAGCAGACCCAGCACGATCTCCGATCTCATGTTCGCTCCTCGATCTGAATGCCGCGCGCGCGAAGATCGCGGACGGCTTCGTTCAAGAGTCCCTGCTGCGCGCCGATCGTTTCTGGCGCGCACACGCCGGGCCGCGCGAACGCGCCGCTCGCGACGCGCCGCACCACCGCCGCCGCGGAAAACGCCGTCGTCCGCGACATAGCGCGGAGTTGCGTCGCGGCATCGTAGGTGTCGAGGAGGTGCCATTCGAACCGGCGGGCGCCGCGTGCGTCGCGCCCCTCGACGAGCACGCGCATCACGGTGAGGTCCGCTTCGCCCTCGGCAAACGTCCAGCGCGGAAACAGCAGCGCGGACGTGACGTCGCGCGGCCGCACGCGCTGGCCGCCGACGTCGAGGGCGTCGAGGGAGAACAGGCCGGTCTCGCGGAAGGCGCGCATCAGCGCGGCATGACCGGGATAGCGGAGCGTCCGCTCCCGCATGAACGGCGCACGCACCGTGTCGACGAGACTGCGCAACCCGTCGGTGACGAATGCTTCGAGCGTGCCGACGCCGTCGACATCGAGCAGCTCGACGTCCGACAGCGCCGGCTTGACGACGACGCGTCCGCCCTCAACGACGCGCGCCGGCCGGACGTACTCCTCGATGACGTCCGACGGCGCGAAGCCCGCTTTGTACTCGTACGGCCAACGCCGCTCGCGCGGCAGCCCGCCGACGGCGATGTCGACCCGCTCGCACGTCTGCAACTGCGCGGCGGCGAAGCCGACCATCATGTTGCTCAGGCCGGGCGCGATGCCGCAGTCGACGACGACGGTGACGCCGTTGGC
>Ga0070741_10003006_pt1 | contig 43219 bp, 68 predicted proteins | sample Coa_R1_4_FD_66440 | JGI IMG/M metagenome (GOLD analysis project Ga0070741, IMG submission 66440) | Surface soil microbial communities from Centralia Pennsylvania, which are recovering from an underground coalmine fire - Coalmine... | ecosystem: Environmental > Terrestrial > Soil > Unclassified ... | reverse complement strand
ATCGCGAGCAACCTGATTCTGTCCGCCAAATCCAATGGCCAATACGCGGCGTGGAGCCGGGCCGGTGTGCAACCGCTGCTGTTGCTCGATGACGGCTGGGCGGAAACCAACCGGATCAATGGCGACCTTGTTTGGCAGACGAACAATAACAAGTGGCCCACCAACTTCATTGACTTCGCGCACGCGCAGGGCTGGGGCGTCATTGGCTACATTGACGACGGCAACGTCACCACGCGCAGCGGTGAAATGCCGGGAAGCGGTCCTTACATCGAGCGGGACGTGCAACGGCTCGTGAACCTGGGCTTTGATGGAATGAAAGGGGACATCGACACCGCCGGCCCGACGCTGTGGTATCGCGCCGCCGCCACGCTGGACACCAACCGGCTGGCCAAAACGTTTTACCGGTTTGGCTCGTGGTCTCCTACGCTCGGCGCGCCGCCCGCGCGGATGCGCACGATCGTGAACGCGCTGCGTGGCGTGACAGACGGCGATTTAAGTTCCTTCGCGAACCTCATTGGCTGGTCGGATAACGCCGCCACCAACGGGCTGCTGAATGATCCGATTTCCGATTTAGACACGGTTTACTTTGCGGGGACCGGCGCGCAGTCCAATGACATCGGGTTGAAAGCCCACCTGATTCTAATTGCCATGTTTTCCAGTCCCATGTTGTGGGGCGTTGGCGATCCCAACGGTGTGATTCTGCCGTCGCTGAGCGGCTTCAGTTACACCACCAACGAGGACATGCTGGCGTGTCAGGCCGAGGCTTACCCGGTTACGCGCGTGCTCACTACCAACGGCACGGACGTTTACGTAAAGGCCAGCGGTGGTCCCAACGGTCCCAATTATTACATGGCCATTATCAACCGGGACCGCACCACGAACGTTACGGTTACGCTGAACTTCACCAATGCGCTGCTGTCTTACCTGCCGCTCAGTCAGGGCACGTATTCCGTTTACGACTGTGTCAGCAATCAGTGGGTGGCCATGTATCCCGGCGCGGATTTCACTTACACGCTGGGTGCGTCCGGCGGCAAGAATTCGGAATCGGCGCTTTTCAAATTGTATCCGGGTCCGGTGCCGCGCGTGTTCACCAATACGATTTACCTGGGCTCCACCAATTACCAATACGTCATTTCCAACGGCATGGTGCTCCCGCTGTTCACGCGCGTTCCCTGGGCGAATGCGGTTTCCAATTATTGCACGGTGGCCGGTATCACCGATCCGCAGGAGATTGCGGACATTCAGCAGGTGTATGACGAGCTGAACACGCCTTACCTGGGCGTGATTCCCTATACGAACCTGGATGACTTCTATGTGGTGCCGGACGCCACGAGCAACGCGTGCTCGCTTTCATTCAAGAATCTGCGGCGCATCACCTGGACCGGCGCGCCCACGTTCAACGCCACCACCGGCATGGGTGGTGACGGCACCAACGTGTCCGGCGATTTGGGCTACGCGCCCACCAACACCGGCGTTTACAAACAGGACTCGGCGCACATTTACATTTATTCGGCCAGCCAGACTGTGGCCGGACAGACGCCCGCCGCCATGTGGTTCATGTCTTCCATGAACGGCGGCGGCACGGTGCGCGTGGGGTTGTATAATGACGGCGGCGGAAACCTGCTCGCGTGTGGTCCGGATAACAACGATTGCACGTCCGGCGATGGCGTGAGCGGAGATTTTCGCGGCCCGCTGTGCGCAACGCGCACGGGCTCCACCACCGGCGCGGCCAGCGTGCGCGGCAGCTACGCGGCGCTGACCACCACGGCGTCGTCCGGCCTGCCCGATGCCAACTTCACTTTGTTCGGCCGGAAGTTCACCGGCTTTACCGACGATCAGCGTTCCAATATCCGCGTGCTGTGGGTGTCCACCGGCGGCGCGTGGTCGCGCGCGCAGCTGCTGAATTACAACGCCATTATTAACCGTTACCAAGCAAACCGGCATCGCAAGGTTCCATGATCCTGTTGCTCGCCAGCCTAATCACGTTGAGCTGGAAACATCCGCAACCCGAGCGGGTGTTTTACCGCGTTTACGAGCAGACGGTGGCCGCGCCGAAGCCGTATTGGGCAAATGCCAACGGCGTGATTGTCCTGCGGTGTGACGTGGTGACGACGGCGTGGCTGACAAACGGGTGGAAGTTGGTGGGCTCCACGCCGAACACACATTTTGCAATGACCAATGCAAACGATGGGCTGCTCCACGCCTTCACGGTGACGGCGGTGGACTGGGAAACGTTAATCGAATCCGGACCCGCAACCAAATGAGCAATGTTGAACGCACTGGAAAAGGTTTCCGCTTCACGCCGTCCATTTCTTTTGACGGCGTGGCGATCATTGTCGGTTTGATTCTGGCCGCCGTCTGGTTTGGCCAGCTGAAGCAAAAGGTGGATGCCACCGCGGATACCGTGGCCCGGCATTCCGAAGAACTGAAAACGCTGAATGAAACCACGGCCCGCATCGCGGCGCACGTGGAAGAACGCAAACGCAACCAACCATGAACCAGGACCAATTTTTATCTGCCGTCCGCACCGTCCTTAAAATCGCGGGCTCCGCTTTGGCCACGCACGGCGCAACCAAGGCGGCCAGCATCGTGAACAGTGAAGACGTAATCGGCCTCGTGCTGCTGATTGCGGCGGCGGCCTGGAGCCACTTCGCGCACAAGTCCGACCCGCCCACCGCGCCGCCCATGCCCAGCGTGGGGACCACCGGCAGCGTGCTTGGTGTTTTGCTTTTGCTCGCGGTGTGGTCCAGCGGCTGCGCTTACGTGCGCTCCGTGACGGACAAAACCACGGACGGCAAGGGCATCACGAGTGAACGCACGGTGGTGCGCGCTTACACGCTCTTCGATTCGCAATCGCAGCTGACCAAATTCCGCAACACCACCGGCGGCCCGACCAGCAACGCGTGGGTTTCCGGAACGTCCATCGGCACGCTGAACGAGTCCGCCAGCTCCACCAACCTGAATACGTTGGTTGGGGACGTGGTGGGCGCGGCGGTGGGTGCGGCCGTCAAATCCGCGGCTCCGGTTCCCAAATAATGCCTGCTTCCGACGTCATCACGGACCGTTACCCCGCGCTGATCGATCAGGGCGATGATTCTTTCCTTGGCGTGGACATGCGGGACCCGCGCACGCTGCCGGAAAGTTTCCTGAACGATGCGCGCAATCTGCGCTTCTACGATTTCATTCCGCAGACGCGCAAGTGCGTGTTCAAGCCCGCCTGGGCGAACCGCGTGGACGCGTCCGCGTCCATGAAAGTGAATTCGTGGGGCGCGGTTTACGGCTCCGGCGTGTTCCGCGATCCCAGCTCCACGGAATGGGAAGTGGTGGCGGCGGACGGTTTGATTTGGCGGTCGCGTCCGAACAATCAGCCGGTGTCCATTCCCATCCCCAACGGCGTCACCATCAAAGGCAATTGCACGTTCGTGCAAGCGTTCAGCAATCTGTATTGCTTCCGCGGCCAGTATCTCGCGCCGCTGAGAATGGCGGACTTTGACAACGGGTTCCTGGACGTGGTGGCGCACTGGTCCTCGGGCAGCAGTTACGCCGTCGGCGCTGAAGTGGCATACGGTCCGTTCATCTCCGTGGCGTCCATTACGCGGGTGAGCACCACCGCCACGGTGACGACCACGGACCCGCACGGATATATTTCCGGCGCTGACATTACGCACAGCGGCGCGGCACAAACGGAATACAACGTGCGCGCGCCGATTACGGTGGTGGATGATTCCACCTACACGTATCCGGTGAGCGGCACGCCCGCCACGCCTGCGACCGGCACCATCACCGCGTCCAATTTTGCTTACTACTGGAAAGCGCTCGGCACGCTGATTACGCTCACGTCACTTACCAGCGCTGCCACCACGGCCACGGCCACGAAGAACAATCACGGATTCACCACCGGCCAGACCGTCACCATCGCGGGCGCAACGCAGACGGAATACAACGGCACTTACACGATTACGGTGACGGGCGTTAACACGTTCACTTACACGTTTGCCGGTTCCGGCACGTCGCCCGCCACGGGCACCATTACGGCGCGCAATTCCTTGACGCTGGCCGGGCAGTCTCCGGATTCCAACCCCGAAGCCTGGAGCCGCGTTTACAACATTCTGCCGAATGCGGACAACGCGCTTTACGTCAATAACCGCCTGCTCGTGCCCACGGCTTTTGAGCCCAGCAGCGCGGACAATTACGCCACGTTCAGCGGGCTTACGTTGAAGAAGAAAGATTACATCGTGGCGACCGATTACCTGGATGACATTCATTTTGATTTTTCAAATGAATTCCGCATCAACCAGGGAAGCGAAGACGAAATCGTTGACCTGCTGAAATTCAACGAAGACACGGTGATTGTGTTTAAGGGCCGCTCCTGGGGCGTGCTTTCCAATGTGGGCTTCGATTTGTCCAATCTGTCCCTGGACTTCCGCTCGCAATCCTACGGGCTGGCGGCGCGCGGCGCGGCCACGCTGGCGGGGCAGGACGTTCTGTTTATGTCCAGCAAGCGCGGCGTGGTGAGCATCCGGCAAACGGAGCAGGGGAAGCTTGTCAGCATCGACGTGCCGCTGTCCGCGCCGATCCAGAAATTGGTTGACCGCATCAACTGGGCATACGCGGATCAAATCCGGCTGGAGAACTGGAACAGCTGCTTATACGCGGCCGTGCCGCTGGACTCCACCGCCACCCAAAACAATTGCATCCTCGTCCACGATTTTGTTTCCGCTTCCCGGCTGCCCGGCGGCGGGTGGGTTGGGCGCGATGACGGCGCGGCCATCGTCCCCAAAGAATTGTTCAAGATGCAAGTGAACGGCACCGAGCGGCTGCTGTTCCTGGGCAATGACGGTTACGTGAGTTTGATGGAAGAAAGCGATTTTGGGGATCAGGTGGGGTCCAGCTCCAGCAGCACCGGGCTTGCGCTCACCGAAGTCAGCACCTACGCGCTGAGCCGCGCTTATTTCAAAGCGGACAAGGGGCAGGCGCGCGCCGTGGAAATGGCGGTGGTGCTGCAAACCTGGAACCCCAAATACACGCTGAACTTCATTTCCGCCGGTCCGGCCAAAACCAAGAACGTGGCCACGGATTCCACGCGCAGCCGCACGCACTATTACCGGCCGTTCGATGCAGCGGCCTGGGTGAGCACCAACGTGAACAATGATTTTGCCACGCCGGACCGGGAAGACTACAGCGTCGTGATTCCCAACGGCGGCCTGAAGTTGGGCAGCGGCGTGGTGCTCAATTATTTTCAGGAGTCCATCGAAACTTTCCGCATTTCCAACCGGCAATCGCGCAGCTTCCAAATCGAACTGAGCAACACGCAAGGGCGCGTGAAGCTCCAGGCGCTGCGCGCGGCGGCCGGTCGCGGCACGATTGAGAAAGGCGTTTTGACGTGAGCACCATTTCCGTAAGCCTCGTTCCCGGCTACCAGTTTCCCACGGACGGCAGCGTGGCGGTTACCTATGCGCTGCTGAACCAGCTGGGCACGCCCACGATTAACCTCACCGGCGCGATCGGCACGCTGGCGCTGGCGGATGGCAGCGTGACGACTGCCAAGCTGGCGGACAATGCGCTGGCGGCCAGCGCCACCGGGCGCGGCAAGCTACAGGATGGCTTTTTCAGCGCGGACGCCACGGGCCGCGCGAAGTTTGCCGCCGGTTTCTACGGGGCCGGTGATGCCACGAGCTTGGCGCTCTTTGGCGATGGCATTTGGACGCCCGTTAAGCTGGCGGAATCCACGCGCCAGGATGTTCACCAATACGCGACCGGCACGCAGACCGCTGGCGTTTACGCCGTCACGCTCACGCCTGCCGCCACCGCTTACACGGCGGGCATGGTGGTGCGTTTCAAAGCGGACACGGCCAGCACGGGCGCGACCGATATCAACGTCAACGGCCTGGGCGCTAAGAATATTTTCCGCGACGTCACGGCGGAACTGAACGCCAACGACATTCTGGCCAATGAAGTGGTGACGCTGGTTTACGACGGCACCAACTTCCAATTTTTCTCCACCAAAACCGCCAACTTCACGAGCGCGGAACAGAACGTTTCGCAGAACACCGCCACGATTGCCGTGGCGCACAGCCTGGGCGTGGTGCCCACGCGCGTGCGGTGGGTGCTCGTGTGCAAAACCGGTGAGCTGGGTTACACCGCCGGGGACGAAGTGGACGTGTCCGGCGCAACGGACAGCGGCAACAATGGCCCGCATATGTGCCAGGGTGCGAACGCGACCAACGTGTTCCTCGTCATCCGCAATAACGCCAACATTCAGCTGTTCAATTATTCCACCCAGGCCGCGACTACCATCACGGCCGGAAACTGGAAGTTCAAAGCCTACGCATGGAAGTAGCCGCGCATATGACGCACGCCGAAGCGTTGCTGGAAGAACTGATCGCATTTTGCCGGGATCAGGGCGCGCCGTGCTTCGTGGGTTGGCCGGAAAATATTTTGCGGGAATACCTGCTGTTCCACCACGCCAACGGGAGCCTCGCGTTTGTGCGGCGCGCCGGGCGCGTCATCGGGCTGGCCGTGGGCTGGCAGTGCAACGGCACGGAGCTGGAGAAGCATTGGCAAACGTGGAACTGGGCGGGCGACACGTTCCTTTTTTCCCAGGTGGTTTGTGCGGAGCCGGGCGCGTTGAAAATTCTGGTTCGGGAATTTCAAACGCGGGTGCCGTTCTGGCGGCATCTCACGCTCGTCGCGCGGCGGTTCAAGCGCGGCAAGCTGGTTACGTATCCGGCGAAGTTCATTGAACGGATGGCGGCATGAAACTGAATCCGAAATTTTTTGAAGCGGCGGCGGCGCTGATCCTGGAGCGCGTGCGCGCGGAATTCCCCGCCTGCGCGGGCGCGGTGAACATTGACGCCAACATGCCGAAGGACCGTTCCCTTTCGGACGAATACGCGAAGACGCTGAGCGCGCAAATCGGGATCGCGCCCAACCTCTTTGCCAGCGAGGCGCAGTTCCAGCCGCAATACACCGGGCTGGCGCTGAAAAATTTTGAAACGCTGCTCGGCGGTTCGCCGGAATACAATTACGACACGCAGACGTTTACGCCCGCCGTTTACAAGGTGGGCAGCCAATATAAATACGGGAAGATTCCGCCGGGCGTTCAGGGCACGATTGATTATCCGCAGCTGCCGGATTCCCGCGGCGGTGGTGGTGGTGGCGGCGGCGGCGGTTCTTTTCCGGGTATGCCCGGTATGGGTGGCGGTGGTGGGATTCCCGGGATCGGCGGCGGCCTGCCGGGTATGGGCGGCGGTGGTGGCGGCGGCCTGCCCGGAATGCCCGGTGGCGGCGGGCTCCCTGGGCTTGGCGGTGGTGGTGGTGGTGGATTGCCTGGGCTGGGTGGAATGTTCGGTGGTGGCGGCGGCAAACGCCGCGTGCTGGTTTCACCGTCCAGCTATTCCACGCAAACGCACACGGTGGCGGCCCAGCGCGGCTTGCTGGATATTCTGAACAGCTACGCGCCGCAGCTCAAAGCGGATTACCGGAGCGCCAACCCGGAAGCAACGGCCATCCTGGACAAGCTGAACCAGCAAGCCACGTCCGATTTGGATCTCGGCAACACCTTGAACCCGGACCAAAACCGGCTCGTGGAACAGGCGGTGCGCGCGGGGCAGGCATCGCGCGGAATGGGCTTCGGTCCGGCGGACATCTACGGGGAGACGTTGCAGAAATCCGCGTTTGGCCAGGACCTGCTGAACCAGCGCCGCTCGTTCGCGTCCAGTGTGCTCGGCATGGATCAGAACGTTTACGGCCAGCTCTTCGCCAACCTGTTGAACATGGGTTTGAGCCCGAACCAATCGCGCACTGGCGGGCCGGGCTTGTTCAACGTGGAAAGTCCGTATGCCCAGGACGTGTATAACACCAATTACAATGCGGCGGCCAGTTCCGCCATTTCGCACGCGAACAATATGAATGCGCTGATCGGTGCCGGAATTTCCGCGCTTGGAAATCTCGGCGGCGGCGCGCTGGGACTCATTTAAGATTATGCCTTACGCACCCGCAGTTCAGGATCGTGGCGCGGATTACCTGTTTCAGGGGATCAGCAGCGCCGGGAACGCGCTTGGCCGCACGCTGGATTATTTGAGCCAGCGCCGGGAAGCGGAACAGGACGAGGACAAGCAGCGCGCGCGCAAGTTCAAGGCGCTCGTGGATTACGCGGACACCACCGGAATCATGTCCAAGGACAAGGCGATGACCATGAGCGTCGACAGCCTGGAAGGCGCGGTGCAAGGCTACGCGGCCAAGCAGAAATTTGACGCGGACGCGCTGCGCTTGAAACAGGCGCAGCAGGCGGACGCGGACCGCGCGGCGCTGATTAACTTCGCGCGCGATTACGCCACGGGCGATCGCGGCGCGGTGGCCAATGCACTGGCGCAATTTGGAACCGCTGCCGCGCAAGGGAACCTGGGCGCGTTGCCGGACAGCGTGGGCGCGTTCACCGACGCCACGGCTCCGGCGAACCGTTTGAATTTTGCGCTCGCGCAGAATCCGGCCGCGTTTGCTTCGCCGCAGTTTGATAACAGCCTTTCCGCGCTCCAGCGTTACGGCGGTGCCACCGGTGAGCCGCTCCAAACCCAGGACGTGCCGGGCACGGACATGACGGCGGTGTGGACGGGCAAGAACGGCCCGCAGCTGGTTTACAAACGCGGCAGCAACGATGCCGGGCTCGTGCCGCAGCACGACGAGGACGGGAACCTTATGGGCTGGAGCATGACGGACCCGCGCGGGCACGCCCGGTTCTATCCGTTCAAGGGCGATGAAAAGGTGCGGGCCGCCACGGATGACAACGGGAATGTGATTCCCGGTTATTACATCACGCGCGAAGGCAAAACCATGAACACGCAAACGCTCATGGAGAAAAACGGCTTTACCGTGAAGCGCAAGGACGACGGCACCTGGACGCTGGAGCCGATGCAGCGGCCGGAATCCGGCAAGGCAAACGAAGTGATTCGCTTTACCAAGGACGGTAAGCGCGCTGTGTTCGACGCCAACACCAAGAAATTTATCCGGTATGCCAACTGAAGCGCCGCCCACCTGGGACGAGACGGTGGCGGACGCCGCGCCTTCGTGGGATGACACCACGGACGCACCGGCGGCCGTGGCTGCGCCGCCGGACAACTCCCGGTTTTCCACCGTGACGCCGCTGCCGAGCGCCGATGACAATCTGGCGCGTGCGGCGCATGACTTCTACGCGACCCAGGCGCTGCAACTGCCGCAATATCCGGACGTGCCGCAATTGCAGCAAATGGATTCCGGACTGTGGAAGGAATTCCGCCGCTCGCACGTGGGCCGCTTTCTCTTTGGCCCCACCGACGCCGAGCGGTCCCTTATGGAAAAGGGATTGCTGGCCGGTCCGCCCGGCGGCGATCCCGGCATGATCCCGCTGGCGCTCACCGCGCCGAACCCGTTCACGCCCGGACCGGAAACCACGGCGGGCAAATTGTTGCTGGGTTACTTCGTGGCCCAATACGCCAAGGATGAACCCGGGAAGATTGCGGAAATTCAGGACCTTTTTAAAAACGGAGACACGGACGAAGCCTGGAACAAGGTGCTCGGCAATTTGATTGAAACCGGCATGACCGCCGGAGCCGGGCACGGGCTTTACGAAGGCTTCGGCCATCCGTTGGAATCTCCGCACGCTGCGATTGCCCGCGTGCTGCAAGAACACGGCGCGCCGCTGGATCAGGTGGACTTGGAAACCATCGCGCGGCAGGGCGGCCAGCCGATCGTGGAAAACGCCATTATCCCCACGGCAGGCAAAAAGGTTTTGGGGCCGAATGTCCCGCGCAAAATGCAGCGTCCGGTCGTGCCGGAAACTGCGCCGGAGCCGGAACGGCAAATGAGCGCCGTTGAAGAAGTCCGGGCCAAGGGCGCGCGGACGGTGCGGGCCATTCAGGAGCTTTTCCCCAAAGCGGAATTGAGCCGGGAAGAAGCGCGGACGCTGCGTAACGCCGCGTTCCCGGACGATGCGGCCAAGTTTGCCGAGCAGGACGCAGCCGCGCCAACCTGGGAAGAAACGGACGAAACGCCGCCGTCCGTTTACGAGCATCCGCATGACTCCAACGAACCGCAGCCGCTGAGTGAAGCGGAGCAGACTGGCGAACAAGCGGAGCTGGCTAGCTTATACGCCAAGCCCCAGGGGCCGGAGCAGCCCCCGCCCACGCCGGTGAAGGAAGGCTCGGAAATTCCGGACTGGGCCAAGCCGCAGCTGCCGCCGGAACCCGCGCCCAAACAGAAGCCGGTGGTGCCGGAGACTCCGGCCGAGGACCGGGAAACCGCGGTGCAAACCGTGCGCCGTAACAACGCGCGGACTATCCGCCAAATTCAAGAGCTGTTCCCGAAGGCGCAGATGACGCGGGAACAGGCGCGCGGATTGCGCGATGCGGCGTTTCCGCCGGAAGCTCAGCCGGAAGCAGCTAGCGCCAAAACCGCGAATCCGCCCCCATCTCCGGAGCCCAACCCCTCCGCGAAAAGCGCGCCAGCGCCAAACGCAACGTTAACGAATTCCGGCAAAGCGCCCCAAAAACCAGAAAACGCGGAAACCGGCCGGGAAGTCACGCACAGTATGGGCGGCGGTGCGGCGCGCCGATCCGCAGCCCCGGCACCGGCCACGCCGTCCACCGCGCCCACGTCCGCCCGTGCGCCGCTGGAGCCGCGCCGGGTTTCGGAGCTGGTTCAGGCGGTGAATAGCATCCGCGCGAACGTGGCCCCGCAGACGGTGGGACCGCACGCGCGTTACGTGGGCAATGTGCTGCGCCATCTCACGGCCAAGTTTGCGAATGAAATGTTGCGCGCCGAGCACGCGCTCAGTGAATTCCGCGCGGACTTCGATCGCACGCCGCTGGCCAAAGATTACAAGTATGATCCGGCCCAGCCGCTGCCGCGTAATCTGGCGTTCATCGATGCGTATGAAGGCGGGGACCTGCGGCACCTGAGCCCGCGCGAACGCGAAGCCGCTGCCGTGTTCCGCCAGCAAAATCGGGACTGGCTGGACCGCATCCACGCGCTGGGCACCGGCGCGCTGCAACGGTTCATCGAGAATTATTTCCCGCATATGTGGGACAATCCGGAAAAGGCCAAGCAGGTCTTTGCCGCCGTGCTGTCCAAGCGCCCGCTGGAAGGGCCGAAAAGTTTTCTGAAACAGCGCGTTCACCAACTCACGCGCGAAGGCTTGGCCGCCGGGCTCAAACCGGTCCATGATAACCCGGTCGATTTGTGGCTGCTGAAAAAGCGGGAAGTGGAGCGCTACATTTTGGCCCATCAATTCATTAACGAAATGAAGCAGGCCGGGCTGCTGAAGTTCGTTCACGCGTTCCAGAAATCTCCGGACGGCTACACCAAAGTGAACGACCGCGCCTTTGAAGTTTACGGGCCGCCGGTGGTGAAAGTGAAAGAGGCGTTTGACGCCGGAATGCGGGAAGCCACGTTGCAAGTGCTGCGCGACTTGGGCGTCCCGCACGAGCGGCTGGCGCGGCTCGGCGGCCAGCGCTGGGGTTATGCCCGTTATCAGGAAGGCGTCCCCGGCACCGAGCGGATCGTCACCAAGTTCGGCGGCCCGCCGGACGTGTTCTGGCATGAGCTGGGCCACGTGCTCGATAACCGTTACCCGGAACTGCGGGAACGGATGCACAACTGGGCGCTGAATCAAACGCTGGAAAAGGAAATGCACGCGCTGGCGGCGCTGCGTTATGAAGGGGAAACGCCCGGCCCGAGCCAAAAGCGTTACGTGCATTCCGCGCCCGAACGCATGGCCGTCATTCTGCAAGCGTTCGTTCACGCGCCGGAGCGGATGGCGGAAGTTGCGCCCACGGTGAAAAAGGAATTTGAAATCTTCCTGGACCATCACCCGGAGCTGCATCGCATTTACGACATTCGGCCCACGCTACGCCTGGGCACGGCCACGGCGGAAATTCCGGTGGGCGGCCTTGTGAAAATGGGCAGCTACATGATGCCGGACGCCGCGGCGCGCGTGGTGAATAATTATTTGTCGCCCGGGCTGAATCCGCAGTTGTGGTATCGCGGGCTCCGGGAAGTTTCCAATTTGCTGAACGGCGTTCAGCTGGGATTGTCCGCCTTTCACCTGGGCTTCACGTCCCTGGACGCGGCCACGAGCCGGTTGGCCATTGGCATCGAGGACGCCATGCACGGGGATTTTGCCCGCGCCGCCAAAACGGTGGCGAGCGTTCCGTTTTCTCCCGTCACCAACATTATGCGCGGCGCGAAGGTGCGCGCGGAAGTCCTGAACCCCGGCAGCCAAAGCGCGGACATTCAAGCCATCGCCCACGCCCTGGAGCTGGGTGGCGGGCGGGTGGGGCAGGAGAAATTTTGGAGCACGGAATTTACCCGGCGCATGACGCGCGCCTTTCACGAGGCGCGCGATCAGGATGCGCTTTTCGAGGGGTCCGATTTCCGGACGCTGTGGAACGCGCCGTTTGCGTTGTTTGAACAGAGCTTGCGGCCCATCATGGAATACGTGGTGCCGCGCCAGAAGCTGGGCGTGTTTGCGGACATGGCCAAGCGTGAGCTGGAACGGCTCGGCCCGGGCGCTGATCCCGCCGACGTCCGTGAAGCCATGCGCAAGGCGTGGGACAGCGTGGACAACCGCATGGGGCAAATCGTCTATGACAATTTGTTTTACAATCGTTACCTGCGGGACGTCGCGTTGCTGTCCTTCCGCGCCTACGGCTGGCAGCTGGGGAAATACCGGGAAGGACTGGGCGCGGCCGTGGACACCGCGCGCGCGGGCAAGGCGGCGCTGAGCGGCCAGCGGCCGGAATTCACCCACCGCATGGCTTACACCATGGCGCTGCCCATGGTTGTGGGACTGCTGGGCGGGATGGTTCACTGGCTTTACACGCGCCGGATGCCGCGCGGCATGGATTACTTTATGCCGCAGACCGGGGAAACGGACGCCAACGGCAACCCGGTCCGGCTGAACTTTCCCAGCTACGTCAAGGACGTGCTCGCCTATGGCAAACATCCGGTGACGAGCTTCGCCCATTCCTTGAACCCGATGGGCAGCCTCATGTTTGATTTGTTGCAGAACAAAGATTTTTACGACGTCCGCATCCGGAACCCCGATGACCCGCTCCAACAGCAGGGCAGTGAAGTGGCCGCGTGGGCGGCCAAACAGTTTGTGCCCTTCAGCGTGTCCGGCGTGATGAAACTCCGGGACGATGCCGCGCCGCTCCATAAGCAAATCATGCCGTTCTTTGGCATCACGCCGGTGCCGACGCGCATGACCATGAGCCCGGCCCAGGAGCTGGCCGCGGAGTTGATGGCGGAACGCATGGGCGATGCGCCGCTCACGCAAGAACAGTTTGATAAGGGCAAGATGATTAAGGACGCCGTGCGCGGCATCCGGAACGATCAGCCGGAGAAAACCAAGGACTTTGCCGAAGCGATCGCCAACGGGAAGCTGAACCCGGAAGCTGTCCAGGCGATGATTGATCGGTTGAAATACACCCCGTTCCAGTTCCAGGTGTTTCACCTGAACAGCGTGGACGACGCCATGCGCGTGTGGCGTTTGGCCAGCCCGCAGGAGCGGCAGGCGATCCAGCAAATCATGGTGCAAAAAGTTCTGAAATCGGAATCCGCCACCATGACGGACAAGGCGAAGTTTCTGGGGGAGCTGAGCAGCTAGCGCGGGTTCACGTCCGGCACCGGCACCCAGGCGGCGGGCACGTTGGTGCCTTCGGCTTTTATCAGCATCCACGTTTGGCCGCTGGCGCGGTCCAATTTCAGGATGACGCTTTGCCGGTCCGTGAAGATTTCAAAGCGGCCGTGTGTGCGCCCTTCCGAAATAAAGCTTAAGGCGGTGAGCCCGACCGCAAGCACGAGGATGGGGAGCCCAAAAGTGATTACACGGTTGTCCATATTTAGAAGCAAAGTTGCCACGGTTGCGTCGTGGCGGGTTTAGTAGCTTTGAAAACCTGGAGTTTGTTGTAACGGAGTTTGAGGGATCGGCCGGGGCGTTTGCCGGTGAGCACGCGCCAAAGGTGCGCGCGGGAAACGCGGAGCGTGGCGGCGTCCTGGGTTATGTCCTTGAATTCGCTGTCATGCCGCGCGGCCATGGCCGACACCATAACTCGCGCCCGGATACTGGCAAGAATTTTGAAATTAGTATCCAGACAAGTATCCACTGGGAAGTCTGTGTTGGAAGTCGTTGATTTTCCCAGCCGATCCCCGTTTTGGTATCCGGCTTATGAGTCCTCTGCTCTACCCCTGAGCTACTCTGGCATTGTTTGAGAAATTACGTGTTTCGCTTGTGGGCGCAAGCACTTCGGCAATTTCTCTGCGAATAGGCTGGAACGGGCTGGAATAGGCTGGAACGCCTTTTTAGTATCCGCCGTTAGTATCCAGTTAGTATCCGCGTTCATGGTAATTCTCCGTCTGCTGCTTTGTGCGCAGCTTCGATTTTGTCCGCTGCGTTCCGCAGCACGTCCGCCAAGTTTACGAAGCTGTCCATGTCTTCACCCTTCCGCGCTGCATATACCGGTTCAACCAGCTTATCGGGGTGGACTATGACAAGCAAGACGGCTTTTGCATCTGGATCGGCAGTCAGTAGCGCGGCCACTAGGGCGTCCAATTTAAACGGGTGAGTGGGCATAAATTATTTGGGCGCGGGTGCGGAGCTGGGCGGCGGGGTGGGCATGGGCGGGAAGTAGACGATATACACCTGCCCGCAGTGGCAGCGGACTTTGCAAGCGTTAATCCAGCCGGTCGCGGGATCTCGGTAAACGGTGATAATCCGGCGCGGGCTTTCGCATTCAAGTGGGTGCGTGGTCATGGCTTCGCCTTTCTTTTAAATATCACCTGGACCGGCAGCTTTGGATCGGCCTGGGAATCCAGGTAAATAAATTCACGCATCACCCGCTTGCTGGTTTTGCGCGGCAGGTTGGAAACGTAGGTATGCCAGTTCGTGGTTTCCGGCTCGGGAACAATCATGAGAAAGAAGCCGTAGCCCTTCGGCAAACGGTCCTTCAAATACCGGCCATGTGCCTCGGCAATAATTTTTGCGGTGCGCGGGTCCATGTTTATTTCCGTTTCAATTTCACCTGGGTGGGGTCAAGCAAGTAACTGCCGCCACGGCCGCCGAGGTTCTTTATTTCCGTAAAGTCTTCCGGGCTGGCGTGCTTTAACACGCAGGCAAAACACCACGCTTGAAATCGCGGATCGCTTTCCCGCTTGGCGCGCTGAAGCGGGCCGATCCAGATTTTGACGCCGCAACTCTGGCATACGGTTTCGGTCGCGCCGGGCGCAGGGGTCATGGCCATAATTCCAATTTCACGTTGCTTGTGAATCTCAACCGGCGGGCAGACGAGGACGTTGACATCGGGTTCGCTCATTTAATCCAGCCCTTCAGGCGGCAGCATCCGGCGCAGACGGTTTGGAATGTTCTTTTAAACTCTTCGCGGGGCATTTCGTCCGCTTGTAAGCGCGGACCGCACGCGGTGCAAGCAATGATCCCCATGTCGGTTTCCGTGGCTGGGTCAACGCCGTGGACGGGTGCGCCTGCCATGGCGTGAACGCAGACCACGTAACCGGGTTCTGGCAGGGTGTGGAAATCACACAGCACATTCGGGTAATCGCAAACGTGGTAACGCTGAACGCTCATTCTAAAATAATTTTGTGTTCCTGTTTCAGGTGTTCGCGGAATTGCTCCAGCGTCTGCGGCAGTCTGGAAACTTCCATTGCCAGCAGCCCGTGGTGCGCGAGGCAATAGCGGCACAAATAGCCGGACGCAATAACCGGTGAATCTGGGTCCGTTGGGTCCTCCGTGACGCTCACCGGAAGGGGCTCGCGCCAGCGAATGCTCGGCATCTTGCGTTCCAGTTCCGCGTCTGTCATGTGTTCAGTTGGTTTCGCGTAAGACACGGATGCAATTGTGGACGCCCAGCGTGGCTTGGACGGCGCGCGCGGCTATTACTATTTTCTCCGCGTCCCGCAGTTTGCGGCGGTTCGCGGGATCAATTTCCCGCAGGTCCTCAGCGGTGGCGGTAACCAGTTTCATGGCGGCGTCAAAGCGGTTCGCTGCGCCGCATTTCAAACATATGGCGAAGTCCCCAGGGCGTGGCGGGCGCGCCTGGGATAGGTTGTCGCAGCTGTCCACGGCACCGCCGCAGCTGGGGCAAACATCGCGCCGCACAAAATGTGTGCGTTTCATGGCGGTGGCGGTGGCGGGTTGGATTCCCCAGTTTGCTGGGTATTCTGGGCCGCAGAAATGGCCACGGCGTCCAGGAACCAATCGCGCAGGGGCGCGCGCCGGCCGCCGGTGATGGCGGTGGCGTTATTGGCGCGGCCGGCGGCCACGAGCTGATCCCAGGAGACTTGCCCTTTCTTAATGAGCCTTAGGGCCGTGTTGTAATGGCCATCGCAAAGTCCGCGGCACTTGGGCGGATTGTTGCACGGCGGATACAAACATTTGGGTTGGCCGTTTTCAATGCGGTGCCGTCCGGGGCCACGCCCGCGCCGCGCGGCGGGTTTGGGTTCAAGTTCAGTGGTCATAATCAGGCGGCCATACGCGGGCGGCACATGCTGGCGATGTCACGGCATTTCTGGACCACGGCAGTGATGCCGCTTTGCTCGTCCATGAAGAAGTAACAGCCTTTGGGGACTTTGGTTTTAATGGCTTCTTCCAGGCCGTGCTGAATGAAGCGCGTGGCGATGACAAAATCCGTTTTGACGCGGACGCCATTGCGCGGTTTGTCCTTGTCCAGGAACTGCAAGTCGACGGGAATTTCCTGTTCCCGCACTTTGGTTTCAATGTGGCGGAACTGGTCGCCCGTGGGACCCATAATGAGAACGTTGGGCTTCTCCTGCTTTTTGGACGCGGCGGCCAGAATGGACACCGGCGGATTCAGCGGCGCGCCCATATGCACTTCCTTGCCCGCCAGCTGAACGAGCAGCGGCTTCCACGTGTCCACTTCCTTGGTGAGCTTGGTAACCAGCATCGCGGTGAGAGACGCGGCGTCCAGGCGGTTTGTCAGCTCCACGTAGTCCGGCGGGGATTGCGTTTGCACGTGGATGACTTCCGGCGGCGGGTCCTTTTGGTTTACAAACGTCACCCACAGCGTCGCGATGCGCTGCTCCAGCGCGGGCATGGCGGTGACTGATCCAATGGGGCGCTGGCGGTCATCCGGCAGCGCCTGCTTTTGGGCCGCTTCCAGCAGCGCCGTGGTAGGCGCGAACGGGCTGCGCTTGCGTTCTTCAATGAACGCCCGCGCCACGCGGTCGATTTCAATGGCTTCCCACCGAATGCGATCGGTGGCCTTTTGTTCCAATGTTTCGGTGCTCATAATTATCCCATTTTAATGGATTCGATTTCAACTTTGGTAAATCCCATCGCAAACAAGCGGCTCGCGCTTTCGAAGGCAAAGTCAAGCGGGCCGGACATGGACGCGGAGCCGCTTGGCCCCGTGGCGAGGATGGTGTGGGTTGCGTGGGGATCAGCGGCGCGCGGGGCGATCCGCTCGGTGCGTGGTGTGGGTGCGGTCATAGGTTTTTTCTCAGCGGCGGGTTTCCAAGTGCCGATCATTCCTTTTTTGTGAGCGCGCGAAATATGCCCGGCCATCGCGCCGTAGGTGGGGAGTTGCACGCCGCATTCCAGACACTCGTAGGCTTCGGGCTTCTCTTTGCCCTTCGCATGCGCGCGCCGTTTGTGGGTGTTCAGCCCGTGGGCGGAATTGAATTCCCGTGAGCATTCGTCGCATTTGTATTTCTTTGGCATTTCGGTTTCTCCTGTTGGTGTTGTGGTTGGTTCAACTGACTGCGGAATTGTGGCTGGAGCAAGCGCGCCATGGCGGGCGATCCGGTGCTGCAAAAGCGCGTGCTGCGAGGAGAATTTCTTACCGAATTTTCTGCAACCGGGAACGTCGCAGACATAACCGGTGCGTGGAACGTTCAGCGTGTTCAGCGTGAGGGTGCCGGGAGCGGGCGCGGACGGTGCGGGCGGCGCAGGCGGTGCGGGTGTAGGTTCCGGCTTGTTCTCCGAAGCAGGCGGTGCCGCGGGGTGCGGCACCGGTTCAATGGTTTTCTTCGGTGGCGGTTCAGCGAACCGTCCTTCGCCTGCGTGGGTTAAATCTTCAGTGTTTAGAGTCAGGTCCAGGTCCATTGTTGTCTTCTTCCCCTTGTTCGGCTGGGCAGTGCTTATGGTCCGACGCGTCCAGGCACCGCCCCGTTGTCATGCACTGTTCACAAAGGTTCTTGGAACAGTGCTCGCAGTAATCAAACAAATCGTAACCGCGCGTAGATTTCTGGCAGCCTTCGCACTTCATAGCCCCAGCTCCTTTTTGTGTTTCTTCCAGGCGCGATTGACGATGGCGCGTTCAGCGCGGCGCACAAGGCGCTGGGCGTTTGTGCTGGCGCGCGCCAGCTCCGCGTAGGTGTCGCGGATTTCCTTCGGGCTGCATGAATTCAGCACGCAGCCGTCCACCCATTTCCGCAGCTCGTTCAGCGCCTTCACAAGCGTGATATAGCGGGGCAGGCTGTTAACTTTGCTCATAACGCGATGGGCAAAATGTTGCGGGTGTGGTCAAGCAGCGCGTGCCACGCGGGCTTGGATTCTTTCGGCAGCCAGTCAAAGAGCCCGCTGCCGCGCATGTCATCGCCATCGCCATAGGTGCTGCGGATCAGCGCGCCGTCCGTGGTCTGGCCCAACTCGCCCGCGATAATATTGTCTTCCATGCCGTCACTGCGGCGGACCCGGACATAATAGGCGCGTCCGCAGCCTTTGGGTTTCAGCGTGGAAAGGTTCATCGTGCGGCACGCGCGGTGAAGCCACTTATTGAGCAGCGGAAATTCGCCCTTGTCCTGGAACAGTGGGCGCGTGGGCTCGTCCGGCATGGGGAACAGCGCCAGCGCAAAGCCGGTGTTCTGGACCGGCTGAATATTCGCCGCGAGCCAGCGGTGCCAGTGGTTCAGAAAATCCTTGGCGGCCGGATGCAGCAATACGTATGGGTTCTGCCCGTTCTTGTCCCGCTCCACGCGCATCTTCAGGGAGCCGTCACGCGTGGGAAAGATGGTGCCGGGTTTGAGCTTGGCGGGGTTGGTGGGGATTTCCTTCAGCGCCTGGAAGCGGAACAGGTGGCGCGGTTCTTCCGGGCGCAAACCAACGAGCCCGGTCCAGGCCAGCCACGCCCCGGCTACGCGCAAGCGCAGCGTGAGCTGCTCGGCGTTCTGGGATTTGTTCAGCGCGGCTTGGTTGAACGTGTAGGACCAAAACCAGCCGAGCACCTTGTGCCAGTCCTCGTCGGTGTCCGGCTGGAATTCGTGGCAATGCTGGACGGTTTTGGAATCCTGGAATTGCTGCCGCTCAGCAAACGGATTCTTGCTGAGCTTTTCACACGCTACGGCCCAAGCGCACATGCAACTGAGCGCCGCGAGTTGTTTATCCACCGCGCGGTCGCCGGTGCCGCGTCCGCTCTCTTTGCATTGTGAGCGCTTCCAAGTGGCAAACGCCATGTGCTGGCCGGGCGTGACGGCGGCGGCGGGTTTGTTTTCCCACCACGCCATCGCCAAGTCCAGTTCGGCTTCCACGGTGGCGCGCGCGTCCTTATCGCGCGGGTGGCCGGACTCATTGGGCAGGCCAGCGGCTTTCCATTCCGTGGCCAGCGCGCCCAGGGTGATACCGTTTTTTGCGGCGCGGTCCTGAAGGAATTGCTTCCACTCGTCCGGCTTGTTCTGCTTGCCCTTCAGGTGAGCTACGGCGGCGCGGATCGCGGCGTCGTTGTCCACGGCAAGCTTGAATGGTTTTTGTTTTCCGTCCACGGAGATGCGGATAAACCACGGTGTGGCCAGCGCGTCCTGCTCGGTTATTTTGCCGAGCTTGACGTCGCGGACGACGCGCGGGTGTTTGGCTAGGGCGCGTTCAGCTCCCTGAAATTCAAACGTGAGTTTCAACGCGTCACTGAGTTGGGCTGTAGTGCTCATATGCTCAGGTATTACAAAGTATGAATGACGGTTTGACAGTGCGCAAGGAGTTTTGCACAGTTTTTCATATGTCTAAGAAACCATCGGCGGATTATGTTGCGGTCGAGATTCTCGGGAAGCTCCAGAAGTTGTCCCGCCGCCAGTGCGAGCAACTGGCTGAAAGCCTTGAATCACACGCAAAGGCGATCCGGCGTTTTGCAAAATCGCTTCCAGAAGCGCCGCCTTCGCGTCCCCCGGCTGGGAATGGTCATGGGCTTTCTTAATTTCCCGCGCGATGATTTCCCGTGCCGTGGCGTCCACCTGGGTGTCTTCCACATTGTATAAGCGCAGTGTGCGCTCGTAGTCTTCGCGGATCAGCGAAGAAACAAACACGCTGAAGTTGTTACCAAAGCCGCGTAGTTTCATCATGACATTCGCCATTTCTCCTACTCCGGTCGTGTAGCTGACTGTGGTCCGAATTATGTCCTCGGCCACTGCCCCCGTGGCTCGCTTGCCCCCTTTTTTATTTTGTTTTTTTGCTTTCATAAGTTTGTTTGTGGAATGGGGAACACTTGCAGCAACGAGGGTATCGGCCCAGAAAGTGGCGGGCAAGTGAAGTGCGTTTAGAGGGTTATTTTGTGGTGTGTCCTTCGGTTGTATTTTCTTTCGCTTCGCGGTGCTCATTAGTTACTCTTTCCAAATCGGCTGCCCGAGCGCTCCAGCGCTTTGCGGTCGGTGTGGTTACTCTCACCGCCGCCGGGCAGCCCTTTGTTTTTCCGGTGAGAATTTTTCATGGCGTCGGCACTATACCGAGTATGAAATAGTATGCAAGCCGAAAGTGAATATGTTTTCCTTGCCGGTATGAAATAGTATGCAAGGATGGCGGCATGCCTGCGACCGAGAATCTGGGCTACGGTGAACGCCCGAAATTGTTTCGCACCACCATCACGCTCCCCTTTGAGCTGAAAGACTTCATCCTTACCCGCGCCAAAATGTTCAAGCGCGCCGGTGGCGGCCCCAACGTGAGCGCGTATTACGTGGCGCTCACGCGCAAGGATCAGGCCGCCTTTACCAAAGTCCACGGCGCGGGAAAGCGGGGTGACAAATGACAACGCACCTTACGCTGGATCAGGCGATCGAATTTCAGCGCGCGGAAATCGAGCGGGACCTGCGCCGCCAGCGCGCCGCGCGGATCATGGAAACGCTGAGGTTTTGCCCGCTCTGTCATCCGGAGCTGTTCGACGCGTCCCTGGACTTCACGCCCACTCCGCTTTTTTGCCGCGCACACGCGGCGCATTTTTTGGCGCGCTTGGGCGTCCACATGCACCGGGACGAACACAACGCGGCGCAACCTTACGCGCCGCCTCACCTGGAGAATAAGGAATGCGCGTAATTTTTTTGCGGGGTAGCTCAGCGTTCAGAGCAGCCGGGACTAACCGGCAGGCCGCAGGTTCAAATCCTGCCCCCGCATCCCTTCGCCAGCCGAATGCCAGCACGCGGCGCATCGTGATGCGCGGCGCGGCGCGCAAAAGTAGGCTGGCCGTTTTTTTGGCCGCGTCACACCCGGAATGGAAGCTGACATGAATACCGCCGTCGAGATGCACTACACCGCCGCGGAAATCGCGCTGCTGATCCGCAAATGTTCCCGCTACGTGCGGGACAAAATGAAGGAAGGCGCGTTCGGGCCGAACGTTTTTTTCATCGACGGGGAATATGTTGCGCCCGCGTCCGCCGTGAACGCGTTCATCGATCAGCACCGGCTGATCGCGCCGGGCGTGAAAGCACGCAGTGAAGGGGAGCTGCGCCGCAAGCTGGCGGCGCGCGGGGATTTTTGCCACGAGCAGATTGCCACCTGATTCATGGAACCCGAGGAACAGGACAACCAAATTTTGCCGCTGCCCGCGCAGGCCGATTTTTTTGATGACGGTTCGGAAGGCGTGGCGCTGGCGAGCCTAGACAAGCCGGACGCTACCAAGCGTTACACCGGCGTGGAGTTGGAGCGGCGCGTTGCGGTGCGGGATGCGGTGGTGAATTTGTTGGCTCAGGGCGTCGGCATTCAGCGCATTTGCCGCGCGATGCGCGCGCAGGGTGTTCAGATTGGCGAACACTCTGTTATGGCGTTGATGCAACGACGCCCTGATTTGGTAGCAATGGCTAAAAAACAATTGTCCGAACAGCTGGGGCGCATTGTGAAGTTGGCAGCGGACAGCATCGAGCAGCGGTTGATCGAAGGAAAGTTCAAGCCGGGATCAGTTGATTTGGCGGTGTTCATTGACAAAAAGGCTTCGGTGGACGGCGAGGCGAGCATGGTGATTGAGCACCGGCACACGCTGGCCGCCAGCGCCGAGGACTTCCGCCGCCGCCTGGAAGACATGAAGCGGGCGAAGGTGGTGGAGCTGAGCCCGGCAAAGGAGTTGGAAGCCGCTGTAAATGACCCGAAACCCCAATAAAAAGGCATGATTTCAAACCTGGATACCATTCTGGATACTTGCCGGTCGGCAGAGCTGAGCGGACCGACCCCGTTGTCAGCCCGGACCGGTTGGCGCGCCGTCAAATCCACTTTTGGCGGCGCGCCGTTCAATGATGGGGGGGAGGGGGTCCGGAACCCGGGCGGCGGCCGGAGCGCCCGATGGATTCGCCCGAAATTTTAAATCTGCAAAAGGCTCATGAGCGGCAATTACCTGAACTGGGAATCGGTGGTGATGCGGCTGGTTGGAATCAACCGCGCGCGGATGCGGGAGCTTCGCGGCGGGTTGACGGAAGGCGAAGATTTTACGCGCGAAAAAAGGCGCGTGGTTTACACCGACGCGGGCCTGAAAAAAATCCGCGCGCTGCTGAGCCTGCCCGAACAAAAAAACGCGCCTGCCGCAAATGACGCGCAACCGGAGCCCGTCCGGTTGCTGGTGTGGAATCCGCGGCTGAGCAACAAGCGGATGATTCTGGCTTACCGGCCGGGCACTGATCCGCGCTTTGCCGAGAACCTGGTTCGCGTGGCGGTGCGCAGTTCTGAAAATTTTGTGAAGTTTGTAAACGGCGTGCCGATGGAGTTGTGGGCGCGGCGGATTGACGGCGGCGCGCCGGATCATTTCGAGCTGGCCGGGCGCTGCCCCAAACGGAAAGGCCGCTGGTAATGCGCTGCCCTTACTGCAACACGCTCATATATGGGCTCACCGGCTTGCGCGAGGCGGTGAAGTTTCACCGGCACGTCAACCGATGCAAGAACCGGCCGTGCGTGATAACGGCGTGCGACGGCAAGCGGCTTTGGGTGCGGCGGCGCTGGTTCACATTTGAAGAAGCGCTGCGCGTGCGCGCGGAGTCCGGACAGTAATTATGGTGTTCATCAACATTCATGTGAGCGCGATTGATTCGGTGGAGTTTCAATCGGCGGATGACTCCGGGCAAGCCACGTGGCTGAAGCTCATGCGTTTTCTTTGCGGCCAGGAGGATGGCGATCGCGTGCGCGGAGCGGCCAATTGGACGGACCGAACCTGGATGCGCACGTGTGGCGTGTCCCGCAAGGACGTGAACCAAGCGTGCCAGCTCTGGCGGTGGGACGGCCTGGACCTGATTGTGAAATTTTATCCGCACGAGGCGGAAGCTGCCATCAAAGCTAAGCGGAAAGCTGGTAAAGACCGGTGGGCACAGCACGGAGCACAGCCGGGAGCCAAGCTCGGTGGTGAGCAAAAAGGGAATGGGAACTGGAAAGGGGAAAAGGAAAGGAATGTCAGTGTTCCGGTGCTTCCTTTTTCCTCTGCTCCGGCGGATCTCGCAGCCATGCGGGACCAAAACGAATGAACGAATTTTCCGAACTCAAAGACCGCGTGAAGCAAACCGTGGATTTGGCGGATTTCATCGCGCGCGATGGCGTCCGGCTGACCGGCGGGCCGGTGGAATGGAAGGGGCTGTGTCCTTTCCACGAGGAAAAAACCCCGTCCTTCACCGTGAACTCGGCCGAACGGTTCTTCCACTGCTTTGGGTGCGGCGTGAACGGGGACGTTTACGAGTACTCGATGCGGAAGAAGGGCCTGGACTTCGTGAACGCGCTGAAGTTGGTGGCCAATTCGGTGGGCATCTCCGTGCCGGAGCGCCGGATTTACCAGCCGCCGGAAGCGAAGCTGGCCAATGCGCAGGCGCGTTCGGTTTTTGATCCCGAAAAATTCCGCCCCCTCGTCCCCGGCGGGAAAGTGTGGACGTATCTGACGGAAAAGCGCCGCCTGGATGGCGGGTTGCTCACGCAATACAGTGTCGGGGAGACGGTGGACGGCGAAGCTTACGCCTTCGCTTACAAATGGTGGCCGCCGGGGATGGTGCGGAAGGAAGGCACGCGCCCGCGGTTTGAATTTTGCAAGGTGGTGAAGGTGGATCGCGTGGACGGGAAGAAAGTGGAATGGCGGGAGCCGCGCGGCGGGAAAAATATTTTGTTCGGCATGTTTGCTGTGCCGGACGACGCCACCGAGTTGGTGATTGCCGAGGGGGAAATTGATGCCATCACCTGGGCGCAGTATGGATTCCCGGCCGTGAGCGTGCCGGGCGGTGCGGGATACGCGGGCTGGCTGGACATTTGTTGGGAGTGGTTGGAACGCTTCAAAAAAATTCACATCAGTTTCGACGAAGACCGCGCCGGTCGGGCGAAGGTTGTTGAAGTGGTGCAGCGCCTGGGCATGGCGCGCGCCGACATCATCCGCCTGCCAGACCGCGCTGCATGAAGCCTTATTACCAGGACGACCACGTTACCATTTTCCACGGCGATTGCCGGGAAATCATTCCGGCGCTGCCGCGTCCGGATTTGGTGCTGACTGATCCGCCTTACGGTGTGGAAATTCTCCATGACTTCAGCATGGGTCCGCGCGGCGTGGGTAAAATCAAAGTGGACGGGAAGGAATTTCCGCCGGTGCGCGGGAATGACGTGGAGTTTGATCCGCAACATGTGCTCGTGGGGGGGCTCCAAATTCTTTGGGGCGCGAATCATTACGCGCATCGGCTTCCGCACAACGGCCGGTGGCTGATTTGGGACAAGCGTTGTCAAATCATCCCGCCGCGCACGCAAGCCGATTGCGAGTTGGCGTGGTGTTCGGACTATGGCGCGGCGCGGATGTTTTACCACTACTGGGATGGAATGGTGAAGCAGTCCGAACAGGGAATTTCCCGGGAGCATCCCACCCAAAAACCGCTCGCGCTTATGACGTGGTGCATGGGCTTCGCGCCGGACGCGCAGCTCGTGCTCGATCCCTACATGGGCAGCGGCACCACGCTGCGCGCGGTGAAGGACCTGGGGAAGCGCGCCGTGGGAATTGAGATTGAAGAAGCGTATTGCGAAATCGCTGCCCGCCGGATGCGGCAGGAGGTTTTGGCGCTGTGAAATTCAAAGACATTAACGAGTGTTTGCAAGCGGGCGTGGCCGCCGCGGTGATTGCCGCGTGTGTGGCGCAGCCGGAAGTGATCGCGCCGCCAAAGCTGAAATCGATTTACGATTTTGAAACGGAAATTTGGGAGAAGTTCCACCCGGAAGGCACGGAGCAAATGGGCTTGCTGCTGCCCTGGGGCAATCACCACGGCTCGTCGCTGCCGTTCCGGTTCCGCTACGGGGAAGTGACGGTGTGGACGGGCTACAACAAGCACGGCAAATCCGAAGTGCTGAACAATTGTATCGTGGACTTGTGCTGGCAGGGCGATCGCGCGCTGGTTTGCTCCCTGGAAATTCAAGCGCCGGAAACTTACCGCAAGCTGATCCGCATGGCGATGGCGCGCCGGGACGTTTGCGCGAAGGAGGAACGCCCGCAATTCCGCGAGCGGTGTCTGAAACCGCTGGCCCAAAAAATCTGGGTGTATGACCACGTGGGCAACGCGCCGATTACGGACGTGTTGAACGTGATGCTTTACGCGTTCCAGCGTTACGGCTGCCGCCAGTTTGTCCTGGATTCCCTCATGAAGTTCGACGGCCTGGACGGGGAAGGGCAGGAGATTTGGAACAACCAGCGCGCCTTCATGAATTCCCTGCTGCAATTCGCGGCCACGTATGGCGTGCATGTGCATCTCGTGGCGCATTCCAAAAAGCCGGACAAGAAAGGCGAGGCGGCGATCCCGCGGCGTTACGACGTCATGGGCTCCAGTTACATCACGAATCTGGCGTTCAACGTCATCGTGATTTGGCGGAACCGGGCGAAGCAGGACCGGCTCGAGGAAATTTTCCAGCAGCTGGAGGACGCGTGGAGCGCCACGGGCCAGCAAAAAAATATGCCGCCCTGGAAACGGTTGATGGGCGGCCCGCCGGAAAAAACTGCGCCGGAAGCGATCCGGCAATCGTGGCGGGAAATGTTGGATTTCATCGAGACCAAAGTGCCGCCGGAAATCAAACAAGCGTTCCTGGAAACCGTGCCGCTGCATGACGCCTATTTCATTGTGGACGCGCAGCGCGGCGGCGATGGCGACTGCCCGGCGCGGCATCTCTGGTTCCATTACGACAGCTTGCAATTCATTGAAGCCAGCCCGTGGAACCATCGGATGCCGCCGAATGACAAGCGCAAGCGGCCGGTGGCCTACGTGGAAAAGCAGGTCGTGGAAATGGATGAGGAGCTTTAGCCCATGATGGACGAATCAAAGCTGCGGCTGGTGCTGAACGAATTATTTGTGGCGAACCCGAAGCAATACAAAGAGCCGTTGACGCGTGAAACCGTGGACGGCGTGACGACGGTGTATGACGCGGATGGCCGCACGGTGGGAATCTTCGGACCGGGCGCGTGGGCGGCAATTACGGAATGGATCAATGAACGCAAGTGAACTGCTGGACAAGTTGAACCGTGCGGGGGCCACGCTGGAAATCGTGGACGGCAAACCGCGCGTGCGGGGTGTCAAGGTGCCGGACGCGCTCATGGCGGAATTGAAAGCGAACCGTGAAGCCGTGCTCGCGGAATTTGAACGGCGCAAAGCGGAGGATCGCGATCGGTATTGCCGCGTGCCCAGCGCGGACGCGGCCATGCTGGCGCGCGAGCTGGACCTGCCGCCGGACATGAAAGCGGTGGTGTTGAGTTACGCCGTCCGGCAGGGGCCAACCGTGTGCGCGTGGGTGGAGACGCGCGCGCAGGAGTATTTCAGTCAGCTGAACATTCCGGCCATCGATTGCGCGTGGCGCGCGGCCGTTGACCTGATCGCGTGGCAGCGGCAGACGAATCCGCGCGGCGCGGTGGAGTTTGTGGCCGGGCTGGATGAAATGCAGCGGCACCTGCCGCGCAGGCACGATTAAGAATTTTCCGAAGGTCGGGCGGAATGACCAAACCAAAACCCAAAGGAAAATAGTATGCCGTTGTTTGAAGTGGCGCTGATTAAACAGCCCACCAAAAAAGAAGCCGAAGAGGGGGCGCAAGAACAATTGATCCTTGCGCCGTCGCCCGTCATTGCGCGGGACAGTCAGGCCGCCGCCGTCCAGGCGGTGGCGAAGAACGCGGACAAAGTGGGGACGGACCTTTCCCAGGTCCAGGTGCTCGTGCGCCCTTTCGCGTAAGTGGGGTGCGGCACGAAACGCACAATCCGCTGGAAGAACTGCGCCCGCGCCCGCGGCGTTCGGACCTGATCCGCGCGGAGCTGGCGGACGCCACGGACGAACAGGTCGGAAGCGTGTGGGCGTCCGGGCCGGGGAATGTGTGGGGCGGTGTCACCACCACCGGAACAGTGCCGGGCACGATGACGTATTCGGCACTGAACATCAAATGACCAAAACCAAACTGAATCCCGGCCACGGCTACAGCATGGGCGCAACTCACTGGATTACGATCCCGCCCGAAGTGCTGGAGCTGTGGGCCGTGAGTAAGGAAAAACCCAAAATGAATACACGGAATATTGAAATCGTTCCCGTGCTCAATGGCTGGATTTGCTTCATCGGCTGCCAGCGCGTTGTGTTCACGGACAAACAAACCATGTTGCGCGAACTCGGCAAATATTACGCGGACCCGGCGAAGGTCGAACGCGAATACATCGCCAAGCGCGTGAACCGCACGGAGGGTGCGCCGGTTCCGGAAGGCAACATGCTGGTTCCGCCGTCCGTTGCCGCGCAACTGAGGGGCAGCACCACGGAACGCCGTTAAGCCTATGTTCAAATTCCAAGGCGATTGGTTTAACGCGCAATACGTGGTGGCCATGACGCGCGAGGACGCCGTTGTTTACGTTTACGCCCACGATGCCGAGGAGCCGTGGGAATACACGTTTGATGACGAAGACCACGCGCGGGAAGAACTGGACAAAGCGGCGCGTGATTGGGCGACCGCGCTTCAACTCACGCCGCAGTAATGGAACTCACCACGGCAGAAATTTTGGCCGCAGCGAAGGAACTTTGGAAGCCGACGCCGCACCCGTTTCTGCCGTGGTTTTCCGACGATGATCTGCTCCGCGTGCTGGCTGCGCCGGATGGCGCGGAAAAAGTGGCGCGCCTTTACCAGGACCGCGAAGAACGGATTTGGCTGGCGGGGGACAAGGAACCGGACAAGGGCGAGCCGTTCACTTATGGCTTTGAGCTGGAGCACTGGAAGGACGCCGATCGGCTGCTGCGTGATTTTGAATACCTGTATGTGGCGGGCGGCAACCGCGCCAGCAAATCGGAGTGGGCGGCCAAACGGCTGGTTAAGGCGGCGCTGACTTACGGCAATTCCATCATTTGGTGTTTGCAGTCCACGGAGGAAAACAGCCGGGACACGCAGCAAAAGCACATTTGGAAATTTTTGCCGGACGCCATTAAGGCGCTGAATTACCGGAATGATCCGAAGCACGTCTACAAGGTGCGGTGGTCGCTGGCCACGGGCTTTACGGAAGGGCTGCTCGTGCTGCCGAACAAAACGCAAATCGTTTTTAAAACCTACAAGCAGGACCCGGCCGAGCACCAAGGCATCGAGCTGGGCGCGCGCCGGGACAAGGTGGTGCCGGACGTTCCCAACATTGGCGCGTGGGCGGATGAAAACATGACGGTGAAATGGCTGGAGACTTTGAAAACGCGCGTGTCCACGCGCGGCGCGAAGATGCTGTGGACCTATACCGCCATTGACGGGATTACGACCACCATTAAGGAATTTTTGGGAACGCCGAAGACGGTGGAGTCGCGGCCGTCCGAACTGCTGGCCAGCCGCGTGAACATTCCCGGCCTGCCGGTGGGGCACATGCCTTACATTCAGCGGCCCACCACGGCAGGCGGCGCGGTCATTTACTTCTTCACGCAGTGGAATCCGTTTTCCGGCTACGGTGAGAGCGGCGGCGTGAAGCAGTTGTGCGAAGGCAAATCCACCGAATACATCGAACGCAAAGCTTACGGCTTCGCGCGGGATGTGATGAACAAGGCGTTTCCCATGTTTGGGGAATGGAACATCGTCGACCCGAAGCACGTTCCCACCACCGGCACCAATTATATGTTTACGGACCCGGCGGGCGCGCGCAATTGGGCCACGCTTTGGGTGCGCGTGGTGAAGGGTGGCGACCATTACATTTACCGGGACTGGCCGGACGCGCAGACGTATGGCGAGTGGGCTATCCCCAGCGAAGACACGCACCAACCGGACGGCGATCCCGGTGACGCGCAGAAAACTTTGGGCTTCGGCACGGAACAGCTCGCGTCGGAATGGCGCCGCCTGGAAGCCGGTGTTACCGGTGACGGCAAGCGCGAGGAGATTTTCCAACGCTTCATTGATCCGCGCGCGGGCAAGACCGAGCACATTGAAGAACACGGCGGCACGTGTCTCGTGGACAAATTCGCGGCGCTCCAGGAGCCCATGCTTTTTGATTTGGCGAGCGGCGTGGAAAAGAGCGTGGGGCTTACGCACGTCAACACCATGCTTTGGTGGAACCGGGAGCAGCCGCTTTGCCCGGTGCTGAACGCGCCGCGCCTGTATGTGGCCGCGAACTGCAAGCAGGTCATTTGGACCATGAGCAATTACACCGATCGCGGCGGGGAGAAAGGCGGGTGCAAAGACTTCGCGGATCTCGTGCGCTACATGGCGCTGGCCGACTTGCAATACTATGAAAGCAACCAGTTCAAAACCTACAGCCCCGGGAAAGGGTATTGAATGTGGCTGGACTTTTATTTTGCCATCATGGCCGACCCGCCGCTCAAAGGGCAGTGGCACGTGACGCTGCGGCGTGATGGCGAAGCGCTCCTGCTCACGGCAGAGCGGGCCAGCGATGGCCGCCGCGTGGCTCACCGCTGTCTGCTCCTGGAAATCGCCATCGCGCGCGATGCCGGTGTGATTATTGACTCCGCGTTGTCGGAGCTGCGCCGTAAAACTTTTGGTGATGAAAAAGTATGAAGAAACCTAAAACAATTAAGCCGCGTTGGGTGCCCGTGCATGGTTCCACCGAAGCCCTGGAACCGCTGATTAAGGAAACGCTGGACATCGTGCGCAAACTTTCCGAGCACATGCTCACGCGCGACCCGTCCGTGATGCCCGGTGTTCGGCGCAAACGGTTCCGGATTTTGAAATGCACACAGCAACTTTTCGACATGCTGCCGGGCATTGTGAGCAGGGCGGAATTTATGGACTGGACCGGCCTGGACGAGCATGAGCTGCGGGAAGAAGTGCGCGCCGGGCGGATCGTGGTTTACCGGCCGCATCCGCACGGTTACGCCCGTTACTACAAGCATGAGATTGCCCGCCTTACCGGGTGGAAAATGTAGTTGCCAGTGGTAGTATTACAAAGTATGAATTGAGTGCTGGCGGCGGGGTTGCTTCAATAGCGTGCGGGGTGTGCGCGAACACGAGGCGGCCGTCGCCAGCGCGGAATTTATGGCTAAGCCCACCGATTACGAATTGGCCGAAACGCGAATCCAAACGGCCGGGGTTATGCGCTGCTGTTTGGCCACGGTGGGCGACGAGTGGGAAGGGCAGCGCGTGAAAATTGGCGCAGCCAGCGCGTGCAAGCACTGCAAGCAAACGGTCACGCTGATCGATTACCGTGGGCGGCCGGTTTGGTATCCCGATTGGCAGCTGGATGACGAACGCAAACAGGTGAAGCCCACATGAACCGCTGGCGCTGGATCATTGGTGCGCCGCTGCTGCTCATCGTGGCGGTGCTGCTGTCTCCGGTGCTGTTGGTGCTTATTTTCGTACTCGCGTGGGTGGTGTGGCGCGAGCCGGAAGATGACAACATGCCGCCGGATTGATTTATGCCACGAAGACAAGAACACGAAGCGGAATCCATAAAACTATTTGGCCAGCCGTTTACGGAAGTTCACAAATGGCTGGACGAATTCCACGACGTCCCGGGTTGCGGCGGCGTTCAGCACCGGCGGAAGCGCCATCACATGCAAGGCATCATCGAAGCGCGCAAAAAGTGGGGAACGGTGGCCGCGGTGGTGGCGCTGCATCACATCATGCTGGACCTGGAGCAAGTGGGCTGGCCGGAGGATGCGCCGTTCCCCCTGAACGAAGCACATTGTGAAAGGTTGGGGTTGTGGAAAACAAAATAGAAAAAGCATTCCATTACGAGACCGATCCGCCCACGGCGCAGGAATTCGGAATTTGGGACGGCGTGGACAGCTGCTGGATCGGTGACGCGCAGGGGGCGCGGATTTTCGCGCAGGAAGACCACGCGCGCGCGTGCGCCACAATTTTATGCGAGCGGATGCAGCTGCGCGCCAGGTTTCGCGCGGTGCCGTTCGTGCGCGGAAAAAAGAAACATGCCGGAGAATTCACGCCGCCGCTGAGCGCACGCGAAGCGTGGCGGCGGATTGAAGGAAAAGACGACGGTTCCTGGACGACCAAATGAACCAAAGCGCGGATGAAATTCGGTTGATGCGCGTAACCGCGCCGCACTTCTGTGCGGGTGGCGTGATTCTGGACGGACGCGTGACGATCTGCGCGCCGATTATCTCCTACATGAAGGGGTGGAGCGAAGCGCACGTAATGAATTATTGTTTCCGGAAAAGGTGGGCGCTGGAAGTAAACACAACGAACGAAATTTCGGCAGGCGGTTCATCCAACTGGCAAGACCCGGTTCCTAAACCGGAAATGTAGGTTCAAATCCTTCACCTGCCTGCCTCAATTTTTATGAGCCAAATTAAAGCGCCGTGGACGCAAGAACAGGTGGACGCGCTGAACGCGTGGCAGGCGAGTGATTACGTTCACCCGTTCACCTGCGGGAATCGCCACACGCCGGAACACAAGATTTACGCCCAGCAGCACGGGCAGGGCGACCACGGGATTTTGGTTGCCACGCCGGAAGGGTGGAAGTGTCCCGTGTGTGATTACGTCCAGGACTGGGCACACGATTTTATGTTCAGCCCTGCCGCCTGCGATGACATGCGTGCGCTGATTGAAGCCCTGCGCGGTGGGGTGCCGCGGAATTGTGATTTTTGCCAGCAACCGAAACTCGCAGCGGAGTTGCATCCGGAAGAAGCGGGCCAATGGATTTGCAACGATTGTATCGCGAAGGACCCAAAGGCGTATTATGGCAAATGACACGCCACCCGTTAAAAAGCTTTTCCTGGAAGCCGGGACGCTCACGTGGAATGCCGCCGGTAAGCGCGTGTTGATTTGCCCGAAGTGCTGGAAAGGGCTTCGGCGGCGCGCCGCGCTTTACCACTGCCCGCACTGCGCCATTTTGTGGGAAGTGCAAAATTGATGATTCCGGGGCTCACCATCATCACCATTTACGACCACCCGCGCGATTACCCGGATAAGTTCGTGGTGCGCGCCTGCTACGTGAAGGGGTTGGCCAGGAGCTGGGGTGGTTGCCTGTTGGCGGACACGCTGGAAGAAGCGCGGGCAATGATCCCCGCCGGAATGAGTTGCTTTCCGCGGTCGCCCGGAGACGATCCGGTGATTGTGGAGTGTTGGATGTGAAGCGCAGAATTTTCCCGCCAGTGCGCGCAAGTGGCCGCTGATTGATCCGCGCAGTATTGCCCGCATCCGCGCGCGCGCGTTCAAGTGTCCGCAATCGTGGACACTCAGCAAGCCATCGTTCAGGTGTCAGACCGCCCGAAGGTGGGCGACCTGATTACGGAATTCAAACGCAACGGTTCCCAGGGCGATCAGTTCGGCCGCATGATGCGCGCGGAGGATACCCGGCTGGCGCGCTGGGATGGCCAAAGCGAGGACGGGAAGAAACATGCCAAGGACCAACCGGACGGTGACGAGGTTTTTCCCTGGGAAGGCGCTTCCGACGTCCGCAATTACCTTGCCGATTCCGCCATCAACGAAACCGTTTCCCTGCTCTACATGGCGTTTTGGTCCGCGGTGCTGAAAATTTCTCCCGGCCAGCAGAGCGATTTTTCGGACTCGGCCGTCGCCACGGAATTCCTGGACTGGATGGTGCATTTCCAATTGCACCGCCAGCTGGACGTGGAGGTGGAGTTGTCCGCGCAATACATGCACGCGATCGGCGCGACCGGTTTGCATGTCACCTGGGAGCGGGAAATCGGCCGCAAGCTGGTTACGGTGAGGCTGGAGGATTTGGTTGCCATGGCGCAGCAGGCGCAGGCCATGGGTTCCCAACCGCAAACGGCCGCGCAGATTCCGCCGGAGCAACAGCAGCTCGTGACCGTGCTGGCGGCGCTGCCCGGCATGATTGCGGACCCGGCCGTCGAAGACGAGGCGGTGAAGGCCATTCAATACGTGTATGACGAATACGCGCGGCGCAATCTGCCGGACGATCTCCAGGAAAATATTTTGCTGCTGTCCGACAAGCGCGCGCGCGCCGCGGTGAAGGCGCTGCGCAAGGGTGAGCCCGCGGAATTCCCGATGCCTTACCTTTGCAAGAACCAGCCGCGCATTTCCGCGCTGAAGCCTTACCGCGACATGGTGCTGCCGGTGGAAGTGGGCGCGATTGAAGATGCGCCGGTCGTGTTCGTGCGCGCGCTGTTTACCGAGGCGCAGCTCCGGAAAATGGCGCTGTCCGATGGCTGGGATGCGGACTGGATCGAGCAGGCCGTCAAAACCAAAGGCAAATTTTCCACGTGGCAGCTGAACAATCCTTACTCGCAATACGGCACCTGGAGCTGGCGCGCGGTGGACAACCGCTCGTGGCTGATTGAAGTCGTCTATGCGTATTACAAGCAGGTGGACGAGGACGGCGTGACGCAATGCCAGTTCACCGTGTTCTCGCCGCATCTCACGCAGAACCCGGCCGCGCCGGACGTGAAACAGGATTTTGCCGCCAAGTTTGGCATCCTGAATTATCCGCGCGCGGAATACCCGGTGATTCTGGGGCGGCGCGAACGCTTCGATCGTTCGTGGCTGGCCACGCGCGGGCTCGCGGAGATTTTGCAGACCGATCAGAACGTGGAAAAGGCGATGGTGGATAACATTGTGGATCTCGCCGGCATTTCCACCGTGCCGCCGCTGAACGTGCCGAAGGGCGTGAGCCAGCGCTACAAAATTGGCCCGGCCGTGCAAAATGAATACGTGCCCGGCCGCGAGGCGAAGTTCATGGAAATTCCCACGAGCGGCGCGGCCCCGGCGGTGGAAGTGATTGAAATGGTGCGCAAGAAAATGGCGCGTTACTGCGGGCTCTTCGATGAGACCATGCCGCCGCAGTTGTCCGTCATCATGCAGCAGCCCGCCGTGAAAAAGTTTTTAATCATGTGGGGCGAGGCGCTGCAAATGGCTTACGAGCTGAGCGTGAAGTTTGCGCCGGAAACGATTGAAAAAGTGACGGGCACCGCGCCGAGCCAGAACGTGGATGATTTTCACTACGTCATGCACTTCGATGCCACCCAGCTCCAGCCGGAGTTGATGGAAGCCAAACTGTCCGCCCTGGAGCAGACGGCCGCCAATGACGTGACGGGCACCATCGATCGCGCCGCGCTCACGCAGATGCGCGCGCAGATGATTGACCCGGGCATCGCCAAGAACATCGTGATCGGCAAGGGGCAGGCCAGTGTCCAAATCAAAAAGGACGTTATGAACGACCTGCTGCAAATGTTCAGCGGCAACGAAGTGGTTTATAGCGATGCCAGCAATGACCCGGCCGCGCCGACCAAATTGCAGATGGCCCAGGAGACGTTGACGGCGAACCCGCGTTATATGTCCAGCCTCGATCCCAAGGTGGCGGCGGAAATCTTCGGCCCGCAGGTGGGCGCGCAGCTGGCGCAGATGCACGCGCAGGGGATGGGCCAGCCGGATCAGCACGCGAGCAGTTTGGTGCTGAATTATTTTAAGAATCTCCAGCAGGGCGTGAATCAACAGCAGAACAAGCTGGTCGGGCGCACGGGGGTGAAACAGTTGACGCAATAAGATGACCCGCTTGCTTGCGCAAGCGGGTCGGCTCTTTAAGGCCGGAGTTGGTGACTCGCGGTGAGCGTTTGCAACCGCTCGCCAGAAAATCTAAGTATGACCGAACCCGAAGTAAAGGCCGCGTTTGCGGCGTTTGATCCCACGCACCCGTTTTACCGGGCCGTGCTCCAGCTCATGGACGACGCCATCGTGACGGAGCAGGACAACGTGACGATTCCGCACATCACCGATGGCGGCCGTCATTTCAATGCGGGCCGCTTGGCCCAGGCGAAGGATTTCCGCGGGGTGTTTCTGGGTGTGCATCAACAGGCGCTCGTGGAGCAGGCCCGGGAGCAGCGGAAAGCGGAGCTGGCCACGGCGCGCGCCGCTTAATTTTTCCGGCGATCCTGGAACAGCAGGTCGCACAGGTTGGCCAGCAGGCTTGGCGTGATGCAGTGCTCGGGGTTGGCGTCGGATTTCATGAGTTTGACCGCGCACGCGGGGCAAATCTTCTTCGCCAGTAGATTGTTTTCAAAGAAACAGACTGGCTTGCCGCAGCTAGAGCAATTCGTAATGTGGCCGCCCGGATGCTTTCCGATTTCATCGGAGCAAATCATGTAGGCGTCCGCGGATTCGTCCGGGTCAACAATTCGTGGCGGGGTTTTCAGCAGGTCATTCAGCGCGTTGCGTTCGGCTTCTGTCATATCACAGAATGGCGCGCAGTTCCCCGCGCTTCATGGGCGTGCCTTTGGGGACAACGCGCACGCGCAGGCCCATCACGGTAAGCTGCGCGATGGTGAGATTATCCGGCAGGACCATTTTGGGCTTGCCGCTTTTGTTCACGAGGACGATCGGGGAAATGGTCTGTTTCTTTTTCTTCGGCATGTTAAGGTTTCCAGCCTTTGGTGGTTTGTGCGAACACTTGTGGATTGATTTGCAAGCCGTAATCCTGGGCGCGAACGCCGGGGAAGCGCTTTTCCAAGTCCAGCTGATACTGGCGCGTTTCATCGATCAGCGCGGCTTGGAATTCCTGCTGGCTAATGACGCCTTTTTTAATCAACAGCCCGGTAAGCGCGCTGGCTTCCACGCGCAGCATCAACAATTGTTCGCGCTCGGAGTCCTTGCGGGTGCCAAGTTGCCAACCGGCAAAGATGCTGCGCCACTTCGCCAGCCGGTTCAATTCGCGGCGCAGCTCCGTTTCCAATTGAGCGGGATCAATCATACATGCACAAAGCTGCGGCTGATAATGCCCGCCAACTTTTCCAACGTGGATTTGTCTGCGAACACTTCGGACAAGCCTTCACGGTTGATGATGCCCGTCGCGCAGACCGGACAAACCAGCGCGCGGCGCTCGTTGGAAAGCGGTGCCACCAACGCCAGCCCGCAAATGGAGCAGTGGTGCTCGGGCTGGGTGATGCCGGTGAAGTAGGGGAGCACGCACAGGCCGGGGCGCGCGGACTGCGCGGCTTGCATCGCGAACAGGTTTTTAAGGATGGTTGCTTTTTCCATAGGTTTTATTTGCGTTTGGGTTTTGATTTGCGGTCGGTGATGACAAGAGAGCGGCGCGGCAGGATCGGCTTGCCGTCCATGAGCAGGTTGCACGTGAACAGCACGCCCGCCTCGTGGTGTTCCACGACCAGCCGGGAAACGCGGTGCTCCAGCATGAGCATGGTTAGGGGCGTGGTCATCGATGCGGCGTATTGTTCAATCAGCTGCGCGGGGAACACGGTGCGTTTGGGTTTTGCCATAAAATCAATCTGCGGCGGATTCACGTTCAATCACCGGCATTCCTTTTTCCCGCAACATGCGCGCGAGCGTGCGGCGGGTGTCGGCAATTTCTTCGGGCGTGTCCTGGATCGGAAACCCGCGGGCGCGCAAGTGGTCGTGAAGGGCCAGCACGTCAATGTGTGGACAGCCGTCCGCGTCTTCCCACGCGCCGGGCATGATCCAACGAACAAATTTATTTCTTCCGGGAAGCTTCATGCGGGGGCACGTTTAAAATGTTGCACGCGGGCGCGGCAGCGGCTTTTGCCGCCTCTCTTACCTGCTCCAAAAATGCCAACATTTGCCCGATGTCCTGATTTTGCGAAACGAACCATGCGCCAAAGCCAATGAGCGTTGCGCCGTAGCTGGTCGTAAAAATGGACGCCTTTACAATCAGTTCGGCCGCCCGGGCGCAAATCTCCGGCGGCAGTTTGGTGCGCGTTGCATAGAGCGGCTTTAGCGCTTCATAGAGCTGGTGAACGTCATCCCAGTTCTCAATCGCGTTCGGTAAGTTCAGTGCGTTGTCACTCATTTGCAATCTCCAGTAAAACGTCCGCGTGGCACGGCTCGTCCAGCCCGCACCAACACGCCAAATTTTTCCCTTGCAGTTCCGCCACGGCCAGCGCCATGCGCGCGGAATCTTTCATAAGGTCGCACCGGTAGGCCGCCACCACTTCGGCGCGCGTCATGTTTGGGCCGATCCGGTGCGGGTTGCCCCAGCGGGACGGGCGGCCCACGTAAACGGTATTGTTCGGCAGCTTCGCGCCGGGCCGGAACACCACGCGTTTGGGTTTGGCGGGCATGTCAAAACGCGGCGGTGGAAATTCCCAGCTTCACCAACGCGGAACGGTCCAGCCGGTATTGCGCGGCGTCCATAAGATGACCGGCAATGAATTGCAGTTCGGCCGCCTCGCCTTCGTGGTGCGCGATCCGGCTACGGATGGTTTCTTCCAGGCTTTGCTTGCTGCTGTGCTGGCCCGCCCCGTCATCCGCATCGGGCAGCGCGGTCTGCTGTTCCCGGTAGTGTTTAGCGCGGCTGGTATGATAATTTGCACGAGCCAGACAAAGCGATTTAAGCTCGTTACCAACGACGGTTACCTTGAGTCCTTCAATCACTGTAGCTTCAGAATTCATACTTCGTAATACTGCCATTTCTGGCGTTTCCCGCAAGCCGAATCTTGGTTGGCGTGATGTGTAAAGAATTCCCGCCACTGCCCGCAAGTGCGCGCTGATTCGCCGCCGCAGTCTTCCCTTGGGTTTCCCCGCTGCGTTAAAGCCTCACGCACGGACGCACAGCCGTGTCCGGATCAAACACCGACTTTGCAGGTTAACGCAATGACCACACAAGCCGACGCGGAAACGGAAACCGCTGAAACCGTGGAAACGCAGAACACCGCGCCCGTGGTTCCGGGGCGCACCGAAGTGCTGAAGCACTACGCGAGGGAAGCAATGGGGGAACTGGAAACGGCAGCACCGGCAACGGAGCCGGATCAGCCTGCCGAAACGAACAAAGTTCTTTCTCAACCAGAATCTGAAACGGAAACGGTCGAAGCGCCGCCGGAAGAAACGGCGGACACGCCAACGGCCGATGACCCGGAAGAAACTTCGGAGGACCACGGCGGATTGCCGCCGGAAATCCAGGAGAAGATTGACCGGCGCATCGACAAGGAAGTGGCGCGGCGCAAGGCGGCCGTGGAAGCGAAGGAAGCGGCGGAAGCGGAGCTGGCCGAACTCCGGGCGAAGATGGCGGAAACGCCGGAGCCCGCGGCAGCGGTGAAGCCCACGGCGCTTTCTGACATTCACGACCCCGGCAAGTTGAGCGCGGAAAAGCAGCGGGCAAAGGAAGCGCTCACGCAAGCCAAGGATTTGCTGTTCACGCTGGAAGACGATCCCGAGAGCGTGGAAGCAGCCCTGCGCGCGGCAAAAATCGAACTGCGTGATGAACGCGGCACCGAGGACTTCTCCCGGGCGCGCATGAAGAAATTCCTGCGCGGCGTGGAGAAGAAAGCCGAGTGGACGCTCACCGAAGCCATTCCCGAGCGCGCGGACTTCCTGGAAAAGGCGGAACGCGCCGCGCAGCAGGCGCAAGAGTGGATGCCGGAATTGAAAGAGCGGAACAGCGCGCGCACCAAGCTCGCGATGCAACTGCTCCGGAACCGGCCGGACATTCGGAACAATCCGCAATGGCCGATGGAACTCATGGTGGGCGTGCTGGGGCTGGAACGGTTTGAAGAAATGAAAACCAACAAAGCCAAAGGCACCACCACCGCGCAGCCGAAGCCCAAGCGCGAATTGCCGGTGAACATTCCGCAGCCCAAAGCTGCCGCACCGCAGACCGCCAAAACCAAGCCGCAACCGCCGGACGCCAACGCCGTGGCCGACAAGATTCTGAACGGGGAAAGAAAAGCACGACTGGATTACATCAATCAGTTTTTGCCGAAGCAGTCCTGAAGCGGACGCGGCGGCAGAACAGGAAAGGCTAAAGTGGCTCAACTCGTAGAACCTAATCAGGTGGGAAAGCGTGAAATGCTTTTCGACCTGATCTCGCTGGACGACTTCAAAGAAAAGCCGTTGCTGGCGATGATCCCCAAGGAACAAAAACTTACCAACATGCGGATGGACTGGCAGGCCGATTTGTATGCCGTGCCGGATTCGTCCGGTGTGGCGGACGGCGTGCCCGTCAAGCAGGTGGAAAACGCCGCGGAGAACCGCGCCAAGCTTTCCGCCTACGCGCAGAAATTCCGCCGCACGGCGGGCGTCGGCACCATCGCGGAAGAAATTTCCAACGTGGCCGGTGCCAGCGAAGGGGAAATGGCGCGCTCCATTGACAAGAAGCTCGAGGAAATTGGGCGCGACATTGAAGTGGCGCTCGGTTCGGACAATGACACGCAGCTGGAAGTTTCCGAAGCGGTGCCCTACAAACTCCGCGGCCTGGGCTCGTGGTATTCTTCCACGGCGCAGACCACGCTGCCGGTTCCGTCCGCGTTTCTGACTCCGGCCGCCAGCATCGATTCCACCGCCACCGCGTCCCTTACGGAAGCGCTGTTCAAGGGCGTGCTGGAAAGTTGCTTCACGCAGTATGGCAAGTCGCAGGACATTCCGCTTTTCTGCGGCACCGCGCTGAAGAAAGCGATTACCGGCTTCACGCAGGTGTCCAGCGGCAGCACCAACACCAACGTTTCGATCCGCACGTTCAACCAGGACATTTCCGAACGGAAAGTCACCACCAACGTGCTGATTTACGAAGGCGACTTTAACCAGGTTCAGCTTCACACGAGCCTGCTCCTCGCCAACACCGGCACGCGCACGCCCAGCAACACGGGCAAGGCGCGTGGTTATCTGCTCCCGCTGGATCGCGTGGCGTTGTCCTGGGGCTGGCAGCCGCGCGTGACTCCGCTCGCGCAGGACGGCAGCGGCCCGCGCGCCATGATTGAAGCGGTGCTCGGCCTCGTTCACAAGAACCCGCTGATCGGCGGGAAGTTTGCGGCCAGCTCGTAGGGCAACCGCGCTTCAAAGAAAGGAACCAATCATATGGCCCAAATCATTCCATTGACTCAGGAGGAAGCCGCGAGCAGCGGGTTCTCTCACCAAGTCACGTTGCTGGCGGCGGATCTCGCGGCGCTCACGAGCGCCACGGCGTATTCCATCTATCCCGCTTACAACGCGGCGACCACCAACACCAACATGCTCGTGGACAAAGTGGGCGTGTTTGTCAAAACGGCGTTCAACGCGTTCCAGTCCGACGGCACCACGGCCGTTACGCTGGTCATCACCGTGGGCGATGGCTCCACGGCGAACGCGTTCATCGCGTCTACGTCCATCAAATCCACCGGCTGGTTGCCGGGTGCGAACACCACGCCCAAAGCTCCGGCGGGGGACATTATCAAATTCACGCCCACCTGGGGCGCGAGTGGTGATCCCACCAAAACGAGCGCGGGTGAAATGCGCATTTACCTGAACATCGTGGACGGCGACGTCATCGCCAAATAACCGATTGCCGCGCGCCTGCCCGGGGAATTTTCCCTGGGTTTGGACTCCGGGCGGGCCGCGGCTCCAGAATTTCCGGTGAGTCTGTTGGTTGACATGAGCGAACTGCCGCCCGGCGTGGTGGCTGAATTCCGGAAGGGCAGGGTTGCGCGGGAAGTGATGACGCTGCAACGCCAGCCGGAAATCCAGGCGGGCATCGCGCAGCAGTGGAAACAGGATTGCCGGAGCCTGGAAGGGCTCGGGCGCGTGCGGATGGCGATCAGCGCCGACGCGTTTCACTACTGGGGCCGCCGCCTCGGGTATGACTGCTGGAAGGACAAACAATTTTTGCGGGAGTTTGAACGGGACAACCCCGCCGTGCGCGTGAAGTGCGGCGGAACAAAAGTTCAGGTCGGATACGCAGGTGGCAGTAAGCGGTTTTCCAAAAGTTACAACCTTTGATGGAAACCACGGACTTTGAAGACGTGTTGCGCGAAGCCGCGCAGGAAGTGACGGCGCTGGACCCGGACAACCTGGACCTTGCCGAATTCAAAGCCCTTCGCCGGTCCGCCAAAGCGCGGCTGGAGCAAGCTTGGGAATATCATTACTGGCCGGATTTGCAGCGGCTGGAACAGCGGTTCTACCGTCCACTGTGGGGCAGCACGGTGAGCTATGCGGCGGGCACGGAAGTGTATTTCCCGCCGAGCCAGAAATATTATCAGGCGCTCACGGCGATCGATCAAAGCACCACGCCTTCCCCACCGGCCGCGCTGAGCGGCGGCCAATATCAGACGGATTTTGGTTTGTGGGCACTGAGCAGCCGCGATTACTCCGGCAGCGATTTCGACAGCACGGCAACGTATGACCTTGGTGCCATTGCGCGCAATCCCTCCGACGGCCTGTTCTACCAGAAGATTGGCGGGTTGAGTTTGTCCGGCGCGGGCACGGCAGACGTGAACGGCACGGCCACGCGCATCGGAACGGCAAATAACAAACCGATTTACCGGCTGGCGTCCGGCCAAATTATGTATTGGGATTTGGGGGACGGTTGGCGCATCTACAGCCTTAGCGCTGGCGGCGAGGCGTATCATTCCACCCAGGACGTGGCCACGCCGGACTTGGTGACGAGCTGGACGCCGGTGCTGGGCGTGGCACCTGGGCCGACGTTTTCCACGCAGGGAGATATTTCCAACGCCGCGTTTTGGGGGTTGCTCACGCCGTTCGATCAATACGTTTCTTACACGCAGACCGGCCAGACCGCCATCGGGCTCGTAGCGGGCGCGTGGAACGCCAACCCGCGCACGAGTACTCGCGGCGCGGAGCTGAACTGGTTTCTTTCAAACAACGGCGTTCAAATCAGCACCGGCATTGCCTTCGCCTGGATCGATTACCGTATCCGTTGCCCGAAGCTGAGCGGTGACGTGTTCTCCAGCACGGCGACCTATTCGTCCGGCAAACAGATTTATTTTTCCAGCGCGGCCACGCCTGGAAATTTTTACACCGCCAACGCGAGCACGTCGGCCGGGCAATCTCCGGACACCACGCCCAGCAAGTGGGACGTGGTGCAACTGCCGCGCATCTTTCACAAGTTTCTTGTCCACGCGGTGGCGGCGGACTGGCTTCGCGGTCCGGGCGGTGGCAGCCCGGAAGATGCCGCGGTGCAATTGTCCGTCGCGCTGTCCGCTTTGGAGGATCAAAAGACGCTGCTGGTCGGGCAGCAATCCCAACGAATCAAAACCGTGGTTCGGACCCGGTAACACACACATGCTTGGAACTGCTAAAATTTTGGGCGCGGACGCCACGGCGAACGCGGGCGCGCTGGCGGCGGCGCTGGCCGTCACCACTTCGCGCGCGCGCTTGTTCTCCGTGACGGTGACAAACACCGGCCCCGATCAATGGATTCAGCTGCATGATTCCGCGACCGCGCCTTCCGGCGGGGCGGTGCCGAAAATTTCCATTCCGATGCAGAGCGGGCAGTTTGCCTCGTTTGATTTCTCCGACGGCCGCCTGTTCATCAACGGCATTTACGTCGCCAACTCCACCACGGTGGCCACGTTCACGGCGGGCGCGGCGGATTGCCTCATTGACGCTTCCTACCGGAAGGACTGGTAATGAAAAATCTTTTTCCCTTTATTGCCCTGCTGCTGGCGTTGAGCGCGCGCGCGGACATTTTCGTCGGCCCCACCACGCGCGCGGCGGATGGCGCGCCGCTCACGCTGGTTTCCGGGGAGCAACAGAAACTTTTCCGGCTGCCGATCCGCGGCATCGGGACGTTCCAGGCGTATGGCGGGAATCTCACCGCCACCATCGCGAGCAACCTGATTCTGTCCGCCAAATCCAATGGCCAATACGCGGCGTGGAGCCGGGCCGGTGTGCAACCGCTGCTGTTGCTCGAT